>Ga0111539_10013141_pt1 | contig 10356 bp, 8 predicted proteins | sample RhiMethybrSRZTD1_FD_79667 | JGI IMG/M metagenome (GOLD analysis project Ga0111539, IMG submission 79667) | Populus rhizosphere microbial communities from Tennessee, USA - Rhizosphere MetaG P. TD hybrid SRZTD1 (version 2) (version 2) | ecosystem: Host-associated > Plants > Roots > Rhizosphere >... | reverse complement strand
GAGCCGATCATGCCCATCGAGGAGCGCGCGTTGCGTGCGGCCGAGATCGACGATGGCCTGGACATCTCGCCGCCGCCGGAGGGCGTGATCGACACGCAGCCTGCGAAGCGCCCGCGGGTCGTGGTGCCGCCGCGCAGGCGTGAGGCCGAGGGGCCTCCTGCGGCGCCGCGCGGGCCTTTCTCGAGGGCGTTCCGAGCGCAAAGGTCGTGGTCCGCGACTACCGGGACGGCTTCCTTCCCTGGTCCGGGGCGGCCGTGAAGGACGAGTTCGAGGCGCTCAAGCGCGAGTTCGCCCCGGACCTGGTGTTCACCCACTACCGCCAGGATCGCCACCAGGACCATCGGCTGGTCTCCGACCTGACCTGGAACACCTGGCGCGACCACCTCATCCTGGAGTACGAGATCCCGAAGTACGACGGCGACTTCGGCTCACCGAACTTCTTCGCCGCGCTGCCCGCGGCAACCCTGGATCGCAAGGTCGGGCTGCTCCTGGAGCACTTCCCCTCCCAGAAGCGCAGGGCCTGGTTCACCGAGGACCTGTTCCGGGCGGTGGCCCGCATCCGTGGGATGGAGTCGGCGGCTCCCCAGGCCGTTGCCGAGGCGTTCTATTGCCGGAAGGCCAGCTTTTGAGCGACGCGGTGGCACTCCCGTCACGCCCCGAGGACGGCGCGTTCCCGCGGCGATGGATTCGAGGACTCTTGCCGGCAGTTGCGCTGGCGGTCCTGGCCTTGCTGGCGGTGCCACCGGTTCGAACGCCGCTCCTGCGGGACCTGGGCGGCGTCCTGGTGGCCGAGGATGCCGTCGCGACCGCCGACATCGTCGTCGTGGCGACGGGCGCCGATGGCGCCGGCGTCCTGGAGGCGGCCGACCTGCTGGAGCACGGCGTGGCCCCCCGGGTCGCGGTCTTCGCCGACCCTCCCGATCCCGTGGTGGACCGCGAGTTCCTCCGCCGCGGCGTTCCTTACGAGGACGCGGCCGCGCGCTCCGTGCGACAGCTCAAGGCGCTCGGAGTCGGGGCCATGGCCATCGAGGAGATTCCCCGGGCCGTCGCGGGTTCCGAAGACGAGGGACACGCCATTCCCGAGTGGTGCCGGCAGCGCCGGTTCCGCTCCGTCCTCGTGGTCACCACCTCGGACCACTCCCGACGCCTCCGGCGCCTGTTGCGCCGCTCCATGCAGGGCCAGGCGACCCGGGTCGGCGTCCGCGCCTCGCGCTATTCGCAGTTCGATCCTGGCCGCTGGTGGGACAGCCGCGAGGGACTCCGCACCGGGATCGTCGAGCTGCAGAAGCTGCTGTTCGACGTGGTGCGCCATCCGGTCTCCTGATGTCCCCCCATCCCATAGACGTCGCCGTCGTCGGCTCCGGACCCTACGGCCTGTCCGTCGCGGCGCACCTGCGCCACAGGGATCTGACGTTCCGTATCTTCGGAGAGCCGATGCGCTTCTGGCTCGGCATGCCTCGCGGCCTGTTCCTCAAGTCGTTCGCGTTCGCCACGACGATCGCCAATCCGGAAGGCCTGACCTACGACGGATGGTGCCGGGAGCGCGGGCTGGAGTGCCGCGAGCCGTGCAGCACGGAGTCGTTCGCCGAGTACGGCCTGTGGCTGCAGCGCACGCTGGTCCCACAGGTCGAGCCACGGGACGTCGTCCGCATCACCGAGCAGGAAGGGCTGTTCCACCTGACGCTCTCGGGAGGCGAAGAATTCCGGGCGCGTCGCGTTGTCCTCGCGGTGGGCCTGCGCTACTTCCAACGGCTGCCTCCTGCCCTCGCGCACCTGCCGGCCTCCCTGGTGAGCCATACGGCGCAGCACGCAGACTACGGCCACCACCGTGGCCAGGACGTGTGCGTGATCGGCGCCGGCCAGTCGGCCCTGGAGGCCGCGACCCTGCTGCACGAGGCCGGGGCCCGGCCCCGCCTTCTCGTGCGGGGAGACGGCCCGGTGTTCCACGGCCGGACGCCGGCCGAGCGCCCCCTCGTCGATCGCCTGCGGGCTCCCCTCACGGTCCTGGGCGCGGGGCGCATGCATTGGGTGCTGCAGCACCTCCCGATGCTGATCCACCACGTGCCCGAGCGGCACAGGGTCAGGTTCACGCGCGGTTATCTGGGCCCCGCGGGTTCGTGGTGGCTGCGCGAGCGCTTCGAGCCCCACGTCCCCGTGCATCGCCGCGCCGAGGTGATCTCGGCCCGCGCCGAGGACGGAGGCGTCGTGCTTCGCGTGCGCGAGGACGGCGCCGAGCGCGACCTGCGAGCCGACCACGTCGTCGCCGGCACCGGCTTCCAGGTGGACGTCGATCGGCTGGCCTTCCTGGCCCCGGTCCTGCGCGAGCGGCTCGCCCGCATCGAGGGCGCACCGCGCCTCGATCGGCACTTCCAGTCTTCGGTGCCCGGCTTGTACTTCGTCGGCGTCCTCTCGATGTTCAGCTTCGGTCCCCTGTTCAGGTTCGTGGCTGGCACCGCCGTCGCGGCCCCTCGGGTCGTCCGCCATCTGGCCCGCCCCATGCGGACCCAGCCGCTGCATGAAGTGGCGTTCAGCAACGGCTGACCCGATGCCGAATCCCCAGAGACCGGCCCTGCTGACCATGCCCGGATACGGCGGCACGCTGGCGGCCGTGCGCTGCCTCGGCCGCGCGGGGATCCCGGTGACGGTCGCTTCCGTGGCGGCAGGCCAGCCGGCGGCCTGGTCGCGCTGGACCACGCGCCGGGTGGCCTGTCCCCCGCCCGCCGATCCGCAGCGCTTCATGGACTGGCTGCTCCGGTTCGGCGAGGCCGAGCCCGGCCACGTGCTGTATCCCACCTGCGACGACCTCGCGTATCTCTTCGCCCAGCGGGCGGCGGAGATCGGGAGCTCGTTCCTGGCCTACCAGCCGCCCCTCCCGACGCTCGTCGCCCTCCTCGACAAGAAGTCGCTGCTCTGCGCGGCCACGCGGGCCGGCATCGAGAGCCCCGCGACCTGGTTCCCCGAGGACGACCACGCCCTGGAGGGCATCGCCCGGGAGGCGCGGTTCCCGCTGCTGATCAAGCCTCGCACCCAGGTGCTGTGGCCCACGCTCCACAAGGGCACCCGCGTGGATCGGCCGGCGGACCTGGTTTGGGCCTATGCCGCGTACATGCGGGCGAGACGCCATTCCCCCGTGCTCCTGGCGGAGCGGCCCGAGCTCGCCCGGCCCATGCTCCAGCAGTACCACGCCGACGCCGAGGAGCACATCGAGTCGGTCACGGGGTTCATCGACGCCTCGGGAGAGATCTTCGTCGCCCGTGGGGCGATCAAGGTCCTCCAACAGCCCCGACGAGTCGGGATCGGCGTGTGCTTCGAGGATGCGCCCCTCGATCCGGCCGCGGCCCGCGCCGTCGCGGCGCTGTGCAGGGACACGGGTTACTTCGGCGTGTTCGAAGCGGAGTTCATCCGCAGCCGGGATCGCCTCCTGCTCATCGACTTCAATCCCCGTTACTACAACCAGATGGCATTCGAGATCGCCCGGGGCCTGCCGCTGCCGCTGCTGGTGCACGCGGCCGCCTGCGGAGACCGGACGTGGCTACGCGCCCTGGCCTCGCGTGCGCGGACGGCGGCCCCGGAGGGCGGCGCCCACGCCTACTGCCACCGCTTCGCCCTGGCGATCATGGTCGGCGCGCAGCGCCTGTCGGGGCGCATGGGTGCCGGCCATGCTCGCCGATGGCGGAGCTGGTACGCCCGCAACATCCACACCTACGTCGTCGACCCTGCCTTCGACGCCGAGGACCTGCTCCCGGGGGTGCTGGCCACCGGCCGGGAGATGTCCCAGGCAATCCGCCACCCTCGCGCCTTCTTCCGCTCGATGGTGATGAACGAATGAGGCTCCCTTGAGGACGGGGTCACCGCTTCGCTGCGCCGCGATGGGCCTGCTCGTGCTGAGCACCGGGCCGCTCGGCGCCCAGACCCTGCCGCTGCCGACCGTGCCGCCGGAGCCGGTCCCGGAGACCTCCGTCGGGCGGCCGCGGCCGTGGGAATACGCGCTGGGCACCGGCATCGGGTGGGACGGCAACATCGACTTCCTGGTGCCCCACGGACGCAGCGGCGTCGCGGTGGCTCCCCGCGGCAGCCTGGCTCGCATCTTCTCGGGCCCGCGCACGGAGCTGCGCGCCGCGGCGGCCGGGTCCTGGACGGGCTATCCCGGCGAGAACGGGCTTCGGCGGTACGACGGCGACCTCAGCCTGCAAGGCCGATACGATCGGTCCCCGGCCACCCACTGGCGCGGGAGCGCGTCATACGGGCTCGGCTACAGCGACTCGTCCGCGATCCTCCAGCAGCAGGGCGTCTCGCTGCCCGTGGTGAAGACACGCTCCTTCGCGGGCGCCGTGGGCCTGACCCGGAGCGCGGGCGCCCGGGGATCCCTGCGCATCGACGGGCGCTTCTACCGGACCGAGTTCGACTCACCGCTCTTGATCGACGGATCGAGCGTCCGCGGCACCGTCGGCCTGGAGCGCCCGCTCGGGTCTCGCAGCACCGCCGCCGTCGAGTACTCCCTGGAGTACGTTCGGCCGGACCAGGCCGACACGTCCCACCTCACGCAATTCGGATCGCTCCAGTGGACCCGCGTCCTCTCGAAGAGGAGCGTTCTCCTCCTCGAGGGAGGGGCCAGCTATACGCCCGATGCGGCGCGGGCCGGCCTCGACAGCAAGCAGAGCTTCTTCGGCGGGGCCGGCTTCACGCGGCAGGTCAGGCGTTCGAGCCTCACGTTCTTCCTCCGCCGCGAGGTGGCCCCCGCCTTCGGGACCGGCGTCAGCCGCCTGGCCCTGCGCGCGGGCGTGGGGGCGACCGTCCCGATGGGGCGCGAGTGGGTGCTCCGCGTGCGCGCCCTCCACGTCCAGCCCGAGAAGGCGGGTGACGGCGCGCCGGCCGATGTCCCGACCGACGACGCGCTCCTGGCCGTGGGCCGGCGCCTGGGACGGCGCCTCGAGGTGTCGGGCGAGGCCCGTTACCGCCGCCGGGGCGCGACGGCCGCACTCGCGGCGGTCGATGCGCTGCGCGCCGGCGTGTTCGTGACCTTCGTCAGCCCGTTCGGACACCCCACCATTCGCGCCGGCTTCTAGGACGCCCGCCACCCCTTCAGCACTGCGGACAGCCTGGCCCTGAGGCCCGCCGAGGCCGGCGAGGCGTAGGCCATGCCGTAGCTCCGGTAGCCGTAGTCCTTGTACGAGGCGCGGTACTCCTGGTGGCCGTTGAACACGACGCCGATCACCTTGTCGGAGCGGAGCTTCGCGAGGGTGTCGTGGATGGCCTCGCGCGGCGTCCGGCGCGAGCGCACCACGAGCTGGAAGCCGTCCACCAGGTCCTGCATCAGGACGGTGTCGGCCACCGGCAGCACCGGGACCGCGTCGAGGAGCACCAGGTCGAAGAGCCGCCGGCCGGCCCGCAAGACGGCGTCCATGCGCGGCGAGCCGAGCAGCTCCGGCCGCTTGAGCCCGGTCTGACCGGCCGTCACCACGAAGAAGCCGCCCGGCTCTACGGCCCGCACGGGGACGTAGTCGAGGGTGCCGTTCAGCCACTCGCTCAAACCGTGAGCCGGCGGCAAGCCCAGCGTCTTCGTGAACGACGGCCGCCGCAGGTCCGCCTCGATGAGCAGGACTCGTCGGCCCGGCTCCCGGCTCAGGGCGCTGGCCAGGCCCACGCTCAGGGTGCTCTTCCCCTCGCCGGGCAGGGCGCTGGTCAGGGCCAGACAGCCGACCTTGAGGCGCCGGCAGGTCTCCAACAGGTTCGCGGCGAAGAACCGGAGCTCTTCTCCGACGACCGAGTTGTGGTCTTCCAGGCTCTCGATGACCGCGATCACCTTCCTCAACGTGACGATGCCCTCGTCCCGGAACGCCACCTCGCCGGGCAGGGCCTCGCCCCACGCCTTCTCGCCGGCCTCCCTTCGAGGGCCCGGCGTGTCCTCGCCGACGCTCTGGAGCCGTGGCCGCGACACGACGGCCAGGTCGGGGAGATGGGGAATCGACGCCAGCACGGGATATCCCTGCACGGCCTGCAGGACCTCGCTGTCCTTCACGGTGGGATCCAGGTACTCGGCCACCAGGGACGCGCCCAGCCCGACGAAGAGCCCGAGGACGGCCCCCAGCCCGAGAAACAGCGGGGGCTTGGGAAACACGGGCTTTTCGGGCAGGCTGGCCGGGTCCAGCATCCGGAAGCGCTCGCCCTTCCAGCGCTGCTCCAGGCGCCCCGACATCTGGGCCTCGAGCTGCTTGCTGAGCAGCGCCGTGTAGTTCTCGTCGAGCTTCTTGTAGTCCCGCGTCAAGGTGGCCAGCTCCTGCTCCGTGCGCGGCGTCTCCTCCACGTTGGCCCGGAGGACGTCGACGCGGCCCTGCAGGTCCCGCTGCCTCTCTTCGAGCTTCCGCACCTCCAGCCGGGCGCTCTCGAGCTGCTCGCGGCTGAGGGCGCTCACCGGGTCGGCCTCCGCCGGGACCTCGGCGGCGGGGGCTTCGGCCGCCCGCGCCTCGGCCAGCCGCGCCTGCAGCCGGGCGATGCGGGCCCGCACGGTCTCCACGTCGGGGTGCGCGTCCTTGTAGCGGGATCGGAGGTCGGCCAGCTTCTGGTTCAGCTCGGCAAGCTCGCCCGACTCCGCGGGCGCGGCGGGCGCGCGCGCGGCCGCCACGGAGGCGCGCCCGACGCCACGGGCCAGCGCCTCCTGCTTCTCGCGCGCGAACAGCAGGCTCTCCTCGACGGTCTGCATCTCCCGCTGGAGCATCTGCATTGTGGCCAGGTTCGCGTCGAGCTGCTCGGGCAGCTTCCCCATCCTCTCTTCCTTGTAGCGCCGCAGGGCCGCGTCCTTGCTCTCCAGCTCGGTGCGCGCGTCCTTCACCTGGGTGACCAGGAAGTCGACCGCCCCCTCGACCTGCTGGGCCCGGGCCTTGACCGTCTCGTCGATGAAGAGCCGGGCCAGCCGATCGGTGACCTCCTGCGCCTTCAACGGGTCGCGGTGGTAGAACTGGATGGTGAAGCCGTCGTTGCCGCTGACGTAGATGAAGATCGAGTCGCGCATCTTGTCCACGGCCCGCGTCTTGGAGGTGATGTCCGGATAGGGATGGGTCTCTTCCAGCACTTTCTCCAGGCGGGTGCGGCTCAGGATCTCGGGCCGGACCGCCTCCAGGCGCTGGCTGGGATCCCGGGTAGCGACCTTGGGGATGAAGGACTCCGGCATCTTCTCCGACTCGACCAGGACCAGCGCCGACGACATGTACTTCTTCGGCAGGACGAAGAGCGCCGCCGCCGACAGGACGAAGACCCCCGCCCACGGCAGCAGGACCAGCAGGGGCCGCCTCAGGGGCGCGTGAAGGAAGTGGCGGATCTGCGACCAGCGGACCGGGCTCTCTCCCGAGTCCTCGAGCTCATCCGCGCCGACGGGGGTGGTCTCCATGCGCCTCTCCTCGCTCAGGGCACGACGATGGTGTCGCCGGCGGCCAGGAGGATGTTCTGGGACATGTCCTTGCCCTCGGCGACCCGCTTGTAGTTGAAGGGGATCACGGTCTGGTCCTCGCGGACGACCACGATGCTGTCGGGCCTCGCGAACTCCTTGAAGCCGCCGGCCAGGGCCAGCGCCTTGAGCACCGTCAGGCGGCCCGTCAGGGGGAACTCCCCCGGCCGCAGCATCTGGCCCACGACGTAGACCCGGGCGCTGGTGGCCTGGGTCACGCTGACGGTCACCCGCGGGTTCTCGACCAGCTCCTTCAGCTCCGCCGTGAGGCCGCTGGCCAGACGCCCCGGGGAGCGCCCCGCCGCCGCCACGTCACCCAGGAGCGGCATGGTGATCATGCCGTCGGGCCTCACCGTCACGTCGAGGGTCAGCTCCGGCTCCTTCCACACGGCGATCCGCAGCGTGTCCCCGAGTCCGATCGTGTAGCTCGAAGCGGAAAGGCCGGCCGTGTCCGGCTTGGCCTCCGCCTCCCGGGCCAGGGCTGGCCCGCCAAGGGAAGCCAGCAGCCCGACCGCAGCCATCGCGAGGCCGATCACTCGCACCCGACACCTTCTCTCCATGGGTCCATCCTTATCTTCGGCACGTCCGGCCGTTCGACGGCGGCGGCGGACCGCCGGCCCGACGGCCAGAAGCGTTTCAGCTCGAGGAAGTGCTTCTCGAAGAGCTCGTAGCTCAGCCAGGCGACCGCCATCGAGGCGGCCATCCCCAGGACGGCCTGGATGGCAACGGCCAGCGTGTGGGAACCCACGGCCCGGGCCAGGGCGAACTCGGTGCCGTGCGTGACGAGGTAATACGAGAGGAAGTGATGGTAGACGTACAGCCCATAGCTGTACTTGCCGAGAACGGTCATGGGACCGCTCCTGAAGAACCGGGCCATTACGGACGATGCCGGCGCGAACAGGGCCCGCAGGAGCAGGGCGGCGAAGCCCAGCCGGAAGACTCCGCCCCGCGCGGCCCGCATCGCCGCCAGGCCGAAGTCGGTGAAGCGCTGCAGGCCGAAATCGATGACGAGCCATCCTCCCGCCAGGAGCGCCATCGGGACGATGGCGCGCCGCGCCGCCGCTTCCCCGCCCGGCTGCCGTAGCCACACGGCGAGGAATCCGCCCAGGCAGAGGGCATCGAGCTGCAGGGGCGTCAGCACGGTGGTGGCGACCGGGCTCACGCCGGACAGGGAGGCCGCCACGCGGGCGGCGAAGGACGCCGCCGCCAGGACGCAGGCCGCGGTCATCAGGGTCCGAGGCCTCCGGGCCAGCCACCACACGACCAGCGGCCAGAACAGATAGAAGTGCTCCTCCACCGCCAGGGACCAGAAATGCTCGATGTACGACAGCACCCACCCGCCCTGGATCGCGAGGTACACGTTGACGCCGTACAGCCAGGCCCAGGCCTGCTTGTCCCGGAGCCCGGCGATCTCGGAGCCGCGAAGCGCCGGAACCAGGGGGACGAGGAAGAACACGACGGCCAGCACGCCGTAGTAGAGGGGAAATATCCGGAGCACCCGCCGCATGTAGAAGCCGCGGAAGTACCCGGCAGAAGCGCGAGAGTCGTAGAGGATCCCCGTGATGAGGAACCCGGAGAGGACGAAGAAGAGATCCACGCCGAGGAGGCCGTAGGCGAAGACCCCGTTGACGGCCGCCTCGAGGCGGTTCGTCGCCGTCGTCTGCGCAACGAAGTGGAAGAGCAGCACCATGAGGATCGCCAGGCCGCGCACGCCGTCCAGCACGGGGAGATGGCCCCGCAGGGGCCGCGGTGGGGCCGTCTCCACCGACCCTAGTGCACCCATGGCGTCTCCTGCGGACGGTATGGACCAGGCGCCGTCGCCCGCTCGCGGCCGCCGCGGCGAGCGGGGGCGCCCCGCATCGCCTCCACCAGTCCCTCCACGCACGCGTCCATGTCGATGGCGGACTCGTTGCTGGCGTAGGCGTCATCGGCCATCCGCCGCAATCGGCCCGGGTCGGCGTCGAACAGGCGTCGCACGGCCGCCAGCGCCGGCCCCAGCCCGTCCCTCTCGAACAGGAACGCCGTCTCGCCGTCCTCGAGGCGGAACCCGCGAGCCCCGAACCGGGAGGTGAGGATGGGCAGGCGCGCCGCGATGAACTCGCACATCTTCACGTTGGTGCCGCCCCCGCTCCACATCGGGTTGAGCGCGGCGTCGGCGGCCGCGAAGTACGCCTCGACGGCATCCACCCGGCCCGTGGCGGTGAAGCCCGGCATCCGCATGGGTCCGGCCGTCACGTTGCCCACCACCAGGATGTGGATCCGCTGCTCGGCGAGCTGTCCGGCGTTGCGGCGGGCGAACCCCTCCAGATATTCGAAGGCCTCGCGGTTCGGGCCGTACTTGCTCGCGGTGAACAAGAAGACGCGGACGTCGTCGGGGATTCCGAGCTCCCGGCGCATCCGGGTCCTCGTTTCCGCCTCGAGGCCGGCGAAGCGGCGGGTGTCGATGCCGTTCGGCACCACCACCCCGCGGCGCACCGTCGCGTTCTTCTCGAAGAACCGCCGGTCGTCGTCGCAGCAGGCGACGAGGATGTCGCAAGCCTCGGCGGCCTTGGCCTCGATCCCGCGGACGGCCGAACGCACCCAGCGGGTCGTCCACAGGTGGTGCTCGAGGTTGTGGGTGCTGAGGACGCGCAGGCGGCCGCGCGCCGACGGCGCCTGGAAGATCGGGTGGACGAAGGGAAAGTCGGCCAGGACGACGTCGGACTCCTTCAGCTTTTCGCGGAGCAGCGCGGGCAGCAGCGCCTCGCCGGGCGAGGCCGTGGCCGCGCGCAGGCAGGCGGTGATCCACAGCGGCGGCAGCGACAGGGCGTAGCTGCCGAACTGGGCCACGAACCCCAGCGGCCCGCGGTCCACGTGCTCCTCGATCCCCCCCGGCCAGGTCTGGATTCCTGACGGCCGCCGCGCCAGGTAGTCCG
>Ga0111539_10013140_pt1 | contig 10356 bp, 7 predicted proteins | sample RhiMethybrSRZTD1_FD_79667 | JGI IMG/M metagenome (GOLD analysis project Ga0111539, IMG submission 79667) | Populus rhizosphere microbial communities from Tennessee, USA - Rhizosphere MetaG P. TD hybrid SRZTD1 (version 2) (version 2) | ecosystem: Host-associated > Plants > Roots > Rhizosphere >... | reverse complement strand
TCATTTCCACGCTGGCGATCATTCCGCTCGCCGAGTGGATTCGCCGTGCAACGGAACATCTCGCGCTGCGCGCCGGCCCGGCGATCGGCGGTCTGTTGAACGTCACGTTCGGCAACACCGCGGAACTGATTCTTGCGCTCTTCGTGCTCGCCGCCGGCAAGCCCGAGGTCGTCAAGGCGCAGTTGACGGGCGCGATCATCGGCAACAGCCTGCTCGGGTTGGGACTCGCGATTGTCGTCGGCAGCTGGGGCCGGGAGAAGCAAACCTTCAACCGCGCGCATGCCGGCCAGCTGGCAAGCCTGCTGGTGCTCTCGACGATCGGCCTGACGCTGCCGGCGCTGTTCGATTATTCGATGGGCGATCAAACGGAGAGCGGCCGCCTGATTCGCGACGAGCACCTCAGTCTCGCCGTCTCGGTCGTCTTGATCCTCGTGTACGTGGCCAATCTGGTTTACACGTTGATGACGCACCGCGACGTGTTCGCGTATGCGGAAGACGACACGGATCACTCAGAGAAGCACGTGGCCTGGCCGATCTGGAAAGCGCTGGCGGTACTGGCGACGGCGACGATGGTAACGGCGCTCGAAGCGGAGCAGATCTCGGGAGCGCTCGAATCGACGGCCACGCAGCTGGGGCTGTCGGAGTTCTTCCTCGGCATCATCCTGCTCGCCGTGATCGGCAACGCCGCGGAGTACGTGTCGGCGATGTACTTCGCGCGCAAGAACCAGATGGGCCTTGCGGTGAGCATCACCGTCGGATCGACGATTCAGATCTCGTTGCTCGTTGCGCCGGTCCTTGTCATCGTGTCGGCGCTGATGGGCACGCCGATGAATCTCGTCTTCACGAGCCCACTGGAGCTCGTCGCGATCGGCGCGGTGGTGTTTGCGGTCAACGCCATCGCCCACGACGGCGAAACGACGTGGTTCGAAGGCGTGTTGCTGCTCGCGATCTACGTCTTATTCGGTTTGGCGTTCTATTTTGTCTAAGCCCGCGATCAGGGACGGAACTCTCCTCGCAGCCAGGTCATCGGCCCGAGTGTCTGCGTACCAAGCCCGCCAGTACTGATCCCGATCGTGCCTTCGATCTCGAACGCGATGGGCTGTCGTGAAATGGCGCGCGTGATCGCCTGCCCAAGGCCAGGCACGTCACGAAAGTCGACGGCGATATCGATCGGGACGATCTCCTCACCCCGCGCCTGCAGCGGCAGTCCAAACGGGAAGTCGACGGTTGCGGCGCGCGAGCCCTCGAGGTGCAACGTGCCTTGTAGTGTGCCGAGCGTCAAACCGAAGCTGTTTGGATTCGACACGCGCGTCCAGATGCGGACCGCGGCGCCGGATGTGCCGCGCAAACGGATCTCACTGCGGCTTTGATCGTCCTGTTCGAACCGCGGCGGCTGAATGAATGCCTGGAGCTGCTGAAGCGCGGTGCATGCGGGCGTCGACGCGATAATCGCCGCCAGCACGACAACTGTCACCGCCAGAGGTCTGAACTTGCGCATGGGTCACCCCTGAGTCCCAACCTGCAAGTCGTGTTCCGTGCAGCCTTTCTCCGAGAGCTGTAGAGGCGGCAAACTCGACGCTGCACTGTTTCGCCACTGTTGACTTTGACAGGAGAGGACTAACCAACAATCATCCGCGGGCAACCCGCACTTGATCCTTTCAGGCGCGTTCGCAGGAGGTCCTGGATGAAACGATTCCTACCAGTCTTGAAGATCTGCTCGCTCTTCGCGGCCGCAATGGCCGTCGTCTTTACCACCTCGGTGACAGCGGACAGAGGCGCCGTCGCCGGCACCTTCGATCTGGTCGAGGCGACGATCCCCGCCATCCAGCAAGCGGTCGATGACGGCATCATCGATTCGCGCCAGCTCGTCGAGATGTACCTCGCGCGCATCGCGGCGTACGATCTGAAGACGACCGCCACCCATCTGAATTCGTACATTTACGTCAATCCGCGGGCGGTCCACGAGGGCGGCCAGGGCGATGCCGATCACGCGAACAATCGCCCGCTGCGCGGCATCCCGATCATCCTCAAGGACAACATCGACACCAAGGACATGCCGACCACCGCCGGCTCGGTGGCGTTCGCTGGATCGATCCCGAAGAACGATGCGTTCGTAACGAAGAAACTGAAGCAGGCCGGCGCGATCATCATCGGCAAGGCGACGATGACCGAGTTCGCGAACTTCCTGACCAACGGGATGCCCGCCGGATACAACTCGCTCGCCGGCTACGGCTACAACCCGTACGATCCGCGGCCCGATCCGCGTAACGCGCTCGACGGGCTGGGCCGGCCGCTGAACGACGGCCGTCCGGCGCTGACGCCAGGTGGATCGAGCTCGGGACCGGGCATCGCGGTCGCCGCGAATCTTGCGACCGCCGGAATCGGAACGGAAACATCCGGATCGATCTTGAGCCCGGGCACCGCGAACATGCTGGTCGGCATCAAGCCGACCGTCGGGTTGATCAGCCGCGCCGGAATCATTCCGATCGTCGCGGACCAGGACACTGCCGGTCCGTTGGCGCGCACCGTCCGCGACGCCGCGCTGGTGCTCGGCGCGATGACCGGATTCGATCCGCACGATCCGGCGACAGCGCCGTGCCTGATGCCGGGCAACTGCTTCGACGACTACACGCAGTTCCTCGACGCCGACGCCCTCCAGGGCGCGCGCATCGCGGTGCCGCCGTTCCCCGCGAATCGCGCCGCCGTGATGAACAACGCGATCAGCGTGTTGACGGCGCAGGGCGCGACCGTGGCGATCGTGTCGGCGCTTGCCCCGCAGCTCGGTGGATGCCCGTCGCGTCCGCCCGCCGCGAACTATCCGCCCGCGCCGGGATGCTCCACCGTTCTCAATTACGGATTCAAGCGCGACCTGAACCAGTACATCGCCGACAACGTCAAAAACAAATTCCCGACTCGATCGCTCGCCGACGTCGTCGCCTTCAACACCGCCTTCGGCCCTGCCGCAACGAAGTACGATCAGGATCTGGCGATCTTCTCTCAGATGTTCGACATCTCCGCGGGCAGTTCCGACACTCTCCGCTACCAGTCGGATCGCGCGGCCGACATTGCGAACTCGCGTGGCGCGATTGCCGCGATCTTGAACGGTCCGGACGGCGTCGCGGGCACCGTGGACGACTTCGACGCGCTGTTGTTCTCGGGCAACAGCGGCGCCGCCACACCGGCGAAGGCCGGATATCCCAGCGTCGTCGTGCCGGGCGGTTTCTTCGACAACGTGGTGAACCCGCCCTTCCCGGCGGGCTTCAATGCGCAACCCGGACCAGCGGGCGTGACGTTTTCAGGACGCGCGTTCAGCGAGCCGCGGCTGATTGCGCTCGCCTACGCATTCGAGCAGGCCACGCATTATCGCGTGCCGCCGGCGAGCGTTCCGCCACTCGCGACGGACCACGTCGTGAAATAGTCCAATCGAGGCGGGGAGCCAATCCCCGCCTCGTACGCTCAGTGATCGCACCTCATCACTATCGCCAGCTCAGGCGATGTTCTGTGCAATCTCAACGCACTATTCGATGACTTACATCTGACACACGCCTAGGATCGGGTCGCAGACGGGAAAAACGGGACCAACCAAAGAAAGCGAGGACCTTGTGATTCGTGACACTAGGAGTTTTCCGAGTCGCTGGCTGTTCGTGTTCGCGGGCCTGACCCTGATGGGGTTCTCATTCCTGGACGCACAGGGCAGCGCGGGCGAACAGGCGCTTCGCCATCTGCGGCAGAACCGGAGTGACGTAGGTCTGACAGGGTCGGACGTCGGCGACGTCGTCATCAGCAGCACGGTTGTGAGTCAGCACACGGGTGTGACCCACGTCTATCTGCAGCAGCGCTATCGTGGTATCGACGTGTGGGAGGGCATCCTGAACGTGGCCGTCCGCAGCGACGGTACGGCGATGTTCACCGGTAATCGCTTCGTCGCCAACATCGCCGCAGCCGTGGGCGGACAGCAGCCCCGGAGGTCGGCCGAGGCCGCGGCGTCCGACGCATCCGGACATCTAAGGCTCAAGCCCACGCAACCGTTCCAGGTTCTCGAACGCAAGGGCGGACCAAGCGAGGCGGTCAGGCTCTCGGACGGCGGTGTCGCGGACAAGCCGATTGAGGGCAGGCTCGTCTGGGTGCCGAAGGACAATTCAGTGCGGCTCGCGTGGGACCTCCGCATCGATCAGATCGGCGGCGAGCACTGGTGGCACGCACTCGTTGATGCCGAGACGGGCGAATCGCTCGGGCTCATCGATCTGATTATCAAGGACCCCGTGGAGGGCATTGCCTCCGTAGTGGCGCGAGATGATGTCTCGTCCGCCGCCCTTCCCTCGTTTGCTGCGACGGACGGGGCCCGCTACAACGTGTTCCCGATTCCGTTCGAGAGTCCATTGGACGGCGATCGGGTCCTCGTGACCAACGCCGCCGACCCGCGCGCGTCTCCGTTCGGATGGCATGACACCAACGGCATCGCCGGGGCCGAGTTCTTCGTGACGCGCGGCAACAACGTACACGCCTACACCGATATCGACGCGAATAACGCGGTCGATCCGGGGAGCGATCCAGATGGCGGCGGAACGCTGACGTTCGATTTCCCGCTCGACCTCACGCAGCAGCCGTCCACCTACCGGCCCGCTGCGGTCACGAACCTGTTCTACTGGAACAACATCATGCACGACGTCACGCACGCCTACGGCTTCGACGAGGCGTCTGGCAACTTCCAGGTCAACAACTACGGCCACGGCGCACTGGGCAACGACGATGTGCGGGCGGAGGCGCAGGACGGAAGCGGAACGAACAACGCCAACTTCGGCACACCGGTCGATGGTCTGCGGCCACGGATGCAGATGTTCGTCTGGACGAGCCCGTTGCCAAACTTCGTGACCGTGCATTCGCCTGCGGGCGCCGCCGGCGACTACACGGCATCGCGCGCACAGTTCGGCCCGCAGCTGACTCTCGCTGGTGTGGCCGGCACCGCCGTCGTGGCCAACGACGGCGTCGACACGACGAGCGACGGCTGTCAGCCGCTCGTCGGCTTCCCCGCCGGGTCAATCGCGATCATGGACCGAGGCACGTGTGAGTTCGGGTTCAAGGCGCTCACCGCGCAGAATGCAGGCGCGATCGGCGTGATCATCGCGAACAACGCGCCCGGCGATCCCATCACGATGGGTGCTGGCGCCGTCGGCAATCTGGTCACCATTCCAGCCGTCATGGTCACTCAGGCGGATGGCTCCCTGTTCAAGGCGAACGCGCCGCTGAGTGTCACGCTGCGCTTGAATCCGGTGAACTCTACCAACCGCGACTCGGATCTGGACGCCGGCGTGATCACGCACGAGTACGGACACGGCATTTCGAACCGTCTGACCGGTGGACCGAGCATCGTCACCTGCCTGAACAACGCCGAACAGATGGGTGAAGGTTGGAGCGACTGGTTTGCTATCTCGCTGACGACGCGTCCGTCGGATACCGCGATGACGCCGCGCGGCATTGGGCCGTATGTGAGCTTCCAGCCCGCCGATGGCGACGGCATCAGGCCGACGCCGTACACCACCGACATGACGGTCAATCCGTCGACCTACGCGTCGGTCGCCAACGTGGCGCAAATCAGCCAGCCGCACGGTATCGGCTACGTGTGGAACACGATGCTGTGGGAGGTTTACTGGAACCTCGTGGATCGGCACGGCTACAACGCGAACATCTATGACAGCTGGAGCACGGGCGGCAATAACCTCGCGCTGCAGCTCGTGATGGACGGCATGAAGTTCCAGCCGTGCCGGCCAGGATTCGTCGACGGTCGCAACGCGATCCTCACGGCAGATAACGCGCTCACGGGAGGCGCGAATCAGTGCGAGATCTGGCGCGGGTTCGCGAAGCGAGGGCTCGGCGTCAGCGCCAATCAGGGACTCGCGACGAACCGGACCGACGGCGTCGAGGCGTTCGATCTGCCAGTCAGCTGCACGGCTGCGACATTCGGCGCGTTCCATCCGCCGATCGAGGCGGCACCGACGCTGAACGAAGTGAATGCCGGCGCCATCGTGCCGGTGAAGTTCACGCTCGCCGGCGCCGGTGCGTCGCTTCTGATTGACTCACAGGCCGTCGATTGCACCACGCTCGTTCCGACAGGAGAGACGCCGACGACGCCGGTTGGTCCGGGTTCCACCGATCTGTCTCAGAACGGAGATGAGTACCACGTCAACTGGAAAACCGATGCGGCGTGGGCGGGGTCGTGCCGACGCCTGACCGTTCGGATACCCGCGGCGTCGGACGCTATCGCGTACTTCAGGTTCCAATAGCGACAAATGATGACGGGCCCGAGGAGGGCGGCGGTTGAAAAACCGCCGCCCGCGCCCCTCGCTCTCTTCGACCCACCGATCGCGCGTATCATCTCCGCGACAACCCGGGGCTGCAAAGAGCCGCGCCGGTAAAGTCACGTATACTGGAAAGTCCGCGCGGTGAGGTGGCCGAGAGGCTTAAGGCGGCGGTTTGCTAAACCGTTGTAGGGCCTTTAAAGTCCTACCCAGGGTTCGAATCCCTGCCTCACCGCCATTTCTCGCGCTTCGGGCTCGAACGGCGGCTCGGCAGGGATTCAGTCACGCCGCAGCTCGCCTTCGGCGAGGCTGCGAGCGGGAACGAATCGGTCGGGAGCGAATCCCTCTAATGCCCAGGAAACGTTCGGTTCCTCCTCCGGCGTTCGATGTTCGGGCCTACCTCGATGCGGCCGGTGTCTCGCCTCGTGTCGCGCGCTTCGCTCGCGGCGCCGTCATCTTTACGCAAGGCGATCCGGCGCGCCACGTCTTCTACCTGCAAAGCGGCACCGTCAAGCTTTCCGTCCTGGCGACCACCGGAAAAGAGGCCGTGGTCGCTTTGCTCGGAGCGGGCGAGTTTTTTGGCGAGGGCGTACTTGCGAATCAGCCGGCCCGCATCAGCACGGCGCGCGCCATGGCGGCGGTGAGCATGCTGCGCATTCCCAAGGGCGAGATGGTTCGGCTTCTCCACAGCCAGCCCGATTTTTCGGATCGCTTCATCGCGCACATGCTGACGCGCAACATCCGCATCGAAGAAGACCTCGTCGATCAGCTTTTCAATTCGAGCGAGAAGCGGCTGGCGCGCGCGCTGTTGCTGCTGGCGCGCTACGGGAAGGAAGACATGACGTCGAGAACCTTGCCGAAGCTGTCGCAGGAGACACTGGCCGAAATGGTCGGCACCACCCGCTCGCGCGTCAACTTCTTCATGAACAAGTTCCGCAAGCTCGGATTCATCGAATACAACGGCGGACTGAAGATTCACAACTCGCTGATCAGCATCGTCCTGCACGATTGAGCCCGCCGGGCGTAGTGCTCTATTGCACATCGCCTTTCGCCCCCGGCCGATACACTCGAAGCATGGCTTTTCAATCCTGGAAGATCGTTTTCCTTACCGCAATCTGCGTGTCCGCGATCGCCGTTCCGGCGCGGACCGCTGAGTCGGAATTGTCGCGGTATCGCGGCGTCACGCTCGGCGAGTCGGTCGCGACCGTGATCGACGCATTGAAAGCGGCGCCGGCCGACGTCAAGGTGCTGCGCGATCGGCCGTCGCTCGTGCAGGAGCTGACCTGGCGGCCGCTGCGCTTCATCAGCGGCGCCACGCTCGAGGCCGATCCGCTGGCGGAAATGGTCCTGACGTTCCACGCCGACCGCCTGGTGAGAATTGCGGCGACCTACGAGCGCGAACGAATCGCCGGACTGACGGAAGCCGATCTTCACGAAGCGGTCAGTGCGGTCTACGGCGTCTCCGCGTTGATGTCGAACTCGTTGGCCACCGCACAGAATGCGATGGAACGCCGCACGATCGGCCGGTGGGAGAATGCCGACACGCTGATCCTGTTGTGGCGCGACCGCTACCCGGATCGATCCGGCCTGCAGATCAGCGCGATCGCCGCGGATGCGGTGATGCAGCAGGCCATCCTCGAGGGCCAGCGCGTCGAGGCGGCGGAAGCCCCGGCACGCGAGCTCGCGCTTCGCACCGCGACCGCGGCCGCGATCGTGGCACGCGACGAGAAGATTCGCCTGGCAAACAAGGCGGCCTTCAAGCCGTAGCGATCGGTTTCCCTGCCTTACCGCGACTCACTCGCTTCGCCCTCGGATTCGCTGTCGCTTACTTGCACGTCCGCGCTAGCATACCCTCGAGTCCGGGGACGCCATCCGCCATCGACATGAAGGTCATCTGAAGCCACGCCGTGAAGCCGAGCGAGTCCCGATCAATCGCGGTGATCTACAGCCCGGAGGATAACGGAGGCGAAGCCGCGAGCAGGGCCGTCGTCGATGGCGCGACGGAAGTCCATGACATTGTCGCGGCGATGGGTCATCGACCCAGCCTGGTCAGTGTTGACGAGGGCGTTGGTCCGTTCGTCGAACGTCTCGAAGCGCTGCAGCCCGACGCGGCGTTCAACTTCTGCGAGGGATATCGCGAATGGAGCGCTGGTGAATCCTGCGTCGCGGGCCTGCTGGACCTGCTTGGCATTCCGTACACCGGATCCGGCGCACTCGCTCTCGGCATCGCGCTCGACAAGCCATTGGCGAAGGAGCTCTTCATCGCACGGCAGATTCCAACGCCGCGATTTGCCGTCTACCGGCAGGCACCCGCACGGCTGGCGTCGCTGCGCTTCCCGCTGATGTTGAAGCTGGCCGGTGAAGACGCCTCCATCGGCATCACTTCCGACAATGTCGCCCGCGATGAAGCGTCAGCGCTGACTCGCCTGCGGCAGCTTCTCGACCAGTACCGTGCGCCGGTGCTGGTGGAAGAGTTCATCGACGGGCGCGAATTCACCGTCGCGCTGCTCGACGGAGAACCGTTGCTGGTCGAAGAGATCGACATCCGCGTGGAGCCACGCATTGTCTGCTTTCGCGCCAAGTGGACCGCTGGTTCGGACGAGTACGCGGGCACGATTCCCGTATTCCGTCCTGCGATCACCGATCAACAGCGGAGCGAATTGGTGGCGCTGGCGCGGCGCGTCTGGGATGTGATCGGCCTGCGCGATTACGCCCGCGTGGATTTTCGCATGGACGCCGGCGGGCGCATTTACGTCCTGGAAGCCAACCCCAATCCCGACCTCAGTGCGGGATCGGGCTATCGCCGCTCCCTCGAAGTGGCGCAGATTGCCTACGCGGATTTCATCATGCGGCTGCTGGACAACGCTCTGCGACGACGCATCCCCAGGTTGGCTGGTTCCCAGGTCAGCGGCGATCGGCCAATCCACTAGGTCAGCTTCACCAGGGTCGCGACCGTATTTCAGTCGTGATCGTCGTGAGAGGCGTGGACCGCTTTTGACTCCGGCGAGCCGCGCTGCCGCAGATACACCGCGAGCCACACCATCGCCGCGATCGAAAAAAATTCGCTCTGCCAGTTCTGGAACGACTCGAACCAGAAGCGTGATGACGTGAGGTAATCTGCGAACACCGGCCTCGCGAGTCCGTGCTCGACGTGATCGCTCGCGAACTCCGCGTATCCGCCGAGCGCGTGTCCCACCCACGACACCAGGAACAGCAACACGAAAGCGAGCCCAAGCGAGTTTTCGTAGACGCGCAGGATCCAGCCGCCACGCGTGACCGGCCACGGCACGTTCGGCTCATGGGCGAAGTCTCGCGGATCGACATCGACATGCTCCTTCACGTGCGGACGGCGTGATTCGGGCGATCCCTTCTGCACGAGTCGCGTCGTCAGCAGCACGAACACCGCCATCTGCAGGAACTCGCTCTCCCAGTTCTCGAACACCGCTTCCCACCAATGCCCGGTGGAGAAGTACGCCGATGTCGAGACCTGCGGTTGGTGATGGTCCTGCTGCGACGCGTTGTATTCGTGACGGCCGGTCAGGAACTGCGCCACAAGGAAGACGAGGAACATCGCCATCAGCACGATGGTGAGCGCGCGATCGCGGAACCAGCTCATAGACTCCCGCGATTGCAAAAATCCTACCGGCCGCCGGGTTATCGCTGCTTCTGTTTGGACTCCCAGTCCCGGCGCGCCGCCTCGACCGCCGGCTGGTGCGACACTTCCGCGACCGGCACGTTCCACCAGGATTCGTACGCGGGCACGCCGTGGCTCGGGTCGATCGGCGCGTAGATCACCGCCGTGCGATCGGCCGAGCGGGCAGATTGCCATGCCGCCTCGAATGCGGCCATGTCCGCCGCGCGAAACACGACGGCGCCGAGCGACTCGGCATTGGCGGCAAGATCGATCGGGATCTTGTAGTCGAACTGCGTGCCGAAACCGGCCGATCCGATCGATCGCGAGAGGCCGCCGATGCTGGCGTAGCCGCTGCTGTCGAGCAGGACGATGATCAGCTTGCAGCCTTCTTGAACCGACGTGACGATCTCCTGCGCCATCATCAGG
>Ga0111539_10013139_pt1 | contig 10357 bp, 9 predicted proteins | sample RhiMethybrSRZTD1_FD_79667 | JGI IMG/M metagenome (GOLD analysis project Ga0111539, IMG submission 79667) | Populus rhizosphere microbial communities from Tennessee, USA - Rhizosphere MetaG P. TD hybrid SRZTD1 (version 2) (version 2) | ecosystem: Host-associated > Plants > Roots > Rhizosphere >... | reverse complement strand
TGTCCGGCGGCCAGCGTCAGCGGGTCATGATCGCCATGGCGCTCGCGCTCGAGCCGGCGCTGCTCATCGCCGACGAGCCGACCACGGCGCTCGACGTCACCACCCAGGCGCAGATCCTGAAGCTGCTCGTCGAATTGCAAGGCAAGCACGGCATGGCGGTGCTGTTCATCACCCACGACTTCGGCGTGGTCTCCGAGATCGCGCAGCGCGTCGCCGTGCTGCGCGAAGGGCGGCTGGTCGAGACCGGCACGCGCGCGCAGGTCCTGACCGCGCCGCGCGACGAGTACACCCGCATGCTGATCCGCGCCGTGCCGACGCTCGAGCCGCGCGCGCGGCCGGCCGGCGAGAGCACCGCCGTGGTGCTCGAGGCGAAAGACGTGTCGAAGACCTACCACGACCGCCATTGGCTGCGGCCCAGCCGCGAGGTCGCCGCGGTGCGCGAGGTGAGCCTGGTCATCCGCAAGGGACGGACGCTCGGCGTGGTCGGCGAATCCGGCTCCGGCAAGACCACGCTCGCACGCTGCATCGCGCGCCTGATCGAGCCCACCGGCGGCGAAATCCTGCTCGGCGGCGCCGACCTCGCGCACATGTCGGCCGGCGCGCTGCGGCCGCTGCGCAGGCGCGTGCAGGTCATCTTCCAGGATCCGTACCGCTCGCTCAACCCGCGGCGCAGCGTCGGCGAAGCGCTGATCGAAGGGCCGCTCAATTACGGCGTGCCGCGCGCGAAGGCGCTCGAGCGGGCGCGGCGGCTGATGGAGCTGGTGCGCATGGATCCGCAGGCGCTGTCGCGTTATCCGCACCAGTTCTCGGGCGGGCAGCGCCAGCGCATCTGCATCGCGCGCGCGCTCGCGGTCGAGCCCGACCTGCTGGTGGCCGACGAGCCGGTCTCGGCGCTCGACGTCTCGGTGCAGGCGCAGGTGCTCGACCTCCTGGAGGAGATCCGCCGCCGGCTCGAGCTCGCGGTGCTGTTCATCACCCACGACCTGAGGGTCGCGGCGCAGGTCTGCGACGAGGTGGCTGTGATGCGCGAAGGCCGGGTGGTCGAGCACGGCCCCGCCAGCGAAGTGCTGGTGCGGCCGCAACACGCATATACCCAGGCGCTCGTCGCCGCGGCGCCCGGCCGCGGCTTCGCTTTCGCCAGCCAGTAAACTAGCGGCATGGACAAGGGCTATGAGCTGCGGCGCGTTGCGCGCTGCGGCTCGACCAACGGCGTGCTGCTCGGCGAGCGAAGCCTCGAGCGGCCGGTGCTGCTCCTCGCCGACCAGCAGACCGCCGGGCGCGGCCGGCGCGGCCGGCGCTGGCACAGCGCCCCCGGGGACGGGCTCACCTTCTCGCTCGCCGTGGCGCTGCGCCGGCCGTTGCGCGAGCTCGCCGGGCTGCCGCTGGTGGCCGGCGTCGCGGTCGCGCGGGCGCTCCATGGCCTCGGCGTCGGAAGGGCGGCGCTGAAATGGCCCAATGACATCGTGGTCGACGGCGCGAAGCTCGGCGGCATCCTGGTCGAGACCAAATCCTTCCATGGCGCGATCAAGGCGGTCATCGGCGTCGGCATCAACCTGCGGGGCGCTGCGGCGCTGCGCACGCGGCTGCGCCGCGAGGTCGCGGCGCTGGAGCAGTTCGTCGCCGTGCCGGACCCGGAGCGCCTCGCTCGCGCGCTCGGCGATTCGCTGCTGACGTCGCTCGCGGCATTCGAAGCGCGCGGACTCGATGCGGTCCGCGCGGAGTGGGACCGGCTGGACAGCCATGCGGGCCGGAAAGTCCGCGTCAGGCTCGCCGACGGACGCGTTCTCACCGGCATCGCCAGCGGCCTGGAACCCGACGGCGCGCTGCGCCTGGCGACACGCAGCGGCGTGCGCGCGGTGCACAGCGGCCGCGTCATGAGCGCGAGGCCCGCATGATCCTCGCCATCGATGCCGGGAATTCCCGGGTGAAGTGGGGCTGGCACGACGGCAAGGAGTGGACGAGCATCGCCACCGTGTCGCTGATCGAGTTCGCGGCGTCGAGCGACCACGTCAATCCGTTCTCGATGACGCACGCCGATCCCGAGCGGATCGTCATCTCCAATGTCGCCGGCGAGGGCGCGCACCAGCTGCTGGTCAACTGGACGAGCATCTTCGACGCCGAGCCGCTCTGGCTGCGCGCCGAGGCGGAGCGCTGCGGCGTGAAGAACCGCTACGAGCGGCCGGACCTGCTGGGGCCCGACCGCTGGGCCGCCCTGATCGCGGCGCGCAGTATCCATAATGGTGCGACCCTGGTGGTCAACGCCGGCACCGCCACTACGGTCGACATGCTGGCCGAGGACGGCAGCTTCCTCGGCGGTGCGATCCTGCCGGGCGTCGAGCTGATGCGCTTCGTACTGCACGAGCACACCGGGCGGCTGCCGATCCAGGAAGGCACGCACCGGGACATGCCGCGCAACACCGTAGATGCGATCGAGACCGGTTGCCGCCACGCGCAGGCGGGCGCCGTCGAACGCATGTACCGCGTGTTCCGTGATATCGCACCGGCGCCGCTGTGCATCGTCGCCGGCGGCGCGGGCCGCGCGCTGGTCGACCAGCTGACCATGCCGCGCCGCTACGTGGAGAACCTGGTGCTCGACGGCCTGGCGCGCATCGCGCTGGCAGAACGGGCGGTTGCAAAGTGAGGGCCGCGTTTCTCATCCTGGTGCTTGCCAACGTGGGCTTTTTCGCGTGGTGGCGCTATGGCTCGCCGACCGACGCGGCGGCCGACCCCGCGCCGCTCGCCCGGCAGATCGACCCGGAGAAGCTGAAGGTGGTCGCGGCCAAGGACCTGCCGCCGCCCTCGCCCGCCAAGCCGGTCGCCGTCATCAAGCCCGAGCCGCCGCAGCCCGCTTCTCCTCCCATGACGCTGAAGTGCCTGGAGTGGGGCAGCTTCACCGTCGCCGATGCGCCACGCGCCGAGAAGACGCTCGAGCCGCTCGGGCTCGGCCCGCGGCTCGCCCAGCGCCGCACCGAAGAAACCGCCGGCTGGTGGGTGTTCATTCCGGCGCAGAAGGTCGCAAACCCGCGCCAGGCGGCGCTGCGCAAGGCGGCCGAGCTTCGCAACCTCGGTATCGAGGACTACTTCATCGTGCAGGAAGAAGGCCAGCACCGCTGGGCGCTTTCGCTCGGCGTATTTCGCACCGAAGAGGCGGCGCGGGCACGGCTCGGGGTGCTGCGCGCCCAGGGAGTGCGCACCGCGACCGTCGGCGCGCGCGAGACCGTGGTGCCGAAGGTGTGGCTGCAGGTGAAGGGCGTCGATCCGGCGCTGGAAGCGAAGCTGAAGGAGCTGACCGTGCAGGTGGAGAGCACCGAGCTCCGCGCCTGCGCGGAGCGGTAGTTCAGCCGATCGGCAGCGCCCCGCCCGGGACGTGCTTGGCGACGAGCTGCAGCAACCGGTCGGCGCGCACCGGCTTCGTGATGTAGCCGACCGCCCCCAGCGACTTGCCGCGATGGTCTCCCTCCTCGTGCGAGGTGAGGAAGATCACCGGGATGTCCGGAACGGTCTTGTCGGCCTTGAGCGCGGCGATGAACTCGAAGCCGTCCATGTGTGGCATGTTGACGTCGGTGATGATCAGCGCCGGCGGACTGCGCAGCACGAGGTAGCCGGCGGAGATCGCGTCCTCGGCGACGTGCACCTCGTAGCCCGCGGCCGAAAGATGCAGCTTCAGCAGCTGGCGGATGCTTTCGTCGTCGTCGATGACCAGGATGCTGGCGGGCATGGGCCTCGGTCTTGGTGCTGGTGGCCCGACTCGAACGGGCGACCTACTGATTACGAATCAGTTGCTCTACCAACTGAGCTACACCAGCGGGGAGGCGGATTATACGACGGGGGGGTCCCGGCGCCTCTCCGGGGCGTGATTTGCATCACGCTATACTGGCTCGGACCGTCCGTTCGCTCCGCCAGAAGGGCCGCCGGTCGCCGTCTTTTGCGACCCGGGGGACGGCTCCGTAGCATCCTCACGACAAGAAAGGGAGATTCATGCGCAGCAGCCGCGGCTTCACCATCATCGAGGTCATGATCGTCGTCGTCATCATCGCGATTCTTGCGTCGGTCGCGATTCCCAGCTACCTCGACTACATCACCCGCAGCAAGATCCAGGAAGCGACGTCCACGCTGCTCTCGCAGCGCGTGAAGATGGAGCAGTATTTCCAGGACCAGCGCACCTACGTCGGCGCCTGCGCCGGCGGTACCGTCGCGCCGCTGCCGCAGGGCCTCAAGTATTTCGACATCACCTGCACCAACCTGACTGCCAACGGATACCTCATCACCGCGCAAGGCCCCTGCGTCGCGGGCCGCGACTCGAGCATGTGCGGCTTCACCTACACCATCGACCAGGCCAATAACCGCATCACCGTCGCCCTCCCGGCGGGCTGGACCCTGCCGGCGGGCAACTGCTGGGCGACCAAGAAAGGCGGCACGTGCTGACCGGGCGCGCCGCGCGGGCGGGCTTCACCCTCATCGAGGTCCTGTTCACCGTCGCGGTGCTCGGCGTCCTCGTCATGATGGCGATGCCCACCTTCGGCGAATGGCTGCAGACCCAGCAGCTGCGCGCCGCCGCGGAGGCGACGGTGAACGGCCTGCAGGTGGCGCGCTCGGAGGCCATCCGCCGCAACCTGCCGGTGCAGATCGTGTTCAACCCGCCCACGACCGGCTGGGCGGTCACCGAGCAGCCGCCGATCGCGACCTTCGTCCAGGGCCGCGACGCCAACGAAGGCTCGCCCAACGCGCAGCTCCAGGTCACGCCTGGCGGCGCGACCACCATCACCTTCAACCCGCTGGGCTCCGTCATGACCAACAAGGACGGCACGGCGTCGGTCACGCGCCTCGACGTCCTGAACCCGTTCGGTGGCAACTGCCAGCCCGCGGGCGCGATGCGCTGCCTGCGCGTGGTGGTCTCCGCCGGCGGCACCGTGCGCATGTGCGACCCGCATCCGTCGGTGGTCGCTCCGGATCCGAGGGCTTGCTGATGAAGCGAACCCAGCAGGGCGTGATGCTGCTCGAGGCGCTGATCGCGATCCTGATCTTTTCGATCGGCATCCTTGCCATCGTCGGCATGCAGGCGACCGCGATGCGCACCGTCACCGAGTCGCGCAGCCGCGCCGAGGCCGCGCTCTACGCCAACCAGCTTCTCGGGCAGATCTGGACAGACGCAATCAATGCGTCCCAGTACGCCTACCCCGGCGCCGGCGCCGTGCCGGCCCGGCTCCAGGGGTGGCACGACGCGGTCACCGGCGTCGCCGATCCCAAGCGCGGCCTGCCCGGAGCCAGCAACCCGAACAACTTCCCGAGAATCACGGTCAGCAACAACACCGCCCAGGGCGCGACCGTGCAGATCCAGGTCTTCTGGCAGAACCCTGAAGAAGCCGGACAGAACCTTCCGGCGCACAACTACACGGTCACCGCGGCCATCTACGGGAACTAGCCATGCGCACAAACATTCGTCAGGCCGGCATGAGCATGGTGGAGCTGATGGTGGCAATGGCCATCGCCCTCATCGGCACCATCATCATCTTCCAGGTGTTCGAGGTCTCGGAGGGCATCCGCCGCACTACGACCAGCGGCGGCGACGCGCAGCAGAACGGCGCCATCGGCCTGTACGTGATGGAGAACGACCTGCGCAACGCCGGCATGGGCTTCAACGACACGCAGTACGCCGGCTGCGACGTCGCGGCCTACGATTCAACGCGCCTGCCGACCAACTTCACCATGCGGATGTCGCCGGTGACGATCGTGGGCGGCGGCGCCAACACCACGGCCGATTCCCTGTCGATCTTCTACGGATCGCAGTACGTGGTTGCCAATTCGACCGTCGTCCAGGCGACGATGGGCACCCCATTCGCCAACGTGAAGATCGCTTCCAGCGGTCGCTACGGGTTCCGTGAAGGGGACCTGCTGATCCTCGTCCAGCCGGGCACGGCCAACTGCGAGCTGATGGAGCTGACCGCCCTGGTCGGCACTGACGATTTCTCGCACGACAACACGCCGAACTACAACCTGAACTGGGTCTCCAGCGGCGCGGTCGGAGTGGCCTCGCGCTTCAACCCGCCGGCCGGCTCCTTCCAGTTCGGCGGAACCGGCGCCGCCGCGGCGCGCGTCTACAACCTCGGCAACCCGTACGACGACAGCGGCACGCTCAATTTCAACGGCCCGACGATGCCGGTCTACAACACCTATGCGGTGACGAACAACTCGCTCACCGTGTCGTCCAAGTTCTCCAGCGCGGCAGCGGTGCCGATCGCCGACAACATCGTCCACATGCGCGCGCTGTACGGCCTGGACGACGGCGTCAACAACAACACCGTCACCCTCAACGCCTTCTACGTGGCGGGCGACGGCATCGTCGACCGCTTCGTCGACGCCGCGACCTTCGACGCGATGGGAGCGGCCAGGCCCTGGCAATACATCGCCATGGTGCGCGTGGTGATGGTGGCGCGCAGCGCGCTGGCCGAGAAGGGCTCGGGCGGCGGCGCGTGCGACACGACCACGGCGGCGCCCACCTGGAGCGGCAGCAATCTCGGCGCCGGGCCGTTCAATTTCCAGGTATCGCTCGACCTGTCCGCCGACCCGAACTGGCAGTGTTATCGCTACAAGGTGTTCGAGACCACCGTCCCGCTGCGCAACTGGATCTGGAAGTCGAGCTGACCATGAACCGCCTCTTCCATCGCCGTGACCTGAAGCCGCGCCGCGCGCAGCAGGGCGTGACGCTGATCATCGCGCTGATCGTGCTGGTGGCGATGACGCTCGCCGGCGTGGCGATGATGCGCTCGGTCGACACCGGCACGATCGTGGTCGGCAACATCGCCTTCCGCCAGGCGACGGTGCACTCGGCCGACAACGGGCTGCAGGAAGGCTACAAGTACGTCCAGACCAATTCCGGCACCGCCAACCTCTACAACGACGACAACATGATCGGCGTGTCGAGCAAGGGGTATTTCGCCAGCACGCCGGCGAACGAGGAAAGCACCTGGTTCATGGACCAGAACAAGTGGACCAACGCGGCCGTGGTCAACGCCGGCAACCCGGACGCGAGCGGCAACGTCGTTTACTACATCGTTCACCGCCTGTGCCGGGACGCGGGCATCGCGCCCTCGCCGGACAAGTGCGCGGCAACACCCGACAACGCGGCCATCACCGGCGAAGGCGTCGACGCCAGCTCGGCCAACTACTTCACCCGGCCGCCGGCGACGCACTACCGCGTCACCGCCAAATCGGTCGGCCCGCGCAACTCGATCACTTTCGTCCAGACACTCATCCGGACCCAGTAAAAACAGCACCCGCCTCCAGGGGAGGATCGGAAAATGAAAACAACCCTCAAGACCCCGTTCGTGCCGCTGCTTGCCGCAGCCCTGCTCTCGCTCGCCTCACAGGGCGCGCTCGCCGGCACGGTAGCGATTTCTTCGACGCCGCTCGCCACGGCCGGCGGCGGCTCCGTGCTACCGAACCTGCTGTTCGTGCTCGACGCCTCGGGCAGCATGGACTCGGACTACCTGCCGGACTACGTGAACGACAGCGGCAAGTGCATGCGCTCCAGCGGCGGCAGCACCACTTGCGCCACGGGCGATGCGCCCTGGGCTGCGGGCGGCGCGGCCGGCTTCAATGGCGTCGCCTACGATCCGATGGTCGCGTACAGGCCGGGCCTCACGTCCACCGGGCGCAGCAAGATCAACAACCTGACCGTGGCGGCCGCGCCGTTCGGCGGCGCCCTGACCACCACCGCTGTGCCGAACGACGCCTACGGCGTGCAGTTCACAGGCAACGCCGACATCACAACCGCCAGCACGGATACTCGCTTCTGCAACTCGAACGCCGTCTGCAAACGCAACGGCGCCGACAGCGCCGGCACCACCCTGGTCAGCGGCACCGACTCGCAGGGCGTGACTTATACCGCCGGCCAGTTCCCGTACAAGACCCACGCCGCGAATGCCAGCACCCTCATCATGGGCCTGCCGGAAATGATGCAGATGGGCACGCTCAGCCGCAGCGGGAACACCGTGACGGTCAACACCACGGCCGTGCACGGCCTCGCGGCGGGCAACACCATTTACGTTACGGGCACCGGCGACGGCAGCATGGACCTCAACGCCGTGGTCGTCGCGACCGCGCCGACCACCAACCGCTTCACCTACACGAGCACCGCGTCGGGCACGTTCCCGGCCCTCGTCGGGGGCGCGAGCTTCACCCGCAGCGGCGGCCGGGTTACGGTCAGCAGCAACAGCCACGGCCTGACGACCGACGACTTCGTCATCGTCAGCGGCACCGGCAACGCCAACATCGATATCGCCACGCCCGTCCAGGTCTCGGTGACGGGGAGCAACTCGTTCACGTACAACCTCGCCGGCTCTGTGACCGTCGCCGCCGTCACCGGCAGCTGGCAGCGCGCCGCGGTGGCTGTCTCGTTCCGCAAGCACACCTCGACCGCCGTCACCGTCGCACGCGTTGCCGGCAGCACCACGGTCACCGTGACCTCCACGGCGCATGGCCTGGTGAACAACGACGTCGTCCTCGTCAACTCCGCCGTCGACAACACGGTCAACTCCACCGGTCGCAGCGTCACCGTGATCGACGCGAACAGCTTCCGCTACACCCAGACCGGCGCCACGACCACGGTGATCGCCAGCGCCGCCGCCACCTGGGTGCGGACCGGCCTCTACAACTCGCGCGGCACACAGAGCGGCACCCCCAACTCGTTCTACATCATCCCGGTCGAGTACTGCAGCGACGCGAACCTCAGCAACTGCACCGCCGTCGCGCCCGGCGCATCCGCGCCGGCCGGCTTCCCGTTCCCGGCGCATGTGCGCTTCTGCCAGACGCAGGAGCAGGCGCTCGCGCCAGGAGCGGTCGGCGACGCGTCGGGCACGCCGCGCTGCCGCAGCAAGTTCGTCGGCAGCGGCGGCACGCTCTGGACCTGGCCGCGCTACGGCGTCTTCAAGCGCGACATCATCCAGACCGGCTCGACCTTCGCCCGCGCCGGCACGCGCATCGATTGCCTCGCCTCGTCGGCCTGCACGTACACCGAGGAAATCCAGAACTACGCGCGCTGGTATACCTACTACCGCACCCGCATGCAGATGATGAAGACTGCTGCGGGACGCGCCTTCCTGCCCTTCATCAACAGCAGCGGCGACCCCAAGCTGGACAAGCTGCGCATCGGCTTCATCACCATCAACCCGTTCTATGCGATCGGCAGCAGCACCAACTCGGGAACGATCCAGCCCAACCGCTACCTGAAGATCTCCGAGTTCACCAGCGCGCACGCGTTGAACTGGTACAACATGTTCTACCTGCAGGACCCGAACCAGTCGACGCCGCTGCGCGAGGCGCTGTCGCGCGCCGGCTGGATCTACGCCGGCAAGCTGGACACCGGCCTCACGGACGGCATCCCGGTGGCCGACGACCCGGTGCAGGAAGCCTGCCAGCGGCACTTCACGCTGCTCACCACCGACGGCTACTGGAACGGCAACGCCGGCCAGAACCTGCAGGGCACCGCGATCGGCAACTACGACAACGTGAATCCGACGACCGACAGCGGCTATTCGCAGGTCGTGGTCGACCGGACCACGACCGGGACGTTCGACGGCGGCGTCGGCACGCAAGTGCAAGTCGATACGCCCACCACGCAGCTCGAGCAGGCAATTTGCCAGTCGAGCAACAAGACGTTCGGCGGCGGTGCTCCGTCCGCGTGCGGCTGCAGTGCGGGCTTTCACCGCATCAAGCAGCGCACCACGACGACCACGCAGACCATCATCACGATCGATGGCGTGGTGACGTCCAACAGCCCGGGAACACCGGCGTACACGTACCAGAATATCGGCGGCGCCTGCACGCCGGTCTTCACGCAGACCCAGACCACACCCGCCAACCGCCTGGAGCAGCAGATCTGCACCGGCAGCGCCAACACCACGTTCCCCCAGGGCACGCAGCAGGCCTGCGGCTGCGCGGCGAACCTGAAGCGCGTCAAGCAGCAGACCGGCGACCGCAACCACGTCGTCGTCTCCACCGACGGCGCGGTGACCTCGGACACGTATACGGGCTACACCTACACCTTCCAGAACATCACGGCGTGCAACGCGCTGATCAACACCACCGTGACCGAGTACACCGAGATCGAGGACAACCGCTGCCAGGGTAACGGCAACACCAGCTTCGGAGTGTCGGCGAACAACAGCGCCGGCGGCGAGACCGCCTGCGGCTGCACCGGCAGCAACCGCCGCAACTGGCGCCGCACGATCAAATACGACCAGACGCAGGTCACGCACGACGGCGTTACGACCAGCACCACCTATGGCGGCATCAAGAGCCAGGTGTTCACGCAACTCTCGGGTTGCTCAAGCAGCCCGCCGTCGATCAGCACCACGGC
>Ga0111539_10013133_pt1 | contig 10358 bp, 7 predicted proteins | sample RhiMethybrSRZTD1_FD_79667 | JGI IMG/M metagenome (GOLD analysis project Ga0111539, IMG submission 79667) | Populus rhizosphere microbial communities from Tennessee, USA - Rhizosphere MetaG P. TD hybrid SRZTD1 (version 2) (version 2) | ecosystem: Host-associated > Plants > Roots > Rhizosphere >... | reverse complement strand
TGGATCAGCGGGACGAGCTGATCCTTGTCGCCGGAGAAGCTGCGCGCGACGAATGACGCGCCGAGCGAGAGCGCGAACAGCACCGGATCGACCGGCTGCTGCTCGTTTGCCTCGCCTTTCTTGGACTTCGAGCCGACGTCGGCGGACGCCGAAAACTGGCCCTTGGTGAGCCCGTAGACGCCATTGTTCTCGAGGATGTAGACCATGTCGAGGTTGCGCCGGATCGCGTGCGCCAGCTGGCCGAGCCCGATCGACAACGAGTCGCCATCGCCGGAGACGCCGACGTAGCGCAGGTGACGGTTCGCCGCGCTCGCGCCCGTCGCGATCGACGGCATGCGCCCGTGCACCGCGTTAAAACCGTGCGCGCCTGCGACGAAGTAAGCCGTCGTCTTCGAGGAGCAGCCGATGCCTGAGAGCTTGACCACGCTTTGCGGCGGCAGCGCGAGCTCGAAGCAGGCCTGCACGATCGCGGCCGTCACCGAGTCATGGCCGCAGCCGGCGCAGAGCGTCGACATGCTGCCCTCGTAGTCGCGCCGGTTGAGACCGAGGTCGTTCCTCGGGAGCCCGGGGTTCGCGACCTTCGGCTTCAGCATGAAGCTCATGCAGCTACTCCTTTGGCGAGGGCCCTGTTGACGCCATCGATGACGGTCGAGGCCGACATCGGCAAGCCGTCGTAGTGCAGGATCGAGCGCAGCCTGCCCTTTTCGACCGAGGTCTCCAGCGTGAGGAGCGCGCGCAGCTGGGCGTCGCGGTTCTGCTCCACGACGAAGATCTGCTGGTGCGAGGCGAGGAACTCGTCGACCTCGGGACCGAACGGGAAGCCGCGGATTCGCAGATAATCGAGCGCGACACCGGACTTGCGGAGAGTCGCGAGCGCCTCGCGCACCGGCGCGTCGCAGGAGCCGAGGCTCACGATCGCGGCCGCGGCGCCCCGCCCGTCGGCGATGGCGGTCGGCACGAGCTTCGCGGCCGTCCGGAACTTGCGCGACAGCCGGTCGAGCACCTCCTGATACTCAGCCGAGTCCTCGGTGTATGCGCCGAACTTGCTGTGGCCCGAGCCGCGCGTGAAGTAGGAAGCTTTCGGGCTGATGCCCGGCAGCGTCCGGTAGGGAATGCCGTCGCCGTCCGGGTCGAGGTAGCGCTGGAATTTCTCGATTCCCGCGATCTGCTCGGTCGTCAGCATCTTGCCTCGGTCCGGCTGGAAGGCGTCGTCCCACTGGAAGTCGGGCGACATCCAGTCGTTCATGCCGATGTCGAGGTCGGAAAGGACGAATACCGGAGTCTGCAGCCGCTCGGCGAGATCGAACGCCTTCACCCCCATCTCGAAGCACTCCTCCGGCGAGTCCGGGAAGAGCATCACGTGGCGGGTATCGCCATGGCTCGCGTACGCACAGGCGAGCAAGTCGCATTGCTGCGTGCGCGTCGGCATGCCGGTGGATGGGCCGACCCGCTGCACGTCGAAGATCACCGCGGGCACCTCCGCGTAGTAGGCGAGTCCGATGAACTCCTCCATCAGCGAGATGCCGGGCCCCGAGGTCGGCGTGAACGCGCGCGCCCCGTTCCACATCGCGCCGATCACGATGCCGATGGCGGCGAGCTCGTCCTCCGCCTGCACGATCATGTAGTCGCGCCGGCCCGTCGCCGGGTCCGTTCGGTGCCGCGCGCAGAACGAGCGGAAGGCATCCATCAGCGAGGTCGACGGCGTGATCGGATACCAGGCACCGACCGTCGCGCCGGCGTACAGGCAGCCGAGCGCCGCCGCCGTGTTGCCGTCGATCATGACGTGGCCGCGGGTCGCGTCCATGCGTTCGATGCGGATCGGCAGGGGACACTCGAAATGCTCCTTCGCGTAGCGGAAGCCGATCTCGATCGCCTTCATGTTCGAGTCGACGAGCTTTGGCTTCTTCGCGAAGGTCTCGGCGAGCAGCGAGCGGATCACCTCGAGGTCGATGTCGATGAGCGCCGCGACCGTCCCCACGTACATGATGTTCTTCATCAGGGTCCGCGCGCGCGCGCCCTCGAAATGCTCGTTGCACAGCTGCGCCAACGGCACGCCGAAAGTGCGGACGTCGTCGCGCGAATTGAGCGCCGGTCGCGGCCAGGTCGAGTCGTAGAGGAGCCAGCCGCCCGCGGCGACCTCGCGCAGGTCGTGTGCGTAGGTCTCCGCGTTCATCGCGACCATGAGGTCCACGCGCCCGGAACGGGCTCGCCAGCCGTCGCGCGTCACGCGGATCTCGTACCAGGTCGGCAGCCCCTGGATGTTGGACGGAAAGAAATTCTTGCCGACAACGGGCACGCCCATGCGGAAGATCGCCTTCATGACGAGCGCGTTCGCGCTCGCAGAGCCCGAACCGTTGACGTTGGCGAACTTGACGGTGAAGTCGTTTACGCGCGGCGCAGCGCTCTTGCGCTCTGGCATCTTGCCTCGTCCTCGGCGTACGGAATCTCGATCCACGACTTCTGCATGTCCCAGGCGTCCGTCGGGCAGCGCTCGGCGCACAGCCCGCAGTGCACGCAGAGGTCCTCGTCCTTGACCATCACGCGGCCGGTCTGCACGAGCGGCTCGGACACGAACAGCGGCTGGTCCGGGTTCCTGCGCGGCGCCTTCATGCGCGCGATGACATCTGCCTCTTCGCCGTTTTCCACGATCGTCAGGCAGTCGGTCGGGCAGATGTCGATGCAGGCGTCGCACTCGATGCAGAGCTTCGCGTGGAACACGGTCTGAATGTCGCAATTCATGCAGCGCGAGACTTCCTCGGCGGCGCGCCCGGCGTCGAAGCCGAGCTCGACCTCGATGTTGAGCCGCTTGAATCGCTCCTTGAGGCTTACATGTGGCATGAGCTTTCGCGCCGACGCGTCGTAGTCGTTCTTGTACGACCACTCGTGCATCCCGACCTTCCGGCTCTGCAGGTTCACGCCGCGCGGCATGCGCTCGGAGAGCGGCTCGCCCTGGCAGTGCTTGTGGATCGATATGGCCGCTTGGTGGCCGTGTTCGACCGCCCAGATGATGTTCTTCGGGCCGAACGCGGCGTCGCCTCCGAAGAAGACGCCCTTGCGTGTTGATTCGAACGTGACCGCATCGAGCTTCGGCACGTCCCACTTGTCGAACTCGATGCCGAGGTCCCGCTCGACCCACGGGAAGGCGTTTTCCTGCCCGATCGCGAGGATCACGTCGTCGCAGGGGATGAAGACTTCCTCGGCGACGCGCTGGCTGCGGATTTCGGCACCGTCCATCTCGTACTCGAGCCGCTCGAACTTCATGCCCTTGAGCTTGCCGCCCTCGACGACGAAGCACTTCGGGGCGTGATTGACGATGATCTCGACCTGCTCCTCCTCCGCGTCCTCCAGCTCCCATTCGGATGCCTTGAAGAAACCGCGGGGCTTGCGCGCCATCACCTTTACGCTCTTCGCGCCGAGGCGAAGCGAGGTGCGGCAACAATCCATAGCCGTGTTGCCGACGCCGATGATCAGCACGCGCTCGCCGATCGAGTCGATGTGCTCGAAGGCCACCGACTCGAGCCATGCGATGCCGATGTGGATCCGGTCGGACTCCGCGCGGCCGGGCAGGCTCAGTTCCTTTCCTTTCGGCGCGCCGGTCCCGACGAAGACGGCACCGAAGCCGCCGTCGGCCAGCAGCTCGCGCATGCTGGCGACCGGCGTACCGAGGCGCAGATCGGCGCCCATGTCGACGACGTAGCCGATCTCCTCGTCGAGGACCTGGGCGGGCAGGCGGAACGCGGGGATGTTGGTTCGCATCAGGCCGCCCGCGGTCTCGTATTGCTCGAAAATCACGACTTCGTAGCCGAGCGGCAGCAGGTCGTTCGCGACCGTGAGCGAGGCCGGCCCCGCGCCGATGCAGGCGACGCGCCGGCCGTTCCCGCGCGCGGGCGCCTTCGGCAGGCGCGGCGTGATGTCGTCGCGAAGGTCCGATGCGACGCGCTTGAGGCGGCAGATCGCGACCGGCTTCTCCTCGACGCGGCGGCGCCGGCAGGCGGGCTCGCAGGGGCGGTCGCAGACGCGGCCCAGGATGCCCGGGAACACGTTCGACTCGCGGTTCACCATGTAGGCGTCCGAGTAGCGGCCCTGCGCAATCAAGCGGATGTACTCGGGAACATCGGTGTGGGCAGGGCACGCCCACTGGCAGTCCACCACCTTGTGGTAGTAGTCGGGATCAGCCGTATTGGTCGGTTGCATCAGCCGTCCAGTATACCGGCCGCCCGGCCGGCCGACGCGGCGGTCTGGGCGGCGGAGCCGCGGTTGACGAGCTCGGCGATGCGCGTTGCAGTCTCGAGCGCGCGCAGGCCGTCCTCGCCAGAGACGACGGGGCGCGCGCCGCGGCGCACGGCGTCCACGAAGGAGCGGATCTCGTCCTGGAGCGCGTCGCCCTGCTCGAAGCTGCGCTCCTCGAGGTCGACCTTCGGCAGCGCGCCATCACCGAACGATGCGGGCTTGCGCACGATCGAGAGCAGCTTCTGCTGCAGGTCGATCGACAGGTAGGCGTCCGCCTGGAACACGCGCAGCTTGCGCTCGGCCTTGAGGCTGATGCGGCTCGCCGTCACGTCCGCGACGCAGCCGTTCGCGAAGCGGATGCGCGCGTTCGCGATGTCGATCTCGTCGGTGAACACCGGCGCGCCGATCGCATCGATCGACGCGATCGGCGAGCGCACGACGTGCTCGATGAGGTCGATGTCGTGGATCATGAGGTCGAGCACGACGCTGACGTCGGTGCCGCGAGGCTTGAAGGGCGCGAGCCGGTTCGACTCGATGAAGCGCGGGTTCGCGAGCACGCCCTCGACGGCGAGGATGACCGGGTTGAAGCGCTCGAGGTGGCCGACCTGCAGCACCAGACCTTTGGACGCAGCCAGCGCGATGAGTTCCCGCGCCTCCTCCGCTGTCGCCGTGATCGGCTTCTCGACGAGCGCGTGAGCGCCGGCCGCTAGGAAGTCGCGCGCCACCGCGTGGTGCAGCGAGGTCGGAGTCGCGATGCTGACGGCGTCGACGCGCCCGAGGAGCTCGCGGTAGTCCGCGAAGCCCTCGACGTCGAGCTCAGCCTTGAGCCGCTCACGCGCTTCCACCGACGGGTCGGCGACGCCGACCAGCTCGCAATCGGCGAGCGCAGCGTATTTCTGGGCGTGGAATCGGCCGAGATAGCCGGCGCCGACGACGGCGCAGCGCAGGGGCGTCATGTCGCACACATTATAGCCCGGGGCCGCCGACGGCTTGCCCCGGCCCGGTCGCCGCGAGAGACTGCCGCGATGGCCTGGCACGACGCAATCCGCAACTGGTACGCGGGGCTCACGCCCGTCTGGCGCCGCGAGCTCAGGATCGCCGGCCTGTGGCTCGCGTTCGGGCTTCTCGTCATGCCCTTCCTCATTTATCTCGCGGGCGTGCTGACGCTCGGGCCGTACGACGGCGGCCTGCTGGCCTTCCTGGGCTCGCTGCTCGCCGCCTTCTTCACGCTGAAGCCGACGGCATGGCTCCTGGTGCTAGGACCCTACCTGCTGTTCACCGCGGTCCGGTTCCTGACGCGGCCGCTACGCCGCGCGCGCGCCAGCTAGTCCTCGTCCTTTGGCTCGCGGCTCTTCGCGCTCTTCTCGCGCACGGCGCGGAACTCGTTGCCCTCGCGCCACTCCGGCCAGGCCTCTTCGTTGGCGACGCGCGCGCCGACCTCGAACAGGAGCCGAAGGTCCTCGATGGAGCCGCCGACGTCCCAATCCTCGGAATAGGCGTCGCCGGGCTTGTGGTAGCGGTTCGCGTCGTAGTCGTCGAGCAGCGCCTTGCCCGTTCCCTCCGGCTTGTCGCGCAGCGTCGTGCCGGATTTCACGTAAAGGGCCGGCACGCCGGCCTTTGCGAAGTTGTACTGGTCCGACCGGTAGTAGCGCCCGGCTTCTGAGCGGCGGTCCGGCGTCAGCGCACGCCCTTGCTTCCGGGCCGCATCTGCCAGCAGGTCCTCGAGGTCGGAGGCCCCGTAGCCGACGACGTCGAGGTCTTTTGCGCGCCCGAGTGGATTCAGCGCGTCGATGTTGATCACCGCTGCGGTTTTCTCGAGCGGTACCAGCGGGTGCTCGACGTAATACTCGGAGCCGAGCAGGCCCGACTCCTCGGCCGTGACTGCCATGAAGACGACCGAGCGCGAGGCGCCGGGCAGCATGTCGCGATAAGCGCGCGCGATCGACAGAATGCCGGCGACGCCGGTCGCATTATCGACAGCGCCATTGTAGATGCGATCGGCGGCAGGCTTGTCGTCGACGCCAAGATGGTCCCAGTGCGCGACGTAGATCACGTACTCGTCCGGCCGGTCCTTGCCGGCCACCATGCCGACGAGGTTCGGCGAGCGCTTGTGGCGGATCGCGTTGCGCACGCGTCCTGTCGCGGTGACGCCGAGCGGCACGGCCTTGAAGCCGCGCTTGACTGCCGCCGCCTTCAACGCGTCAAAGTCCTGGCCTGCAAGTTCCATGAGCTGGCGGGCGCGCGCCTCGGTGATCCAGCCTTCGAGCGCTGTCCGGTCTGCATTGCCGCCTTCGCGGTCCAGGTAGAACTGCGGCCCGCTCCAGCTGTTCCGCACCACACCCCAGTCGTAGGCGGCAGGCGCTGTCTCGTGGACGATGATCGCGGCCGCCGCGCCCTGCCGCGACGCTTCCTCGAACTTGTAGGTCCATCGCCCGTGGTAGGTCATCGCCTTGCCGCGAAAGAGCGCCTCGTCGCCGGTCACGAAACCCGGGTCGTTGACGAGGATGAGCGCGGTCTTGCCGCGCATGTCGACGCCGGCGTAGTCGTTCCAGCCGTATTCCGCCGCGTTGATACCGTAGCCGACGAAGACCAGTTCGCTCCCGCTGACCGAGGCCTCCGGCTGCACGTGGCGCGAGCCGAGCACCATGTCCTCGCCGATGGCGAGCGCCATGCCGCCCGCGCCGCGGTTGAACTGTAGGCGCTGGTCGCTGCCCGTGATTTCGACGAGCGCGACGTCCTGTCGGAAGTCGCCGCCTGCGACGGGTTGCAGCCCAAGCTCGAGGTATTGCTTCTCGACGTACTCGGCCGTCCTGAGCTCGCCTTCACCGCCCGGCTCGCGGCCCTGCATCTCGTCGGAAGAGAGCGCCTCGACATGCGACCGGTAGGCGTTGCCTTTGATGGCCTCGGACGCCTTGCGGAGCATCTTGTCGCTCGCGCCGAACGCGCCGACGACGCCCGCAAGCGATGCGATGAACAGCACCCGGTACGGCTTGTCGAAGCTCTTCATGTCACCTCCCGGGCCAGGCGTTCGCTGGCCAGTAGAACCAGGCTATCGCGGCGAGCACGAGCCACATGGCGGCCTGTGCCAGCCAGCGCCAGCGCCGTTCGCGCTGAAGTCCTACGAAGGCCGCGCCGGACGCCGCCGCAAGTACCCCAAAGAGACCTGCGGCCGCCAGGAGCCCCGGGTATTCCGCCCCGACCGGGGCCTGCCGGCCGGCGGAAAATGCAAAAACCACGGCCACCATGAGGAGCACAAGGGCGATGGCAGCGGCGGAGCCCAGCACGACGCCCGTCAGGAAGCCCAGTGGCCGCATGCAGATGTGCCCTCCGGGGGCGTGACGCCGGTACTTGATACCGCGCCCGTCCGCCCATAGCCTGTCCCGACCGGGTAGGCCCGTGAAGGGCCGCGAGGAACAGTTTAACAGCCCATGACCCCCTGGCTCAGAGCGCCAACATCGTCCCGGCTGCGCCTCGCGATCGCCTGCGCGGCAGTCGCCGGAGTGCTCCTCCTGGCGGGCTCCGGCAACAACGAGGCGCCGCTCGCGCCCGCGATCGCGCCGGCCGCCGCCTCTTCCGGCGAGCTCGTCCCGAGCGAGCGCCATCGGCGCGTGATGCGCCTCGTTTCCGAGGTGGTCGAGCGACAGCACTATCGGCAGGCGCCGCTCGACGACGGCATGTCTTCGCAGATCTACGAGCGCTATCTCGAGGCGCTGGACCCGAGTAAGAGCTACCTGCTCGCCTCGGACATCGCCGAGTTCGAGCCGCTGCGCTACCAGCTCGACGACGCGATCCAGCGCGCCGACGCCGGGCCCGCGTTCCAGATCTTCACCCGCTTCCAGCAGCGCAACCGCGAGGTGCTGCACTACGCCATCACCCTCCTCGACACCGAGCCTGACTTCAAGCTCGACGAGTCGTTCCGGTTCGACCGCACGGACGAGGGCTGGCCCGCATCCGCGGACGAGCTGCACGAGCTGTGGCGCAAGCGCGTGAAGAACGATGGGCTCTCGCTGCTGCTCGCCGGCAAGGCCTGGCCCGAGGCGCGGGACACCCTGCGCAAACGCTACGAGCGCGTCGCAAAGCGCATCGAGCAGGTGACGGCGGACGACGTGTTCGAGACCTTCATGAACGCGTACTCGCACGTCTACGACCCGCATTCGAACTACCTGTCGCCGCGCAACTCCGAGGAATACAACATCGCGATGAGCCTTTCCTACGAGGGCATCGGTGCATCGCTGCAGCTTGTCGACGACTACGTGACCATCATGAACGTCCTTCCGGGCGGCTCGGCTGCCACCTCCACCGAGATCAAGGTCGGCGACCGGATCACGGCCGTCGGCCAGGGCGAGGCTGGCGCTCTCACCGACGTCGTCGGCTGGCGCCTCGACGACGTCGTGCAACTGATCCGCGGCCCTGAAAACACCGTTGTGCGCCTGCAGATCCTCCCGCAGTCCGCGTCCCCGGGGACGCAGGAAGCGCAGCTGACGCTGAAACGCGCCAAGATCACGCTCGAGTCGCAGGCGGCGAAGAAGGAGATCCACACGCTGAAGCGCGGCGACAAGGAGCTGAAAGTCGGCGTGATCGCGGTGCCGAGCTTCTACCAGGACTTCCAGGCGCGGATGAAGGGCGACGCCGACTATCGCAGCACGACGCGCGACGTCCATCGCCTGGTCGACGAGCTGAAGGCGGAGCACATCGATTCGCTCGTGATCGACCTGCGCGACAATGGCGGCGGCCACCTGTCGGAGGCGACGAGCCTGGTCGGCCTGTTCGTCGAGCGCGGGCCGGTGGTGCAGCTGCGCGAGACGAGCGGCCGCATCGAGGTCCTCGACGACCCCGAGCCGGGCGCGGCCTGGGATGGCCCGCTCGTCGTTCTCGTGAATCGCGCGAGCGCCTCTGCTTCCGAGATCTTCGCGGGCGCGATCCAGGACTACCAGCGCGGGCTCGTCGTCGGCCAGCAGACCTACGGCAAGGGCTCGGTGCAGAACCTCTACCCGCTCGACCGCTACGCCCTCGGCCCGAAGGCAGGCTTCGGGCAGCTCACGGTGACGATCGGCAAGTACTACCGGGTCACCGGGGACAGCACGCAGCACCGCGGCGTCGAGCCCGACATCACATTGCCCTCGCTGCTCGACACCGACGACATCGGCGAGAGCACGCGCGAGAGCGCGTTGCCCTGGGACCGCATCAACGCGGCACGCTACACGCCGGAGCCGGCGGAGCTGCCGGTCGTCGCGATGGTCGAGCGCGAGCACGAGGAGCGCATCGCGCACAATCCCGATTTCGTCGCGCTCGAGGGTGATGTGCAGGCGATGCAGCAGCTGCGCACGCAGCGCGACGTGTCGCTGAATCTCGACAAGCGCCGCGCCGAACGCGATGCCATCGACGCCGACCGCCTCAAGCGCGAGAATGCCCGCCGTGCGGCCCGGGGACTTGCGCCGCTCGCAAATGTCGCCGCACTGGATGATGCCGAGGCACCGGATGCCGTCCTTGAAGAGGCCGTCGAGATCGCAGCGGACGCGGTCCAGCTGCCGAAAGCCCAGGAACCGGCACGCCTTAGCTGATCCGCGGGCGTTTTTCGCCCTTTTCCCTTTCGATTCATTGCCTTGTGCGCGAAGCTCACCCTCTAGTGTTATACTTGACTACAACACTAAGGGACCGTAACATAGCGCCACCCTGATCCCCTGGAGCGGACTGCGATGCGCACCGAATCCCGAGTTCTCCCGGTCCTCGCCAAGCCTGAGTGCTGGCTGCTCGCGGTTGTCCTCGTGGCGGCCGTACTCGTCCTCTCCGCCTGTGGCAACGCCAACGGAGACAGCGAAAAGGAAGCCAAGGACAAGGTGCCCGCGGTGCCGGTCGAGGTCGCGGCCACGCAGCGCGCCGAGATGGCCGCGCTCTATAGCGGCACCGCGCCGGTGGAATCCGAGCGCAAGGCCTTCGTGATGCCGAAGGTGCAGGGTGAGATCCGCCAGGTGCTGGCGGACGAAGGCCAGCGCGTGCGCGCGGGGCAGGTGCTCGCGCGCCTCGACGGCGACAAGCTGCGCCTCGAGGTCGCTCTCAACGAGGCGACGATGCGCAAGCTCGAGCGCGACTACAACCGCAACCTCGAGCTGCAGCAGAAAGGCCTGATC
>Ga0111539_10013132_pt1 | contig 10358 bp, 10 predicted proteins | sample RhiMethybrSRZTD1_FD_79667 | JGI IMG/M metagenome (GOLD analysis project Ga0111539, IMG submission 79667) | Populus rhizosphere microbial communities from Tennessee, USA - Rhizosphere MetaG P. TD hybrid SRZTD1 (version 2) (version 2) | ecosystem: Host-associated > Plants > Roots > Rhizosphere >... | reverse complement strand
AGAACCGTGGCACCGGCACGGAGGCTCCGTTCGAACGCCGGGAGAGCGGCGTCGGCGTTCAGGCCCGCTAGATACTCGGCAGGCATGAGCCCCGCGTACGCAGTTTGCCACGCAGCCACCCACACCCGTGCAATCGCCGCCGCATCCTCCACCACCGCCTCACGACAGGCCATCCTCTGCGTCCCCCGTGGATGTAAATAATGCCCGAAGTGACATTTCGGCTGGTCGGCGGTGTTCAAGCAGATAGCGCGATGGACGGGCTCGATGTCACGGCGCTCACCGTGCGGTACGGCCCCATGGTGCTCAGACGCTGCCGGCAAATGTTACGCGACGAGGACGAGGCGTTGGACGCTTGTCAGGACGTATTCGTACGGCTGCTCGAACAGCGCACGCGCCTCGAGGCCCGCTATCCGTCGAGCCTTTTGTATCGGATTGCGACCAACGTCTGCTTGAACCGGATCCGCGATCGCCGGCGGACGCCGGAAACGCCGGATGAAGAGCGCCTGCAGCAGATCGCGGCGGCCGGGGGCGCCGGTGCGGACAGCGACGCGCGCCTGCTTCTCGATCGCCTCTTCGGACGGCACCCCGAATCCAGCCGCACGATCGCGGTGCTGCGCCACATCGACGGCCTCACCCTCGATCAAGTGGCCGAGGTGACAGGGATGTCTGTTTCCGGCGTGCGCAAGCGGCTCCGGCGGCTGCGCGACACTCTTGTGGAGATGGGTCATGGTAGTTGACAACGACGGCCCCGTCGCCGAGATCACACTCGAACGATATCGCTTGAAGGAATTGCCCGCCGACATGATGGCGAGCCTCGAACGGCGGATGCAGACGGACGACCAGCTGCGTCGTCGGGTCGACGCACTTGGCCTCTCCGACGAACAGATTCGGACGAACGACGGCCTGCAACGCATGGCCGCGCGGGTTCGGCATCGCCTCGAGGCAGAGCGCACCGGCGCGACGCGGCGGGAATGGGCATCTCTGACGCGGTGGGCACTGCCGGCGGCGGTCACGATCGCCGCCGCGCTGATCTTCCTGCTGCCTCGAACGATGTTCCTGTCGAGCGGAGATGACGAGCGCAGCAAGGGGCTCGACGCGTCGCTGGCGCTGTTCCGCCAGGTTGGTGCGGGCAGCGAAACGCTGGCCGACGGCGCCATCGCGCACCAGGGCGACGTCGTTCGTGTCGGGTACCACGCTGCCGGGCGCGCCTACGGCGCGATTCTGTCGATCGACGGCCGCGGCCACGTCACCATGCATCTGCCGACCAAGGGCGATCGTGCCGTGGCCCTCGGCCGCGAGTCGACGGTCCTCCTCGACCAGGCGTACGAGCTGGACGATGCGCCGCGATGGGAGCGGTTCTACTTCATCACCGGAGACACGCCGTTCGCGATTGCGCCGATCGTCGATTCCGCACAGCGCGCCATCGCGAAAGCCGGGGGCGGCGCCGCCCCGCCGCTGTCGCTTGCCGCGGGCCTTCAGCAATCGGTCTTTTCGCTTCAGAAAGAGAGCACGCCATGACCCGCACTGGTTGCCTGTTCCTCTGTTCGCTGCTGCTCGGGGCCAATCGCGCCGAGGCCGACACCACGCTGCAACGCTATACGCTGATCGTCGGCGCGAACTTCGGAGGCGCCGACCGGCCGGTGCTGAAGTACGGAGTGTCCGACGCCGAGCGGTTCGCCCGCGTGATGGTCGATCTCGGCGGCGTCAGTCCCGAGCACAACACCATCCTCAAGCAGCCGAAGCTGCGCGATCTGATCGACGCTCTTGATCAATTGACACGCCGCGTGACCGACGCGGGCAGACTGGCCGGTCCCGGCGCCGCGCGCACCGAGGTGATCGTCTACTACTCGGGCCACGCCGACGAGAAGGGCCTGCTGCTTGGCGAGGATCGCTACTCGTACGTGAGCTTGCGCAATCGGCTCGATCAGATTCCAGCCGACGTGCGCATCGCCGTCCTCGACGCCTGCGCGTCCGGCGCGTTCACGCGGATCAAGGGTGGACGAGCGCGTCCGCCGTTTCTCGTCGATCAGTCAACGAGCATGCGCGGTCACGCCTTTCTCACGTCGAGCGCCGCCACCGAAGTGGCGCAGGAGTCGGATCGCATTCGCGCGTCGTACTTCACTCACTATCTGGTCTCGGGCTTGCGCGGCGCCGCGGATCCGTCCGGCGACGGCCGCATCACGCTGAACGAGGCCTATCAGTTCGCCTTCAGCGAAACGCTCGGACGAACCGTCGATAGCAGGGGCGGAGCGCAGCATCCCTCGTACGACATCAACATGTCCGGCACCGGCGACGTCGTCATGACCGACGTCCGGCAGTTGTCGGCGACGCTCGTGCTCGGCGAGGAAGTGGAGGGCCGGTTCTTCGTTCGTAATGCGGCGCAGGAACTGATCGTCGAGGTCTACAAGCCGTATGGGCGGGCCGTCTCGCTCGGCGTAGAACCCGGCGCCTACGAGGTGCGAGTGGAGCAAGACAAGACGGCGCTCCTCGCAAAAGTCAGCGTTGCTGATGGCGGGCGGCTGGTCGTCGATCGCAAGCAATTCAATCCCACCACGGTCGAGCCGACACGATCGCGCGGGTCGGCGGTCGCCGCATTGCCGTATGCGGTGGAAGGGCGCCATCGCCTCGAGCTGCGGCTGGGCATGTGGCGCACAAACACGAATGTCGCGCCGTCGACTGGCATAGGCACCGACGATGTGGTGGGCGGGCTGCAGTACACCCGTTATCTGAAGGAGAACCTCTCGATCACGTTTGCGGTCGAGGGATTGGAAGCGCAGGTCTCGAACGCCGCGGTTTCCGATATTGCCTTCTTGCCTGTCGGCGTACGGTGGAACCCGCTTTCATTCGGACGCCAGCTGGATGGCATCAAGCCGTTCGTGACCGCAGGTCTCGGGCCGGTAATTGGCGAGAGCGTCGACGGCCATACGAGCAACCGTTATGGGTATGGCAACGTGAGCACGAGCGCGACGGTCGGCAGTTACCTGCGCGGCGGCGCCGATTTCCACTTCGCCCGCTCGTTCGCGATCGGCGTCGACGCCGGCTACAACTGGCTGGCGGACTTTGATCAGCCGGTCGGCGGCCGCACGAACTTCAGCGGGTTCAGCATGCACCTCGGTATCGGATGGCTCTTCGGCAGCGGCACGGCCACTCGGCCCTGACGTGGGCATCAGGCGCGATTCAGAATCCATTGCTCCGCCGCTTTGCGGTCTCCGGCAGGGAAATGTCTGATCTCGGCGGCGACGAAGTGTGACGCCAGGTGCTCGGCAACGTTTCCCATCGGGGAATCCGTCACCACGCCGATCTTCTTGACGTGTTTGTGATGATCTCGCACGAAACGAAAGTGGCTCGCCATGGCGCCGAGGCTCTCCCACCCTGGAAAAGACGTGACCTCGATGATGAGACCGGCGAGCCCGCCCTTTTCGACAATGTGAGGGTCAACCGTTTTCGCGAGCTGCACGAAATCGGCTTGCTCGAGCTTTGACTTGGGTCGCACGTACAGAATCGAATGCGCGCTGTCGAGCGTGTGCTCAATCATGCCTCGGCTCCTGCGGTCGCGGCAGGCCCTGGGCCCAGCGCGCCGATATCATCTCGATAAAGTTCACGACTTGTCCGTCCCAGACGTCCCACGAATGCCCGAACGGCGACAGCTCGCGATATTCGTACGGAATTTTTCGCGCGGTGAGTTTTTGAACGAATCCTCGATTGTCCGCGACGAACAGATCCTGGTTGCCGCACGCTAGGAACAGCATCGGCACCGACTCGAACGGAATCGTGGTCACGATCGTGCCGGGGTCGCGCTCGAGACGTTCAGCGGTTGCGGGCGCACCGAAGCGCTGTTGCGTTCGCGACTTCATGTCCATGTTCGGGTCTTGTCTCGAAATGCCGAACGGGCCGCTCATGGCGCCGATCGCGCCGAACAGCTGATGGTGCTTCAAGCCGAGCAGCATCGCTCCCCATGCTCCCATCGAGATACCGGCGATGGCGCGTCCATCGCGCGATGCGACGGTGCGGTATTGTTTGTCGACATACTCGATCAAATCCTTGACCACGAAGTCCTCGTACTTCGCGGCCGGATCAGCGGCGCTGTTGACATACCAGCTGTCACCGACCGACGGTGTCACGATGATCATCTCGCGCGACGCCAGCGCGCGGAACCAGCCGCGCGTTGCGAACGCCGTGTGGTCCTGGCCGCCGCCATGAAGGAGATAGAGGACCGGATAGCGCTGCCGAGATCTGGCATAGCTCGCCGGCAGCAGAATCGCTGCCGCCTGATCGCGTCCAAGTGATGCGCTGGGCACGCTGACGACAGTGGCGGGTGCGACGTCGGTCGTTGCAGAGGGGGCTTGACCGGCGACGGGTACGACTGACCCCGCGCTCAACACAGCGGCAATGACGACGATGCTCCGCATGCTTCTTACCTCCGACCCGATCGACGACATCCTACTTCCGCACCTCGTGGCGAAGCGCCACCATGCCGCTCTCGTAGCCTGTCACTTCCACGAGGTGCATGGCGATGTCCTTGTCGAGGCCTTCGAAGAATGAAATGCCGTCACCAATGAGGATCGGCATGATCGAATAGCGCACTTCGTCGGCGAGCCCGAGGCGAAGGCATTCACCGGAGACCGCACCACCGCCAACGAACCAGATGCTGCCGAAGGCCGGCTTCAATCGCTCATTCACCAGCCGCGCAAGGTCGCCTGAATAGAACTCGACGCTGTCCCTGGTCCTTGGCAGCTTGCGGCTGGTGAGGACGAAGGTCGGCTTGTCGCCGTAGGACCAGCCGAACCCCTTGGCCTCGAACCCGAGCGCGGTCTCGTAGGTTCGCGATCCCATCACGTAACAGTCGATCGTTTTCAAGAACGCCTGCACGAACTCCGGGGTCATGGTGGCCCCGCCTTCGAACTTGTCCGCGGTCTCGAGCCAGTCCACGCTGCCGTCCCTGCGGGCGATGAAGCCGTCGAGGCTCGCCACCATGTGGATCGTCACGCGAGAACTCGTCTTCGCCATGGTCGTGCGCAGTCTAAGCCATTCGCGGCCGAACCGGTACACGACACAGGGCGCGAAGACGAATTGTCCTCGCGCCCTGTTAGCCTGTTGGCCTGTTAGCCTGTTGGCCTGTTGACCTGCTTTAGTAGCGGTAGTGCGTCGACTTGTACGGACCCTCGACCTGCACACCGATGTAGTCCGCCTGCTCCTTCGTGAGCTTCGTCAGCTTCACGCCGAGCTTGCCGAGGTGCAGCCGCGCGACCTCTTCGTCGAGCTTCTTCGGCAGGATGTAAACGCGGTTCGCGTCGTAGTTCGTGCCCGACAGCGTCGGCTGGCCCGTGGTGCTGAAGTGCAGATCGAGCTGCGCCAGCGTCTGGTTGGTGAACGACGATGACATCACGAACGACGGATGGCCGGTGGCGCAGCCGAGGTTCAACAGGCGGCCTTCCGCGAGCACGAGGATGCTGTGCTCCTTGCGCCCGCCTTCGGCGGCAAACACCCATTCGTCGTACTGCGGCTTCACTTGCACGCGCTTCGCGCCGCTCTTGGCGAGGCCGGCCATGTCGATCTCGTTGTCGAAGTGGCCGATGTTGCCGATGATCGCCTTGTCCTTCATCCGCTTCATCATCTCGACGGTGATGATGTTCTTGTTGCCGGTCGCGGTGATGAAGATGTCCGCGGTCTCGATCACATCGTCCACCGTCGTGACCTGGTAGCCTTCCATCGCCGCCTGCAGCGCGCAGATCGGGTCGATCTCGGTGACGATCACGCGGCAGCCCTGGCCCTTGAGCGACTGCGCGCAGCCCTTGCCGACGTCGCCGTACCCGAACACGACCGCGACCTTCGCGGAGAGCATCACGTCGCTGGCGCGGTTGAGGCCGTCGATCAGCGAGTGGCGGCAGCCGTACAGGTTGTCGAACTTGCTCTTGGTCGCCGAGTCGTTGACGTTGATCGCCGGGAACAGCAGCGTGTTCGCCGCGGTCATCTCATACAGCCGATGCACGCCCGTGGTCGTCTCTTCGCTGACGCCCTTGATGCCCTTGGCGATCTTCGACCACACGCCGGGCCGGTTCTTCAGCTCGCGAGTGAGCGTGTCGAGAATGACGCCCCACTCTTCGGAGTCGCTCGCCGCGTTGAACGCCGGGATCTTGCCGGCCTTCTCGTATTCATAGGCCTTGTGCACGAACAGCGTCGCGTCGCCGCCATCGTCCACGATCAGCGTCGGGCCGGTGCCATCGGGCCACACCAGCGCTTCGACCGTGCACCACCAGTATTCGGGCAGCGTCTCGCCCTTCCACGCGAACACCGGCGTGCCCTTCGGGTTCTGCACGGTGCCGCCGGTCTCGGGACGGCCGACCACCACCGCGGCGGCGGCGTGATCCTGCGTCGAGAAGATGTTGCAGCTCACCCAGCGCACGTCGGCGCCGAGCGACGTCAGCGTCTCGATCAGGACCGCGGTCTGCACCGTCATGTGCAGCGAGCCCATGATCTTCGCGCCGGCCAGCGGCTGCTTGCCCGCATACCGCGCGCGCAGCGCCATCAGGCCGGGCATCTCGTGCTCGGCGAGGCGGATTTCGTTGCGGCCGAACTCGGCGAGGCCGAGATCCTTGACCTTGAACGGTTCGCGGCCAGCTTTCTTCGCCAGCTCGAACGCATGCACTTCATTTACTGCGGTTGCCATCAGTCGCTCTCCTGAACTTGAAACCAAGACTCAAAACTCTACAACTCAACTGCCAACTGTCAACTGCCAACTGCCAACTTCTTGCGAGCGGTCGCCACAAACAACGCAGGACCGCGGGCGGCTTCATCGGCCGGCAAATGGCTGATGTTCACTCCGTCAAAGCCAGCCGTCTCGAGCTGTTTCTTGATCGTCTTTTCCGAAAACCCGAGCCAGACGTGACCCATCTGCTGCTGGTACTCGACGCGATCGTGCGGCAGCATGTCGACGATCAGCACGCGCCCGCCGCCCTTCAACACGCGATTGACTTCCGCCAGCGCGCGCGCCGGCTCGGGCACATGATGCAGCACCAGGGCGACCACGGCCACGTCGAGCAGGCCATCGTCGATCGGCAACGCTTCCATGTCGCCGCGCCGCACTTCAACCTGGTGCAGGCCCTTGAGGCGCTTCCGCGCGGCCTGGACCATGTCCGTCGATCCGTCGACTGCGACCACTTTCGCGACATGCGGCGCGACGAGCTCGCTCACCTGGCCCGTGCCGCATCCCAGATCGCCGACCGTCAACGTGGGATCGATCAGCGACAGCATCGCGTGCAGGTGGAAGCGATCGCCGAACAGCTCCGACCGCAGATGATCCCACTGCCCCGACGCCGACGCGAAAAACTCTTCGGACTTCGATCGCCGCTTGGCGAGCACGCTCTTCAAGCGTCGCTCGTCCTGCTCGGCGCCATTGGTGCCGGCGACCTGTTCGCGAATCAGCGGCCACAGCTGCTGCGCGCCAGGATCCAGCTCCGTCATGACCATGCCGTAAAAGCGGCTGGTGCCGTCGCGCCGCGACGATACCCACCCGTCATCGGCCAGCGTCCTGAGGTGACGGCTGACCGTGGACTGCGGCAACTGAAGGACCGAGCAGATCTCGTTGACCGTCAGCTCATGCCGCTCGAGCGGCAGCAGCATCCGGCAGCGGATCGGGTCGGCCAGCGCGGCCATATGGTCGAGAATCGGTGCGGCAGTCACGGAAGGGACGACTATATCCGTTTATCCGGATTGATGCAACTAGACCGGGGTCCGTCCCCCATTTTCTCCCTGCCGCGGGGATGATTGGGGTCAGAGCACCTGTAAGCAACTGCGTACTCGTGGCAGTATCGACGGCATGCGAATCCGGCTGGTCTTGGCTGCCCTGCTCGCCTGCACCTTTTCCCTTCACGCCACCGTCAGCGACCCGAAGAACTGGGCGCAGTGGCGTGGGCCGGACATGACCGGCGTGTCGCGTACCGCGAAGCCGCCAATCGAGTGGAGCGAGACGAAGAACATCAAGTGGAAGGTCGAAATCCCAGGCCGCGGATCGTCGTCGCCGATCGTCTTCGGCGATCGCGTCTATCTGCTCACCGCGATTCCGGTCGGCGTCGCGGGTGAAGCGCAACATGCGCCTCGCGGCGGATTGCCAAAGCGCGGCGTGCATCAATACAAAGTGCTCGCCATCGATCGCCAGACCGGCAAGACCGTGTGGGAACAGGTCGCGCGCGAAGAGGAGCCGCACGAGGCGTCGCACGGCGACAACGGCACGTGGGCGTCGAGCTCGGCGATCACCGACGGCACGCACATCTTCGCGTACTTCGAATCGCGCGGCCTCTACGCCTACGACATGAACGGCAAGCTGATCTGGCAAACCGATTTCGGCGACAAGAAGATGCGCAACCAGTTCGGCGAAGGATCGACACCGGTCCTCTCGGGAAACACGCTGGTCGTCGTCTGGGATCATCTCGATCAACCGTCGTACGTGATCGCGCTCGACAAGAACACCGGCAAGGAGCTGTGGCGCGTCGATCACCCCGAGATGGACACCTGGGCCACGCCGCTCGTCGTCCAGCACGACGGACGCCAGCAGGTGATCGTCAACGCCATGAATCGCGTGCGCAGCTTCGATCTGCAGACCGGCAAGGTCGTGTGGGAAGGACCGGGCACGACGATGAACGTGATTCCGTCGCCGGTATTCGGCAACGGCATGGTCTTCATCATGAGCGGCTTCCGCGGCAACAACCTCAAGGCGATCAGGCTCGCGGAGGCGAAGGGCGACATCAGCGCGAGCGGCGCGATCGCGTGGCAGCTCGATCGCGACACGCCGTACGTGCCCTCACCGCTGCTCTACGACAACATTCTTTATTTCCTGAAGACCAACAACGGACTGTTGTCGGCATTCGACGCCGCGACCGGCAAACCGCACTACCAGGTGCAGCGCATCGCGAAGGCGACCGGCGAGGTGTTCAGCTCACCCGTGGGTGCCGATGGGCGCGTCTACATCACCAGCCGCGACGGCGTCACGACGGTGATCAAGCACGGACCATCGTATGAAGTGCTCGCGGAAAACACGCTCGACGACGGGTTCGACGCGTCGATGGCGTTGGTCGATAACGAAATCTTCCTGCGCGGCTACAAGTACCTGTACGCGATCAGTCAGTAGTTTTTGCGATCTGCTCCGTCCCCAATCATCCCTCTGGCAGGGAGAAAATGGGGGACGGACCCCTATTTGCCCTTGCGAACATAAACGTTGCTGTTGAAGGTCCGCAGCTCGAAGTCCGGTCCGCCGCCGTTGATCGTGCCGACGATCGAGCGGTTGCGGACAATGCGATAGCGACCGTTGCTGTTCTGGCTTTCCTGCACCGACGGCGTCGACGATGCCGGCGCCAGCTGCACGTCGAAATCCGAATACACGTCACCGTGATCGCTGCGCAAGCGCAGGTTGGCTTTCGTCGTCGGCGGCAGCGTCACGTCCACCGTGCCGTTGAGGGACGTGAACGCCATGTCCCTGGCGGCGGTCACGCGCGTCAGTGTGGCGCGGACGTTGCCGTTGGTCGTGCCGGCCATCACCGATCCCGCCACGCCGTTCAGTGTCACGCTGCCATTGACGTTGCTGACCTCGAGATCGCCCTCGATGTTCTCCACCAGAATCTCGCCGCCATTCACGGTCGAGAGCTTCAGGTTGGTGCGCGACGGCGCCTCGATCTCGAACGTGAGCGAGCGGTTCGGACTGTCGGACGACATCTTGATCCGGTTACCTTCTTCCGTGATGCGATAGCCCGCGGTCTGCGGGATCCGACGCATACCCGTGGCATCGGGATCGTAGCGCCGGCTCTGACGATCGGTTTCGGGGCGCGTGGTGACAAGCACGTCTTTCCGGTTCGTCCCCCGTACCGTGATGCTGCCCTGCACCAGTGAAATATCGATCACGCCGGGGCGTGAGGGATCGCTCAACGGCACCGTGACCTGGTCCGCGGACGCTTGCTGGCGCATCGGCGTCGTCATCGCTCGCGGCGACGAGGTCGCCAGCGCGGTGGACGTGCAGGCTGCCGATACCAACCCGATCACCAGGATCGGTGATGCGCTGAGTTGACGGATCTTCATCGTGCTGCTCCTCCCGCTCGACGGGCGCGAACGTTGCCGTTCAGTGTTTCAAAAGTCATTTCCGGTCCGCCGCTGCCGACGCGGACGCGCGTGAATTCGTTGAGGCGATACACGAACTTCCCGTTCCGGCGTTCGCCGGCAGGGGGTGCGGCGCTGGCCAGCGGTTGGGCGTCGAAGTCGGTGTAGAGGCCGCCATTCATGGTCTTCATCGCAAAGTCGGCGGCGAGCCCATCAGGAAACCACACGTCGACGTTGCCATTCACCGTCTTGAACGAAGACGCCTGCGTGGGATT
>Ga0111539_10013130_pt1 | contig 10360 bp, 13 predicted proteins | sample RhiMethybrSRZTD1_FD_79667 | JGI IMG/M metagenome (GOLD analysis project Ga0111539, IMG submission 79667) | Populus rhizosphere microbial communities from Tennessee, USA - Rhizosphere MetaG P. TD hybrid SRZTD1 (version 2) (version 2) | ecosystem: Host-associated > Plants > Roots > Rhizosphere >... | reverse complement strand
GTCCGGCGGAAGCCTTGTGGCATCATCCCCGCCCCGGAAGGGACCACGCGATGCCCCAACCACCCAGGCCACGCCCTTCCTCCCCGGTCCGCGCCTCGTCCGCCGCCTGGATGGCGATGGCCGCGCTCGGGGCGTTCCTCGCGGGCACTCCCGCCGCCGCCGGTGATCCCGAAGACACCGCGGAGGCGACCGCAGCCGCGGCGCCGAAGCCGGCCTCGAAGCTCCGCTCCGAGGAGGACGGCGCGTTCGACGTCTCCTCGTTCCTCGACAAGGCGTACGGTTTCGTGCCGATCCTCATGCCGATCACCGAGCCTGCGGTCGGGTACGGCGGCGCGCTGGGGTTCGTGTTCATCAACCGGCCCATCGCCGAGTCGGTGAAGGCGGGATTCGGCCGGCCCAACCTGTCGATGATCGGGGGCGCCGCGACCGAGAACGGGACGCGCGCGGTGATGGCGGCCGACGTGCGGCAGTGGATGGACGACCGGGTGCAGACGGTTGCCGCCCTCCTCGACGCCAAGCTGAACCTCGACTTCTACGGCATCGGCAAGGACGAGACGCTCGAGCACGATCCGCTGCGCTACACGCTCGAGCCGCTGGGCGGCGGCGTGCGCGGGCGCGTCCGTCTCGGCGCCTCCTCGCGTCTGTGGGTCGGGATGAGCTACGCGCTGGCCGACACGCACATCACCTTCGACGACGCCTCGCTCGCGGCGGCGCTTTTGGATCCACCCGAGGACTCGCGGGTCGGCGGGCTGACGCCGTCGATCGCCTTCGACTCGCGCGACAACCTCTTCACGCCGACGCGCGGCACCTATTTCGAGGGGTCGACCGGCGTCTTCGACGAAGCGCTCGGCGGGGACACGTCCTTCCAGCGTGTCGCCCTGGCCTGGATCGCCTACCATCCGCTGTCCCCGCGCGTCTTTTTCGGCGTGCGCAGCGGGTTGACCTTCTCGTTCAGCGATCCCCCCTTCTACATGCTGCCGTACATCAGCCTGCGCGGGGCTCCGGTGCTCCGTTACCAGGGGGAGCAGGTGGCCGAGGTCGAGACGGAGGTCCGCTGGCAGTGCTTCAAGCGGTGGAGCGTCGTCGGGTTCGTCGGCACCGGCGCGGCGTGGAACGGATTCCAGGACACCGACGACGTGAAGTCGATCGTCACGGGCGGCACCGGCTTCCGTTACGAGCTGGCGCGCAAGTACGGGCTGCACGTCGGCGCCGACGTCGCCTGGGGGCCGGACGACTCGGCGATCTACATCCAGTTCGGCAGCGCCTGGGCGCGCCCCTGAACGGCACGCGGGAAGGAGCGCCCGGAGCGTGAGCAGCCTCGGTCTCTACGCGATCGCGGTCCTCATCTGGGGATCGACCTGGCTCGCCATCACCTTCCAGTTCGGGACCGTGCCGCCGGCGGTGTCGGTGGTGTACCGCTTCCTCCTCGCCGGGGCGATCCTCTTCGCCTGGTCGGCGCTGCGGGGAATCCGCCTGCGATTCACGGCGCGGGAGCACTTCTGGATGGCGCTCCAGGGGGTGCTCCTCTTCGGGGTCAACTATCTGTGCGTGTACCTGGCGGAGACGCACATCACCTCGGGCCTGGTGGCCGTGGCCTTCTCGCTCCTGACCGTTCTGAATATCGTGGGGAGCCGCATCTTCTTCGGCACGCCGCTGAAGCCGGCGGTGGTGCTCGGCGCCGCTCTCGGGATCGCCGGTGTCGGGCTCGTCTTCCTGCCCGAGATCCGTGGCGGGACGGCGCGCGGGAGCGCCGGACTCGGCATCGCCTTCGCCCTCGCCGGCGCGGTCAGCGCCTCGCTCGGGAACCTCGTGGCCTACCGCAACCACTCGCGCGGCCTGCCGGTCGTGCCGATGAACACCTTCGGCATGCTCTACGGCGGGCTGTGTGTCGGGGCCTACGCGCTCGCGACGCGTCAGCCGTGGCGCTTCGACCTCTCGCCCCGCTACCTTCTGTCGCTCGGGTATCTCGCCGTCTTCGGCTCGATCGTGGCGTTCGGCGCGTTCCTCGTCCTCCTCGGCCGGATCGGCGCCGACCGGGCCGGCTACATCACCGTGGCCATCCCGGTGGTGGCGCTGCTCCTGTCGGGACTCTTCGAGGGACTGCGCTGGCACCCGTCGCTCGCCGCCGGCATCCTGCTGTGCGTCGCGGGGAACGTCGCGGTGCTCCGGAGCCGGCGGCCGGCGGCCTGACGAGTGGAATCGCCCAGGATCCTGTGCGAGAGTCGAGGACGGCGGAACACTCACCGCGCGGAGGGACGGCATGATCCATTTCGAGCTGCTGCGTGACCGGGGCATCCTGATCCTCGAACCGCGGGGGGCGCTCACCGCCGCGGACTTCACGGCCCTCGCCGGCACGGTCGACCCGTACCTCGAGGAACACGGGGATTTGAAGGGGCTGGTAGTCGACGCCCCGTCGTTCCCCGGCTGGGACGACTTCGCCGCGCTCGTGTCCCACATGAGGTTCGTGCGCGATCATCACAAGCGCATCCGCCGCATCGCGGTGGTCTCGGACAGCGCGCTTCTCTCCGCGGCGCCGAGGATCGCCAGCCACTTCGTGAACGCGGAGATCCGGAACTTCAAGGCCGGCGAGCGGGCCGCGGCCCTCGCATGGCTCGAGGCTCCCCCGGGGCCCGCCGCTTAGTCTGGCGGGCGCTCCTCACGGATCTGTATCTCGCAGAAGGGTTGCGGTGATCCGCGGTGGACCCTATACATAGCCCGGAGCACGTGTCACCGAGGAGGATCACGCCATGTCCACGACCCGCATCGCCGCCGCCGCGCTCGTGCTCCTGTCGATCCTGGCCGTCGCCCGGCACGCGCCGGTCCCCGCCCAGGCGGCGGGGAAGTCGTGCAAGGTCAGCCTGACCGTCGGTCTCAACAACACCACGCCGAACGACATCAAGACGAAGTACACCTTCGGGATCGGGGCGAACAGCGCCGAGGCGTGCGCCGACGTGGTCTACGGGCTGCTGGTCACCGAGCAGCTCCCCGACGGCAGCCGCAAGACGACCGAGGTCCCAGGGGACATGCGGGTCCGCGGCCAGACGCGCATCGAGGTGATCTCCTACGACACCGACTCGAAGAACACCCTGAAGGGCTTCGAGGCGAAGATGAAGTCCTGCCAGGTCTGCGACGCCCCCTAGATCGACCCGCCGGAAACGAGATCGTCATCGCATTGCGGCCGCCTCCGGCGGGACCTAGCTTGTCCGGGTCGAAGGAGGGGGAACGATGCGCCTGTCCGTCCGTCCCGTCGCCGTCCTGTCGTTGGTGTTGCTCGCCGGCTGCGCCAGCAACCCGCCCGCGCGCCGTGTCTGGGTGGCGCCGCGCATCGACCTCAAGCCGTACGAGATGATCGGCATGGTGGAGTTCACCTCCACCTCCAAAGGAAAGCTCGCGTCGCTCGCGACCCGCCGGTTCGAGGAGGCGGCGCGCCGCGACCAGGACATGCTGCGCATGGTGGACGTCGGCACCCGGCAGCAGGCGCTCGCGTCGGTCGATGGCGACGCGTGGGACGCCGCGAATTGCCGCGCCGTCGGCCGCAAACACGGCGTGAAGACGATGTTCGAAGGAACCCTGACTGTCTCGAAGGTCCATCCGACCGTGGCGCTGTCGGCCTTCTTCAAGTCCGGCCAGGTGAACGCCAACGTCAACGCCGTGCTCGAGGTGCGGATGATCGAGACGGAGACCGGGGCGTCGATCTGGAGCCGCTCCGCCGCCACCACCCGCACTCTCGGGCAGGTCAGCGTCTTCGGCGGCAAGGAGTTCGTCTTCGACGCCGCCGATCCGGAGGCCGCCTACGGGGATCTCGTGGATGACCTGGTCAACCAGGTCGCGCAGGATCTGCAGGGATCCTGGCAGCTGCAGCGCTAATCACCCGGACGCGCGCGTCCCTTAGACCAGGAGCGGCTGCTCGGGCCGCGGCTCGGAGGACGAGGGGGCCGGGCGATCGGCCTTGCCGGCGTGGCCCTGGAGCTTCTCCGCCTCCTGCAGGTGCATGGCAATCTTCTGGCGGACCGCCGTCAGGTGCTGCTTCAGCTCGTCGTTCTGCGCCGTCTTGAGGAAGTCGTCGAGCATCTGCAGCGCCTCGCGGTGCCCGTTGACCATCTCGGTCATGAAGGCGCGGCCGAACTCCTCGCCGGTGAGCGGGGACAGGCGCGACATCGCCTCCTCCCCCTTGGCGTGCAGCTGCTCGACCGTGGTCGTCGTCGTGAGGGTCAGTCCGAGCTTCACGCCCAGCGCCCGGACGTCCTGCATGTCCTGGCGGTGATGCTGCTCGATCATCTTCGCGAAGCGCAGCACCGGCCCGGTCACCTTCCTGTCCTGCGCCGCCCGGGCCGCCTGCACCTCGTTCTCGTCGAGTGCCATCACCTGCGCCAGGATCTCGGCGTCGCCCGTGGTGGCCTCCGCCTGCTCCGGCGGGGCCTGCGCGGGCGGGCCATGCTCCTCATTGCGCGGCGGCGTCGGACGCGCATTCTCCTGGGCGTGGGCGGAACGGGCGGGGAAGGCGAGCAGCGCCGCCGTCATCGCCAGCGCCGCCGTGCATCGTGGGTCGAACAACCGCTTCGCGTTCATGGTCTCTCTCCTTTGGCCGTGGCGTTCTCTCCGTTGTTCATGGCTCGATCAGCCGGCCGCGCTGGTCGAAGCGCGAGCCGTGGCACGGGCAGTCCCAGGTGAGCTCGGCGTCGTTCCAGTCCACGCGGCAGCCGAGGTGCCGGCAGACGAGCGACGGCGATCCGCCCGCGCGGCGCCTCAGGGAGTCGAGGCACTGCCGCGCGACGCTGAGGTTCTCCTGGAGGATTTCCCAGAGCGAGTGAGTCTGATCCCGAGTGTCGTCCGCGTCCATGAATGTGGACCTCCGTTGTTCCGATCTGAGGATGCGGGGCGCGCGAAGGAGCGACAAGAAGGGAAAGACCGGAAGCGCCTGTCCGGAAAACCTCCGCCGGGCGCGGGATTCTGCCGATCCGGAACGGGTCTTGAAACATCTCCGTACCGCAAAGGAGACCCGATGAACGATGACACTACGGATCAGGCCGTCAGGGATCGCATCGCTTCTCTCGTCAAGGAAGAGCACGAGCTGTACGCCCGCACGAACCGCACGCCGGAAGAGCAGCAGCGCCTGAAGGGGATCCAGGTCGAGCTCGACCAGCACTGGGATCTTCTGCGGCAGCGTCGGGCGCATTCGGCTTTCCGTCGTCCGGCGTCTACAATCTCCGGGTGACTTCGAACCGTCGTGCGGCCGTGGGTGCGGGCTTCCTTCTCGGGCTCGCTGCCTTGGCGGCGTCGAGCGCGGCGGCGTCGGACGCTCCGGCGCCGCCGCCGATCGCCGCCTTCGACGCGCGCGTCAAGGAATACCTGGCGCTGCGCGACAAGGCCGCCGCCGACCTGCCGAAGCTCTCGAAGGAGAGCACGCCGGAGGAGGTCGTCCGTCACCAGCAGGCGCTGGCCGCCCGCATCAAGACCGCGCGCAAGGGGGCCCGCCCCGGCGACTTCTTCAACCCGGACCTGCAGGCGCTGGTGAAACGGACCGTCGCCGAGGTGCTGTCGGGCCCCGACGCGAAGTCGGTGAAGGCCTCGATCATGGACGAGAACCCCGGGTCACCGCGCCTGGCGGTCAACGAGCGCTATCCGACCTCGGTCCCGCTCACCACCATGCCCCCACAGATCCTCGGGACGCTGCCACGCCTGCCGAAGGGTCTGGAGTACCGCTTCCTCGGCCCGCACCTGATCCTGCTCGACATCGACGCCGACCTCGTGGTCGATTTCACCGCCGGGGTGATCCCGCCATGAGGCCGCCGGGTTGAGATCCGCGATGCGCCGTCCCCGCCGCGTCTCCCCGGTGCTCCTGCCCGCGCTCCTCCTCCACGCGCTCCTGCCGCTGCTCCTCGGCGGATGCAGCTCCGGCCAGGACGCCACCCCCCGCCCCGCCACCGTCGCGGCGCCCGCGCCGGCCGAGGCCCCGATCCCGCTGCCCAACCGGAAGGGATCCCTGAAGTTCGCCGTGCTCGGCGACTTCGGCACCGGCGCGAAGGTCGAATACCAGCTGGCGGAGCAGATGACGAAGCTGCACGGACGCTTCCCGCTCGATCTCGTCGTCCTCGTCGGCGACAACCTCTACGGCGGCGAGCGGCCGCAGGACTTCAAGAACAAGTTCGAGACCCCCTATCGGCCGCTCCTCGACGCGAAGGTCCCCTTCTACGCGGCGCTCGGGAACCACGACGCGCGCGCCCAGGTCGACTACGAGCACTTCAACATGCAGGGGAAGCTCTACTACTCGCTGAAGGCGCCCCACCAGAGCGTCCGCTTCTTCATGCTCGACAGCACCTACCCGGTCCCGGAGCAGATCGAGTGGCTGGAGAAAGAGCTGAAGGGTTCGAACGACGACTGGAAGATCGCCGTCTTCCACCATCCGCTCTACTCGTCGGGAGGCCGGCACGGGTCCGATCTGCAACTCCGGCAGACCCTCGAGCCGCTGTTCATCAAGTACAACGTCAGCGTGGCGTTCACCGGGCACGATCACTTCTACGAGCGGATCAAGCCGCAGCACGGCATCGTGCACTTCGTGGTCGGATCGGGAGGGCGGCTGGCGCCGGACGACATCGCGAAGACGTCGGACCTCACCGCGAAGGGGTTCGACTCCGACCAGGCGTTCCTCGCCGCCGAGATCAACGGCGACGAGATGGTGTTCAACGCCATCTCCCGCACCGGCGCCATCGTCGACTCCGGCCGCATCGCCCGGCGGGTGTCGCCGCCGGCGAAGGCTTCCGGCTAGGCGAGCAGCCCCATGCCGGTCACGGCCGCGGGCATCCGGGATGGCCGGTGATTTCGTCGCGTTTCTTCTTGAAGAGCGCCACCCAGTCGTCGATCGTCACCTCGCGACGCCCGTCCCGCCCGTCCGACGTCGTCTGGTGCAGTCGCTCCACGCGCGCGGCGCGGAAGAGATCGGCGATCTGCCGGTCCGAGAGGCGCTCGAGCAGCGACGCCAGGAGCGCCCGTCCTTCCTCGCCGACGACCGGATGGCGCATGGTGACCACGCGCAGCGGGCCGCCGATGCTGTTGAGACGTGCCCTGCAGGTCTCCGCGTCGCGCCAGACCGACAGGGCGGCCCATCCGTCGTAGTCGACGCGGCCGGACCAGGCGGTGGTCAGACCGCCGCCGCCGAAGACGGCGCCCAGGTCGCCGACGTACAGGATGGGACGCTCGCAGGTGACGCGCCCCGCGGCGTCGCGCGCCAGCGCGTCACGCGGGCAGGCGAGGACGTTCTGCTCGGCGCTGTTGTCCGCGCACTGCGTGAACGCCGCCAGCAGCTTGAGGGCGTCGGTCTCGGCCCGGGTCGCGCCTCCGCGGGAGGGGTCTACCTCCTCGAGCGCGCGCCACATCCACCCCTGGTTCGGGTGTTCCTCGATCGGCTCGGCATCGAGCGGCTCTTCGATGGCGGCCGGATCGAAGGTCCAGGTGCCGATCTCCGCGTCCGGGGGCAGCGGCGGGATCGCCCCCTGCTCGTTCAGCCGGCGGCTGTTGTGTCCGGCGTTCACGTAGTTCCAGGGGTGGCGGGGGCAGCCGCGGCAGGTGACGCGCACCGGCAGCATCCGATCGGTGTAGAAGCCCAGGGCCCAGAACAGCCGGGTACCGAGCACCTCGCCGTAGGGCTCCTTGAAGCGATCACTCTCGACGTATTTCACCTTGAAGACGCGTCCGTCCTCGAGACGGCAGAAGAACTTCTCGGACCAGCCGCGGATCGGCTTCGGGACGAAGTCGCAGACGATCTCCTCGTCCACCTCGAACCGCAGCCGGCCCTTCGGTCCGCTGTACAGGTCGCGGGATTCGATATCAACCTGACGATCGCGGACCTGCGCGCGGCGCATGAACTCGAGGCGCTCGGCGGCGCTCACCGGCGAGAGACGGATCGGCTCTCCGCCCGCGGCGAAGAACGAGGCGCAGAGCAGAGAAATCCCGACGCCTCGTGCGGAGATCCACGGACATGAAAAAAACCGCCGGACCATCGTGGGTCCCTCGGCGCTTCGTTTGAGAAGAGAATCGCTGCCGGGGACTTGCAACGGCGATGCCACGCCGCGGCGCGGCGGGTCGTGCGGAGGGTGCGCGGGCGTCAGCCGCGGGCGCGCCGCCGGTTTCCTGGCGGCTTGACGCGCAGGCTCTCGACCCACTCGCGCGTGAAGTCGCGCTGGTGACGCATGATGATGAGCGCCGTGACGATCATCGCGATGAGGCCGCCGAGGCTCGCGAGCGCCATGTCCTTCTGCGCGTCCCACGGATCCCCCTGCGTCCCGAGGTAGGCGACGCCGAGATCGCCGCCGAAGATCTCCGCCGCCGCCCACTCGATGAGCTCGAAGATCATCGAGAAGGCCATGGTCATGTCGAGCGGGAGGTAATAGCTCCAGAAGCCGCGCGCGTCCGCCACCCGCACGAAGATCTCCCGCATGGGATAGGCGAGCAGGAGGCCGAACGCGAAGTGCCCGATGCGATCGAAGTGGTTGCGGCCGGAGCCGAGGCTCATGCCGATCGCCTGCAGCCAGTCGTGGTACGGCACTTTGGCGTAGGTGTAGTGCGCACCGATCTCGTGCAGGCACAGGAAGAGGAAGATCAGCGTGTAGGAGACGCGCGACAGGCGGAGCCAGCGGTAGGTGAAGACGAGCAGCGGGACCGCCACCGCCACGAGCCCGTTCTCCAGCATCCAGTCGGCCCGGTCCACGGGAGAGACGGCCAGCGCCGCCCACCACAGGGAGAACAGGCCGAGCAGGACGAGCACGTAAGGGCGGTGCGTGAGGGCCAGGCGATCCTCCGGACGGCGGCGGAACCGGATCAATGCCGCCGCAGATCCTCCCACATCCGGCGCAGCGCGGCGCGCCGGTCGGCGGCGAGATCGACCCAGGAGACCGGGTCGCCGCCGGCGTTCGAGGCGCCCACCTGGATCCCCCACAGCGGCGAGAAGGAGGCTACCTCGAGCGAATAACGCATGTCGGCCAGCACGTCCGGCCGCTCCGGATCGCGCGCCGCGAAGCCGTCGGCGAACCGCTCGAAGCGCGCCTCGACGTCGGCGATGCGTGCGGCGCGCGCCTCGTCGCGTCCGGACGCCGGCCCCGCCTCAGGCGCCAGGAGCGGCACCGAGGTCCCCGGCGTGAAGCGCGGCGCGCCGAGGATCGGCACCCGCCCGCCGTCGGCGTAGATCCGCCCCTGCGCGACGTAGAGGCCGCGCCAGACCACGAGGTTCATCGGGGTCGGGAGGGCGCGGGCCCGCTCGACGATGTGGCCACGGGAGGCGGCCAACCGCAGCACCTCGTCCATCGCCGCGGTGTGCTGCCGCCAGCCGAGGCCGAGATAGGCGGCGCACAGCGCGAGGGCCGCGAACGCCGGCGCTTTCCGCAGGCGCCACGCCGCGAGGAGCATGCCGGCGCCGAGCATCAACGTGAAGAGCGGATCGAGGATCGCGATGACGTCCCACGCCGCGCGTGCTCCCGAGAACGGCAGCAAGAGCGAGGTGCCGTAGCTCGTGCAGGCGTCCAGCAGCCCGTGCGTGGCGTAGGCCAGGCTCGCCGCCAGCATCGTCCGCATCCCGCTCGCGCGCCAGGCGCGAACGAGGAGCAGGAACGGCAGAGCCGCGATCAGCCCTCCGAGCGGCGCGAAGACGAGTGCGTGCGTGGCATGGCGGTGCACCTCCCACGGCAGCGCCGGGTCGCTCCAGAACCGGAGCAGGACGTCGGCGTCGGCCAGCATCCCGGCCGCCGCCCCGAGCAGGAGCGCCTTGCGCCCTTCCGAGGCCGGCATCACCGCCTGCGCGACGGTGGCGCCCAAAAGCCCGTGTGTCAGGGGATCCACGCGGATCAGGATACCGGAAGATCCGGAGTTCGACCGCTCCGTCAGGACTTGGTTTTTCGCAGGCGGGTGCTAGGCTCGATTCCGCCATCCCAACATCACGTTTCTCTTGCGCCACGCTCGACGTCGCGCCACCAGGAGACTTTCATCATGCGAAGCTCGACCCGCCGGTCCCTTCTTCCGGTTCTCGCCGTCGCCCTGTCTGCGGTCGTTGTCGCCGCCCCCGCAGCGGCCGCCTCGAAACGCTCCCCCAAGTCGCGCATCAAGAACATCGTCGTCGTCATGATGGAGAACCGCAGCTTCGACCACTTGCTCGGCTGGCACCCGACGGCCGACGGCGTCCAGGCCGGCCTCGAGTATCTCGGCAAAGACGGTTTTCTACATCCGACGTTCGAGCTCGCGCCGAACTACCAGGGCTGCGAGCATCCCGATCCCGACCACTCATGGAGCGGCGGCCGCACCGACTATGCCGAGGGAGACATGGACGGCTTTCTCCTCGCCGGCACGAACGACACCTACGCGATCGGCTACTACG
>Ga0111539_10013129_pt1 | contig 10360 bp, 9 predicted proteins | sample RhiMethybrSRZTD1_FD_79667 | JGI IMG/M metagenome (GOLD analysis project Ga0111539, IMG submission 79667) | Populus rhizosphere microbial communities from Tennessee, USA - Rhizosphere MetaG P. TD hybrid SRZTD1 (version 2) (version 2) | ecosystem: Host-associated > Plants > Roots > Rhizosphere >... | reverse complement strand
TCGGCACATCGATCGCATACCATCCGTATTGAGGTGCAGTGGTGGGCGACCGGTTGAAGTACGTCAAGCGGGAGAACCAGTCAGTGGTCGCGGTTCAGCTCGCCCTCGACACTGAAGGCTTCACCTATCAGAAATGGGGTGACGTGCAGACATGTAAACCCGGAGACTGGATCGTCGATAACGATGGCGACATCTACACGGTGGACCAACAGACGTTCGCCCGGACTTACCGCAAGGTTGACGGCGGCAAATATGTGAAGGTCACACCGGTCTGGGCCGAGCGCGCGTTGAACGCGGGGCATGTCAAGACCAAGGAAGGCACCACGCACTACCGGCGCGGCGATTACCTCGTGTTCAACGACGAGGACGGACACGACGGCTACGCCGTCGACGCCGAGAAGTTCTGCGCGATGTACCAGCCCGCGGACTGAAAAGGTCAAAGGTCAAAGGTCAACGTGACCGCCACCCCAGCACATTGTGCAGGATGCTCCAGCGGGGAGGGCGCGTGGCGAGCGCTTTGCCTCGCACCCAGTACTCGTACGCTTCGTCCGCTTCGCCGCTCGCACGTCTGGTTTCGATCCAGAGATCGACGAGATTCCGGAAGTCGAGCTCACCGAATGGCAGCGCGTAGACCACGATGGTGGCCGTCTGCACTTCCCGCGGCCGCACCGCCGCGAATTCGGGATGGATTCGACTCAGGTAGTACGCGCGCTCGAGAGTAATGAACACCGCATCCACTTCGGGGTCGCGGATGATTTCTTCGATCGATAGATAAGGGCGCGTCGTCGCTTGCGGCAACATGGCCTTGACCGCTTCAGCCGCCCCTTCAACGGGCGGCACCCCGACGACCACGTCCTCGCCCCCGTTCAGCCCCGCGAGCGTCGCGAACCGGCTGCGGTCGAAATCCCGAACGAGAAAGCCCAGGTGCTCATTGCTGTAGGGATGCGACAGCTCCATTCGCTCGGCGCGCGACACCGTTGCGGTGAAGCCGCTCATCAGAATGTCGACGCGTCCCTCGAGCAGGGCCTCCGAGGGTTCGGGTGTTTCCCGTTGAACCGGCACGAACTCGAGTGCCACACCGAGTTGACTGGCGAGGCGATGTGCGGCTTCGATGTCATAGCCAACGAGTGTGCCGCTCGCGTTGACGAACGCCCAGGGCACGGAATCGCTGAAATACCCTACGCGAAGGACACCACGCGCCTTGATCTCCGGCAGCCGCCGGCCCGGCTCCGGCGCCGCTTCCGAGCTCGCGTCCGCGACGTTTGTCACCCTGGCGAGCGGAGGCCGCAGCTCGAAGTATGAGAGCGTACCGATGCCCGATGGTGCCGGCGGCAGCACCCACGCAAACATCGCGCGCGTGCCGAGCGCGAACGCGCCGACGATCGCGGCAGTCACCACGACAAATCGAACGAGGCGCCGGATCGAGACGTGGATCGTGCCGATCATGGCGGCGCCAATCACGACGCCAAGAGCCGCGATGTGCGCCGCCGCGGCCATGGAGCCCAGTCTCGAATTGAGGATGCTCGACACCGAGAACAGGTCGAACAGATCGGCAGGCAGGTGCAGCAGATCGAGCAGGAACGGCATCGCCCCGTTGATGCTTCCAAAAAGACTCAGGGGGCCCGCGCTGACGAGGAGCAACAGCTGTTGCAGGCCGAGAGTGCTGCCGGAGTACCAGGCCGCAAACGGCACGAAGGCGAGGCTCAAAATCTTGCCGACGTGCGGAAAGTTGTAGATCAGCGGAATGGCGACGCTGACGCTACGGTCGGCTTCCTCGGACGACGCGCCGCGTTCGACGAGGAGCTCCTTGGCCGATTCCGCGATGAGGGGCAGCACGACGAGCGCATCGCCCGCGGCGGCGGCGGTGATCACGGCGCCGCGCATGCTGGCGACGAAACGTCCGTACGCCACGTCAGTCAATCGCGCGACCAGCGCCGGCAGCACCCACAGCGTCAACAGGAACGCGCCGCCGGCGTAGAACCAGAACCAGACCTGGAGGCGCAGTACGTCTTCCACGCGAATTTCTCCCGCCGTCACGGCTGCAATCGCAAACAAGCCGTATGGCGTCAGACCAAGGATCAGACGGCTCACGCGCGCCATCGCCTCGTTGAATGCCGCCAGCGAATGGAGCAGCACGTCCTTCTTCTCGCCCGTCATCTGGCCGAGCGCGACGCCGGCGAGGATCCCGAAGAGCACGACTGCCGGAATCAGATTGTTGGCGAGCGCATGAAACAGGTTCGCGGGGATGTAGAGCTCGAGCCAGTCAATCGGTGGGGGGGCTTCGTCCAACCCGAACACCGGCGCGCCGCTGAAGGCGGGAAACGCCAGTGGCGCTGCGACCACGAGAAGAAGCGTCAGTCCCCAGACGAACAGAAGGATCGCAATGCCGTAACGTGCGATCGCTCTCATTTCCGCGGCGCCACGGCTTCCGAGGCTCGCGATCAGCGAACCCAGGAGATAGGGCAGTACATTGACCTGGAGAAGACGGATGAAACCGCTGGCCGCGAGTCCGAGAGGGCCTATCGTCTCGCCGAAGAACAGGCCGGCGAGGATGCCCAAGGCGATGGCCCAGAGGACGCGAGCGAACAGCCGGTTGCTTTGGACGTCGGCGGTCACGAGAAGATCAGGTATTCATTCTATCCACCTCCCTGACCACGAGTGGGAATACGTCGCGTGCCGCATTTCGCCGCGAACACCGCGGCATACTCGCTCACGGCGGCGGCGGTGATCACTCGAGGCCGCATACCGACGACGATCTCGTCTGGGCTGAAGTCGCGATCGCGGTTCGCGGCAAGAAAAAGGAGTGCTTCGGCCGCCTGAAACGTCGGGATGCTCGCGTCGATGAACTCGAGCAGTGTCCGGGACAGGTCCTCAACCATCACGGCTCGGCGACGATGGTGCCTGTCGCGAGCGACAGATTCTGCGCGAACGCGCCGCGATAAAGCTCGTACAATTCCTGGCGCTCCTCGGGATATGCCTCGTACAGGATCGAGATGGACGTCGCGAATGCGCTTGCGTGGTGTGCGCCGCAACGTCTTGCTGTGGTAACCAGAGATAATGCCAATATCGTCTCGACCAATTGTTTTGTACGTGTTCTGTCTGAAGTCGACTGACTGGAGCATCGGATGTCGGACAGTCCGCGATCGGAAGCGCAGGTAGCCTTTATCGCCGCCGCGGTCGTATTGCTCGCGCTGCCGCTGCTGGTGGTGTTCGGATTGGTCGCGATTGCCCTCGTGATGCAGGCTGGCTCGTCAGGTCAGACCAACTGGCTCTTGTGGGTGCTCTTCGCCGTGTGGGTTGCCGTCGCCGTGATCGCCTCGATTGTCTTCGCCGTCAGGTTCATTCGCCGCTCCACCAAAACGGCCATGTGACTGGCACGACGTGAGTGCTTTGACGTCGCATCGCAGTGTCATCGCTCTTCTTTGGTCAGCGTTCCCGCACGGCCGGCATTCATCCCCGCCATCGAAGCCAGCGCGGCCGAAGCCCCCGGGGGCAATTGAACACATTGAAACGCGAGTGCGGCCTCGACGACGTGTCGGTCGTCTATATCCCAGTGCGTTTTCCGGAACGGCGACATAGAAACGCAATAGGGCACGTTGTAAGGGGGATTTCTGCCAAGGCTTGCTGCAGCGTGGCTCCTGGTGGTCACGCTTCTCGCGCCCGGCGGCGCGTCGTACGGTCAGACCGGCGGCGATAGCGTTGCGGATACCCAACCCTCAGCCGAGCAGGTCGAGGTCACTGAGTTCGATATCCGCGGTGTGCACGCCGTGGAGGAATCGGCGCTCCGCAAGTCTCTCGAGACACGGGCGACCTCCTGGCTGCCGTGGGCCAGACGCCGCTACTTTGATGCCGAGACGTTTCAGCAGGATCTGAAGCGCATCGAAACCTTCTATGCCGAGCATGGATATCCGCATGCCCACGTGATCGAAGCGGCTGTCGACAAGCGCGAGAAGGATGTCGGTTTGCGCGTCGTGGTCGACGAAGGACGGCCGCAACGTGTGGCTGATGTCAGTTACAGCGGCGTTGAGGTGGTCGCCGACAGCACTCTTCGCAAGTTGCAGGAAACGGCGCCGTTGAAGCAGGCCTCTCCGCTTGACGCAGGTGCCGTCAAACAGACAGCCCAGCTGCTGATGAGTGCGCTCGGCGACCTTGGGTATGCGTACCCGCGGGTCGAAGTTCGCCAGAACACTCTGGAGCCGGATCTCGTCTCGGTGGAATTTCACGCCGAGCCAGGCGGTCTTGGATACTTCGGCCCGATCCAGATGATCGGTAACAGCAACATCGAAGACGATATCATTCGGCGAGAGGTGGCCTATCTGCCGGGCCAGCGCTTTCACGCTGGCCTCTTGCGTGAGACTCAGCACCGCCTGGCATCGCTTGGGTTGTTCGAATCGGTCGTCGTCGAAGTGGCAGAACCCGATCGACCGGTCGTCGAAGTGCCCACCCGCATTACCGTGAAGGAAAGCGACATCAACAAGTTCGCATATTCCTTCGGCTACGGGACCGAGGAGCAATTCAGTGGCGAAGCGCAATGGCGCCACCTGAATCTGTTCGGTGGTGGACGAGCAGGCACAATCCGCGGCAGGTGGTCTTCGATCGATCGAGGCGGCGAAGCAGCGTTTCGTCAGCCCTATCTGTTTACGTCGAAACTGTCGCTGCAAGTGAGCGCGTACGTCTGGGAGTGGGACGAGCCGGTGTACTTGGTGTTGTCTCGCGGCGGCAGCGGCAGTCTCAGCTACCCGATCGGTCGCCTGAATCGAGTGACTGCAACTTATCTCCATCAGTTCGAGACAAATCGGATTCCGATCGATGCGTTGGCAGACAGTTCACCGACGCTGTTGACGAAGCCTGGCCCGAGTTCGATAGAGGCCAATCAGAACGGTCTGCTCTCGGCCATCAGATTCGAGGCAGCTCGCGATACGACGAGCGACGCGGTGAGTCCGCGAACCGGCCATCGAGTGTCCTTTCGTGTCGAACACGCAGGCGGGTGGCTCCCGGGATCGTTCAACTACGACAACGTGTTCACGAGCGGAAGCTATTACCAGCGGACGGGCGCTGTCGTCCTGGCAGGACGCGTGCAGTTCGGATCCATCGTGTCCGACAGTGTGGTGGACCTCCCGTTCTCGAAACGCTACTTCCTCGGCGGTGCCGAGAGCCTCCGGGGGTGGGGACGATTCGAGGTCAGTCCGCTGTCAACGAACGGACAACCGATCGGTGGGCGCACGGTCGCTCTCGCCAACGGCGAGGTTCGATTTCCGATAGCTGGACCGTTGTCGGGCGTTGGATTCGTCGATGCCGGCAACGTCTGGGCAGACAGCTGGAAAGCTCGCCTGGGCGATCTCCGCTCGGATATCGGCGCCGGGCTGCGTGTGAATTCACCCTTCGGACTCTTCCGGCTCGATCTTGGCTATCAGTTGACGCCGATCGATGGGCTCCGCATCAACGGGGAATCGGCGGATCGCCGTTGGCGGATTCACGTCAGCCTCGGCCAGATCTTTTGAGCGGCGCGCCGGCGCCGTGCGATGATGCGCCCACCATGAGAAGCACGCGCCTTCCGCTGGCAGCAGCCATCGCGATCCTGTTCGGACTCTTCCACGTGAGGGCGGCTGCTCAGGAGCCGATCGATCAGGCGATGATCGCCAAGATCAAGGCCGAGGGGATGGGCCGATCCGAGGTGGCTACGCTCTTTCACACGCTGGCCGACGTGCTTGGACCTCGCTTGTCGGGATCGCCTGCCTACGTCGCAGCCGCTCGCTGGGCGCAGGATCGTTTCAAAGAATGGGGCCTCGCCAACCCTCGCCAGGAAGCATTTGAATTCGGCCGCGGTTGGTCTCTCGAGAAACTCACCGTCGAGATGATCGCGCCGCGCTATATGCCACTGACTGGTTACGCCGAGGCGTGGTCGCCGCCGACGACCGGAATCATCACCGGGACGCCGATCTACGTCGGCGACAGTAGCGCGGACGCGATCGAGCGGTTGGGTGATCGTCTGCGTGGCGCAATCGTTCTTGCGCACCGGCCGCAAGCGGAGTTCCTGCGCGAAGACCGGATGCAACCGTCTGACGGCACTGGCCCGGTGGCGACTGGCAATCCGCCTTTCCCTGGTCCTTCGAATGCAACGCCGACACAGAAGTTGCTCGCGCTCCTTCAGGCGAACCGCGCCGGCGTCGTACTCAAGCCGGCGGCCACGGAGCACGGAACCGTGCGCGTGCAGGGCAGCCGCGACACTTCTGACAGTGTGGTGCCGACGGTGGTACTTGCGGCGGAGCAATACAACATGCTGGTCCGGTTGGTGGCAGCGGGAGTTCGATTCGATCTGCGCGTTGAGCTTGGCGCCCGCTTTCACGATGACGTGAACACCTACAACGTGCTGGCGGAGATCCCGGGCACCGATCCCAAGTTGCGAACCGAAGTGGTGCTGGTCGGGGCCCACCTCGATTCGTGGCACACGGCCACCGGCGCCACCGACAATGCCGACGGGGTGGCCAGCGCGATGGAGGCGATGCGCCTCCTGACTGCGCTTGGCGCCCGGCCCCGTCGGACGATCCGTGTCGCGCTCTGGGGAGGAGAGGAGCAGGGACTGCTCGGCGCTCGCGCTTACGTCAAAGAGCATCTCGCGAGCGACGCGGCGCGGTCCACGATCGCGGTTTACCTGAATGACGATCCGGGAACCGGGAGGACGTACGGGTTCTACATGCAGAAGAACGAAGCGGCGAAGCGAATCTTCGACGCCTGGCTCGAACCGTTGCGCGATCTCGGGGTGAAGCGCAACGTGATCGAGGACATCGGCAGCACGGATCATGTGCCGTTCGATGAGGTCGGTCTTCCTGCGTTTACTGTCATCAAAGACTTCCGCAACTACGACGTTCGCACGCGTCACACGAACGCCGACTTTGCAGACGCGGTCAAGGTCGACGATCTCAAACAGTCGGCCGTCGTGCTTGCGGTGGTCGCCTGGCATGCCGCGATGCGAGACGAACCGATCCCGCGCCGGAGGCCATGATGAGGACGGCGATTATCTGCGTGTGTGTGTTGACATGGAGCGCCTGTGCCGGCGCCGAAACGCATCGATTCGTACCGACGACGTACCACAATACGTTTTCGTTTGCGCATGCGCCCGCGCTCAGGATCAAGCCGGGCGACCGCGTGATTACGGTGACCATCGACGCGGCCGGCATGGACGCCAACGGTCGGCGAGTCGCATCGGGACCGAACCCGGAGACGGGTCCCTTCTACATCGAGGGGGCCGAGCCCGGCGACACGCTCGTCGTCACATTGAACCGTATCGAGCCAAACCGTGGCACGGCCATATCCAACACCTTGCTCGCGCCCTATACGGTTGACCCCGCGTTTCTCAGGTCGACGGCGGAGCGTCAGGCCAGGCAGGAAACGTGGACCATCGACAAAGCAAAAGGCGTTGCGCGCACGATGTCCACTGATCTTCGACCGGGCGGACTGGAGTTTCCTCTGATCCCGATGCTCGGTTGCATTGGTACCGCTCCGCGCAACAAAGAAGCCGTGTCGACGGGGACGCCCGGAAGCTTCGGCGGGAACATGGATTACGCCGGGATGGTGGCCGGCGTGAAGGTGATGCTGCCGGTCTATGAGCCAGGGGCGCTCCTATTCATCGGCGACGGGCATGCCCGTCAGGGACACGCGGAGGTTGTAGGCACCGGGCTCGAGATATCGATGGATGTGGAATTCACCGTCGATCTGGTGAAGGGCAAGACCGTCGGCTGGCCGCGGCTCGAAAACGACGAGTACATCTCGGTGCTGGGCAGTGAACGCCCGCTCCTGCAGGCATTCCAACACGCAACCACGGAGCTCCTGCGCTGGCTGATGAGCGACTACGGGTTCGACGAGAGAACCGCGTCCATGCTGATGGGACAAGCAGTCGAATACGAGATCGCCAACGTCGTCGATCCTCACTTCACCGTCGTCGCAAAACTGAGGAAGGCCCATCTCCAACGCCGCTAGATCGCAATCATGCCAAGAGCGTTGATGGTCGTCGTGCTGTCGCTGGTTGCGCTTCCTCTCGGTGCCGTGCAACGACCCGCCCAACCACAAGCGGGTCGTGACGCTACCTTTGCTCCAGAGGAGGCGACGATATCCGGCATTCATGCTGCCCTGACCGCGGGACGCACGACGTGTGAGCAGGTGGTACAGGCGTATCTCCGCAGGATCGATGCGTACGACGATCGCGGCCCCACGCTGAATGCCCTCATCACGATCAACCCCAATGCGCTGAAGACGGCGGCGGAGCAGGACCGGATCCAGGTCGCGAGCCGTTCAACCATGCGGCCGCTGCACTGCATTCCCGTCATCCTGAAGGACAACTACGATACGGCCGACATGCCCACGACAGGCGGGTCAGTCACGCTCGCCACGTCGGTTCCGCTGCGGGATGCGTTTGTCGTGAAAAAGCTCCGTGACGCGGGAGCCATCATCCTTGCGAAAGCCAACCTGATGGAATTGGCGCGAGGAGGTACCACGGTGAGTAGTCTAGGTGGGCAGACCCGGAACCCGTACGACCTGACACGCACTCCCGGCGGGTCCAGCGGTGGCACCGGAGCGGCGATTGCCGCCAGCTTTGGTGTCACCGGCACGGGCAGCGACACCGGGCAATCGGTCCGGTCTCCTGCGTCGGCGCAAAGCCTCGTAGGGCTGCGGCCCACTCGTGGGCTCATCAGTCGGTCCGGAATCATTCCCGTCAGCACGACGCAAGACGAAGCCGGACCGATTACTCGCACGGTTGCCGATGCCGCTCGCATGCTCGATGTCATGGCGGGATATGACCCCGACGATCCTGTCACCGCCTTTGGCGCGCGCAGGGTTCCTCCAACGTACACGGCCTCTTTGAACGCAACGGCTTTGAAGGGGGCTCGAATCGGTGTGCTGATGGACTTCTTCGGCCGTGACCCTGTGCATCAGGAAGTCAACGCGGTCATGGAAGACGCGATCGCCAAAATGGCGGAAGCCGGGGCCACGATCGTTCACATCACCATTCCGTCGCTCGACACGCTCACACGAAATATTCAAGTTGCGGACTTCGAGGCGAAGAACGCCTTCAACAAATACCTGGCCGCGCTCGGCCCGCGTGCTCCGGTCAAAACCTTCGACGACTTCATGGCCCGCGGCGAATTTCACGCGTCGCTCAAGGCAGGTCTCGAGGTGGAGGGGCGGATTGTCGACGGCCTCAACGACCCGGAATACAAGAACCGCCTGCTGCGCAGAGAGGATCTGCGGCAGGCGGTCATGAACATCATCGCGGCGAGACAGCTCGACGCCATTCTCTATCCACATCAGCGGCGTCTCGTCGCGAGGATCGGCGAGGAACAACTGGAGCGTAACGGAGTGCTGTCGAACAGCACCGGGTTTCCTGCGATCACGTTTCCCGGCGGTTTCTCACGACCCACGGCGTCCGCGCCACTCGGTGTGCCGGTGGGCGTCGAGCTATTGGGACCTGAGTGGAGCGAGCCGTCGCTCATTTCACTCGCATTCGCCTTCGAGCAGGTGGCCAACATCCGCCGGCCCCCTGCGAGCGTGCCGCCACTCAGCCGCTGAGTGTAACAATGGCGAAGCACCGAGCCCGCCGTGAATCGAAATCCAAAGTGCGGCGGTACACCATGTACGTCATCGAACTGGATCGCTCCTGCCTGCGGCGGCCCTCTATGTGCGTGCCACTCTACGTTGGCCAGACCGCGCACACGCCCGAATACCGCTTTGCTCAGCACAAGAGAGGCGGCAAGCTTGCCGCCAGCAAACCACATATGTTTGGTGTGCGGCTTCGCTACGACCTCATGCTTGGTATTCGTCGATTCGCGACCCGTGAGGAGGCGGAGCGGGCGGAGGGGGTCGTCGCGAAGGTGTTAGAGAAGCGTGGGCACCGCGTATTCTGGGGCTGAGTGCGCACAAAGTCGTCCTCGCGCGGAGCCCTCCTTTCGGACCGGCTCAACTGAAACAGAAATGGTGGGTAGCCGTTCGCATTCACGAACGGCTACACCACAAGTAGCAGCGTATTTATTCGTCGGGCGACCGGAAACGCAGCGTGTGCCCGTCAGGGTAGGTGATCGCCGAGAGGAGCCCGATCGGACTCTTGCCATCCGCGGCCGGCACGCAGGTCACCGTGATCTCATCACCCGGCTTCAGGGCGTTCGGGCCCGTCTTGCCGATGCCGAGCCTCGCCAGCTGCTGGACGCTGCCGCCGACGAAGGACCACTCGACAATGTCGCCCTTATCACCCTTGACCTCGAGTTTCAAAGACGAATGGGGATTGACAAGCCGAAACGCCTTGAACGCCCCAGTCACCTTCGCTTCTTTTCCCAGCGCGTACATGCCCGCGAGGGAATGATGCGCCTGC
>Ga0111539_10013128_pt1 | contig 10361 bp, 10 predicted proteins | sample RhiMethybrSRZTD1_FD_79667 | JGI IMG/M metagenome (GOLD analysis project Ga0111539, IMG submission 79667) | Populus rhizosphere microbial communities from Tennessee, USA - Rhizosphere MetaG P. TD hybrid SRZTD1 (version 2) (version 2) | ecosystem: Host-associated > Plants > Roots > Rhizosphere >... | reverse complement strand
TAGACCATCAGCAACCACTGCCGCCGGTACGATGAAGCGGCGGCCTCGTCCGGGGGGGCTTCCGGGGCCACCGGATCGGGGGGGAGATCTGCGCTCGGCCTGGCGTCTGCCATCCGACCTCCTCGCTGGGTTGGGCGCGTTCCGGGAGTATACGGTCTGTGATCGCGGCGTTCACCGTCCACTGTTGGACGGCCGCGCGGCACACATTCCCGGGGCGACCACCGTTTCGGGCGCGGAGGCGCTCGAGGCGGCCGAGGGCAAGTCCTAACGGTAGGCGGCGGCCTGGATGCCGTAGAGCTCCGCGTAGGGACCGCCGCGGGCCATGAGCTCTTCGTGGGTGCCCACCTGCGAGACGCGGGCGCCGTCCAGCACCACGATGAGGTCGGCCATGCGCACGGTGCTGAAGCGGTGCGACACCAGCAGGGTGATGCGGCCGGCGGCCCGGGCCGAGGCGGCGTAGCTCTCGAAGAGCGCGTGCTCCGTCTCGGCGTCGAGGGCCGCCGTGGGCTCGTCGAGCACGAGCAGCAGCGGCCGCTCGCGCATGAAGCCGCGGGCCAGGGCGATCTTCTGCCACTGGCCGAACGAGACGTCCACCCCGCCCGGCCAGGTGGGGCCCAGCTGCGTCTCCAGCCCGGCCGGCAGGTGTGTGACCACGTCGTCCGCGCCCGCGCGACCGACGGCGGCCGCTACCGCCCCCCGGTCGTCGAGCGCGGGCAGGTCGCCCACCCCCACCGACTGCTGCGCGCGCAGCTCGAAGCGGAAGAAGTCCTGGAAGGCGCCGGCCAGCCGCGCGCGCCAGGCCTGGGGGCGGATGCGGTCCAGGGGCACGCCGTCCACCAGGATGCGGCCGGAGGTGGGCGCGTAGAGCTGGCAGAGCAGCTTGACCAGCGTCGTCTTGCCGGCGCCGTTTTCGCCCACCACCGCCACCACCGCTCCGGCCGGCAGGGCCAGGTCGACGTCCTGCAGCACCAGCCGGTCGGTGCCGGGATAGGCGAAGGACACGCCCTCCAACCGGATGCCCTCCACCAGCACCGGCGGCGCCGGCTGGTCGGCGCTGGCCACCACCGCGGCCGCGTAGTCTTCGAGCCAGGCCAGGCGCCGCGAGCCGTCCATCCACACCCCGCGCAGGAACCCGATCTCGCCCACCGTGCCGCCCACGTAGGCGGAGAGCCGCGCGCCCGCGGCCAGCACCAGCAGCACGTCGCCAGGCGTGGCGCCGCGGCGCGCGGCCACGAACACGATGGCGCCCACGTACGCGCACCCGAACACGGCCCAGGCCAGCGTGTGCCAGACGGCGTTGCCCCACCGGGCGGCCGCCACCGGCCCGTACCAGCGCTCCCAGGCCTCGCGCCGCCGCGCCACCAGGCGGGGGCCGATGCGCGTGACGCGCACCTCCTTGCCGGGGGCGGCGGTGGTGGCGGTCAGGAAGAGGTGGCGGGCCAGGCGCGCGCTGGGCGCGCCCTTCTCCTCGGCCGCGCGCTCCACGCCCGGGCGCCAGGTGGAGGCCAGCACGGTGGGCACGGCGAAGACGGCCAGCAGCCCCAGAGCCGGATGGATGGCCATGAGCAGGCCCAGCACCACCACCAGGCGCAGGATCCAGGCGCAGGTGGAGAAGACGGACATGTACATGTGGTCGAGGACGAAGATCTGGTTGCGCAGCACGGCCAGGCGGTCGAGGTAGTCGGGCCGCTCCTGGTGGGCCACGGTGGAGATGCTGGCCTGCATGTGGGCCACGTGCGACTCCAGCGCGATCGTCACCTTGTCGCGGAAGCGGCGCGTCACGCGCTGGCTGACGATGCTCAGGAACCAGGTGGCGGCGGCCGAGAAGCCGAGGCCCAGGGCGGCGGCGAACAGTATCCGCCGGTCGTGCTCCAGCACGGCCTGGCCCAGCAGCTTGAGCCAGACGGCGATCAGCACGTCGGGCAGCGCGGCCAGCAGGGACAGCCCGAAGGACACGGCCATGAGCCAGGGCTCGTGGCCGTAGCCCAGCTTGAGCACGCGCGCCATCGAGGAGAGGGCCGGCGGCAGCGGCTCAGGAGAGGCGCTCGTAGGCGGCTCCTTCCTCGTCTTCGCCGTCGGTGAAGCGCTGCGCCTGCAGCTCGAACATGGTGTGGTAGCGGCCGCCCCGGGCCATGAGCTCGTCGTGCGTGCCCAGCTCCACCACCCGGCCCTGCTCCAGCACGCAGATGCGGTCGGCCTGGCGCACGGTGGAGAAGCGGTGCGAGATCAGGATGGTGGTGGCCTGCCGGGTGGCGGCCAGGATGCGCTCGAAGATCTCGGCCTCCCCGCGGACGTCGAGCTGGGCCGTGGGCTCGTCCAGCAGCACCAGCCCCGCGCCCAGGCGCACCGCGCAGAGCGCGCGGGCCAGGGCCACGCGCTGCCACTGGCCCCCGGAGAGGTCGGTGCCGCCCGCGTATCCCTTGGCCAGCGGCGTGTCCAGCGCGGCCAACCCGTCCGCGCCCGCCTCGGCCAGGGCCGCCCGCACCGCCTCGTCCGGCGCGCCGCCCGGGGCCACGTTGTCGCGCAGCGGCAGCTCGAAGCGGATGAAGTCCTGGAACACGGCGGTGAGGCGGGCCCGCCACTCGTCCACGTCGAAGGAGCGCAGGTCCACGCCGTCCACCTCGATCGCACCGCCCTGGGGGTCGTAGAGGCGGCACAGCAGCTTGGCCAGCGTGGTCTTGCCGGCGCCGTTCTGGCCCACGATGGCCAGCGAGGTGCCGGCGGGCACGGTGAGGTCGAAGCCGTCCAGCACCGCCCGCTCGCTGCCTGGATAGGCGAAGGTGACGTCGCGGAAGCGGATCTCGCGCGCGGGACGCCCGCCGGCGGAGGCCGGGGGCGGCACGGGCGCGCCCAGCGCGCCGGTGGCCCCCATCTTCGGCTCCAGCCGCCCCACGGCCGCCACGGGCGCCGCGCCCCCGTCGAGGGCCCAGCTCAGGCCGCCGAAGGCGATGGCGCTGGCGCCCACCGCGGCCTGCGCGAACACCACCAGCCGGGCCACGTCGAGCCGCCCGGCCAGCGCGTCGCCGGCCAGGGCCACGAACACCACGGCGGTGGCGCCGGCCACGATGAGCACGCTCCAGAGCAGCGGCTGCTCGCGCAGGCGCGTCGCCTGGTACTGCAGGTCGTGCAGGCGCGTGCGGCGCTCCCGGAAGCGCGCGATCACCCACTCGGCCAGGCCGAACAGGCGCAGCTCCTTGGCCGCCGGCGGGTCCACGGCCAGGCGGTAGTCGTATTCGGCCGTGCGCTGGGCCTCGCGCACCTCGGGCGTGTTGCGGTCGCGCCAGACACCCGTCTCGCGCAGCAGCCAGTGGGTGCTCAGCCAGGCCGCGGCCAGCAGGAGCGGCGCCCACCAGGCGTAGCCGAAGAGCACGGCCGCCGTGGCCAGGCCGGCCAGCACCCGCACCAGCCCGTCGGCGATGAAGTCCATGTTGTAGTTCATGGGCGGGCCCGTCATGCCCAGGTCGAAGTCCCGCGCCACCGTGAGGTCGCCGGTGAGGGCGGGATCCTCGAGGTGGCCCAGGCCCGGCGGGCGCACGCAGGCCTCGGTGAGGCGGTCGTAGAGCCGCGCGGCCAGGCGGCTGCCCAGGTTGGCGCTCACCGCCTGGTGGATGGGCGTCAGCACTTCCATGAGCACGAAGATGGACCCCACCAGCGCCAGCGGGAGGGCCAGCGGCTCCCGGGCCAGGACGGCCCGCACCAGCACGCCGGTGGCGATCACGAAGGCGGCCGGCACCAGGCCGCGCGCGGCCAGGCCGGTGTACCAGGCCACGGCCAGGCCGCGGTGGGCTCCCGGCAGGGCGGCGAAGAACTGCCACTCCGGGCGGTGGCGCAGGCGCTGCAGCATGGGGATGCCCAAGCCTAGCCGATGGGCCGTCGGCGGAAAAAGGCGACGGCGGCCCTTGACAGGCCGCCCCCTGATGCCTATTTAACTAGTATGTTATTTAACTGGATGGTAAACGATGGGGCCTGACCATCTCAGCACCACCTTTGCGGCCCTGGCCGATCCCACCCGGCGCGCCATCCTGGCCCGGCTGTCGGCCGGGGAAGCCTCGGTCACCGCCCTGGCCGAGCCCTTCGACGTGAGCCTGCCCGCCATCTCCAGGCACCTCAAGGTGCTGGAGCGGGCCGGGCTCATCGCCCGCGGCCGCGAGGCGCAGTGGCGCCCCTGCCGGCTGCAGGCCCGCCCGCTGAAGGAGGTCTCCAACTGGGTGGAGCACTACCGGCGGTTCTGGGAGCAGAGCCTGGACCGCCTCGACGATTACCTGCACCGGCTGCAGCACAAGCCCAAGGAGAAGAAGAATGGCCGAAAGCGCACGCGTTGAACCTGCCTCCCCCACCGCCGCCCGCGAGATCGCCTTCACGCGCCTGCTCGACGCTCCGCGCGAGCTGGTGTTCGATGCCTTCACGTCGCCCGAACACGTGAAGAACTGGTGGGGGCCGAACGGCTTCACCAGCACCATCCACGAGATGGACGTGCGGCCGGGCGGCCTCTGGCGCCTGGTGATGCACGGCCCCGACGGCCGCGACTACCACAACCACATCGTCTTCGTGGAGGTGAAGCGGCCGGAGCGCCTCGTCTTCAAACACGTGCCCCAGCCGGGCATGGAGCCGGTCAGCCACGAGACCACCGTCGAGTTCGTGGACCGCGGCGGCCGCACCGAGGTGACCATGCGCCTCGTCTTCACCACCGCCAGCGCGCGCGAAAGGCTGGTGAAGGAGTACCGCGTCGACGAGGGCGGCGTGCAGACGCTGGACCGCCTGGCCGGCTATCTCGAATCAATGACTTAGGAGGGGGCCACCCGAAAGTGCTTTTCCTGTCGATCGGCTGTCTCCTGCTTCGTCGTATGGATGAAGGTAGGCACTGGAAAAGGAGACACGCCAATGCGGTTCATGGTTCTGGTGAAGGCGACGAAGGACTCGGAAGCCGGCAAGCTGCCCAGCGCGGAGCTGCTGGCGGACATGGGCAAGTTCAACGAGGAGCTGGTGAAGGCGGGCGTGATGCTGGCCGGCGAGGGCCTGCACCCGAGCTCCAAGGGGGCGCGCGTGCGCTTCTCGGGCAGCAAGCGCGCCGTGGTCGACGGGCCCTTCTCGGAGACGAAGGAGCTGGTGGCCGGCTTCTGGATCCTGCAGGTGAAGTCGAAGGAGGAGGCCATCGAGTGGATCAAGCGCTGCCCCAACCCCCACCCGGGGCAGGACAGCGAGATCGAGATCCGCCAGATCTTCGAGGCCGAGGACTTCGGCGAGCTGCAGGCCCAGGTGCCGGAGGTGTTCGAGCAGGAGCGCAAGTTGCGCGAGGGCAAACGCTGAGCCAGGCTATCGCCACCGCAACCGGGGGCATGACCACCGCACCACCACGGAGGATCTGATGTTCGGCAAGCGTGTCTCGGAGTACCTGGCCTTCCAGAAGGTGCCGTTGATTCTCGTGGCCGCCATGGGTCTGCTCCGCCTGGGCCTGTCCCTGGCCGGCCTGCCGGTGAGCACGGTGCGCTGGTTCTCGATGAACCTGGTCGGATGGGCGGCCACGATCTGGTACGGCGTGGCCGTCTACAAGACGGGGTTCGGCAGCTACAAGCAGCTCCTGCCCCTGGGCCTCTTCCAGATGATCGTGTTCCAGGCCGTGGCCGTGCTCGGCATCGGCCTGGCCATGGCCGGCCTGCAGAACGTGTACGCCGCGCCCGAGTACAGCTTCCCGCCGCCCTACGGACAGGGCGTCCACATGGCGGGCCATCTCACGATCGGTATCGTGGTCCCCACCCTCCTGATCTGGGGCGTGGCCTCGCTGGTCATGTTGATCACGAAGGCCGTCTCGCCCCGCCGCGCCTAGCCGGTCCGGCCGACACGCAGCAGGGGCGCCGCCCGCCGGCGGGCGGCGCCCTTTCGCGCCGCGTCCCGCACCGGCCGCCGCCCTGACCCGCGACAATGAAGACGGGGACATCACGGAGGTGCGACATGCTCGCCAACAAGGATGCGATGGCCACCATCGCGGTCAAGGACCTCGGGAAGGCGCGGGAGTTCTACGAGGGCGTGCTGGGGTTCACACCCGCCGGGCGGCAGGAGGACGGCACCGTCACCTACCGCAGCGGCGGCTCCAGCGTGCTCGTCTACAAGTCGGACTTCGCCGGCACCAACAAGGCCACCAGCGCCACCTGGAACGTGGGCGGCGAGCTGGAGGCCATCGTGCGCGACCTCAAGGCAAAGGGCGTCGCCTTCGAGCACTACGACATGCCGGGCACGGCGCTGCGGGGCGACATCCACGTCAGCAACAGCGTGCAGGTGGCGTGGTTCAAGGATCCGGACGGCAACATCATCTCGATCTTCAAGGGCTGAACGGGCCGGTGTGACGGCCGTCACCGCCGCAGGCGGATCGGCCATGGTACGCATGCACCCTTCGCGTGAGCGGCGCGGTCCTGCCTCCGCGCCCCGGAGGTGACCATGCGCCGATCCGCCCTCCTTTTCCTGCTGGCCCTGGCCGCGCCCGCGGGGGCGGCCGACTTCTACGTGGATCCGGTCAACGGCAGCGACACCGGGACCGGCAGCGCCGGCAGCCCGTGGAGGACGCTGCAGCAGGTCATCACCAGCCGCGTGGAGAGCCGCAACTGGGCCGCGCTGCCCTACGTGCCCGGGGCCACGCTGGTGCCCGTCAACGCCGGGGCGCCGGTCAAGGCCGGCGACACCATCTGGCTGCGCAGCGGCTACCACGGCGCCATCACCATCCAGAGCCTGTACAACGCGGCCCCGGTCACCATCGCCGCCCAGCCCGGGCAGGTTCCGCGCCTGCGCAGCCTGCTGGTGCAGGCGGCGCAGAACTGGGTGCTGCGCGGCCTCTCCGTGAGCCCCTCCTACGCGGCCCCGCTGGCCGTGATCACGATCGTGAACGTGCGCGACCACAACTTCTTCGGGCCGGCCTGGGACGTGACCGTGGAAGGCAGCGACGTCTTCACCGTGGACGACGCCTCGGCCTGGACGGCGGACGACTGGGTCAACCTGGCCTCCAGCGGCATGGGCGTGGGCGCCGACCGCGTGACCGTGCGCAGGAACCGCGTGCGCAACGTGCGCTTCGGCATCAGCGTGGACGGCGCCGAGGCCCGCATCCAGGAGAACGTGGTGGACGGCTTCTCCGCCGACGGGCTGCGCGGGCTGGGCGACTTCGGCCTCTTCGAGTACAACCGGGTGCAGAACAACTTCGTGGAGGACCCGCCCGACGCCAACCACGACGACGGCTTCCAGAGCTGGTCGGTGGGCCCGGGCGGCGTGGGCACGGGCGAGGTGCGGGGAGTCACCCTGCGCGGCAACGTGTTCATCAGCGTGCTGGACGTGAACCACCCGCTGCGCAGCAGCATGCAGGGCATCGGCTGCTTCGACGGCTTCTTCGTGGACTGGGTGGTGGAGGACAACGTGGTCATCACCGACCACTGGCACGGCATCAGCTTCCTGGGCATGCGCGACTCGCGCATCGTGAACAACACCGTCATCGACGTGAACGGCGTCTCGCCGGGGCCGCCCTGGATCATGGTCAACCCGCACAAGGACGGACGGCACAGCGAAAACGTGGTGGTGCGCAACAACCTGGCCACCGACTACGACCTTCTCGGCGACAACATCGTGTCCGACCACAACATCCAGTTCACCCTGGCCGGCGCGGCCGGCCTGTTCGTGGCCCCGCCCTTCGACCTGCACCTCCTCCCGGGCACGGCCGCCGTCGACCGCGGCGAGAGGGAGCTGGCCCCCCGCTTCGACGTGGACCGGCTGCGACGCCCGCAGGGGCGGGCGGTGGACCTGGGGGCCTACGAGCGCTGCGTGCCGGTCGGGTTCCACTCCTGCCCGCACGGCCCGCGGGGGAACCGGTCCGTGCCCCCGGACGCGGCCGAAGTTCCGCAGTAGCCGGGGCGGCGTGACCGCCGTCGCCGGCAAAGGGAGGCGTGTGCGCGTCCTCACCCCCCGGCGCGCGTCCACCCGCGTAGAGCCCGGCGTCCCTCGTCATCCCCATAAGGAGGTCGTCGATGCGCACCAGTCGCCTGCTCGCCCTGGCCCTGCTCGCGGGACCGCTGCTCGTTCCCTCGCGCACCATGGCCGATCCCCCCCTCGCGGAGGAGATCTCGATCGTCTGCACCTCCGTCAACACCGCCGTCTACCCGGGCTCGCGCGTACACCTGAGGTGCAGCGAGACCTGGGAGAACCCGAGCACCGGCGCCACCGCCAACTTCTTCGCGGCCGAGGCCGGCGCCAGCCAGGCCGGCCAGGTGGTCACCATCGGCGTGGCCGCCCAGACGTTCAACAAGAAGGTGCGGGTGCGCTTCCGCTCCAGCTCGGCCGACAACCCGCCCGGCTGCGACGGCAGCAACTGCCGCAAGCTGGTCGGCGCGCAGCTGGAGAACTGAAGGGCGCGCTCAGACACTGGGGGGTCTGGCGGCGAACCGGGCTCTGTGCGGATCGCATAGCATTGTTTCCCATGAAGCACATCGGGATCGTGGCCTGCAGCGCGGAGGGGGCCGCCCTCTGCTACCAGCAGATCTGCCGCGACGCGCTGACCGTGGTGGGCAAGAACGCCCACCCGCGCATCACGCTCGACTCCATCGCCATGGCCGACTGGATGCCGGCCTTCGACGCCGGTGACTACCGGGGCGTGGCCCGCTTCATGCTCGAGTCGGCGCGCCTGCTGGCCACGGCCGGGGCCGACTTCGCCATCTGTCCCGACAACTCGGCCCACCGGGCCTGGGAGTTCGTGGAGGCGGAGACGCCGCTGCCCTGGCTGCACATCGCGCGCGTGGTGGGAGAAGAGGCGCGGCGCCGCGGCTTCCGCAAGGTGGGCGTGCTGGGCACCCGCTTCACCATGAGCGGCCCCGTCTACCGCGACGCGCTGGGGCCCCTGGGCATCGAGACGCTGGTGCCGGAGGGGGCCGACTTCGAGATGGTGGACCGGGTCATCTTCAGCGAGCTGGTGGACGGCGTGTTCAGCGACGCCTCCCGCCGGGCCTACAACGAGGCCATCGCCCGCCTGGGCGCGCGCGGCTGCGACGCCGTGGCCCTGGCCTGCACCGAGATCCCGCTGCTGGTGCGGCCGGAGGAGTCGCCGCTGCCCACCCTCGACTCCACCCGCCTGCTGGCCGCGGCCGCCCTGCGCGCGGCGCTGGAGTAGGGACCGGGGCCGAGACTACTCGCCGGGCGTGATGTCGACGTGGTCGTCGCGCCCGTCTTCGCCTTCCATCACCATCTCCCCGCCCACCACCGCTTCGAAGGTGCACTGGCGGGCCTCCAGCGCGCCGAAGCCGATGTAGAGCCCTTCATCCAGGCCGTGCTTGCGCAGCCAGCGGATGTACAGGGGCTCGGGCCCGCCGTCCGTGTCCGGGTGCACCCAGCGGATCACGCGCACCTTGCCCTCGCAGACCCGCAAGCCGTTCCGGTTCACGCGGAAGGGGCGGGTGATGCTGGCGGGAGTCCACCCTGAGCGCTGCATCAGCACCGCCACCGTCGTGTGCTGGGGACCGGGCACGGCCGCGATCAGCGTGGGCCGGTCGATGGAGCTGCGGATGACGTCGGCCTCCTGCGCGTCCTCGTGCTCGGCCTTGGCCTTCCACTCGGCGAACTGCAGCACGCCCGGGCGCGAGAGCCCGCGCCAGTCGCGCTGCGAGGGCCCGGGCACGAAGGACAGGGTCTGGGTGGCGTAGTTGATGGGCAGGGCGAAGCCGATGCCCTGGCCGCCGGTGCCCAGGGTGGTGATGCCCACCACCCGGCCCTTGCGGTCGATCACCGGGCCACCGCTGTTGCCGGGGTTCACGTTGGCGTCCATCTGCACGTAGACGTTGCCCATGATGCCGCGGCCCACGTGGCTGACCGTGCCCCGCTGCAGCGACTCGCCCAGCCCCCGCGGCGAGCCCAGCAGCACCACCGGGTCGCCCACGGCCAGCGTGGTGGCGTCGCCCAGCGTGAGGTGCGGGGCGCGCGCGCCGGCCACGCGGATGAGGGCCAGGTCCACCCCGTCGTCCTGCTTCACCACCTCGCCCGGCAGCGTCTTCTTTCCGAACTGCACCATGATGCCCGGGCAGGCCACGTGGGCGTTGGTGATGAGCAGCTCCCTGGTGACGAAGAAGCCGGAGCCCACCGAGTCCGTGCACTTGAGGAAGGCGGTGGCGGGCATGGCCCGCTGGCCGATCTCGGCCGGCGTGAGGTCGGCCGGCTCGTGCAGGGCGAAGAAGGCCACCGCCCCGGACACCAGGGCCAGCGCCACGCCCCCGCCCAGCAGCCGGTGATCGCGCAGGAAGCCCAGCACGCCGCCCGCACGCGAGCCGCCGCTGCGCACCATGCGGCCGACCGCGGCCACGGCGTCGGTGCGGTTGGCCTCCAGGGCGGCCTCGACGCCGGTG
>Ga0111539_10013127_pt1 | contig 10362 bp, 11 predicted proteins | sample RhiMethybrSRZTD1_FD_79667 | JGI IMG/M metagenome (GOLD analysis project Ga0111539, IMG submission 79667) | Populus rhizosphere microbial communities from Tennessee, USA - Rhizosphere MetaG P. TD hybrid SRZTD1 (version 2) (version 2) | ecosystem: Host-associated > Plants > Roots > Rhizosphere >... | reverse complement strand
CAGCTGCGCCACCAGCGCCCGCGCGACTTCCGGCTTGTTGAGCTGGTTGGCGCCCACGTTGGGCGCGAAGGCGACCAGCGCCACGCGCCGGCCATTGGCGATCCAGCTCGCCGTGGTGCCCTCACGGCCGGAATGTCGGATGCCCTGCTGCTCGAGCGCCGCCATGCTCGATGAACGACCTTCCTCACCGAAGTCGCGCGCATGGTTGTTGGCCAGGCTCATGACATCGAAACCGGCGCGCTGCAGGTAGGCGGCGTAGCGGGTGGGCGAGCGGAACAGGAAGCAGATGCGCTTGTCCTTGCATTGCTTCACCGGTTCGCCGCCGTCCAGCAACACGCCTTCGAGATTGCCGAAGGTCACGTCCGGCGCTTCGAGTATGGGCGTGACCGCCTGCAGGAAGCCGACGCCATCGTCGTCCGGCAGGATGTTCTCTGGAAAATCCGTGCCCAGCATGACGTCGCCGACGGCGGCCATCGTGAGCCCGGGATGCCTGGGCGCCGGTGCCGGCGCAGCTTGCGGAGTCGCGGCAGGCGGTGGAACAGGCGCCGGGGCGGGCGATTGCGTCGCGCAGCCGGCGAGAGTCGCAATCAACAGGCCGGCCAACCACCAGGATCGCAGTGCCCTGCCAGCCATGGTCATTCGCCGACGCGAATCACGAGCGGATCCAGGTCCGCGGCGCGCAGGCGCGCATGCAGGCGATTGACCTCGGTGAGTTCCGTGAGCGGACCGATACGCACGCGATACCAGACGTCGTCGTCGACGGCCACACGCTGCACAGTGGCGTCGATGCCCTGCAGCTTGAGCTGCGCGCGCGTGCGGTCAGCGACCTCCTGCTGGCGGTACGAGCCGGCCTGCAGCACGTACACCCCCGGGCGTTCGACCTTGATTGGCGTGCTGCTGCTGCGCGCGGCCGACACTTCGCGATCCTTCTCCGGCACCACGACCTCGAAGTTCGGCAGCATGTCGTAGAAGTCGTAGTTCTTGGCGCCGTCCTCGAGATCGCCGGCGGCCGCGGCCTTGTCGGTCCGGGGTTCGGGGCGCGGCACGGCGGCGACGGCTTTGGCCGCTTCCTTCTCGCGATAGTTCTGCCAGACCAGCACGAACAGCGACAACGAGAGGCCGAGCGCCACGCCGGCGCCGAACTCGCGCCAACGGCCGAAATCGAAGCGGAAGCCGCCGGATCGGGATCGTTTGAAATCGCGACTGGTGATTTTTGCGACCAGGACCGGCTCTCCCTACATGCTCTCGGGCGCCGACACGCCGAGGATTCCGAGCGCGTTACGAACCACCTGCTGAACGGCCAGCACCAGCGTGATACGCGCGTCTCGCAAGGCAGCGTCCTCGACGATCCACTTTTCCGCGTTGTAATAGGTATGCAGCGTGTTAGCAAGATCGCGCAGATAGTGCACCAGCGCATGGGGCGCGCGATTGAGCGCGGCCTGCTCGATGGTCTCGCGATACTTCGACAGCGCGGTGATCACGGCCTGTTCATGCGCGTTGCCGAGCAGGGCCAGGCTGGCCGCGCCCGCCGCCGCGTCGTGGGTGTAGCCGCGCGCCGCCAGCTCTTTCATGACCGAACAGACACGCGCATGCGCGTACTGCACGTAGTAGACCGGGTTTTCGTTGCTGCGGGATTTGGCGAGCTCGAGATCGAAATCCAGCGCCTGGTCGTGGCTGCGCATGAGATAGAAGAACCGACAGGCGTCGTTGCCGACCTCGTTGCGCAGGTCGCGCAGCGTCACGAAGTTGCCTTCGCGTTTGCCCATCGAAAGCTTCTCGCCGCCGCGGAACAGGCTCACCAGCTGCATGAGGCAGACTTCGAAACAGTCACCCGGCGCGCCGAGCGCGATCAGAGCACCGCGCACGCGCGTCACGTAGCCGTGATGATCCGCGCCCCAGACGTCGATCAGCAGATCGTGACCGCGCTGGCGCTTGTCGTAGTGGTAGGCAATGTCAGAGGCGAAATAGGTTTTCTCGCCGTTGGCGCGAATGACCACGCGGTCCTCATCGTCGCCGTAGTCCGTGCTCCTGAACCATTCGGCGCCGTCCTTGCTGTACATGTGGCCCGACTTGCGCAGCGCATCGATGGCGAGATCGACGGCGCCACTCCTGTTGAGTTCGCGCTCCGAATACCACTTGTCGAAGTGCACGCGGAATTCGTCGAGGTCGCTGCGGATGTCGGTGAGCATCGCGTCGCGCCCGAACAGCACGATGGAATCGAACTCCGCTGCTCCCAGCAGCCGGCGGGAATTTTCGATGAGCCCGTCGATGTGCTTGTCCTTGTCGCCGGCGGGCGCATCCGGCGGCACACCACGCGCGACTTCCGCGCCGGGGCGTTTCAGCGCGTCGCCGCGCTTCGCGTGCAGCGCCTTCGCCACCGGCAGGATGTAGTCCGCCTTGTAGCCGTTTGAAGGGAAGGGCACGGTTTCGCCCGTGAGTTCGAGGTAACGCAGGTAGACACTGACCGCGAGGATGTCGATCTGGCGGCCGGAGTCATTGATGTAGTACTCGCGATAGAGATCGTGGCCGGTGGCTTCCAGCAGGTTGCCGAGCGTCGCGCCGTAGGCGGCGCCGCGGCCATGACCCACGTGCATGGGCCCGGTCGGATTGGCGGAGACGAACTCGAGCATGACCTTGCGCTCGCCGCCGACCTTGCTGCGGCCATAGGTCTCGCCCTCGGCCGCGACCGCCTTCAGCTCCGCGAACCAGGCCGCTTTTGCCAGCCGGAAGTTGATGAAGCCGGCGCCGGCGATCTCCGCGCTGGTCACCAATGAATTCTTCGGCAGAGCCTGCACGATCGCCTGGGCCAGTTCGCGGGGATTCTTGCGGGCAGCCTTGGCGAGGCGCATGGCGATATTGCTCGCAAAATCGCCGTGGGCCGGATCGCGCGCGCGCTCGACCACCACCTGCGATTCGTCGGCGGGATCGGGCAACACGGCGGGAACAAGTGTTCGCAGCGCCTCACGCAGCAGGCGCTCAAGCTCGGATTTCAAGGGGGAACCTGTCTGGAACTCGATGGATCGGTCGGAATCTTACCAAGGAACCCGGCATTGACCGCGCCTCCTCGTGCCGGGCGTCAACCAGCCCGGGGCCGGCGCGTTGAAACCTCCGCAGGCCTCATTTTTCACAGGAGACTCCGAATGAAGACCATCCTCTCGACCTGCGCGCTGGGCATTGCTGCGCTGCTTGCAGGTCACGCCAGCGCAGGCGAGCCGCCGCTCAGCGACGCACCGCGCGACGATATGCGCGCCGACAAGGACGGCGACGGACGCGTATCGCGCGCCGAGGCCAACGCCGCCGCGACCGAGCGCACCAACGAATGGTTCGACAAGCTGGACCTCAACAAGGACGGCTATGTCACGCCGGACGAAACGCGCCAGGCGCGTGAGACTCGCCGCGGCGAGATGCGCGAGGCCTTCGATGAGCACTTCAAGGCTGCCGACGCCAACAACGACGGCCAGCTGTCGCTCGACGAGGTGCAGGCCAACATGCCGCGGCTCGCCGACCACTTCAGCAAGCTCGACCAGGACAAGAATGGCCAGCTCAGCAAGGAAGAGCTGCAGCGGGGTGGCGGGCATCGCCATGGCCCGGAACCCAAGACCTGAAATAAAGAGTCCGATGGAAATGAAAGCGGCGGTACCCGTGCGGGCCCGCCGTTTTCGTTGCCGGATTCAGAACAGCTCGAGCGGATCGACATCCAGCGACCAGCGCAAATCGCGCGGCGCTTTCAGCTTCTCGACTTCCGGCAACCAGGCGGCCAGTGTCCGGTGCAGCGGCGCGCGCTCCCGCGCTTCCAGCAGCAGCTGGGCATGAAAGCGCGCGGCGCGCCTGGTCATCGCGGCCGGCGCCGGCCCTAACAACTTGAGGCCGCGCGGCGCGCGCGCCAGCTGGCGCGCCTGCTGCAGGAATTCGCTCGCGACCGCGAGCGTGGCGGCCGAAGCGCGCAGCGCCGCGACATGCGCGAACGGTGGCCAGCCCGCCGCGGCGCGCTCCTCCAGCGCCGCGCGTGCGAAACCGTCATAACCTTGCTCCATCAGGCTGCGCAGCAGCGGATGTTGCGGATACTCGGTCTGGATCAGCACTTCGCCGGAGGTCTCACGCCGGCCGGCGCGCCCCGCCACCTGGATGATGGTCTGGGCCACGCGCTCGGGTGCCCGAAAGTCGGTGCTGAACAATCCCTGGTCGGCGTTGAGCACCACCACCAGTGTCACGCTGGGAAAGTCGTGGCCCTTGGTGACCATCTGCGTCCCCACGAGGATTCGGGCTTCGCCACTGGCCACGCGGCTGACCGCCGCCTCGAGATCGCCACGCCGTCGCACCACGTCGCGATCCAGGCGCACGATGGGCATCGTCGGGAACAACCCGCCCAGAGTCTCCTCGACACGCTCGGTGCCCTGGCCCACGTGGCGCACCGCGTAGCCGCATTGCGGGCAGGTCGCGGGCAGCGGCGCTTCGGCGCCGCAGTGATGGCAGCGCAGCTTCGCGGCGGCCAAGTGCACCGTGAGCCGCGCGTCGCAATCGCGGCAGGGCGCAATCCAGCCGCAGGCGCTGCAGGCCAGCGTCGGCGAATAGCCGCGCCGGTTGATGTAGACCAGCACCTGGCCGCCCGCATCCAGGTGGCGTTTCATGGCCTCGACCGCGGGCGTCGCGATGCCCGCGCGCACCGCGTGTTCTCGCAGGTCGATGACGGCAGCACGCGGCGGCAGCGCCTGGCCGGCGCGACGCGGCAGTGAGAGACGCGTGTACCTGCCATTGACCACGTTCTGCAGCGTCTCGAGAGAGGGTGTGGCCGATCCCAGCACGATGGGAATGCCGGCGCGTTGCGCACGCAGGATGGCCAGATCGCGCGCCGAATAACGAAATCCGCTCTCGTGCTGTTTGAACGAGGCATCGTGTTCCTCGTCCACGATGACGATGCCGAGATCGGCCGCCGGTGCGAACACCGCCGAGCGCGTGCCCAGCACGATGCGCGCGGTGCGGCCCACGCAATCGCGCCACGCCGCCAGGCGCTCGCTGTCGCTGAGGCCCGAATGCAGCACCGCGACGGGCACGGCGAAGCGCTCGCGGAAACGCCCCACCAGCTGGGGCGTGAGCCCGATTTCGGGCACCAGCACCAGTGCCCGATGACCCTGGCGCAGACAGTGCTCCACGGTGTGCAGGTAAACCTCGGTCTTGCCGCTGCCGGTGATGCCATGGAGCAGGAAGGGCGCGAACTTTCCGGCTGCGGCGTCGATCGCGACCACCGCGGCGGATTGTTCGGGGCTGAGCGCGGGGCCGGCGCTGCGCAGCAGCGGCAGATCGGCCGGCGCTGCGTCGTCGGCCACCTCCGCCGACGATGCAAAGCCACGCGCCACCAGCTCGCGCATGGGTGTACGCCAGTTCTCAAATCTTTGCGCGAGGTCGCCGGCCGCGATGCCGGGTTCGGCGCGCAGGATCTCCAGCAGCTCACGCTGGCGGTGGGCGCGCGTCAGGGTGTTGCCCTCGAGCGCCGCGACTCCGGCATCCGTGGTGAACCAGCGCTCGGTGAGCGCGCGGGCAGCCGCCCCTTCGCGCGCCAGTTTCGGTAATGCCGCAGCCATCACCTCGCCGAGCGGATGGTGGTAGTACTGCGCCGCGAACTCGATCAGCTCCATGACGCCGGCGTCGATGACCGGATCGGCGTCGATGATCTCCAGTAGCGGCTTGAGTTTTTCGCGCGGAACCTCCGAGCTCGCGGCCCAGGAGTGCACGACGCCAATCAGGCGCTGCCGCCCGAAGGGCACGCGTACGCGCGCACCGGGTTGCGGATCGAACGTGGCGTCGCGCGCCGGCAGGTAATCGAACAGGCGGCGCAATGGCGTGTCGAGCGCGACTCGCACCATGGTGCGCGTCAAGGGCAGGCCTCCAAGGTTTTCCACAGTGCGTGTGGATAAGTCTGTGGATGGAGTCGGAGGAAGCCGACAAAAATGCGGTGTTTTTGCAGTTTCTCGTTCGACTGGTCGAATCGTGAGCACATCTGAGCGTTTCCAATCGAAACAAACAGTTATGGGATTGGACGAATGCCGCGATCTGTCACATGACGCATAAGTGACATCCAGCCTGCGAGAGTGTTCGTAAGTTCCTGATTCACAGAAACGCAACGCGTCACCGGCGTGGTCAACGCATCGTCCCGCAGCGCGTTACTTCCCACATGACCGCGTTTGTTACGCTCGCCGGCGTTTATAACACGCCCGTTTTCGGGGCCGAGCGGAGTCAGGACCAGGAGTGGATGAGTAGTCGCGCTCTCGAGCAGTTTCTGGCCAGTGTCGAGAAGCGCGCCTTCAAGATTGCGCAGCTCAGTCTGCGCAACGACGACGATGCGCTCGACGCGGTGCAGGACGCGATGATGAAACTCGCGCGCTCGTACGCCTCGCGCGATAGCGCTGAGTGGCGGCCATTGTTCTATCGCATCCTCGCCAACGGGATACGCGATATGCAGCGCCGCCGCACAGTGCGCGGACGCATCATGGCCTGGTTGCCCGCGCGTGACGCGGAAGACGACGAGGACTTCGATCCGATCGCGCAGGCGCCAAGCCACGAGCCGAATCCGGCGCGCCGTCTGGAGCTCGACCAGGCCATCGGTGCGCTCGAGACCGCGGTCGCCGAGCTGCCGGCGCGCCAGAAGCAGGCCTTCCTGCTGAGAAATTTCGAGGGCCTCGACACCAGCGAGACGGCGAACGCCATGGGCTGTTCCGAGGGCAGCGTGAAGACGCATTATTTCCGCGCGCTGGAGACGTTGCGCGCGCGGCTGGGCGAAGTCATTTAAGGTCCGCATATGAGCCAGGAATCGCAACAGGACGAATTCGAAAAACGCACCCGCGAAGTGCTCGAAGAAAGCGCCACGCGGCTCGACGGGCGCACCTTGTCGCGGCTCACGCAGGCGCGGCACGCGGCGCTCGACCAGCCGCAGCGACCCGCCCGCGGGCGCTGGTGGGTTTTCGTGCCGGCCGGCGCGGCGGCGGCGGTGGCCGTGCTCGCGGTTTCATCGTGGATGGGCCGCTCCCCGGTGGAATCCACCAGTCCCATGGAAGACTTGGAGTTCCTGACTGACGCCGAGGCCTCCGAATTCGTCACCGACGGAGAGGAGCTGGAGTTCTACGAATGGGCCGCGGGTGAAATGGAATCATGAGCGACCCGAAGAAAACCGAGCCGGATGAAGACCTGCTGGAGTTCCTCGGCGGCATCGACGAAGTGAACGACGAGTCGCAGAACGAGGACTTCTCCGACTTCCTGGCGCACGGAGATTTCGATCGCGTTGCCGAGACACGCAAGCCCAAGCCGACGGCGCCGCCTGCCAAGGATGAGACTCATGAGTGACACGGGTCGTTTCGTGCTGTCACGGCGAGCGGCCCTGGCTGCACTGTTTGCGGTCGGGCTGAATCTTGCGCTGGTCGGGCGCTCGCGGGCCGAATCCGCGGCTGCCGAAGCGCCGGTGCGTGTCGAGTGGAATTCACTGAGCAACGAAGAACAGAAGCTGCTGAGCAAGCATGCCGAACGCTGGGACACGCTGGCGCCCGAGCAGCAGCAACGGCTGGTCAGGGGCACACGACGCTGGTTGTCCATGTCGCCCGAGCAGCGCGAACGCGCACGCACCCGCTACAACCGCTGGCAGGAGCTCAGTCCGGAGCAGCGCGAGCTGGCACGCGAACGCTGGCATCGTTTCCGCGAGCTCCCGCCCGAACAGCAGCAGCGCGTGCGCGATGGCTACCGGAATTACAAGAAGCTCACACCAGAACAGCGCCAGCACCTGCGCGAACGCTGGAAGAACGCCACTCCCGAGGAACGACAGCGCTGGCTGGAACGGCGCCGGGCGCGGCGCGCGCAGTAGCCCGGAGCGACTCTCCTCTAGCTACTGGACGCTGGGGCCCGAGGGCGGCTTCGGGATCTTCTTCGTGTGGCTTCCGGGGCTGGCCCAGTTGATGACGAAATAGCTGGCCGGAACAGCGCCGATGTTCTGTACCGCGTGCGGCTGCATCGAGGCGAAGAACAGCACTGATCCCGGGCCAACGACGATTTCCTTGCCGTTGACGTGCGCCTGCAACGTGCCCTCGCGGACCATGACCACTTCTTCGTTGGGGTGCGTATGCGGCGGGTGCGAGGCGGTATGCGGATTCAGCGTCGTGATATGCATCTCGAGTTCATCGAGCGTGCGGGTCGGTTCGCGCACCACTGAGCGCAGTTCGCCGACGTCGGTTTTTTTAGCCGGCATGTCTTCCCACTTCCAGGCGGTGGAGTCCAGGAGCTTGCCTGGTTCCTGGGCGATGGAGACGCAGGCCAGCGTGATGCCTGATGCAACCAGGGCGGTGAACAGATCGCGGCGCATGAACATGTGATACCTCCGGGTCGACGGGAGCCTACCAATCGGCATCGTTTGGCTACAATACACGCGCCCTGAAACCATCCGGAGCGTGTGCGTGACATCGAAAGCAGAAACGTTCTTCGAAAGATTGCTGTTCCTGTCGCGCTGGATCCTGGCACCCATTTTTCTCGGGCTGTCGCTGGCGCTGATCGCCCTTGGCTTCAAGTTCTTCCAGGAGGCCTGGCATGTTTTCCAGGGCCTGATAGCCATGGAGGAATCCGCGATGGTGCTCAAGGTCCTGTCGATGATCGATATCGCCCTCGTGGGCAGTCTCATCGTCATGGTCATGTTCTCGGGATACGAGAACTTTGTCTCGGCCATCGACGCCAAGGGAACGGATTCGCTCGACTGGCTGGGCAAACTCGACGCCGGCACGCTGAAACTCAAGGTCGCGGTCAGCATCGTCGCGATTTCCTCGATCCATCTGCTGCGCGTGTTCATGGAGGTCGAGAAGAAGAGCAACGACGCCATCATGTGGTACGTGATCGTGCACCTGACCTTCGTGGTGTCGGCCCTGCTGCTGGGCGTACTGGACAAGATCACTTTCGCGAAGCATCGCGAACACTGACGCGGCTGCCGGACAGTCGCCGGGGAGAAGCTGATGGCAAAAACTCTGTGGCACGGCGTATATCCGGCCGCCACCACGCAATTTGCCGCGGATCTGTCGCTCGATGTTCCCGCCTGTCGCAGGACTCTGAGCGCGTTGGTCGCAGACGGTGTCGACGGGCTGGTGCTGCTCGGCACGGTAGGTGAGAACAATTCGTTGCGGCCCGAGGAAAAGCGTGTGGTGCTGCGCGCTGCCGTCGAAGCGGTCGGAGGTCGCGTGCCACTGGTGGCCGGCGTATCCGAGCTCGATACCGGCCGCGCCATCGAATTCGCGCGCGACGCGCAGAAGCTCGGCATCGACGCGCTCATGCTGCTGCCCGCCATGGTCTACGTGCCCACGCCTGCGGAGCTGTACGCGCACTTCCGCGCCGTCGCGGAAGCCACGTCCTTGCCCATCATGCTGTACAACAATCCGCCCGCCTACCGGGTGTCCATCGACTTCGACACGCTGGCGCACCTGGCGCCCATCCCCAACATCGTGGCGCTCAAGGAAAGCGCGCCCGATCCGCGGCGCTTCACCGACATCATCAATCGCTTCGGTGAGCGCTTCACGCTGCTCGCGGGGCTGGACGACGTGGCGCTCGAAGGTCTGCTGCTCGGCGCGCGCGGCTGGGTGTCGGGCCTCACCAGCGCGTTTCCGTGCGAATCCGTGGCGATGGTGGCGGCCGCGCTGCGTGGCGACTGGACCGAGGCGAGGCGCATCTACCGCTGGTTCATGCCGCTGCTGCACCTGGATGCCGACCACGACCTGGTGCAATCCATCAAGCTGGCCGAGCAGATCATGGGCCGCGGCTCGGAACGCGTGCGCATGCCGCGCCTGCCGCTCGAGGGCGCGCGGCGCGCCGACGTGATTGCTCGCGTCGAGCAGTGCCGGGCGACGCGGCCGATTCCACAAGCGGGCGTGCGGCCGGGCGCCGCGGCGTGATCCGTGGCCTGCTGGGCCCGCTGAAGCGCCTCGATGAGGCCCCCGGCGAGCACCGCGCGCTGCGCAAGACACTGAGCTGGCCGCACCTGGTGGCGCTCGGTGTGGGCGCCATCGTTGGCACGGGCATCTACACGCTGACGGGCATTGGCGCGGATCGCGCCGGCCCCGCCGTCATCCTGGCCTTCGCGATTGCCGGACTGGTGTGCGCCTGCGCGGCGCTGGCCTATGCGGAGATGGCGACGATGATTCCCGCCGCGGGCAGCGCCTACACCTATACCTATGCCGTGATCGGCGAATCGGTCGCGTGGGTCGTGGGCTGGAGCCTGATCCTCGAATACTCGCTGGCCTGCAGCACGGTGGCGGTGGGGTGGTCGGCCTACCTCGTCGGATGGATCGAATCCGCGGGCGTGGAATTGCCACGTCAACTGCTCGCGGGACCGCACGCCGGCGGCAT
>Ga0111539_10013125_pt1 | contig 10362 bp, 9 predicted proteins | sample RhiMethybrSRZTD1_FD_79667 | JGI IMG/M metagenome (GOLD analysis project Ga0111539, IMG submission 79667) | Populus rhizosphere microbial communities from Tennessee, USA - Rhizosphere MetaG P. TD hybrid SRZTD1 (version 2) (version 2) | ecosystem: Host-associated > Plants > Roots > Rhizosphere >... | reverse complement strand
TCTCGAGCGTGGACATGGAGAGCACCATCATGGGCCATCCCAAGGTGCTCGAGGCCGCGGTGATCGCCGTCCCCCATCAAAAATGGGTCGAGCGTCCCCTCGCCTGCGTGGTGCCCAAGCCCGAGTTCAAGCGCGAGCTCACCAAGCAGGACATCCTCGACTACCTCACGCCGCGGGTGGCCAAGTGGTGGCTGCCCGACGACGTGGTCATCATCGACGCCGTACCGAAGACCAGCGTGGGCAAGTTCGACAAGAAGGTGCTCCGCGAGCGCTTCAAGGCCTGGAAGCCGCCGGCCTGAGCCGGCCGCGGTGCCCTGGGTCTATCTCCTCCGCTGCGGTGACGGCTCGCTCTACGCGGGTTCGGCCAAGGACCTCGACCGCCGCCTCGCCCAGCACGCGGCGGGCCGTGCCTCGCGCTACACGCGCTCGCGCCTCCCCGTGACGCTCGCGTGGTCGCGCCGCGTGCGCACCTGGCCCGCGGCGCTGCGCGAGGAGGCGCGGCTCAAGGGTCTGCGGCGGCCGCAGAAGGACGCGCTCCTCACCGCCACCACCTCCCCTCCGTCCCCTCGGCGGCGCGCGTGACCCCGGCGACGCTGCTCTCCGTGCAGGGCGTGGCCAAAGCCTACGGGGCCGCGCCGCTCTTCGAGGATCTCTCGCTGACGCTGGTCGAGGGTGACCGCGTCGGCCTCGTGGGGCCTAACGGCTCCGGCAAGACCACGCTGCTGCGCCTCCTGGCCGGCGTCGAGACGCCGGATGCAGGCGTGCGGTCGCTTCGACGCCAGGCCCGCCTGGGCTACGTGCCGCAGGAGCCAACCTTCGTGCCCGGCGTGTCGGTGGAAGACGTGGTCGCCGCCGCGGTGCGCGAGTCCGGCGACCCCGCAGCGGTGGACCCGGCGGCGGCGGCGCTGCGTGTGTCGATGGCGCTCTCGCGCGCGGCCTTCACCGAGCCACGCGCGCGGGTGGACGACCTTTCCGGCGGATGGCGCAAGCGCCTCGCCATCGTGCGCGAGCTGGCCCGCCGACCCGACGTGCTGCTCCTCGACGAGCCCACCAACCACCTCGACGTGGACGGCATCCTCTGGCTGGAGGCGGCGCTGCGAGAGGGTGCGACGTGCTATCTGACCATCAGCCACGATCGCTGGTTCCTCGAGCGCGTCGTGGAACGGATGATCGAGCTGAGCCGCGCGCATCCGTCCGGGCTCTTCCAGGCGGCGGGGCGCTACAGCGACTTCCTCGTTGCGCGGGACGAGGCGCTGCGCGCCGACGCCGCCTACCAGGAGACCCTCGCCAATCGCGTGCGCCGCGAGATCGAGTGGCTCCGGCAGGGCGCCAAGGCGCGCTCGACCAAGCAGCAGGCGCGGATCAAAGAAGCCGGGCGGCTGATGGACGAGCTGGCCGCCGCGCGGGGGCGCGCCGCGAGCGCCCGCGCCGACATCGACTTCGGGGCGTCGGGGCGCCAGACCCGACGCCTCCTGGTGGCGCGCGGGCTCGCCGTCTCGCGCGGCGGGCGGCTCATCCTGCGCGAGCTCGACCTCGTCCTCGGCCCAGGCACCCGCGTGGGTCTGATCGGGCCCAACGGCAGCGGCAAGACCACGGTCCTGCGCCTGCTCGACGGCACGCTTGCGCCCGACGCGGGCGAGGTCGAGCGCGCCGCGGGCCTGCGCATCGCCCACTTCGACCAGCACCGGGCGGGGCTCGACGAGACCGCGCCGCTCCGCCGCGCGCTGGCGCCGGAGAGCGACAGCGTCATCTATCAGGGCCGCGCGCTGCACGTCGCCGCCTGGGCCAAGCGCTTCCTCTTCCGCCCGGAGCAGCTGGCCCTGCCCGTGTCACGGCTCTCGGGCGGAGAGCGGGCGCGCGTGCACCTCGCGCGCCTGATGCTCGAGCCCGCCGATCTCCTGCTCCTCGACGAGCCCACCAACGATCTGGACATCCCGACCCTCGAGGTCCTCGAAGAGAGCCTGGCGGAGTTCCCGGGCGCGGTTGTGCTGGTGACGCACGACCGCTTCCTGCTGGACCGCGCCGCCACCGCGATCCTCGCTCTCGACGGCGCGGGCGGCGCGGAGTGGTTCGCCGACACCGCCCAGTGGGAGGTGGCGCGGCGCGAGGCCGGGCGTCCGGCGGGCGCGGCGGCGAGCCCTGCCCGGGCCGCCGCCCCCCGTGAGGCTCAGGGGGTCAGGCGCCTCAGCTACACCGAGCGTCGGGAGTGGGAGGGGATGGAAGCGGCGATCGAGACCGCCGAGGCGGCGCTCGCGGCGAGCCGCGACGCGCTGGAGGATCCCGGGGTCGCGTCGGACTCCGCCGCCCTCGCCGCGCGCTACGCCGCGGTGGAGGCGGCGCGCGCGCAGGTCGACGCGCTCTATGCGCGCTGGGCGGAGCTCGAGGGGAAGCAGCGCGGCGAGCCGCGCGAGCAGGACTAGCTGCGGTCGGGCGTGTTCCAGAGAAAGGCGCGCGGATTCACCGGCTGCCCCTTCACGTGCACCTCGTAGTGGAGGTGCGGACCGCTGCTGCGGCCGGTGTTGCCGGTGAGCGCGATGATGGTACCGCGCTCGACACGCTGTCCCTGGCGCACCTGGATCTTCGAGAGGTGGCCGTAGAGGGACTTGAGCTCGTTGCCGTGGTCGAGGATCACGCAGTTGCCGTACTCACCGCCCGGCCCCGCGAAGACCACGGTGGCGCTGGCCGGCGCCTTGACCGGCGTGCCCATCTGCGCGGCGATGTCGAGCCCGCTGTGGTGCTCGATCGCCTCGCCCCACGGCGACTTGCGGCGGCCGAACTCGGAGTTCACCGCGCCGCGCACCGGCCAGCGCGACGGCATCGCCTGGATGGCCTTGCCCGCGGAGGTGATGACCCGCTCGAGCGCGCGCACCCTCGGGCCTTCCTCCAGCACGCTGGCCGCGAGGGCCTCGACCTCCTCGTAGACCTGCGGCTTGTCGCTCTCCGGATCCGTGTGCAGCGGGCCGGTGCCCCCCCCCATGCCGGAGGTGGTGGTCCCGAGGGCCCCCCCGAGACGCGGCGTACCGCCGTCAGGCCCGAAGGGCTCCGCCATCCGCGCATGGATCTCCTTCCACGTGGCGATCTCCTTGCGGACCTCGCCGATACGCTTCTGGAAGGACTCCACCAGCGCGCGCTGCTCGGCCGCCTCCCGGTGCGCGGCGGCCAGCGTCATCGCCTGGGTCTTGAGCGTGAGGTACTCGACGGTGGCCATGCCGAGGGCCCCCGTCGCCGTCGAGATGACCGCTGCCACCACGCAGGTCGCCACGCGGGGGACGTGCACGGTGCGAGTGCGGCCGCCATCCGCCCGCATGAACAGCAGGTGATGGAACAGCCGCCCACGACTCTTGCGCGCGACGTACCAGTTCATGACTGAAGCGCCACCACCGACACCTTCGTCGGCTCGATTGCGGGGCGGGGCCGCGTCATGCGGCAGTGCCCCTCGAGGAAGACGCCCTCCTCGATCACCACAACCGCCGCCTCGATGTCTCCCGTGACGCGCGCGGTCGCCTTGAGCTCGACCCGGTCGGTCGCGATCACGTTGCCCGCGATCTCCCCGTGCACGATCACCGAGCTCGCACGGACGGTCCCCTGGATCCGGCCGCGCTCACCCACGATGAGCGTGTCGCTGGAATCGATCTCGCCGCGGAGCTTGCCGCTGAACATCACGGTCCCACTACAGCTGTAGTGGCCCTCGAACTCCGAGCCTTCGTCCATGAAGGCGTTGAGGTTGCCCCGGAGGTGCGGCGTGTTCGGACGTCGAGCTTTGAGCCACATGGCCGCCCTAAGGCAGCAAGGCGGATACCAAGGTCCGGGCGGGTCCGGATCGAACGACTTTTTCCAGAAGGACGAGGACTTACCAATTCTCCCGTCATGGGAGGAGGTCAGGGACCCGACGTCACGGCCTCACACGTTGACACCCGTGACACTCCCGGTGTCGCGGATGGGGACAGACGCCGGCCCCCCTAGCGGTCCGCGCCGGAATTCGAGCCGGGGCCGACTACCCGGAACTGCCTGTTTTCTTGCAGATGGCGCGGACGGCCGCCCAGTCCGACGGCTCGAGGGCCGGGCGGCTGGCCGGGGAGGCGCCGGCGGCGAGCTGACGCAGCCGGGTGGCACGGTCGGCCGAGCCGGGGTGACTCGACAGGTACTTGAGCAGGCCCGAGGGGTCCTTTCCCTTCCGCTCGAGCCTTTCGAAGAACTCGATCATGCCCGTGGGATCGAACCCGGCCGCAATCACGAGCTTCATGCCCTGCTCGTCGGCCTCGGCCTCCGCCGCCCGGCTGTACCGGAGCTGCCCCAGGACCCGCGCGCTCTCGAGCCCATAGGCCATGGCGCCGCTCACGTCCCCGGTGAGCGCGGTGATGAGGAGGCCCGTCGAGAGATGCTGCACGAGGGCCTTGGTGGAGTGACGCTGCAGCACGTGCTGCATCTCGTGGGCGAGCACCCCCGCAAGCTCCTCGGGGTTGCGCGCCTCGTCGAGGAGCCCGCGCAGCACGACGATGTAGCCGCCGGGCGCCGCGAAGGCGTTCACGGTCTTGGTGTCGACCAGCTGAATGCGGAACGTGTAAGGCGACGGCGGCCCGGCGGCGACCAGGGTGGCCAGCAGCGACTCGAGCGCCCGCTGGCCCTCCGGCTCGCGGCAGACCTTCTCCTTCGGGACCATGCTGTCGATCACCGAGCGGCCGAGATCCTGCTCCCACGCGACAGGCACCCGTGCCGCCACCACGCTCGCGGCGGCGGGAATGCCCCAGAGATAGAGGCCGGCGCAGATGGCCACGATGGCCACCGCGGCCGCAACCGTGTAGGCCACTCGCCGCCCGCGACGGCGCGGATCGTGGAAGCGCCGCCCCGGCGCCTGGGCGATCTCGCGCAGGTCCTCGAGGAAGGCGGAATCGGCGATGACGATCGACTCGGGCAGGTCGCTCCCCCGCTCGAGCCGTACCTCTTCGCCGGCGTGCCAGCCCTGCGTCTGCCGCACCTCCGCGTAGGGCCAGAACGCAGTGGCGCCGCCCTCGGGCACGATCTCGATCCCGGTGCGCGTGAGGTGCACCCGCGCGGGGCGGCGCACCGGCGCGCGCCCGTCGAGATAGTGGCCGGTCCAGTCCGTGCGCATGCCGAGGAGACTCGACCTAGCCGAGATCGAGGGTGCCGACGTCGAGCAGACCGGCGAGACCCTCGCCGGTGGTCGAGGCGGCGCGCGCGTCCTGCTGGATCGTGTCGAGGTCGAGCGCTCCCACCAGGGAGAGGTTGCGCGCCAGGAAGCGCGCCGACCGCACCTGGGCCCACGGCCAGCCGAGCCCCAGCGTGACGATGAGCAGAATGAAATTCCCGAGCATCAGCCACAGAAGGGGACCGCCGCGCGTGGTGTTACGGAAGCGAGCGGCGCCGAACGTCGTGTGCTCCCAGAAGTAGCGACGCCTCCGCGCGAGATACCAGAACCAGCAGAGCCCCAGCGTCAAGGGGGTCAGGACGAGGCTGAGCACGAAGCGGCCGAAGAGTCCTCCGCTCGTGCCGTCGAAGTCGAACTTGCGGTTGCCGAACCACGAGTGACGGGTGAGGAAGGCGTGACGGCCCACGTCGAGCACCGGGTACCAGAGGCCCAGCGTGAGCGAGACGAGCAGCGTGTTGACGATGAAGAACTTGACGAACTCCCACGCCGAGCCGCGGAACGAGAAGCGGATGCCGCGCCAGGAGCTGCGACTCAGCCGGTAGCGGCGCGCGCCCACGATAGCGAGGGGCAGGAACACGGTCGCGATGATGGAGCTGAGGACCGTCGCCACCACCTTCAGGGCCACCCAGGGGGCGAACGCTCGCACGAGATACAGGAGGTAGAGGGGCAGCAAGAAGAAGAGCATGGCCTTCACGAAACCGAGGAAGAGCTCGCGCCCCGTGCCGTGATAGGCGAACCGATCGCCCGCGATCTCCGACTGCCCCCAGACGTACTTCCGCACCCGCGTCTTGCCCCAGAAATAGTAGACGCCGAGGGTCGCGATGGTGAGGAGCACGTTGACGATGTGAATGCCGAACAGCGACGCGCCCCGTCCGTGGAACACGAAGCGATGCGTCTCGCCCCCCGCGAACGGAGGCGGCGGCTCGCTGGGCCGCGGCGCAGGCGGCGGCGGGAGCGGCGGCGGCACGATCACCGGGGGCGGCGTGATTCCGGACGGCGGCGCGGGCGGCGGAGGCGGCGGCGTCACGACGGACGGCGCCGGCGGCGCGGACCCAGAGGAGGATGACGCGGGCGGCTTGCGGAAGAACGAGGGCTGGCCTCCCGGCCCTTGCGGCGCTGGCCCCGCCATGTCCGCACTATCGGGGCCGCGCCGGGCGCGTGTCAAGTTATGCGAGGGTTCTCAGCGCGCGCAGCACGACCTCCGGCGTGATGGGCTGGCGCGTGACCCGCGCGCCGAGCGGCGCGAGCGCGTCGTTGACTGCGTTGAGCACCGCGCCCGGCGCGCCCGCCGTGCCCGCTTCTCCCGCGCCCTTGAACCCGCCCTCGGCGAACGCGGTCGGCGTCTCGACGTGCCCCACCACGATGTCCGGCATCTCGGCGGCCATGGGCACGAGATAGTCGGCCATGGTCCCGGTGAGGAGCTGGCCGGCGTCGTCGTACACGCAGTGCTCGAAGAGCGCGGCGCCGATGCCCTGCACGATCGCGCCGCGGAGCTGCTCGTCGACGAGCCGCGGGTTGATGATGCGGCCGCAGTCCTCCACCACCCAGTGGCCCAGCAGCCGCACGAAGCCGGTGGCGACGTCGACCTCGACGTGCGAGAGCTGGATGCCGTTGGTGAAGGCGAAGCCCTGGTGGCGCGGCACGTAGTGCCGGGTCACCGTCAGCTCGGCCTGGAAATCCTTGGGCAGGGTATCGGGCCGGAAGTAGGCGACCCGCCCCAGCTCGGCGAGATCGAGGCGCACCTCGCCGCTGGCCGCGTCGACCACCTTGCCGCGGCGGAGGTCCAGGTCGTCGGGCTCGCACTGGAGCATGGCTCCGGCGACGCGGAGGATGTTCGCCTTGAGCGCCTTGCCCGACTGGAGCGCCGCCTCGCCGCCGATGCCGGCGCCCCGCGAGGCCCACGTCCCGCCGCCGTATGGCGACACCAGGGTGTCGCCGGTGAGCACGCGCACGCGCTCGATCGGCACCCCCACCGTGGTCGCGACCACCTGCGCGAGCATGGCGTCGGTTCCCTGCCCCTGCTCGGTGACGCCGGTGGTGCAGGTCACCGCGCCGCTGGGCTCGAGCTTCAGCGTGCAGCCGTCCTGTGAGGAGATGCGGGCCCCGCCCACGCCGTAGAAGGCGGGCCCGGGGGTGGTCAGCTCGATGAAGGCGCAGAGGCCCAGACCGCGGTAGACGCCGCGGGCGCGCAAGGCGTCGCGCTCGGCGCAGAGCGCGCGATAGCTCGCGAGCGCGAGCAGGCGGTCGAGGCACTCCTCGTGGGACAGGCGCTCGAAGAAGTAGCCGGTCTGCGACGTGTAGGGGTACATCTCTGCCGTGACGTAGTTCCGCCGCCGCACCTCCACGGGATCGAGCCCCAGCTCCCGCGCCACGCGATCCACCATGCCCTCCATGACCGCGAAGGCGACCGGGTGACCCACCGCGCGGTACTGGCACATCGGCGTCTTGTTCTGGAAGACCACGCGCAGCCGGGCCGCGTAGTCGCGGAAGCGGTAGACGCCCGGCGTGAGCCTCACCGTCTGGTTCCCCTCCACCGCGCTGGTCCGCGGGTACACCGAGTAGGGGCCGATGCCGGTGAGATCGTCGACCCGCATGCCGAGGATGGTCCCGTCGCGCCGCACCGCCACCTCGGCGGTGACGCGATGATCCCGCGCGTGAATGTCCGACTGGAACGACTCGAGGCGGTCGGCGACGAACTTGACCGGCCGTCCCAGCAGCACCGCCAGGGCGCAGGTCGCCATCTCGTCGGGATAGATGTGGACCTTGATGCCGAAGGAGCCGCCCACGTCCTTGCAGATCACCCGTACGTTCTCCTCGGGCAGCGCGAGATGGCGGGCGAGGATGTCCTGCATCATGTTCGGCGCCTGGAACGAGTGATACACGGTGAGCCGACGCTCGGTGGGATCGAAGTCGGCGAGGATGGCCCGCGGCTCCAGCGTGACGCCGGTGTGGCGGCCCATCCAGAAGGTGTCGCGGTACACGTGATCGGCGCCCGCGAAGGCGCCGTCGGGATCGCCGGACTCGAGCTCGAGGGAGAACGCGAGGTTGTCGCCGAGCTCCGGATGGATCACCGGCGTCTCCGGCGCCAGTGCCGTCTCGGCGTCGGTGACCGCGGGCAGCGGCGCCCACTCGACCGCGAGGCGCGCCACCCCGTCCTCGGCAAGCGCACGGCTCTCCGCCACCACCGCGGCCACCGGCTCCCCCTGCCAGGTCGCGCGCCCGCGGGCGAGCGGATGCTGGCGCGCCGACTTCATGCCCTGGAAGTGCGCGAGCGTACCCACCCAGCCCGCGCAGAGGCTCGCCATCTCATCGCCCGCAATCACACGCACGATCCCCGCGAGCGACGATGCGGCGCGCGCGTCCAGGGACACCACGCGGGCGTGGGCGTGTGGGCAGCGCAGGAAGGCCGCGTGGAGCATGCGCGGGAGGCGGAGATCGTCGGTGAACTGCCCGCGCCCGGCCAGGAGGCGCGCCGCCTGTGGGCGCACGATGCTGCGGCCGATGTAGCTCTCGCCCTCGGGGATGCGCGCGGGCGCGTCAGCCACGCGAGGCCTCCCGGCGCACGCGGGCGGCGGCGAGGACGGCTTCCACGATGGCGTGGTAGCCGGTGCAGCGGCAGTAGTTGCCCGACAGGCCGCGGCGCGCCGACGCCGCGTCGAGGGCGGGATCGTCGCGCAGGAGGGCGTCCGCGGTGAGGAGCATGGCCGGCGTGCAGTAGCCGCACTGGAGCGCGTTGGCCTCGGCGAAGGCGCGCTGCAGATCCGCAATCTCGCCGGAGGCGGCCACGCCTTCGATGGTCTCCACCCGGCTGCCGTCGCACTGCGCGGCCAGCATCAAGCAGCCGCGCGCGAGGGCTCCGTCCACCCGCAGCGTGCACGCGCCGCAGACACCGTGCTCGCAGCCCACATGCGATCCGGTCAGATCGAGGTCCTCCCTGAGGAAGTCGACGAGGCTCTTGCGCGCCTCCACCCGGCGGCGGACGGCGACGCCGTTGACGATGAGCGCGATCTCGACCTCGTGACGGGCGTCCATCGCCTTACGCGCCCGTCACGAGGCCGGCCAGCGCGCGCGCCATCAGCACCCGGGCGAGGTGGCGACGCAGGGCCGCACTGGCGTGCACGTCGCTCGGCGGATCGAGGTCGGCATCGAGGGCGCGCCCAGCCTCGGCGAGCGTGGCCGCGTCCGGGCGTCGGCCTGCCAGGACCGCCTCCCCGCGCGTCGCCCGCACCGGCGTGAGCCCCACCCCGGCGAAGACGAGCCGCGCCTCCGCGATCGCGCCGCCGTCGACACGCGCGGCGGCGGCGAGGGCGACGAGGGCGTAGTCGCCGTGGCGCCGCGCCAGCTCGTCGAAGTGGAAGCGCCACGCCGCCGCCCGCGTCGGAAACACCGCGGCGGTCAGGATCTCGCCGGGCTCGAGCGCGGTCGCGTAGATGCCGCGAAAGAAGCGCGCGGCGGGAATCTCGCGCTCGCCGGCCCGTCGCGCCACGCGGAGGATGGCGTCCAGCGCCACCGCGCAGGCCGGCAGCTCGGCGGCGGGATCGCCGAGGGCCAGGCTGCCCCCGAAGGTGCCGCGCGTCCGCAGCGCGAGGTGCGCGACGTGGGGCATGGCCTGGGCGATCAGCGGAGCATGCTGCGCGACGAGCGGCGAGCGCAGCACCGCCTCCTGGCGCGCGAGGGCGCCGATCACGAGGCCCTCGGGCGCCAGGCGGATCCCGTCCAGCCCGGGCACGCGGTTGATGTCGACGAGGGCGGAGGGCTGGGCGAGGCGCATGTTGAGCGCGGGGACCAGGCTCTGCCCGCCGGCGAGCACGCGGGCCTCCGGGCCGAGCCGCGCGAGGGACTCGAGTGCCTCGTCGAGCGTGGCGGGACGGCAATACGCGAAGGGCGCCGGCTTCATCGGGCCAAGTCCGCGGGAAGTCTACCTTGACACCTGGAAAAACGGGCTGCTATGTTACGCCCCGCCGCCACATGGCCGAGCTGATTCTCGAGACGAGCAAGCTCACCCGCAGCTTCGGCAGCCTCACCGCCGTCAACGCGGTGGACTTCGCGGTGGCGCCCGGCGAGCTCCGCGCCATCATCGGTCCCAACGGCGCGGGCAAGACCACCTTCTTCCGGCTGATCTCCGGCGAGATGGTGCCGAGCAGCGGCCGCATCCGCTTCAAGGGCCAGGACGTCACCGGGATGCCCCAGCATCG
>Ga0111539_10013122_pt1 | contig 10363 bp, 10 predicted proteins | sample RhiMethybrSRZTD1_FD_79667 | JGI IMG/M metagenome (GOLD analysis project Ga0111539, IMG submission 79667) | Populus rhizosphere microbial communities from Tennessee, USA - Rhizosphere MetaG P. TD hybrid SRZTD1 (version 2) (version 2) | ecosystem: Host-associated > Plants > Roots > Rhizosphere >... | reverse complement strand
GATGCGCAATCTCTTCAGTGTCCTCATTTTTAATTCCATGGAAGCCTTATACCGACATATGGCTTCTCTTTATCGTTTGCAAATTGAATGATTCTCGTATTGAGAATTGCTGCATGTTATATCCGGTTTTCTCAAGCTATTGAAACTAAAGGCGGATGAGGTTTTGGCGAAGGACAGGGGAAGAAATTCCAAAAACCAATCCCGCCGTAATCGAGAAGTTGATCGAGCAGATTCGAGGAACAAATCTGGAGCCGGGCTCGCGAATGCGCCAGCCAACCGAAGGCACACGAATGAGTGACGGGACTCTGCTGAGTATTCGCGTAATATCGCCTCGCCAATCGAGTATCACGCCCGAAGTCATTAGAGGGCTCGGCTGCAGGGCCTTCCGACTCAATGGGGCACAAATATCTATTCACTACCGCTGGCCGTCCAGATTGGCCCATTCCCCGGACTGAATGAACGCTGCCCAGTAGTACGGATGCCGCCGGTCCTTGGGCCCATGCAGCATGCGTAACTGCACTTGCCTCAGTCCTTCGCTCCGTCCCTCTCCCCCCCGCAGCGCCATGTAATAGCGGATCATCAGGTCCTTCGTCGCTTCGTCCAAGATCGGCCAGAGACTTATGACCTGGCTTTCGGAGCCGGCCAGCACCAGCGCGCGGCGCAACCCCTGCACGCCTTCGCCGTTCTTCACCTCTCCCACACCCGTATTGCAAGCCGACAGGACAACCAGTTTCGTCCCCGACAAGTTCAGATAGGCGGCCTCCAGCGCGGTCAAGACGCCGTCGTCTTCTCCACTCTTGCCGTGATTGGCTCCCGCCAACGCGAGGCCTGAACGAAGCAATGAGTCTTTGATCTTCGTCGCAAACCTGCTGAGCCGTAGAGCTGCTTTCTGCTCGGTCGCATCTACCTGCGGTGGCTCGTAGCGCGCTACGAAGTATTCGCTGACAACGCCCTTATCCTTCAGGCCAGCGCCATACTTCTGAGCTTCGACCAGCGTCCGAAAATTTCCGGCGCGCACACGGAAGAAGGTTCCCTTGCCCTTCACCTCGCTTTTGACGATGTAAGCATCAACTCCCCGAGCCTTGAGCTCCTTGACCTTGTCTTGCGCGGTTTCGAGCTCAGGTGACGCCTTAAACTGAATCGTGTAGGGATTTGCCCGTGATGAAGCGAGTAGAGTAGTTCCAGACGAAGAGACGCTGGGCTGGTCGGCTTCGGCCGGTGAAGGTCCCTGATAATCGAGGAAGAAGCCGTGAGTCGCGACATGGAGAATTTGCGGCCCTGCGGCCTGCTTGAGCGCCGTCTCAGTAGCATCTTCCTGCTGGAGAAGAGATGCTTTCGGGAAGAGGGCCTTGATCGCCAGCGCTTCATCTTTGGTGGCTGGAAGCGGGTTGAAGTAGAGTTGTGTCGGGACGAGTACCAGGTCACGCGCTTCTTCCAAGTCGTCCACCAACGGCACGCGCACACCATTGAGCGAAGGCAGACCTATATGCGACTTGTCTATGATTAAACCGCCGCGCCCGGAAGAGCGCGCGGCTTTTTTGCCTGCCAGCGATTTCCCGGAGGCTCTTGACCCCTTCATGGCGATGGTCGAAAAGCTGTCGAAGTCGGGATTGGCCACCACGAGCGGAGCGCTCTTGCTCGGCTCCGATGTTTGGAGCCGCAGCAGATCGCGTCCGCTGGTCAGATAGGTGATCGAGTATCGCTCGATCAAATACTTATCCTGCTCATCGACCAGGGCAGCGAAGGGGATGAGGTTGAGCGAGCTGTCGGGCGAAATCAGCAGGTTGCTCGCATTGCCCGGCATATCGCTCAGGAGAGCCCGCACAGGCTGCATCAGAAGCTCATCCAGGGCGCGCGCGAATCGTTTGACGTCGGTCCGGTTCGGGTTGCGCAGCGCTTTGCGCCAGGCCTTTATCGCCTGATCGATCGGAGCCGCTTCGCCGAGGTCTACCCAGTTGGGCTGGCCTTGCGGCGCCAGCAGATAGGCGAGGTAGCGCGGCGGTTCGGTCTTTTCGGTCTTCGGGTCGAGCGGCGTGAAGTAGGCGAACTCGATCAGGGCGCTGTTAGCGGGGAGAGCGGCTTGAACTGCGGAGAGCGTGACCGGCTTACTCTGGTTACAACGGTCCTTGAACTGGTCGTTGCGGGAGCTGAGTTCTGCTTCCAACTTCTCAACCTTTTCTTTAAGCGAGTCTAGATTGTTCCGATAGCGTTCTGGCCTCACCCTTTCTGGATCTTCGAGCGATGCCGCAGCTAACTGTGAGAGGGCTTCTTTGAGTTTATCGAAGAGCTCTCGATCCTGCTGCTCAGCGTTGCGGCGTAACGTGGCGATCGTGTCGGCCATCACATCCAGGCCGCGCGCCTTCCGGCGCAATAAGGCCGTGAAGGCCAGATTGAGCGCCTGTGGATCATTGGGGGCAAACTCACTATGAAACGAGAGCGTGAAATTGGCCCATTTATAATATGTATCCAGGTAAGCGAGTTTCTGGCGTTCTGAGCCGCTATTGAGAAAGACCGCGAAGTTGCCTTCGTTGACATCGTTGGCGCGAGACAGAGTTACTGTGGCCTGACCGATATGGCCTTTCGCTGCATAGAGCATGGAAAAGTCGGTGAGAATCTCGCCGATGTAGGGGTGATCAGCCCCCAGCGCATTCTTCACGATTGTCAGCGCACGTTCGTGGAGGGGCTCAGCTTTTGTGTAGTCGCCACTCTTGCGGTAGAGAACTGCGAGGTTGCCGAGGCTACGCGCAACGAAGAGATGATTCGGTCCTAGTGTCTTCTCCCAGATTGTTAGTGCGCGTTGAAACAGTGGCTCGGCCTTTGCATAGTCGCCTCTCTCTCTGTAGAGCATGGCCACGTTATTGAAGAGTTGCGCGACACGCGGATGTTGTGTACCCAACGTTTTCTCATAGATGGCTAGCGCGCGCTCATAGAGCGGCTCGGCCTTTGCATACCCGCCTCTGTCGCCTCTGTCGCCCTTCTCTCTGTAGAGATTGCCAAGATTGCTGAGAGTTTGCGCAACAACAGGGTGCTGCGGCCCCAACGCTTTCTCGAGGGCTGGCAGGGCGCGTTGAAACAACGGCTCAGCCTTCGCGTAGTCGCCTCTCTCTCTGTAGAACTCGGCAAGATTGCTGAGAGTTTGCGCAATAGCAAAGTGTTGTGGTTCCAATGCTTTCTCTAAGATGGCCAGCGCACGCTCAAAGTATGACGCTACCTTTGCATTCTTGTCTTTAATATTAGCGTAGAGACTAGCGAGGTTGTTGAGAGTTAGCGCGACAGCAGGGTGCTGTGGCCCAAACACTTTCTCCCTGATTGTCAGTGCGCGCTGATACAACAGCTCGGCCTTCGCATGGTCGCCTCTCGATGCGTAAATGTTGGCCAGATTATGGAGAGTCTCAGCAACATCAGGATGTTCTAGCCCTAATATCCTTTCACGAATCTTCAGTATACGTTCACCCAGCGGTTGCGCTTCATCATACTTGCCAGCGCGCCCCAAGATGAAGAACTCTGTATTTAACTTGAGGGCCTCGTGTAAGGTTCGGTCATCATCTGTTGCGACGCGCAACTCATCCACCCTTATCTCATATTGTCCGGCCGCGGAATTCTTATATCTCGCCAGCAAGTCCAATCGGTAACTGCCCGCCACTTCCGCTACCCATGACACTGTCTCCACTCCCTGAAGTCTGATTTCATTGTCAAACTCTGCGATCTGCTTGCCATCGAGACCAAAGAGCTGCGCCACCACGTCAATGCCGCGTTGATCGACAGCTAACCTGACATATTGACCGGCGGCAAGAGTCATCTGATAAGAATGAGACTGCCCACCAGTCAACTCCCGTTCAATCGGTTTACCCGGTTCGAGTTGTCTGGTTTCGCGGCCGTTCTGCGCTGTGCGCGCCTCTATATCGTCAGACTTCTCTGCGCTGCCGGAATGAGGGAATGCTTGAATCCGCACGATCGGCAGGCTGACGGTCAATATGAGAGCGCAATATATGATCCATGAGCGATACCTGAGTTGGTGAGTCATTCCAATGCCCCCTATTAGCGGTGCAGCAGAAGTCGATTTCGGCGTTTCGAATCCCAGTTGCCGTGATCTGAATCTGCTAAGTTAGGGAGCCTGTCGCTGTATATATTAACCTGAGTCTTCGGTTCTATGAAATAACGGGGCGCATCAACCACTCAGGATTAATGGGCAAACTCCTTTACTATTAAGTGAACAATTTCCCAAATCTATGTCGATATCTCACGGCTGGGATCAATCCAAACAAACCTGTAATTGCGTAGATTGGAGTGTTATGGGCGATATTGCTTGACCCCCAGAAGAAATACTCTTGTAGAGAGCAATATTTCCAGTAGCGAATCGGACCTGCTGCCCCGCTAACCTTTATGAGCGACAGAGGGTCCTCTACTGTCGCAATACCCGCGTATTTGCGATCCAAACTGGCTGACCTCAAATGAGGTAGTAAGACGGAGGTGTGTCTACTCCCAATTTGAGGTCCGTCGATAACGATCATTCTAAGTTAAGGAGAAATGCGATGAGAATCGATGCATGCCCTACAGGGGAGAAGTGTGCCTATACGAAGTGGCTTTTGGCAACGGCTTTTGCAGTTGCTGCTGTGTTCCTGTCATCTCTTAGCGGCGGAGCTAATATGAATGCTCATGCCCAGACGATCAGCAATACCCAAACCACGTCCCAAACTCCCTGCACAAGTGTGTCTACCTCCGCACCTAAAGCAATAGATACAGCTGGACCATCACTATTGGGGTTCTATAGTGGTGGCGATTATGGTCTCTTTGGATTCGGTCTGGTCCAGTCTTTAAGCGAGATGATGGTGAACGCTATCACCGGATCCGGGAAAACCAATACATTGAACGATCCAAATCAATTCGCTCAAAGCGGCTCGGCTGTTCAAGGAGGGCCCTGCATGGCCGTAGCAACGAAGAAGTGAAGCCGAGGCGTGGCCTGCTGTGTCATGCTTATGCGTAATGGAGGCCTTCAAAAGCCGCCGTACATAAGTTCGGTTTACCCACCGAATTGCGGAAAATCAAAGTTTCGGAGGTCGTCATAGTTTTCCGCATTGACAGACTGTGGGAGCCTTTCTTGATAGAGCCATTGGAGGGTTCCCGCAGCCTGTTTGAGCCGCACTAAGCGGAAAGCGCTTCAACTCAAAGTTGATACGCTGCCGGAAGATGTGCAGAAAAGGAATGTTCCCGTCGGCGGAGATATGCGTTCAATCGTGAGCTTTCGGCGAGCGGGATACTGTTGGCGAATTCCAAATCCAGCAATTTCAACGGCTTCCAAACGGGGTATCCAGTCAGGACTACTAAATGAACCGCCCTCAGTATAGAGTCCGCCGGATAGATGTGCGATGTAAAATCCAACTCCGTTTCTGAGAGGCCTTCATGTCACTAAAACCTTTTTCCGCCAGTGTCGTTCCTGAGCGAACAGCGAGTGTCGCGCGTAGGGCTTTCCCTGCAGGTAGCCTGTGTATTCGCATCTTCGATGAACTAGGAACGATTTTCCAGGATCAAGATTTTGCCGATCTCTATTCACAACATGGGCAACCAGGACAGCCGCCGTTTCGCCTGGCCCTGGTGACGGTTTTGCAGTTTATTGAAGGATTGTCGGATCGCGGCGCGGCCGATGCCGTTCGCGGGCGCATCGATTGGAAGTAAGTAGCGAAGCAGAAGTTCTCAGGTAGAATACCGGCTATGAGAACCGCTACCAAATTTGTCGACCCATTATCTGATGAAGAGCGTCTGCGTCTCAAAGAGATTCATAAAACGGATCCGAACTGGCGAACGAGGATGCGAGCGCAAGCAATCCTGCTCAGTGAAAAAGGATTTGCTCTGAACCAACTCGCCGCCATCTTTGAGATCGACCGGGATTCCGTCAGTCAGTGGTTAGACTGGTGGGCGGACTATAAATTCGAAGGATTGTCCGACGATCCCCGCAGTGGCCGTCCACCGATCCTGGCCGACGAAGCCAAAAAAACGAAGCCTTGAAGCTGGCGCTGGAAAACCCTCGATCTTTGAAAGCCGGAGTCCTGCAAATCGCCGAAAAACTTGGCGCCAGGCTCAGTCCGTATACGCTCAAACGGCTGCTCAAAAGCCGCGATTGCGTCTGGAAACGAATGCGTCGTTCCTCGCGCGGCAAGCGGAATGAGCAAGATTATCAAATGGCCAAAGCGCATCTGGACAAGTTACGAGCCGCCTGCGGAGCCGCCGATCGTGATTTCGACCTGATCTATTTCGACGGGGCAGGTTTCAACCTGACCCCGTGCGTGCCTTACGCCTGGCAACTTCGTGGAGAAACCTTGGAGATCGACAGCGCTCATTCGCCGAGACTCAATGTCCTAGGTTTTCTCAACCTCAACGGATCGTTCGAGTCCTACGTCTTCAAAGGCTCGATCGATAGCGAGGTTCTGATCAGGTGTTTTGATGACTACTGCCAAAAGATGAAGAAGCCGGCCTTGATCGTTCTCGACAACGCGCCCGTTCATAGAAGCGCGGCGTTCGAATCTCGGATTGAGAGTTGGGAGGAGCAAGGGCTCTACCTGCTGTTTCTTCCGCCCTATTGCCCGGAGTTGAATCTGATCGAGATTCTATGGCGGAAGATCAAGTACGAATGGCTTCCGGTTTCGGCGTATCAATCGTTCAAAGATCTATCTGAGGCGCTCGATGAGGTCCTCAGAGGGGTTGGATCTAAATACCGACTTAGTTTTGCTCACTAACTTATCTGCAGCAATGGCTGAAGGGAGCGCCGGCTGTGACGACCAGTCGAGGGCCATCCTCTAAAGTTTGGAGGATAGACGAAAGAAGCTGGGTTCACTGCTGGGCTTTTCGTATTTAAACGCCCACCATTGAATTTTTCGATTGATGACCCTCGCGCTGATCGCGCAAGGAAGGCGGCAAAGCGCGTAGATGCGGCCCGTCACTCAAAGGGACATCGAAAGTTGAACACGGATCACAGCGCGAGTAGAATGCCGCGCGCCGTCAATAACATCCGCATAATTGATCTAAGGAGCCGAAAACAATGAACCCTCGCGACCTATTGAGATTGATTGATAGCTTCCATATTTGCGAAGCGGATTGGGATCTTTACCAGCAGTTATTTATGAATGGTCCAGCGCGAGCGAACACGTTGAATAGTCTTTCCGGCCCATTGTTCGCGGCCATACACCTCTGTCTGATCGAAATCACCTTTGTTCGTATCTCCAAGCTTACTGATGGAAGAAAAACTGGTAAAAACCTAAACCTCACGCTGGACGCTTTGAGGGAGGAAAACAAGCGCGGATTTGGCATGGAAGAAAAGTACAAGGAGATCATCGAATCGGCAGCGGTAGAGAAAATTCGCAGTTACCGAAACAAGATCATTGCTCACAGCGATCTGGCTACAGCGCAGGCTCCTGATCCATCAACCGAGTTGGGCAGTGTCATACATAATAATGTTACTATGGCGCTTGATTATATTCGTGCGTTTCTTTATGAGTATTGCAATGAAGTGGGTCAATCTATCCCTCCGCCACGACCTGTCCCGAACATCGATGAATTTTTGGCCAAATTCAACTGCGCCTGACTCCGGCGATTTTCCCCATGATGCCGCGAGTGTACCAGGTTCGGATTGGCGCGGAGTTGGCGAGATTGCAGGTGGTTGCACCTTCGCCCCCGATCCACTTCAGCTTATGTGAGTTTGTCGGGTGATTCAGCCTACGGCACATAGCCATGCTTTCTGTCCAGCTTATTCACCTCCGCGAGCGCGGTCCGCATCCGGACCTTGTCTTTGTTCTTTACGCAAACAAGCGCGAAACGGACGAGCGCGTCACGTATTTCCGTGCGGTAGGCCTCGGCTGAGCATTCGATAGGATCGCCTTTGCAAATGCGATCTATGGCATTGCGAGTCTCTTCTGTCATAGGGGAGGTTTCTTGTCGTTTCCAGAAGTCTAGCATGTAGTGGAAGCCTTGCGCGTCGGGGCGGGGTTCTGGGGCTAGTAGAGCGATTCGTTTGCGGGCGCGGGTTTATACCTTCTAGTGGTCTCTCGGTCAACGCTTTTCTTTGTGTGCCGATAGTTCCGATTGGCGCGGAGTCGGCGAGATGGCAGGCCGTTGCGCCTGCAGGCTCGACTATTGAATGGATAGTGACCCATGGCAACGATTCGCACTTGTGCGCTATCGACCATAAGTGCGAATCGTTCTCGTCGTCCTACTAGTCTTTGATCAACGCTCCCAGATTGTCCCACAAACCCACCGTCCTCGAGGCGCTCGATCTCCCGGAGCTCGAAGAGGTCGAGCCTTTCTACGACCCTTCGCGGGACGAGGCAGATGACGAGTCCATGATCTGACGCCGGCGCGTTCTTCCCGCCGTTGTATCATTGCGGCGGACTCTTTCGCCCCGCGCTTACGAAGTGAGATGCGATGTCGCTACAGGAGAGGTCACGATTCCACGAGCCGTAGTGTGTAACGAAAAAAGATCGGACGCTGGTTAAGCATGTGGCGCATTGGTAAGAGCCGCTGCGACCTGGACTCGCAGCGGCTCTTGCGCTCTCACGAGGACTCTTGTCCGAAAGCCTTATCGACAGCTTTGCGTAGGGCAATTAGCGCGTCGTCGAGAAGGGCGTAATCCCTCAGCGCCTTTTTACCGGCGAAGCGTGACATGTCTTCGATCAGGCGCTGCGCCATCGCGCACGCCTTCAACAGATCGGGCGCGGCGGCGATCAGGCGGGCGTTTGCGACACGCTCTTCACGTGGGGTGGGCACTACTGCCGGTCTGGGCGCGACGTGCGCGACAACCCGTGCTTTTGCGTCGAGGACCGCGCCGCCTGGCTTTGTAGGTCGCCACGGTCCCGGCGAGTGCTCCGATCGGTTCATTGATTCACCTCCCCTCTGGCCCGGGCGATGCTGGCGGGCGCGAGTTCCCGCGCCTCCTCCACGCAATCCTCGTCCAGTCGGCCAAGACAATATGCTTAGCCGGCAATTTTGTTGCCTTTGCCGTATGAAGTTTCGCGTTTGGCCACGAGACGCCTGGACGAGGACAAAACGATCGATCTGATTGTCCACATGCAGGCGGCGTCTGACGATTTCTTCTTCATTTCCTTCACAATGATGGAGAAAAAACGACGCTTTTAGCAGGCGCAACCCGACAAACCTTAGGTAAATCAAGTTCGGTCGTCGGCTGGACCATCTCAACCACCTGATAATCTCCTGAAGCCTCGGCGCCTGTCGCGTGAATGCGGAATTGCGGCCGCAATTTCAGATCGTCGCGCAGCGAATGATAGACGCTGCAATATTTGCTGATCGAGAGGTTGATTGCGCGGACCAGTTTGTCGGGGGTGATCCCATCGTCCCAGACGTCAAACAGCAGCCAGAGGGCTCGGTCTGGGAACCTATCACCGGTTACTGTAGAGTTGAGTGATTTGGCATGATTCCCGGACCGGGAAGCCGGTGTCCAAAGTTGTCTTTAAACACCGGCTCCGCTTGCTTGAATTGGAAACAGGTTTTGGCTCTGCCTAGTTTCAGGACAGATCCTTTTCTCCACTACTACTGAGATGAAACATTGCTGGTAGTGGCCGAAGCCGTTAGCCCCTTGTTGATGAGAATCGCCACTTCGACGCGGCGGTTCTGTTTGCGGCCGTCGCGCGTGTTGTTTTCGGCCACGGGCTTAAGCTCGCCGAACCCAAAGGGGTTGATCATCCGCTGAAGCGGAATGTCGTGATTCTCGGCAAGATACCGTCTCACGGCTTCGGCGCGGCGCTCGCTGAGCGCGCGATTTCTCGCCTCCGGACCGTCGGCCGACGCGTAACCGGTCACTTGAATCAGGTAGCCCCTCTCGTTCTTGGACTGCGCGGCGATTTCATCGAGAGCCGCTTTGGCTTCATCCGAAAGGACGGCGCTGTTGATCTTGAAGTTCACAGCGATGTTCTGCTTGGCTTCGTAGTTGTCGATCTGCGAGATGCGGTCGTTGGTGGCCTGGATGTCGGCGCTGTTGGCCTTGGCGGCGGCGAGCGCCTGGTCGGCGGTCTCCTGGGCGGCCTTGGCGCCGCCACGCGCCGTGTTGGCGACGGCGGCCAGTTCTTCGAGCTGGCCCGACAGACGCTGAGCGTTCTGCTCGGAGGCGGTCAGCCGGTTCTCAGCAGTGTCCATGCGCCCTTCGGTGGTGGTCACGCGCGTTTCGACGGGAGCGACGCGCGTGTCGAGAGAACGCGCCACGCCGAAATCATCGTTGGTGAATTTGATCTTCTCGGCGACCAAAGCGCCTGAGTTGTCGCCACGGCCTTCAACCTCGACCTCCAGCCCGCGCAGCAAAGCAGTGACCGGATAGGTTCTGGCGCCACGAAACGGGTTGGCCTTTTTCTCGACGATCTTGGTC
>Ga0111539_10013119_pt1 | contig 10364 bp, 10 predicted proteins | sample RhiMethybrSRZTD1_FD_79667 | JGI IMG/M metagenome (GOLD analysis project Ga0111539, IMG submission 79667) | Populus rhizosphere microbial communities from Tennessee, USA - Rhizosphere MetaG P. TD hybrid SRZTD1 (version 2) (version 2) | ecosystem: Host-associated > Plants > Roots > Rhizosphere >... | reverse complement strand
GAGTTCGACCAGCTCTACCGGGAGCTCATCTTGGACCACTACAAGAACCCGCGGAACCACGGGCTGCTCGATCCCGCGGACGCGCAGGCAGAGGGTCAAAACCCCCTTTGCGGCGACGAGGTCTCCGTATCCGTACGCCTCGGCGAGGGCGACGTCATCGAGGAGATCGGGTTCGACGGCCGCGGCTGCGCAATCAGCCAGGCGGCCACGTCGATGCTGAGTGACCTCGTCAAGGGGCGCACGGCGGACGAGGTCGCCACGATGCCGAAGGAGGAGCTCCTCGAGGAGCTCGGGATCCCGCTCACGCCGGTCAGGCTGAAGTGCGCCATCCTCGGCCTCGGGGTGCTGAAGGTTGCGCTGCACAAGGCGCGCGGCACGCCGCTGCCCGAGGAGTGGGGCACGTCGGCGAACGAGCTCGTCCTCGAATAGGTGGAAGTCGAGGTCGGCGTCCTCGCTCCCGGCGAGATGAAGCTCGTCGAGGTGGGAGCATTGACGGTCGGCGTCTACAACTGCGCGGGGAGGTTCTTCGCGATCGAGGATCGCTGCTCGCACGACGACGGCCCGCTCTGCGAGGGTGAATGGGAGTCCGAGGCCTGCGTCGTCGTCTGTCCCCGGCACGGCTCGCGCTTCGACCTCGAGAGCGGCATCCCGATGTCGCTCCCTGCATTCGCGGCGGTGGAGACGTATCCCGTGTCAGTGCGTGAGGACGGGGTCGCCGTCGTGGAGGTCCCCGATGCTTGACGACCGCGTGCTCGAGACGCTCGCTCGCCTCGAGGCCGAAGACGCAGCCGAGCGCGAGGCAGGTCTCCCCTCCGCACAGCGCTCGCGGGCGGTTGAAGCCACGACCGGACGGTTCCTGTTCGGACTCGTGGCGGCACAGGCCGGGATCGAGGTGCTCGAGATCGGCGCCTCGCGCGGCTACTCGTCGATCTGGCTCGCGTCCGGGGCGCGCGTTCTCGGTGGGCGCCTCGTCTCGCTCGAGCAAGATCCGGCGAAGTGCGCCGCCTGGCGCGCGAGCATCGCCTCGGCAGGGCTCGAGGAGTGGGCCGAGCTCGTCGAGGGCGACGCCCACCAGACGCTCGCCCGGACCGAGGACGTCTTCGATCTCGTGTTCCTGGACGCCGAGAAGGACGAGTACGAGGCGCTGTTCGGGCTGGCGCGGCCGCTCCTCGAGCCGGGAGCCCTCGTCGTCGCGGACAACGTGCTCTCGCACGTCGAGTCGCTCGGTGCCTACTCGGCCGCGCGGCAGGCCGACGAGACACTCTCGAGCGTGACCGTGCCGCTCGACCGCGGCCTCGAGGTGTCGGTCGTGCTCGGCTCTACTGCCTGACCTCGCTCATCAACCCGTGCAGGTTGCGGTCGGGGTCGCGGAAGAACGTCCCGACCCCACCGCGCTCGAGACCCTCGCCGGCGCGGCGCGAATCGTCGAGCGCGTATCGGCGCTCCCTCCATCCGCACGAAGTGCGTATGCTGGAACTACCGCGGAAAGGAGGTGGTCCGGCTTGAGCGATGACAGTACGGGCAGTGGAGGTACCAGCGGGTAGAGGCGTGCCCCCGGGACCACCGGGAACCGCCTAGCCAGCGTAGGGGGCTCGCGATTCGCGCCGTCGGTGCCGAGCACCGACCGGGAAGCGCCTCTACTAATCCAACGCTGGTATCCGTCTCGAGGGGCCGCTCACGCGGCCCCTCGGCGTTCTTGCTGCGCAAGATCCTGAACGCGGCCGGCTCCGCGGGCGCGGCGCGGAGACGGACCAGTGGCGCTAGGCCGCGACGGCGATCGGCGCTGCCTCGTTCAATAGCTGCGTCACGTGCAGACGCAGGCGCTCCACGACGAGGGCGCTCGGGCCACCGGTCGGGTCGCAGACGTCCTGCGCCCGGCCGACGGGAAGATCGGGGCAGACGACGCGCGCGCCGGCGATGCCGAGCACGCGCCGGAGGTCCTGCTGCGCCCAGAGTGCGCCGTACTGCCCGGTACTCGCGCCGGCGACGGCCACGGTCTTGTTCAGGAGGGCGGCTTCGCCTCGCGGGCGCGACGCCCAGTCGACGGCGTTCTTGAGAACGCCCGGAATGGAGCCGTTGTATTCGGGGGTGACGAAGAGGACGGCGTCCGCATCGTCGATGCTCTCGCGAAGGTGCCGAACGGCCGGGCTCTCGTCGCCTTCGAGATCGGCGTCGAAGAGCGGCAGCTCGCCGAGACCGTCGAACAGCTCGACCTCGACGCCCTCCGGAGCGACGTCTGCCGCCGCCCGGGCGAGGGCCGTGTTGTACGAGCCCTCCCGGAGGCTGCCGGAGATGGTCAGAAGCCGCATCGGTCAGGCCGTCCTCGTCGCCGCGAAGTAGGCCTTCAGGGCGACGTCGGCCGGCAGGAGGAACCCGCCGCCCGGAAGCGGTGCGTTCCACTCGAGGCCGAAGGCCGTTCGGTCGATCGTCGTCGAGAGCTCGAGGCCGATGCGCTCGTTGCCCCACGGATCGTTCTCGGGGCCGCTCAGGGTTCCGCGGAGCTCGACCGGCTTCGTGACGTCCTTGATGGTCAGGTCGCCGTGAACCACGATCTCGTCGTCCGAGGCCTCGACGGACGTCGAGACGAAGCGCAGCTCCGAATAGCGCTGCGTGTCGAAGAAGTCGGGGGACTGGAGATGGGCGTCGCGGTCGGCCTCGAACGTCGTGATGCTCGTCGCGTCGACCGTGCCTACGACGCTCGGGGTCTCGCCGCCGGTGATGGCCCCGGTAAAGCCGGGCACGCGCCCCTTCACGGTCACCAGCCCGAGCTTGCGGACCTCGAACTCGAGGGCCGACCAGGAGGGGTCGATCGACCAGGTGCCCGCCGGAATGACTGTGACCGAAGACTCTGCAAGGATGGACATGGACTTACTCCTTTGCGTCCGTTACTATTGAGTACGCAAACAACTGTACACGGAGAAAGATGACTAGTCAAGTATTGAGCGAGCAATCGGTTTCGGTGGAGTCGTTCGTGTCGCTCGTCCGGGCGTACACGCACGTCACGCGCGAGCTCAACGCTCAGCTCACGACCGATCACGGGCTCACGATCTCCGACTACGAGGTGCTTCTCCGCCTCGCACGCGCGCCCGACCGCCGAATGCGCAGAGTTGACCTCGCTCAGCAGGTGCTGCTGACGGCTTCGGGGATCACCCGGCTCCTGGACGGGCTCGAGGGACACGGGTACGTCGCGCGCGCCGCGTGCGATTCGGATCGTCGCGTGGTCTACGCGGTGTTGACGGATGAGGGCGCCGCGAAGCTGCGGGAGGCGTCCTCGACGCACGTCGTGCAGATCGAGGACTACTTCACGTCGCGCTACGACGCGGCCGAGCTGTCGGCGCTTGCGGCGCTCCTCGGACGAATCGACGCCGGCGCCGACGCCGGCCTCGACTGCACCGGCGACTAGCGCCTAGCGCGACTCGAAGTTCTGCCAGTAGCGGCTCGGCGTGGGCCCGCGTTGGCCCTGGTACTTCGACCCGATGCCCTCCGACCCGTATGGTCGTTCGGCGGCCTCGGACAGCTGCACGAACGACAGCTGCCCGATCTTCATCTCCGGGTAGATCGTGATGGGGAGATTGGCGACGTTGGAGAGCTCGAGCGTCACGTGGCCGTCCCAGCCGGGGTCGATGAACCCGGCCGTCGAGTGGATGAGCAGGCCGAGACGCCCGAGGCTCGACTTCCCCTCCAGCCGCGCAACGAGATCGTCCGGGAGCGTCACGCGCTCGAGCGTCGAGCCGAGGACGAACTCGCCCGGGTGCAGGATGAACGCCTCGTCGCCGACGACCTCCACGAGCTCCGTGAGCTCCTCCTGCGCCGCCTTGACGTCGATGAACGGGTAGCGCGAGTTGCGAAAGACCCGGAAGTAGCGGTCGACGCGGACGTCCAGGCTCGACGGCTGCATCAGCGCAGGGTCGTACGGATCGATGCCGATCCGGCCCTCGTCGAGGAGGCGCCGGATTGTGCGATCGGAGAGGACCACGGGGCGATTCTACGAGGGCTGCTGTAAGGTCCACGCCCCGGTGTCGATGCTGTTCCCACCCATCGACCCGAACGAGCGGTTTCGCGAGCGTCGGGCCACGGCAAGACGGAGGAAGCGTCTGAGGCGCAGCGTCGCGGTCGCTTCCTTCCTGTTCGTCATCGCAGCGCTGGGAGTGGGCGCGCGGTTCGTCGGAGCGGGCGAGACCCAGCAGCCCGTCGCCGACCTGGCGACGCTCGCCACGACGCCGGCGAGCGGGCCGCGGACGCTCCCGATCGAGATGCGCGGCGTCCACGTCACCATGGCACTCGCGTCGCTGCCGGGGAAGCTCGACGAGTATCTCGATCTCGAGCGCGACGGGCTGACGGCGCTCGAGCTCGACGTCAAGGACGAGAACGGCGAGGTCGGGTTCCAGACGCCGTCGGTCCCGCTCGCGGTGTCGAGCGGTGCGGCGCGCGACTACTACGAGGCAGCCGAGGTTGCGCGGCGCGTGCATCGACGCGGGATCTACCTCGTCGGGAGGATCGTGACGTTCGAGGATCCGGTGCTCTCGCGAGCGCGTCCCGACCTCGCGATTCGGCGCACGGACGGCTCGGCCTGGCGCGACGCGGCGGGGCTCGGCTGGACGAATCCGTACGATCGGCGCGTCTGGAAATACAACGTCGACCTCGCGGAAGCCGCAGCGAAGGCCGGATTCGACGAGATCATGTTCGACTACGTGCGCTTCCCGTCGGACGGCGACGTCGAGAGCACCGTCTACGCCAACAAGCGATCGCTCGCGAAGCGGCAGGCGATCCCGGCCTTCCTGAAGTACGCGAACCGCCGCCTCGAGCGGTACGGCGTGAGGGTGTCGGCGGCCGTCTTCGGCCTCTCCGCAGCCCGGGATCTCGGCATCGGCCAGCTCCCGAGGCGAATGGCGCCGTACCTCGACACGATCTACGCCATGACCTATCCGTCGCTCTTCGGTCAGGGAGAGCTCGGCCTCGAGGACCCGAGCCTGGCGCCGGGGGCGACCGTGGCGCGCGCGCTGCGGAAGTTCGAGCTGGCCGTACGCGGCCGCGACACGCTCCTCGTTCCGTGGGTACAGGACTTCAGCTTCTCCGTCCCGTACGGCATCGACGAGGTCCGGGCGCAGATCGACGCCGCGAGACTCTCGGGCGCGAAGGGATACTTGCTCTGGAACGCCGAGGGCCTGTACACCGACGGCGCGCTCGAGCCGTAGCGACTACGGAGCGAGCAGGGCTCGTCTCCAGCCGACGCCGCCGCGCTCGTAGCGCACGCGCTCGTGCAGGCGGTCGTCGCGGTGCGTCCAGAGCTCGATCGTCTCCGGAACGACGCGGTAGCCGCCCCAGAACGGCGGCAGCGGCACGGTCGTGTCCGCGAACCGCTCGGCCGCCTCCGCCACGCGCGCGTCCAGTTCCGATCGGTCGGCCAGCTCGCGTGACTGGCGGGACGCCCAGGCCGTGACCTGGCTCCCCCGCGGACGCGTCTCCCAGTACGCCACGGACTCCTCCTCGGACACCTCCTCGACGACGCCCTCGACGCGAAGCTGCCTCCCGAGCTCCCACCAGTGCAGGACGACGGCGGCTCGCGGGTTCCGCCGGAGCTCCTGGCCCTTCCGCGACTCACGGTTCGTGAAGAAGACGAGGCCACGGTCGTCGAGTCCGCGGAGCAGGACGACCCGCGCGGACGGTTGGCCGTCCGGCGTCGCCGTCGCCAACGTCATCGCCTGGGGCTCGGTGACGACGCCTCGCGCCTCGTCGAGCCACGCCTGCACAACAGCGATCGGGTCCTCCACGACCACTATGCTGCCGCGCGTGGCGGCCACCCGCGTGATCGAGATCCGGACCGAGATCCCCGGCCCGCGCAGCCGCGAGATCCTCGACCGTGAGCGTCGCGCCGTGGCGCACCCGCTCATCGTCCACGAGCCGATCGTCGCCGACCGCGCGCGGGGCTCGACCATCACCGACGTCGACGGCAACACGTTCGTCGACTTCGTGGGCGGCGTGGGTGTCGCGAACGTCGGGCACAACCATCCGCGTGTGGTCGCAGCGATCGCCGAGCAGTCCGAGCGCTTCCTGCACACGGATTTCACGGTCGTGCCCTACGAGGGGTACATCGAGCTCGCGGAGCGTCTCGGTGCGCTCGCGCCGATCACAGGCGAGACCCGCGGCGCATTCTTCAATGCCGGCGCCGAGGCGGTGGAGAACGCGGTGAAACTCGCGCGGCTGTACACGAAGCGCCAGGCCGTCATCGTCTTCGAGGGCGCCTTCCACGGCCGCACCTGGATGGCTCTGACGATGACGTCGAAGACGCACCCGTACAAGAAGGGGCTCGGGCCGTTCGCGCCCGAGGTCTATCGGACGCCGTATCCCAACTCCTATCGCGGGCCTGACGCCGCGACGGCGCTCGCGGCGCTCGAGAAGCTGTTCGTCACGCACGTGTCCCCTGAGCACGTCGCAGCGATCGTGTTCGAGGCGCAGCAGGGCGAGGGTGGGTTCGTGCCCGCGCCGGCCGAGTTCGTCGAGGGCCTCCGGCGGATCTGCGACGACCACGGCATCGTCCTCGTGGCGGACGAGGTGCAGACGGGCTTCGGGCGGACAGCCCGCATGTTCGCCATGGAGCACTTCGACGTCGAGCCGGATCTCATGATCGTCGCGAAGTCGATCGCCGGCGGGCTGCCGCTCTCCGGCGTCATCGGGCGGGCGGAGATCATGGATCACCCGCACCTCGGCGCGATCGGGGGCACGTTCATCGGCAACCCGGTCGCACTGGCTGCGGCGCTCGCGGTGCTCGACGTCTTCGCCGAAGAGGAGCTCGTGGCGAAGGCGGAGATCCTCGGGAACGAGATTCGCTCGCGCATGCTCGCGTGGCAGTCGCGCTGGCCTCAGATCGGCGACGTTCGAGGACTCGGCGCCATGCTCGCCATCGAGCTCGTCCGAGATCCGGCGACGAAGGAGCCGGCGCCCGACCTCACGGTCGCGGTCATCGAGGAGGCGTTGCAGCGGGGCCTCCTGCTCCTGAAGGCCGGGGTGCACGGGAACTGCATTCGGGTGCTGTCTCCGTTGACCACGTCCGAGGCCGAGCTCGACGACGGTCTTCGCGCCTGGGAAGAGGCGCTGACGGCCGTTCTCGGCTAGCGCACGCCCCGCCGCTTCGGAAGACTCCCCGGGTGCGCGCGGGCGAAGAGCGCAAGCTCGTCACGGTTCTGTTCGCCGATCTGGTCGGCTCCACGGCCTATGCGGGCGATCGGGATCCCGAGCGCGTACGCGCCCAGCTCGAGCCGTTCTACGGCGCGATGCGCGAGGAGATCGAGCTCACGGGCGGAACGGTCGAGAAGTTCGCCGGCGACGCAGTGATGGCAGTGTTCGGCGCTCCGGCGGCCTTCGAGGATCACGCGGAGCGCGCGCTGCACGCCGCGCTCGGGATGCAGCAGCGGATGGGCGGACTGTTCGGTGGGGAGCTCGAGCTCCGTGTGGGTGTGAACACCGGAGACGTCGTGGTCGGCGCCGCGTACGAGGGCGGATCCTTCGTCACGGGCGACGCGGTGAACGTCGCCGATCGTCTCCAGAAGGCGGCGCAGCCGGGTGAGGTGCTCGTGGGGGAGCGGACAGCCGCGGCGGCGGCCGGCGCCTTCGAGTTCGGCGAGCCGCGGACCGTCGAGGCCAAGGGGAAGCCGGGCGGCGTCGAGGGCGTACCCGTCGAGCGCGTGCTGCGAACGATCCGGCCGCGCGGAGTTGCCGGCCTTCGCCGGGTCTTCGTCGGTCGTGACGGCGAGCTCGACCTCCTTCGCGCGACGTACCGGCGCGCGGCGACGGGCGCCGAGCCGCACCTCGTCACCCTCGTCGGCGAGCCGGGCGTCGGGAAGTCCCGGCTCGTTCGCGAGCTCCTCGCCGCTCTCGCGAACGAGGCACCGGCGCCGATCGTCCGGACAGGTCGCTGCCTCGCCTACGGTGACGGGATCACCTACTGGCCGCTCGGCGAGATCGTGCGCGAGCAGCTGGGACTTCGAGAAGGGGCTTCCGCGGAGGAGCTCGAGCGGGGCCTGGAGGGACGGGAGATTCTCGGGCTCTCACTCGGTCTCGACGTTGCGCCCGAGCTCCACCCGCTCGACGCGCGAGAGCAGCTGCATGCCGCTGCCGTGCGCTTCGTGGAGGAGATCGCGCTCGAGTGCCCGACAGTGCTCCTCGTCGAGGACATCCACTGGGCGGAGCCCGATCTGCTCGATCTCCTCGAGCGCATCGTGTCGGACGCACGAGCGCCGCTCGTCGTCCTCGCCACCGCCCGTCCCGACATGCTCGAGGCGCGCCCGGCATGGGGCGCGGCGAAGCGGAACTCGACCGTCCTCTGGCTAGGCCCGCTCTCGGCCGACGTCGCTGCGCGGATGGTGGACGGGATGCTCTCGGCGGCGCTGCCGGACGACCTCCGGCACTCCGTGGTGGAGCGGGCGGACGGCAACCCGTTCTTCCTCGAGGAGCTCATCGGCGAGCTGGTCGAGAGCGGAGCGCTCGTCCAGTCGGACGGGACCTGGGTGCTCGGCGAGCGTGCGGAGACGCTGCCGATGCCGGACACGGTGCACGCCGTGCTCGCCGCGCGCATCGATCGGCTCCCACCGACCGAGAAGGCGGCCCTACAGGCTGGTGCCGTCGTCGGGCGCGTGTTCTGGGAGCAGCCGGTCGTCCACCTGCTCGACGGCGTCGAACCCGACTTCGGCGTTCTCGAGGACCGCGACCTGGTCGCCGAGCGCCGGCGGTCGACGCCGGACGACGATCGTGAGTTCGCGATCAAGCACGCCCTGACTCGCGAGGTCGCCTACGGCTCGATCCCCAGAGCTCGCCGCGGCAAGCTGCACGCGGATTTCGCCGAGTGGCTCGAGCGGACGGCGGTGGACGAGCGCGCCCCGCTCCTCGCGTACCACTACTCGGAGGCGGCGAATCCGGAGCAGGCCGACCTCGTGTGGTCCGGCGACCCGGACGGTCTCGCGCACGTGCGCGAGCGAGCCGTCCACTGGCTGTCACGCGCGGGTCGGCTCGCCCGCGGACGCCACGAGATGGAGGAAGCGGTCGAGCTGTACACCCGCGCGGTCGGCCTCTCCGACGATCCGTACGAGCAGGCCGTCCTGTGGCGAGCGATCGGCGAGGCACAGGCGCTGCGGTACGACGGGGAGGGGATGCGACTGGCACTTCTCCGCGCGGCTGACGGACCGCTCGACGACGTCGAACGGGCGGACACCTACGCGTTCCTCGCCTTCCAGTCGTCGATCCGGTCCGCGATGTGGTCGATCCGACTGAACATGGACCGCATCGAGGACTGGGCGACGAAGGCCCTCGAGCTCGCGGCTCCGGGCTCGGAGGCGCGTGCGCGTGCGCTTCTGGCCCTCGCCAACATCGAGCTGACGGGCGCGTCGGAGGAGGTCCTCGACGAGGCGACACGACTCGCCGATGGGCTCCAGAGCGTCGAGCTCCGCTCGTTCGCCCTCGGCGCCAGGACGCAGGCGGCGTTCGATCAGCGGCGCTTCCTGGATGCTGCCGCGTTCAGCGAGGAGCGACTGGCGTTGATGTCGCAGATCGAGGACCCGGATCACCTCTGTGAGGCGTACGAGGCCGCATCCCCGGCCGTGGCCGCCGTGTGCCGTTTCGACGAGTCGCGGCACCTCGCAGAGCTCCACGGCGTTCTCTCGCAGCGACTCTCCGCCCATCACCGCGTCCACTCGGTGTCGCTCGAGCTCGAGCTCGCGGACACGATGGGCGACTGGGCCGAGCTCGCGGCGCAGACGGATCGCGCGCAGGCCGCGATCGAGGCGAATCTCGCGACACCGTGCGTCCGAAACCCGCGGGACTACCTCTTGCTGGCGCTCGCGCACCTCTGTCTCGGTGACGACCTTCGCGCACGCGAGCTCGAACGAGCCGGGCTACGGATCGCGGGCGAGGGGTACGAGAGCTACCTCAGCGGCGTTCGCCTGCGGATGGCGCTGGAACGCGGCGACCGCGACGCGCTCGAGACGCTCATCGTCCTCCCGGTCGAGCGTGCGCTCGTGTGGGGGCCGGGGATCTTCGCGGCTCGGATGGACGCGCTCGTCGCGCTCGGACACGACGAGGGGCTCGAGGCGGAGGCGGCGATGCTCGTACAGCCGGGAACGTCCGTCGAGCCGTTCGCGCTGCGAGCGCTGGGAGCGGCTCGCCGGGACGACGATCTGCTGACACGGGCGGACGAGCTCTTCGCATCGCTCGGCCTCGGCTGGCACCGCGCCCAGACCGAGCGTCTGCTCGCCGGCGTCTAGTACTGGAGCCGTGATCGGCGCTCGTGCCGTTCGAGCGCGAGGGCGATCAGACGGTCGAGGAGCTCCTCGTACGGGATCCCGGCCGCTTCGAAGAGCTTCGCGTAGACGCTC
>Ga0111539_10013116_pt1 | contig 10366 bp, 9 predicted proteins | sample RhiMethybrSRZTD1_FD_79667 | JGI IMG/M metagenome (GOLD analysis project Ga0111539, IMG submission 79667) | Populus rhizosphere microbial communities from Tennessee, USA - Rhizosphere MetaG P. TD hybrid SRZTD1 (version 2) (version 2) | ecosystem: Host-associated > Plants > Roots > Rhizosphere >... | reverse complement strand
TTCGAATTTTGCAAGAGTTGCTGAATCTGCTCGGTTCGCTGCGAGCTGGTGATGTAGGCAATCGGGAGTTCCAGAATCTGCCAGAATAATGCACCAATCATCCCAGCAATAAAACCCACCTTCGCCCCGAGACCCGCCGCAATCTCTCCAGCAAAATCCTGGCGCAAGAGATAAACGGACAGCAGTCCCCCGCCGCCAATCCATAATAAGCAACAACAATTCACCACCGGTAAGGCCGAGAGTACGCCCAAGGCAACTCCACCCAGGAAGGCAGGTTTTAGTACGCTTAGCGGCTCGCTGGGAAGTGGAGGGGGATGGAACGAAGAATCATGTGGGCGGGTTCCAGCTGGAGATCCCTCAGGCAGGAGCGGGGGTGGCAGTTGTCCTTCCGGCACCTCAATGGGAGCATCCAGAGACCGTACTTCTTCAACAGAGGCTCCACAAATGGGACAAAACCGCGCCGTCTCGTCCAGGAGTTGCTGACATGAAGGACACTGTTTCGCCATTCGAGCGCTTGCGAGCCACTATATTCAAGGAAACCAGACCACAAAAGTCCGCCTACCTTATACTAGGAACTCCAGCCTTTCAACTGATTATTTGGGGTGCTAAGATGCACCCAGTGCGGGATTCAAGGAGAACCTATGCAGTCTTTTCAGAAGAGTGTGCAGGAACTGATTACGCAAACTTCGACCAATCTCCCGCCCGACGTGCGACAAGCCATGGCGGCGGCGGTTACCAGTGAACAACCGAACACGAAGTCTTCCCAAGCCTTGGCGGTGATCGCGACCAATATCGACATGGCCTGCGATGACCAGGGCCCGATTTGCCAGGATACGGGCATGCCCACATTCGAGATCAAAACCCCTGTGGGCGCCAACCAGCTCGAGATGAAGAAAATGATTCGTGCTGCCGTCGTGGAAGCCACGAAGCTGGGCAAGCTGCGGCCCAACTCGGTGGATTCTCTGACCGGGAAGAACAGCGGCGATAATCTCGGCCCTGGAACACCCATCTTGCATTTTGACCAGTGGGAAAACAATCAGGAGATTGAAATCAAGCTGCTACTCAAAGGCGGAGGCTGCGAAAACAAGAACATTCAGTATTCCGTGCCCTGTGAACTGCCTCAACTTGGTCGCGCTGACCGCACCCTCGACGGTGTTCGCAAATGTATTCTGCATGCCGTCTGGCAAGCTCAGGGCCAAGGCTGCAGCGCTGGAGCCATTGGGGTCTGCATCGGGGGGGATCGCACCTCAGGATACACGCATGCAAAGGAACAGTTGTTTCGCACCCTGGACGACGTGAATCCCGATCCCGAGTTAGCCAAGCTGGAAAACTACATCATGGCCGCAGCCAACACGCTTGGAATCGGCACCATGGGATTCGGCGGGGGTGTCACACTGATTGGTTGCAAGGTAGGAGTGCTGAACCGGTTGCCTGCCAGTTTCTTCGTCTCCGTAGCATACGATTGTTGGGCTTTTCGGCGGCTTGGAATCGTTTTGGACGCTGGAACTGGAGCCATCAAACGCTGGCTTTATCGGGACGACAAGCCCTCAGCACCCATGGGTGGAAGCGGCGGCTTTCCGCGCACTGGAAAAGAAGTTCGGCTGCAAGCTCCGATCAGCGAAGACCAGGTTCGCAGCTTGAAAGTTGGCGACGTCGTTCTAGTGAGTGGCGAGATGTACACGGGACGAGATGCGGTCCACGCTCACTTGATGAAGCACGATCCGCCGGTCAGCTTGCAGGGCAACATCCTCTACCATTGCGGCCCGGTTGTCCTCAAAAACAATGGCCACTACAAAATCACGGCGGCAGGACCGACTACCAGCATTCGCGAAGAACCTTACCAGGCCGACATCATCAGGAGATACGGCGTGCGAGCGGTGGTCGGCAAGGGCGGCATGGGTGCGAAAACTCTAGCGGGCCTGAAGGAGTCGGGTGCGGTATACCTTAATGCCATCGGCGGTGCGGCTCAGTACTACTCGCGCTGCATTGAGGAGGTCTTGGGAGTCCATTTGTTGGAGTTTGGCATTCCCGAAGCGATGTGGCACATCCGGGTGAAGGATTTTCCCGCAATCGTAACCATGGACGCGCACGGAAACTCGCTCCACGCCGATGTCGAGAAGGCCTCCGCCACGATGATGGCGAAGCTGGCAGAGCCCGTGTTCATGTAGTAGCGGGACTCGCAGATGAGTCAGTGTTGGAAGAATCCTGTGGGCGATGATCCTTTTTTCGCCGCACAGCTGGCATTCCCATTCTTGACCAATTTTTTTCAGGGCTTTCGAAAATGGCGGGTGAGATTGTAGACACCGATTCCGATCAAGATGAGCGGCCAACCTCGCAGTACAAATCGCAGAGTTCCTGAAACAAACTGATTCACCAGAAAGACTCCCCCCACCAGAATGGAAAGACTTCCTGCCCAGAAGTCGGGAAATTTCATCTTTTCAAGCGGCGTGATAACGGTAATCCCCTGGAGAGCGAGCGTTCGTTTCTTGGCAACGTGATAGGCATCGAACGGCATGTAGAGATACACCGCTGCTGTCAGGATTCCGAAAACCGGGCCGAGGTCTCCCGTTTCACTCGAACTTGACAGGGAAACCAGGCTCCCAAAAACCAAGACCTGCAGAAAAGCTTTGAAGTAGTCTCCATTGCAAATCGAGCCCACTCCCGGAATGAAGCCTAACAGCAAAGAGACGCCCGGCGGGCAGTACGGATAGCCGAGGGTCGCCGGTAAAGGGGGAACAGAAAACGCTCTTCCAGAAGGGTTCACGGGTGGAGGGATCGGTGGAGGTGCGGAAGGCTGGCGCTTCTCACGTTCTTGTCCGCATTCCGCGCACAGAACCAGCGATTTGTCGGGAGAAATACACTCCAAACACAGTGCCTTTCCGCAGTCTGAACAGTATGCCGCAGCTGCAGCGTCGGTGTGATTTGCACACTGCATGAAGCCTCCAAGGCTGCCAGACCTTGCCTTTCGGACCAGCGCCGTCTCTAATAACGTGTCGCAGGCCGCAAAAGTTCAATAAACCTCAGGGAGTTGGTGCTGGGATGCGCTTGCGCAGGAGTACCTCAAGTACCTGATGTTTCAACAGATAGAATTTTTGGCTGTTGAACTCGGTGAAGAGCTGAGTCACATCCCGCGTCTGATAGACCTTTTTGATTTCCATCGCCCGATCCAACGGAATGTATTCCAAAAATGATTCGCTGCTAATGCGGTATTTGTGCAGGGTTACGGGCCCGGCAACCTTTTGCGTTCGGAAGAAGCCCAGAACGAAACTGTCCGGCTTCATTTTCGCCGAGATGCGGTCCACAAAAACGCGTGCAAACTTCGGTTCCAGGTAGCTCAAGAAGTCCCAGCAGATTAAACCATCAAAGAACTGGTCGGCGTAGTCAAAATTCTCGCCGAAAAACTGCTGCTCGTTCAGCGTGATCTTTTCGTCCACCAGCATGGAATATTTTGGATTCGAGTATGCAGCGAGGAAATCCTCCATGTAGACCTTGATACCAAGATTGAGAAAGAACTCAATATTCGAGCCAATCACTGGGCCAAGGTCCAGAACAACAGGATTCTCCTTCCGCGTCACCGAGGCGATGAAATCCTTCAGGATGCTGGTTTGATAGGAGGCGTGCGCCGAAGCCGAAGGCGCCCGGGCAGGTTTCACGCTCTGGGCTGCAGAGGCACTGGGAGATTCGGTCGTGTCGTTGCGCTTCCAGAATTTGAATGGGTCTAGGGGATTTTTCATGGCGAATCAAACGCCAATCCGTTTCGCAAGCATAGGCCTGAATCGGCCTTGAGTGGATCTTACAACAGTTCCCCGAGAAACCCGTTAACGAAAGACGCACAAAGACTGACAGCCCTGAAGGCAGGATGGCCAAATATGGTCGGGCTTATGGTAGGTCCGCGGATCGCTGGAGCACGCGGACACCTGATTGACCCGGTGTCCACGTTTCGAGAGGTTCGTGTAGTGCTGGCCATCGCGCTGCGCAAGCACTACCGTTTATGGCCTCACTCTAGGCTCTGGATTGTTTTGGCAAAGCAAAGACTGGCGCCAAACGAGACTTTGGTTTCAGCAGAAAGTTCAAACAGTCGTGCTACGACAGTGTTGCTTGAAGTGCAGGAGGACTACTTCGCCTGGACTTTGGGCATGGACGGCTCAGAGCTCATCAATTTGACGGGCTCGACGCGCGGCAAGTCTGTCTTCTTTTCGGTGCCGCGTTGCATGTCGACGCTGCCTTTGAAGTGCGCGCCGTCGGCAATCGAGATCCTGGGGGCCTTAATGTCTCCCATGACGGATCCTGAGGTTTTGATTTCGAGAATGTCGCTGGCGTTGATGTTGCCTACGACGCTGCCAATGATCGTTACGTTCTTCGCGTTGATCTCGGCGTTGATCTTTCCGTTGGGCCCAATGACGAGGTTGTGATCCTTGAGCTCAATCTTGCCTTCAACACGGCCTTCGATGGTGAGATCTTCATCGCCGGTCAACTCTCCTTTGATGAAAACGGATCTTCCGATGTTGATGACTTCCTCCTTGCTTGGGTTGGGTCTGGGTTCGAACCGTGATTCCATAGGTTTTTTCTCCTCGAGTACGTTCATTGGAACCTCCTCCTTTCGCGGTGCATAGGTTTCCCTGTCATCTTCGGGTCGTTTGTTCTTCCACATAGCGCCTCCTGAACGCGAAGCCAAACGCTTCGTCATTCATCCGATATGATGGCAATGCGGCCCCCCAACCGGCCTATACCTTAGCACAGGAAAAATTTAGGCGTGCAAGGAATTTTCCGTTTCCTTTGCGCCAAACGCTGGGGTTTTCCGGATCTTGACAACCAGCAGTGCTCAGGTCTTGCTTTTGCTAGTCGCAAGCGTTATCGACACTTCACCGTGCAGAGGTTAGTTTCGGAAAGAAGTTAGTGCGACGCCGGACAGCTTCCGACAAACAGAACGCGGCCCACTAGAAGTCGGAGCGGAATGCTCTCCGTAGAACGGGGGCAGGATCATACTGAGCAACCTTTGGAATTGAGCAGAGGGTGAAGAGACCAGTAGAAGAGAGAAGAAAGCGGTGATGTAAGGCATGTAGGCCGTCACATCACCGCAAGGAAGGCTGAAGCAGGTGTCTGCAGCGAGCCAACTATTTGCTGGGCTCAGCCTTGCGATGCCGAAAGTGCTGAATGAGCGGGCCGCCTTCCTCAATCTTATAGTCAGCCGGAATCTCAAAGAGTGACCGTGGCTGTTCAGCTCGACCGATTCCCGTAAGGCGATAGACCGTCTCCCCCATCCGCGGATCGCTGTTCTTCGACATCACCACAATTTGCAACTCAGGTGAGAACCAACTCTCAGAAACAGTTTGGATTGGCTGTTCATTGCCAACTTGACCGGCTGGCAGCGTAATCGTTGTACGCGTTCCTTCAGCTTCGATTCCCTCAATCACGCGCTTCCCCAGTGATTCCGTTTGAGGTTTTGGAAGGGCACTCTCAAAGCCATCCACCGAAACCTCCGTGCTGCCCGCGAACGCAATGGTCTGTCCTCCTGGACCGGCGACGCGTCGTTCAAAGCGCATGTTTTGCCCCGGCTGCGCATGGCTGATCGCCAGAGCGACTTCTCCAACTTCTCCCCCTGGCTCGTCGGTTGCAACCATTGCCAGGGGCTTGAGAGAAATCTTGCGGGCGGTGCGATCCTTGGGATTGAGGATGTAATGAACACCAGCCACGATGTCATCGATAAAAATGGTCTGCGGGGCATCACCCGACACTGCCCAAGGCCCAATGGCACCAAGGGTCTGTTCGCGGCGTGTGCGACCTTCGCTGTCGCGAAAGACACTGGCGCTGGACTTATGTTGAATACGGTTGCCATCGCTCAATGTTTGTGTGGACTCAGTCACCGCTTCGGCAGCGTAAGGGGCGCCCTTGACAGGCTTACCGCCAAAGCTCATTTCTGATGCAACCCAGCCAAAAGTGCCTCCAGCTAGCGGGCCGTTTACCACATCAGGGCCGAACACACGCATGCCTGGCGTCCCGGGGGCGCGTTGGATCACGACGTCTTCCTCCACTCGAACCGGGTCCTTTGCCTTCGCGGGTTCTTCCGCGACTACGACTCCCGCACCAGCCAACAATAGAACTGCATGGATGAAAACTTTCCTGGTTATCATTCGGTTGTTTCCTTTCTTGATTAGAATCATTCACAAGAGCGCCGTTCGTCTGCGTGTGCACCCACTTCGGGACGGCTCGCTGCTATTCACTCCCTGACAAAACGTACGGCCAGGGCCCTGCCATCCTCACCCAACATAACGTCCGCCTGTACAGGTTCACGCGCCCGTTCCATGTTCATAGGTAATCCAAACACCTGGAGCGCCGATCGAGGCAGCTTCACACGCACGAACTGCCGCTGCTCCGACGAAAACCGGGGTCCGGCAGCCATGAACGGAATAAACTCCGTTTCGATGTGGTCATTAGCCGTCCGTTCCGCCTCGACGGGGCGCCGCTCCGTGCGTCCGGTAGAACGCGCCGCATACTGCAATCGGCCTTCGGTGACCGGAGTCGAAACTTGCGGTGGACGAGGCTTGACCGGACGCGCTGGTTTGCGACCCGGGTCCCGGGGAGTTTCTGACCGAATTCCCCTTTCGGGAGGGGGGAGGGCCACCAAACCGTCGGGCTGGGTTGGGCCAGACTGAGGACCCGCCCCGTCAACTCCCGCCGCCACCCTTCCCAGAGAGGGGATTTTTCCAGGGGCAGCAGCCGTTTGCTCTGAACTTGCAGAGAGCTTCGGTGCGGGCTGACGTTGCGCTTGCTCCACATCTGTTTTCCGAGTGAATTGAATCAGCGCCCAACCGAACAACAACAGAATGGAAGCTGCCAACCCAACGTAACGTGGAGCTTTCCACAGTGCCCGATTCGGTGATTGGATATCTGGCACCGCCGCCTTCGTACGCTCAAGGGCGCGGAACCTTGTCAACAAGGCAGCCTCAACGTGTGCAGACGCCGTTTCATGTTGGGCTGTGTTCGCCCACGCCCGCAAACCCGCCACCAACACTCGTTCCTCAGCCAACCGAGCCGCGCAGCGTGAGCAACTGCTCGCATGACTTCGGGCCTCGGTATGAATGAGACCTGCGTGGCTTTCTTCAGCAACCAGCTCTAGAAGGCATGCTTCAAACTCGGCGCAATTCATTTAAAACACCTCATACTGTTGCGGCTGACTCCGGATGGAGTCTCCTTGGCGTCACGCAATTTCTGAATGAGCAGCGCGTGGGCACGGTGCAGACGTGAACGAATGGTTCCCACCGCGCAGCCAATGGAGCGGGCAGCTTCCTCGTAGCTCATTTCCTCAAGGTCGCACAACGCCACAACTTCCCGATAGTGTAATGGAAGGGTCAAAATCGCCTGTCGCAACGCTGACAGCCCCTCCCGGAGTGTCAGATCCCCCAGTGGGTCTCCCGGTGCAGTGATCGGCTCCAAAGAAGCACCCCCATCGTCGTGAATCGGAACTTGAAACTTGCCGCGCTCCATGTGACGTCGCACCTGATTGCGCGCCACGCCGTAGAGATAGGGTGCAAGCGAACCTCTCGATGAGTCAAACCGGGAAAACTCACGCATGAGAGCCAGAAACACCTCTTGAGTTATGTCGTCGGCAACGCTTTGGCTACCGCTCATTTGCAGAGCAAACCGATAGACAGGTCCCTGGTGACGTCGATAAAGCACGGTAAAGGCATGCTCATCACCGGCTCGTGTCAGCCGCAACAGTTCTTCGTCGCTCAGCGTTTGCGGATCGATCATCGTCTGTGAGTCTGCGTCAAGTTCCGGCTGACAACTATATTTCAGCCGACCAGCGAAAAAGTTCCAGGAAATCTAGCTAGGCGTCCCGACAGAGACCCCATTCCGTGGCAGGCGGGCTTTTCTGTTGGCAGCCTATTCTGATTCCCTCTACCATCACAGAGGTTGGCCGTCGCTTGTCGGGAGCAGATTTGGATTCTCTATCCTAATTAGCTAGGGGCTTCGCTCTTGAGATTCCGGGGGTTCTTTGCGCTGTTCAACGCACCGCACCATCTGCCGAAGAGAGTGCATCAAGATAACGAGAACAAAAACCTCGTTAGGATTAGTTAACGGTCTATGGCACGGGTTCTTATTGCGGGCTGCGGGTACACGGGCATCGCCTTGGGGATGCAACTAGCCAGCGAACAGCATACCGTGTGGGGACTCCGCAGACGACCCGAACTTCTGCCGGCTGCGATTCACCCACTGAAAGCAGACCTCTGCGACCCTGGCAGCTTGACATTGATACCGCCGAAACTCGACTTCGTCTTCTACACGGCAGCCGCCGAACGCACGGACGATGCTTCCTATCAAGCGGCCTATGTGACCGGGATTCAGAATCTCCTGAACCATCTATCCGAGACACATCAACAGCTACGGCGGATTTTCTTCACTTCCAGCACTGCGGTCTACGCACAAACAGGAGGCGAGTGGGTGGATGAAACTTCCGAGACGGAACCTCGGGAGTTTTCCGGACGCAGGCTCTTGGAAGGAGAAGAGTTGCTCTTGAGAGGCCCCTTCACAGCAACGGTTGTGCGGATGGCGGGCATTTACGGGCCTGGCCGGACACGTTTGATCGACCAGGTGCGTCGCGGTGAAGCAGGCTACCAGACAGATGAACCTCGGTATACGAACCGGATTCATCAGGAGGATTGCGCCGGTGTTTTGCAGCACTTGATGAGGTTGAGTTCACCCGAGACCCTGTACCTAGGCACAGACAAAGAACCGGCGGATCAAGCCGAAGTGTTGCGCTGGCTTGCGAAACGGCTGGGAGTTCCCCCATCGTGCGCAGAATCAAGAGTGCCGAGCGGGAAAGAGTCCAAAAGCAACAAGCGCTGCAGGAATTCCCGCCTTGTACAGTCCGGATATTCTTTCCTCTATCCGACGTTTCGCGAAGGGTATGAGGCGATCCTCGCCGAAATGGCACTTCTTCCTTCTTGATTGCACGCAAGAACCGAGCGGGTCCGCTGGAAGTTCCTTTGGTATCTGGAGGGAAGGTGCCCCGCCGTGCTTTGACTAGTTTACAGCTGAAAGGCTTCTCCCAAAGTCAGGAGAAGTCGTCGAGGAACTGCTTGAGAAACTACCTGATGTGACAGTAAAAGGCGACGGGGCAGAAATAGTCAAACACGTTTCTTCAGGTTCTGCAAAGCAAATCACGACAAGGGCTTTCTCACTTGGCAGAAAGCGGCGCCAGCCCTCGCGCGTTTAGATCAATCCGCCACAGTGCAGTGCCGGCCGTTATATAGAGTGACTTCAGCTCCGGGCCCCCGAAGGTGCAGTTGGTGACCGAGTCCTCCGGCACTGGAATGAAACCGAGAGCCTTCCCACCAGGAGACACGATGAAAACGCCAGCCTTGACGGAGCTATCCTGCTCCTGAGAAAAGCCTCCATTCAATCCCGCCGTGATGTAAGCATTCCCATCCCGATCCAGACACATGCCGTCACCGCCTCTGCCCGTCCCAAAGTCGTGCAGCACCCGGCGGGCGCCGACGGAATTATCCGCTCGCAAGGCATACGCATAGACTTTCCGCGCACCACCTCGGCTGGGGTTGTTGTCCACCACGTAGAGTGTCTTCTGATCGGGAGAAACCGCAATCCCATTGGGACGCTCGACGTCAGCAATGAGGCGTACTAGCTTGCCGGAAGGATCGATTCGATACACCGACTCCTTTTCCAACTCCATGCCGTCCCGGTTCCCATAGCGAGGGTCGGTGAAATAAATCCTGCCTTTGGCATCGACAGCCAGATCATTCGGGCTATTCAAGCGCTTTCCCTCGTACTTTTCAGCCAGAACGGTCAGAGCCCCGTTGCTTTCGGTACGCGTGACCCGGCGCCCCCCTCCGCTGCCACTGCCCTCGCACGCGAGCAACCTGCCTGCCGCATCGAACTCCAGCCCATTGGCACGCCCGCTGGGTTCCCGGAAGATTTCCAACGGCAGAGGCAACGCAGCTTGCCGGTCAACGCGTACTCGCAAGATCCGACTGTTGCTGGTGTCGGTGAAATAGAGATAACCCTCCCGATAGACTGGCCCCTCGGTAAACGGAGTCGCCTGCGCAGCCTGCGTGCGCGCCACCAGTTCGACTTTCCTTCCAAGTGGAACAATTTCCGACGCAGCGCTGGCGTGAGAGGTAAGGCTGCAGCCGATCGCCAAAGAGATCAGAAGAGATTTTGCAGTTGTCATAGAGTCTTGTAGCCCCTTCGTTCGCACATCAACGGTCGGTCAAGAAGTCCCGGTTCTTCTGAGTGGAGGCTGTGTGTCCCCCTTGGGAAGGGGGACGCCGCGTTTTTCTGCGGCAGGGGGTCGTAACGAAAACCCCGTCTCAATCTCCCCTTATGTGCTTCGCAAAGGGGGAGAAGG
>Ga0111539_10013115_pt1 | contig 10366 bp, 7 predicted proteins | sample RhiMethybrSRZTD1_FD_79667 | JGI IMG/M metagenome (GOLD analysis project Ga0111539, IMG submission 79667) | Populus rhizosphere microbial communities from Tennessee, USA - Rhizosphere MetaG P. TD hybrid SRZTD1 (version 2) (version 2) | ecosystem: Host-associated > Plants > Roots > Rhizosphere >... | reverse complement strand
ATTCTCAGCGACGTTGATCGTTTGATAGTGCCGGCACTCACTCATTGGAACCATCCTTCCTTTTTCGCTTACTTCGCCACTTCAACTTCAGCCCCTGGAATTTTCGGCGAGCTTTTGAGCGCGGCCTTCGACGTCAAATCGATGTTGTGGCGAACTTCACCGGCCTCGACCGAATTAGAGGAAGTCGTGCTCGACTGGCTGCGGCAGATGTTGGGTCTCGACGCCGGCATGACCGGCTTCATCTACGACACTGCGTCGGTATCCAGCATGCACGCGATCGCCGCTGCGCGCGAGGGAGTGGAGCTGCGGATTCGCGAAGAAGGCATGAGCGGAAGAAAAGACTTGCCGTTGCTACGTGTCTACGCTTCCGAGCAGGCGCACTCTTCAATCGACAAAGGGGTTATCACTCTCGGGCTGGGCCAGCGAGGTCTGCGTAAGATTCCGGTAGACGGGGACTTTCGGATGGATCCGAAAGCACTCGCACAGGCCATCGACGAAGACAAACGCAATGGCTTCATCCCTTTCTGTATCGTCGCGACGGTGGGCACAACCTCAACCTCGAGTATTGATCCTATTCCCGAGATCGTAAGAATTGGTGAGGAGCACGCCATGTGGCTCCACGTTGACGCTGCTTATGGCGGCTCGGCGGCGGTGGTGCCGGAGATGCAGCATGTGCTCGCCGGCTGTCATCGCGCAGACTCGCTGGTGTTGAATCCGCATAAATGGTTATTCACGCCCTTTGATCTCTCGGTCCTCTATTGTCGTCATTTGGATTTACTGCGCCGCGCGTTCTCGCTGGTGCCGGAGTACCTGCGCACACCCGAGCAGGAAAAAGTGCGCAGCGGATCCGATTATGGTGTCCAGCTGGGCCGGCGGTTTCGCGCGCTGAAGCTTTGGATGATCATTCGCTACTTTGGTCAGGAAGGATTGGCGGCGCGGATTCGCGAGCATTGCCGCCTGGCGCAACTTTTTGCTTCATGGGTCGAACAATCGACTGACTGGGAACTAATGGCGCCGACACCTTTTGCGCTGGTCTGTTTCCGTGCGTGCCCAACAGTCCAGGACGAGGGCGAGGAGGCCCGGGCCAGGCGACTCGATACGCTTAATGAGCAAATCATGCACGGCGTTAACGCGACGGGCAAAGCTTTCCTGTCGCATACAAAGCTCAACGACCAGCTGACCCTGCGCCTTTCGATCGGAAACATCCGCACGACCGAGGAACATGTTGCCCAGCTTTGGGAACTCTTGAATGAGCAACTAAAGAACCTCACAAATTAATGGCTGTCAGCGATCATGGCGATGCGCACACGAATTCTTCTTGCCGTTGCAGTAGTTCTGGTTTCATCAGCCGCCTCGGCAGCGGCCCAATCACGTCGTCTGGCTCCGGCTGACATTCTGCGTGTCGCGGCGATCAGCGACGCGCAAATTTCACCCAGCGGCGAATGGGTCGTCTACTCGGTAGCAACCAACGAAGGCAATCAGACGGTCACCAACTTGTGGCTGGCGCGGGTTGGTGAACAACTCGCCGCAAATCCGCCAACCAGCCGTCAACCAGAACAACGCCGCAACTGGGATGGTCCTCGCGCCCTGGTCCGGCTCTTGCTTCCTTCGGGATGGAACGGCAGCAACCCGCGCTGGTCGCCGGACAGCAAATCGATCGCTTTCATCTCAACTCATGATGGCCAACGCGGAATCTGGGTTACCACTCCGAGCCATCAATTGCCCCGACTTGTCGCTGCGGTTCGCGAGACGAACTTTTTTATCACTTACGCCGGCCAGACGCTCGCGTGGTCGCCCGACTCGCGAATGATTGCGTTCATTTCGGCAAGTGAAGAGGCCGGGGATAAGGGCGAGGACCCACAGGTTATCGATCGCATTCAATATAAGTCACGCACATCTCTGTCCGACCGACTGCGTACGCATGTCTGGATCACGGATCTGGACGCGCCGCAACCGCGACAACTTACCTCGGGTTTGTTTTACGACCACGCATTGAGCTTCAGCCCTCGCGGCGACGAAATCGCTTTTCTCTCGAATCACGAACCGGATCCGGATGCCCTCAACAACTCGGATATTTTTGCTGTTAACCTGCAGGGACAGGTTCGACAAATCACTGCGACGGGTGGTTGCGAATACGAGCCGACGTGGTCGCCCGACGGCAAATGGATCGCCTACGCCGCTACCAGGCGGGAAGTTACGACGATTGATAGCATCGCGGAAGACACTCACATCTGGATCACCTCTGCCGGAGGAGACAATCGCCGCGACCTCACTGCGTCGCAGGATCGGCGCGCGCGCAACCCCCAGTGGCGATCGGACAGCCGAGCGGTCTACTTCTCGGCAAATGATCATGGACAGACGTTGGTCTTCGAATCCGACCTCAATGGAGATAAAGTCCGGCCGGTGTTTGGGGCCATCGACGAAACCGTCCGGCGGGAAAGCGAATCAAACGGCTCGCTGGATTCGAGCGCGCCAACCACACTCAATCAACGGATGCAGGTGTCTTCGTTTAGCGTCTCAGAACACCTGATAGTCGGAGAGTTTGTCTCGGGTCAAAATCGAATGCCGATTCGACTCGCGTCAATGGCTGCAGTTATCAGCGATCCCACTCACCCGCAGGAGATTTGGATTGGCCGCGGTAACGCACTGGTGCGGATTACCAATCATAACGAAGGCGTTCGTCGCAGCAGCGGGTTGGTCGAGCCCGGAGAATTTCGGTTCAAGAGTTTCGACGGGACCGAAACCCAGGCCTGGCTGATGAAGCCGGCGGATTGGCGAGAGGATCGGAAGTACCCAATGATCCTCAGCATCCACGGTGGACCACACGGAATGTACGGCTACTCGTTCAACTCATCATTTCAGGTCTATACCGCTCGTGGGTACGCCGTTCTGTATTTGAATCCGCGTGGCTCAAACGGTTATGGCCAGCGATTTTCTGATGGCACTGTGAATGAATGGGGCGGCGGAGACTATCGTGACTTGATGACCGGTGTTGATGAAGCGCTGCGGCGGTACGCATGGATCGACCAATCCCGGCTCGGGGTCACGGGAGGCAGCTACGGCGGCTTCATGACGAACTGGATCATTACGCAGACACCAAGGTTCAAGGCCGCCGTCTCGGTAGCAAGCCTGAGTAACCTGATCAGCTTTTACTCAACCTCGCTCTATCAGGATTTGATCCATTCAGAGTTCGGCGGTTTCCCCTGGGACAATTTCGACTTATTGTGGCAGTGGTCGCCCCTTCGTTATGTGCGACAGGTACAAACGCCGACGCTGTTCATTCACGGCGAACAGGACAATGACGTTCACATTACCCAGGCGGAGGAAATGTACATGGGCCTGCGGCGCCGCGGGGTCGAAACGGTCCTGGTCCGTTATCCTCGCGAAGGTCACGGGCTGCGGGAGCCTAAACATCGCGTAGACGCGCTGGAGCGAACTCTGACCTGGTTTGACAAGTATCTTAAATAAAGAGATGAGGACTAAAGCATGCTGACGCACATTGTGGTTTGGAAATATCGCGCGGATATTTCCGAAGTCACTCGCGAACAACACCGTTCACAACTGCGCACGTTGACTAATATTGTTCCGGGTATTCAAAGCCTCTCGGTCGGATCCGACACCCTGCATTCGCCGCGCTCATACGACACAGGACTGGTGGCGATCTTTGATGACCGGACAGTACTCGATGCGTATTCAGTTCATCCGGATCATGTCAAAGTGGTCGAGTTTGGCCATAGCATCATCGAGACGATGGCTAAAGTCGATTTCGAAGACTGAGCGGAGCGCCGACATCTTGTCGGCGGTTCGCGGGCGTGCTACTCGCGATTTCATCAAGGCTCTACAACCCGGCAAGAGGCCGGGGAACCGCAGGCGAGATGCCTGCGCCCCTAAATGAAGCGGAAAATTCTGATTGCGATTTTAGGACTCGTTGTTCTGTCCCAACTTCCCTTTGCCTATCGGCGGTATCGACTGCGCCGGTTGAAAAATTCGATTCAGCAACTCGCCGCTCAACGCATTCCGCCATCAACAGAAGGTGATTATGCAGACTACAAAGGAGCGATTCACGTTCATTCCTTTCTCGGCGGGCACAGCAACGGAAACTTCGCGGAGCTGATCTCGGGCGCCAGGGCAAATCAACTTGATTTCGTAATCATGACCGAACACCCTCAGGTTGAATTCGACACGTCGGCCATGACTCTCAAGGGAATACATGCGGGCATCCTGTTTGTTAACGGCAACGAAGTCTCGACGGCCAGCGGCGATCGACTCCTGCTAATCCCGGGCCAACCAAATGCCGCCTTAATGAGCGCGCAAACAACCCAACAAGTTATCGACCAGCAGAGAAGTGCGGGAGGGCTGGCGATTGCCGCCTATCCAACCGAGTCACAGAACTGGACAACAACAAACGTCGATGGCGTGGAAGTCTATAACCTGTTCACCAACGCCCGGCAGATCAACCGCTTCGTCACGTTTTTTGACGGCCTGTGGTCTTATCGCGGGTACGCTGAATTGATGTTTGCAAATTTCTTCGCGCGGCCGAGCGAAAACATACAGCGATGGAACTCCGTCATGAGCAACAGCAATCGGAAGCTTGTGGCAATCGCTGGAAATGACGCGCACTCGAATGTAGGACTGAGTCTGGATGATGCAGCCGGAAACAAATTGATCGGTTTCAAACTCGACCCCTACGAGAGAAGCTTTCGCACGGTGCGCACCCACGTACTGCTCAAAAAGGAGAGGCGCCTCTCGCAAGAAGCCCTGCTGGAGGGAATATCTCAAGGCCACTGCTACCTGTCGTTCGATCTGTTTGGCGAAACCAGCGGCTTTGTCTTTCGGATCAACAACTCGGACAGGATCATGGGCGACGACGTAGCGCTCAACAGCCAGCCACGTTTTCAGGTCCTGTCACCCCTCCCAGCCCGATTCGTATTGCTGAAAAACGGTGACCCGATTGATCAAAAGTCGGGAACCAGCGCGGAGTTTTCAGCCGGCGGACCCGGCGCCTATTGGGTGGAACTCTATCTGGACTCACTCCCTGCCCCTGTAACTGGCCAGCTTTGGATCATCTCGAACCCCATCTACGTTAAATAATGGCGTCGTAATGAGGCCAAGCCCTCCACAAATCGAGTCTTGAAGACAACTAAACCCGTGTGTTACTCTGTGTTTGGCCTCGTTGGCCAACCGACAGCCTCCTCCACATTTCCCAAAAGACGATGGCAACAAGCAAAGCCAGCCACTTTGACCTCGAATGGTGGGTAATCCAAAAGCGCGCCGTATATCTCGGTGCGCTGGTTCTGATTCTAGCCCTGATTGGAGGAGGGATGGCCCTGTACGTCTGGAAGTACGGCAACCCTCTGAAGAACGTCGCGATGAAATCAGAGGCGCGGGCGGGAGCGCGATTCATGTCGTTTGAAGGTGACGTTCGAGTCATTCGCGCGGCGACCCGGCAGGTGGCAATTGCCAATCGTGACATCCAACTCTATCCGGGAGATACGGTTCAAACTCAAGCCGACGGGCGGGCAAGGATCGGCATGGCTGACGGATCGACCGTAGTTGTCAGGCCGAACAGCACAATCATCATTCGTGACAACGAAAGCGCCGAAGACGGAAAGCGCTCCAATGTTCACGTCGTTGTTGATAGCGGACAGATGCTCGTCCGCACAAACGATCAGAGTGGCAACAATAAGAACGTGATCGAGACGCCCAAAACTCAGAATCAGATTAGCGGTCAAACCGCCGCCAGTTTCGGCGTTACGCCCGAAGGCACTGAAGAAATTCGCGTCAACAGCGGCGCCGTGCAAAGTTCCAACAGGCTGGGTGAGCGACTCTCTCTGCAAGGCGGTGAGTATGTTTCCGTAAATCAATCGGGAACGATTTCAAAGCCGCAGAAATTGCTGGAAGTGCCTCAGCCCGTGCAGCCACGCGATATGGAAAAAATCGTAGCCGTCAACAAGGGTTCGGCTACCGTGCCGCTACGTTGGCAAAAACCTCAATCGGGTGTGCCGGCTTATTATCGAGTCGAAGTGGCGACGTCGCCGTTCTTTGTTCCCGAAGGTAAAGTGATCGAACGCGACCAATTATCGGTGACCGAGTTCAGCGCGAGCGATCTGCGCCCAGGTTCTTACTTCTGGCGGATTAGAGCTAGTGCATCGACTGGCCAGACCAGCGATTGGAGTGAGCCGCTGAAGTTTATTGTGATGGCGCCCGGCGCTAAGTTATCTTCAATTCCAGTTTCAAATCTTTCCACGCTTCTTCTGGGTGGCAATGTCTACATCATTCGTGGAACCACCTCGCCTGGTGCGACTATCCGCGCGGCTGATCGCGAAGCCTCAGCCGCGGCCGATGGGAGTTTTCAGATTCAGATCAGCGCCCCGCCCAACTCACGCGAGGTCGCCATCCAGGTATCAGATTCGCAAGGCAACATGAGCAATTATCGCGTACCCCTCACGAGGTAGATCGAGCATTTAGTTTTTGGTTAAGACGGCCAGCCCCGGCCCTTATTTATCCTATTCGAGCGACCTTTTGCAGGGATAGGTGCCGGATGAAGAAACACGTCATTTTACTGGCTGAATCGCGAAGCGAATTCGCATCAGAGCTGCTCGACACCCTAAATTCAGCGGGCATTGGGGTTTTCAGCGACCCGTTGGCGGGCGGGCCCGCAGTGTATCCGCCAGCTGGTCTCCTGGAACTTCAACAGCCGGTCGCCCTGGTCTTTGAGTTACCAAAGCCAACCACCTCAGCTAAGTTGCGCGCCATCGTCGAGCGTGCGCACGAATCGTGGCCGGGCATTCCGCTCGTTGCCTGTCAGAATGCCGGCAACCTGATTGAATCAAAAACAAAGAGGCAGCTGACGAAACTTGGCTTTCGCGCGCTCGCGAAAAGCGTGGCGCAATTGCCCGCTCTTTTGCGCGAGGTTGAAGAGAGTCCGGATGCAGACGAACTGCCTGAACCCTTTAAGAGTTCGCCCGACACGAGAGCCTTCGCACTGCCTAAGTCGACGCGTAGCCAAAGTATGCGCGACGCATTCTCCTTAATCGCGTCGCTGCATTTCGCCGTGAGCGAGAAAGAGGCCGCGTCAATAGCCGTGGACGGTATTGCTCAATTGATGTGCGCCGATCGTTGGACCATTTTTGTCACCGACCCAAATACTAACCGGGACAAGATCGAACTCGAGTTGCTGGCAACTCAACCTGCTTCAGTTTTAGAAAAAGCTGTTCAACCTAACCAGCAAAATATTTCGGACAAGCCCGCCTCACCTGTGGTACCACCGACTATCGTCGCGCAGGAGGCAGTCTATCGAGTTGAGCCCGTCCGAAAGGCCACGCGCACTACTTGGGTGCTGGCGCTGCCGCTGGTTTGCGGAGAAAGGGTTCATGGCGTGCTCGAGGGAATTCGCCGGCGGCCCGGGTCTCGTTCATTCTCACGATCGGAGGTGGCGTTTATCAGCGCGATGACGACGCCTATAGCCGCGGCGCTTTCTAACTCTGTCCGTGTTGCCGAGGCTGAACGGCTCTCACAGACTGATGAACTAACGCGACTGCGCAACGCCCGCTATCTGCGACAGTTCCTGGTGAATGAAATGAAGCGTGCGCGGCGGTTCGGCTCAAAGATCTCCGCCCTGTTTCTGGATTTGGACGATTTCAAGACCATCAACGATTTGCACGGGCACCTGGTCGGCTCACATGTGTTGATGGAAGTCGCTTCCGTCATTCTGCCGTCCGTTCGTGACACGGATTGCGTGGTCCGCTATGGAGGTGACGAATTTGTGGTCATCCTCCCTGAAGCCAGCGTCCACGAAGCGGTGAGAGTTGCCGACCGGATCCGCGCCAAGATCGAGCGCCACCCGTTCACTGGCGGGCGACGGCTACAGATCCACCTCACGTCGAGCATCGGGCTGGCCGTATTTCCAGACGATGCCATGTCCCCGCATCAACTGATAGCGTGCGCGGACCGGGCCATGTACGCAGCCAAAGCGGCCAACAAGAATTGCGTTAGGGTCGTAACATCCCTCAACTTGCCGGCGACAGAAACGCGTATTGATGGTGACGCGGTCGACGGCCCACAATTTCAAAGAATTCCCGACGAGAAGTTCATTTCGTGATAGCGTTGGCGCGCAAATCGTTGTATCTTTGTGTGTTTGGTTCTGCTTAGGTGAGTCCTTTTATTTTTTGCCAGGCCCGTCGCGTCTTCCAGCCTGCACTCAATTTAATCGGCCACCCCTTCAGACAATTCATTTTCAGTCAGCGAAATCGGTAACAAATGGCTTTTAAATCTATCTTTAGTCTTTTTTCCAGCGATCTAGCGATCGACCTGGGAACTGCAAACACCCTGGTTTATGCGAAGGGCCGCGGCATCGTCGTCTCTGAGCCTTCAATCGTCGCCATCAACAAGGTTACCAATGCAGTCGAAGCCGTGGGCCGCGACGCAAAGGAAATGCTGGGCCGAACTCCCGGTAACATTGTGGCCATTCGTCCGATGAAAGACGGAGTGATCGCGAACTTCGAAGTTACCGAAAAGATGTTGCAGCACTTCATCCGCAAAGCGCACAACGGCAAAACCTGGGTAAGTCCCCGGGTGGTAATCGGCATTCCTTCAGAGATTACTCAAGTCGAGCGGCGGGCCGTCGAAGACTCAGCTTATCGCGCGAAGGCTTCCGAAGTTTATCTGGTCGAAGAAGCAATGGCTGCAGCTATCGGCGCCGGGCTGCCGATTACTGAACCGCACGGCAACATGGTCGTCGACATCGGCGGGGGCACAACCGACATCGCGGTGATCAGTTTGAGCGGCATCGTCTATTCGCGTTCTGTGCGGGTTGCCGGCAACGAGATGGACGAGGCGATCACGCAATACATCAAACGAAATTACAATTTACTGATCGGTGAACGCACGGCCGAAGCAATTAAGATTGAATTAGGCTCGGCATTCCCGCTTGATGAAGAGCTCTCTTTCGAAGTGCGCGGCCGAAACCTGATCGAAGGTATTCCGAAAACAATCACTATTTCTGACGAAGAAATTCGTGAGGCGCTCGCAGATTCCGTCTCGACGATTATTAATGCGGTTCGCGTCGCGCTCGAACGGACCCCTCCTGAACTTTCGGCCGACATCGTGGAGCGCGGAATCGTTTTGACTGGCGGCGGCGCACTACTGAAAAACCTCGACAAGAGACTCTCAATTGAAACTGGACTGCCCGTGTCGCTCGCGGAAGATCCGCTCGCGTCGGTTGTGCTCGGGACCGGCAAGATGCTCTCAGATTTCGACCTGCTGAAACGCGTGAAGTGGGACAACAGCTTAACGACCGGAGCATAGCCACTTAGTATCTGACATCTACCCCTAATATCTGCTTTAACAATGGCTGCTATTCGCACCCAAAAAGAGATTCGCCAACGAGCCCCCTGGTGGCTTTTCGGGTTGCTCGCGATGAACTTCGCTTTGATGACTTACGACGCGCGCGACAGCGCGACTAAGCAGCGAAAGATCCGGTCCATTGCGCAAACGATTATGTACCCCGTTCAGCGAGGCGCCTCAGGCACAGTGAATTGGGTCGGCGGTTGGTTCGGAAATATCGGCGAACTGCGTCGCGCTTCCGTGGAAAACGAGCAGCTGCGCAAACAGGTCGTGCAGATGCAAACCGAACTGCGCGATACGCGGGAAAAGGCCGCGCAGGCGCAACGGCTTGAACAACTATTCAAGCTAACGGAAACCAGCCCGTACCAAACAGTAGTTGCCCATGTCATTGCTCGCGATCCTTCGATGTGGTTTGACGGCATCACCATTGACAAGGGCCGCTGGGCCGGCGTCGAAGTGAATATGCCGGTTGTCACTCCTGGTGGAATCGTCGGGCGAGTGATTTCCACAAGTCCGCTGAGCGCGCAGGTAATGCTGGTTACCGACGAAAAATCGGGCGCCGGCGGCGTCGTCGGCCAGTTGGGCCAGTCAAACGCGATGGGCTCGATTAAAGGAATGGGCGAACTCGGCCTGCTGGAAATGCGATACGTGTCCGGAATGGAAAAGGTCCAGAACGGCGACGTGGTCATGACAACCGGGCAAGATGCGATTTATCCGCCCGGTTACAAGATTGGTGATGTGGTTGAAGTGCGGCCGGGATCTGCGACACAGGCTCTCGTGATTCACATACGCCCGAGCGCGGGATTGGAACGTTTGAAAGAGGTGGCGGTCCTGAGGTATCAACCACCACCGCGAGCTGAACCCGATCAATCTCTCCCCAACGTAGAAAAAAAGAATAGTAAGTAGTGAGTGCGTTGAGCAAACAGAAAACTTCGCCTCGGCTATCGGCGCTGTCCCGGCGTGCCGACCTCCCTGGTGATTGCGCAGCGCTCTCCGCTCACTGACCAGCAATGCGTCAACT
>Ga0111539_10013113_pt1 | contig 10367 bp, 10 predicted proteins | sample RhiMethybrSRZTD1_FD_79667 | JGI IMG/M metagenome (GOLD analysis project Ga0111539, IMG submission 79667) | Populus rhizosphere microbial communities from Tennessee, USA - Rhizosphere MetaG P. TD hybrid SRZTD1 (version 2) (version 2) | ecosystem: Host-associated > Plants > Roots > Rhizosphere >... | reverse complement strand
GGGCGCTACTGGTCGACGAGCACCCGGAAGCCGCCGTAGGTCATGCGCTTCATGTCGAACGGCATCTTCCCGGTCCCCATCATTTTCTTGATGCGCGGGTCGTTCATGACCTTCGCGTTCACCCGGTCGCGGTGCGCCTTCGACTTGTAGACGATCCAGGAGAAGAGGACCGTCTCCCCGGGCTTCACCTTGGCGCGGCGCGGGAAGGGGATCCCCATCGTGACGCGCAGGTCGTCGCCGGTGCACTCCATGTACTCGACCGCGCCGTGCTCCTTCCAGACGATCCCCGCCTTCGCGGCGATGCGGCGGTAGGCGGAGAGGTTCTTCTTCGGAATCGGGATCAGGAATCCGTCGACATAGCGGGGCATCGGACTCTCCTCAGATGGGATGTGGATCGGACCGGACCATTATCCTCCGTCGAAAAACTCCACCACACCGGTCTCGAGCGAATACTCCGCCCCCACCACGAGCAGCCCTTCGGTGGTGACCATGCGCTCCACCAGCTCGGAGCCGTGGCGCAGGAGCGACACCGAGCGCCGGACGTTCGCCCGCACCGCCTCCCGGACGATGTGCTCCGGGTCCCCGCCGGCCGCGACGACCTCCTCCACGGCGGGACGGACCCGATCGACGATGGCGCGCAGCGACGCGGCGTCCCGTTCCCCGGGCCGTTCGAGATCCTCGAGGGTCGCCAGGATGGCCCCGCACTGCGAGTGGCCGAGCACGACGACGAGGCGCGTGCCGAAGCGGACCGCGGCGAACTCCACGCTCGCCACCTGCGACGGCGCGACGATGTTGCCGGCGACGCGGATGACGAACAGGTCGCCGAGCCCCTGGTCGAAGACGATCTCCGCGGGGACGCGCGAGTCGGAGCAGCCCAGCACGATGGCGAACGGCTCCTGCCCGGCGGCCAGCGCGGTGCGGCGCTCGCGCGTCGCGCCGGCGTCGCGGCGCATGTCGTCCACGAAACGGCGGTTGCCGCTGCGCAGGCGCTCGAGCGCCGCCGCGGCCGCCACGTTCATCCGCGCGCGGTCCCGTGCCGGCGGGCCGGCGCCCCGTCCCGGCGTCGCCGCTCCACCGCCCGCTCCACCGCTTCCGCAATTTTCCCCAAGACCGCTCGCTCCGTTGGGCGTGAAGATCGCGCCGAGTATAGTGGAACGACACGGCATCACGACGGACCACGACACCATGGAGGAACGACGGCCATGTTCGACCACATCTCGTTGAAAGTGAAGTCCGCAGCGGCGAGCCGGAAGTTCTACGAGCGGGCCCTGGGGCCGCTCGGGTTCAAGGTGATCGACGCGTCGGAGAGCGGCGCGGGGTTCGGGGCGGAGGATGGCTCCGCCCTGTGGATTTCCGGAGACGGCGCCGCGGCGCCGGCGGTGCACTTCGCCGTCGCCGCCGTGGGACGCGCGGGGGTGGACGCCTTCTACAAGGCGGCCATCGACGCCGGCGGCCGCGACAACGGCACGCCGGGGATCCGCGAGAGCTACGGCCCCCACTACTACGCCGCGTTCGTCCTCGACCCGGACGGCAACAACGTCGAGGCGGTGTTCAACAAGCCGGTGACCTCCGGGACGGGGCGTTGACCCGGCGCCAGAAGGCATAGGCGGGGAGACCGAGGACCACCAGTGCGAGTCCCCACAGCGACTCGCGCGGCCGCTCGCGCAGCGTGGTGACGACGAAGACGAGCGACATCAGGATGAACAGCGCCGGCGTGACCGGGTAGCCCCAGGTGCGGTAGGGCCGTGGCCACTCCGGTCGCGACCGGCGCAGCACGAAGACGGCGAGGCCGGTCGCCGTGTGGAAGAGGAACCCCGCGAAGATGACGTACGTCCCGAGCTGCTCGTAGGAGCCGCTGCAGGCGAGCACGCTCGACCAGACGGCCTGCGCGACCAGACACGCCCCCGGTGTCCGGTAGACCGGATGGACGCGGGCGAGCGCCCGGAAGAACACGCCGTCCTGCGCCATCGGCAGATAGATGCGCGCCGCCGTGAGGATGCAGGTCGCGAGGCAGCCGAGGATCGACACCAGGACCGCCGCCGACATGAGGCGCCCGGGGACCTCGCCCAAAAGCGCGGTCGCGGCCGTTTCCCCGATGCGGGGCGCCGCCCCGAGCGCCTGCGGCGGGAGGGCGCGCAGGTAGACGAGGTTCACGAGCGCGTAGAGGACGACGGTGCCGGCGGTGCCGAGGAGCATGCCGCGCGGCAGGCTGCGGCCCGGGTCGCGGATCTCGCCGGCGCTGAACGATGCCTGGTAGAAGCCGTCGTAGCACCACAGGACGCCGATCATCGCGACCGCGATCCGGCCCGCGAGCGGGCCCGCGGGCAGCGGCTGCGACCACGGGTCCGGCGCCGTCGCCGGCGCCGCGAGCCCGAACCCGATGAAGGCAAGAAGCGCGGCGATCTTCACCGCCCCGATGGCGTTCTGCAGCCCGGCGCCGGCCCGCAGGCCGAAGTAGTTGACGAAGGTGATGACCGCGATCAGCGCCGCGCCGCCGGCCTGGCTCCCCTGGATGCGCCACGTGGCCGGGCCCAGCGGGATCTCCAGAAGCGTGTGCGCGGATCCGAGCGCGGGCCAGATCCGGCCCAGTCCGTCGGCCCCGGCGACGCTGATGTAGGCGATCGCCCCGCACTGGATGACGAGGAAGCAGGTCCAGCCGAACAGGAACCCCCACAGCGGACCATAAGCCTCTTTCAGGTACTGGTACTGCCCGCCGGCCGCGGGGAACATGGCGCCGAGCTCGGCGTAGGTGGTCACCCCCGCGAGGCAGAGCAGCCCGCCGGCGATCCACAGCGGCAGGATGAGCCAGGCGTGCGGCGCCGCCCGCGGCACGATGGCGGCGGCGATGAAGATCGCCGATCCCACCAGCGCGTTGAACGTGATCAGCCCGACGTCGAGCGTCCCGAGCCCGCGGACGAGCGTCGGCGGCCCGGCGCCCGGGAGCGCCTCCGTCAACGGGGTTCGATCTCGAGGCGGATCGCCATGCCGGTCCCGTCGCCGCCGGGACTCAGCCGATGCGGCGACGCTGCCGGACGATGACCGAAGAGCCGTCGGCCGTCAAGGCCAGGCGAGGCGGGAAAGAGAGCGCCTCCATGAACTCCTGACCGTAGAGGCGGGGGACGTCGGCATCGAGCGCGGCCGCGTCTCCCTGGTACAGGCGCCACAGCGGATGCTCGACCTGGTGTTCCCAGGTCCGGGCACGGTGGCGCGTGAATCCCCAGTGACGATCGGTGACGAACCGTTCCTCGCTGTCGTGCGGGAGGTCGAGCGGCGCGCCTGAGGAGCGGACCGAGAGGCTCTCCCAGGCGCCGCGGCGCCGCCATCCATAGGCGACCATGCGGGCGTCGTGGCCGGTCGCGGCGAGGATCGCGTGGCGCATCGGCAGGGCGACGACGTTCTCCCCGCAGCGGCGCCCCGCGAAGGCGATGAGGCGGCGCGGCGCCATCTCCATGATGGACACGACACCGCGGCGCCAGGCGCTGCCGGCGCGGCGCCGCACGTAGAAGCGGAAATCGACCTCGAGGAAGTCGGCGTGGAACGGCAGCGCGACGCCGAGCACGCGCGTGTGCAGCACGCGGAAGCCGGCGAGGGTCAGGAAGTGCCGCCCGTTCCAGTCGTCCAGCTCGCAGCCTTCCGGCACCCGGGGGGCGAGCACCGACCGATCCACCTCGTAGTTCAGGATGGCGACGTCGCGCCAGTCGGCGGTCAGGAACGGCGGCTTGCGCTCCTCCGAGACCCTGGAGCGTTCGAGCGCTCCGGCGACCGACCGGCTCATGTGCGCGCGGCGATCCGGCGGGGCCCGACCGAGCGCAGCGCCGGCGGCGGGCCGAAGACCTGCACGACGGCGCGGGTCACCTCGGCGCCGAAGAGCAGGATCTGCGACGACCAGTAGACCCAGACGAGCACGACGATCACCGAGCCGGCCGCGCCGTACGTCGAGATGAACGAGGAGGCGGCGAAGTACGGCCCGAGGAGCGACTTGCCGAGGACGAACAACCCCGCGGCGACCACCGCCCCGGCCCAGACGTGGCGCCAGGGCAGCCGCTCGTACGGCATGAACTTGTAGATCATCGCGAACACGAAGGTGATGACGGCGAGCGAGATCACGATGTCAGCGGCCTTCCACACGACGTCGGCGCCGGGCAGGGCGCTGCTGGCGTACCTCGAGGCCGCCTGGAGGGCCGCGCTGATCACCAGCGCGGTGAGCAGCAGGAAGACGAACGCGAGCACGAGCCCGGCGGAGATCAGCCGCTGCGTGAAGAAATCGCGCAGCGCATTGGCGTGCTGGCGCGGCGTCACCCGCCAGACCGTGTCGAGGGCCGCCTGCAGCTCGAGAAACGCCCCGGTCGCCCCGAGGAAGAAGGTCGCGATCCCGGTGAGCATCACCAGCGGGCTCGGGGAGGTCCGGGCCGCCGCGGCCAGCATCTCCTCGATCGTCCGCGCCCCCTCCGGTCCCATCAGGCCGGCGATCTGGCCGACGATCTCGCCGCGCACCGCCTCCTCGCCGAACACCATGCCGCCGACCGCGATGGCGACGATGAGCACGGGGGCCAGCGCGAAAAGCGTGTAGTAGGCGAGCGCCGCCCCCATGCGGGGGAGGTTGTCGGCCCACCAGCCGCCGAACGCCTTCGTGGCCACGCGCACCAACCGGTTGTGCCCCCACTTCGTCTTCGGGGACTCGGGGTGGCCGGGCACCGCGGGGCGCTGCTGGAGATCCATGCCGCGATCATAGAGGGTGGGGGCGCCGGAGTCCGCTCCGGGGGCCCGATTGCAGGGATTTACTGACCCCTCTCAACGTGGTGCCAAGAGTGGGGGTGCAAGAGGCGTCGATTCGCTGACTCGTGAGTCGTGTCTAGAAGGCGCGCTTCAGCTCGTGGCGTGAGTTGTTCGGGTAGAGCGGGGTGGTCCAGAGGCGCCGGTACAGGTGCGCCCAGGTGGACGGGGTCCTGGTCCGGGCCGGGAACAGGCGCCGCGAGAAGACCCGGCTCCAGGTCCAGCGCTCGTGGGCGAGGCCGAGCCGCATGGCGGGGGTGCCGCTGCGCGCCACCCGCTCGCTTCTCTTCTTGACGAAGTTGCGCCACACGGCCGCCAGGAACAGGCGCTCGAGGATCGCGTTCAACCGCCGGCCGAAGGCGATGGTTTCGCGGCGCTGGTGCGCCAGCGAGTGCCGCAGGATCTTGTGCAGCAGGTCGACCGGGAAGAGATGCTCGTCGCGCAGGCGGGCGACTTCGCTGCGCGGCGATCCCTTCGGACCGCGCGGCGGGTTCGGATAGCGCTCGAGTCGCAACCGGCGGTCGAGCGACGGATCCTCCATGGCCCGGTCATAGGCCGCGTGGCCATCGCTGATGACGGTCGCCGTGATCCCCGGCACGACCAGCTCCTGCAGGCGGTGCAGGACGCGGCGGCTCGAGCCGACGTAACCGCCTCGGGCCGGCCGACGTGGCCGCGCGCCAAGCCGCCGGCGCTGAAAGTCGCTCACGTGCCCCGTCCGCCCGTGCGGCGCCGGGTCGAGGTCATACACGTACCAGGACTTCTTCCCGACCACCGTCGCCACGCCGAACGGATAGTCCTGCGTGAACTCGAAGGTCTCGAAGTGGTCGAGCACGAACGCCTCCGCGACAGCCCCGGCGAGCGCCTGCCGCGCCGTGGCGAGCAAGAGGATGGCGTGGCGTCCGAGCCGCGCGGCGTTGCGCGTCACCGTCGACGGCGCGCAGCCGACTGTGCGGGCGATCTGTCGATGCGCCGACCCCCCGACCAGCCCCGCCGCGATCGGCACGAGCAGCTCCGGCCGTTTGCTGTAATAGGACACGGCGAACGACTGGCGCGAGAACGACCCCCGGCATGCGCAACAGCGGAACCGCGGGATACGCCAGCGGCGACGGGTGCTGTAGAACCCGTGACGCTCGAACCGGAACCCGGGAACCAGACGGACATGCTCCGGACACCCCCGCCTGGGGCAGAACCCCGGTTGAAACCTCGACAGGTGCTCGACCGCTGTTCCGGGCCAGTGCATGGGTCTGCCAGGACACCAAGACCCATGCCACCCAAAACCAACGTTTTCCTGAAGGATTCAGCGACAACAACCCCGGCCGCGTTCACCCACGAACATTCCCCGAAGGCCGCCTGCCACTGCCATTCACCACAGTCTCGGGCTCACATTGGAAAGCCGGTCGGACGCTCGGCGGCCACGCCGAACGCCTTCTCGAGCGCGACCCCGGCGCGCCCCAGCAATCCGTCGTCGAACAGCCTCCCGATCAGCGTGATGCCGTGCGGCACGCGGCGCGGCGGATCGAACCGCGGCAGCGGGCGCTCCGGATCGGGGGCCCAGTCGCTGCGCGCCTCGGAGACGTTCACGAAGCCGGCGCGGAGGGTGAGCGACGGGTGGCCGGTGAAGTTGGTGATGGTGAGCTGCTCGTCCCGCAGCGACGGCACCAGGAGCAGATCGACGTCATGGAAGATCCCCGCCATCATCCGCGCCACCTTGCGGCGCAGCCGATCGGCCTGGACGAGATCGACCGCCGACAGGAAGCGGGACTGGCGGAAGAGGTTCGGCCACGCGTCCTTCACCTGCATTTTGAGATCGCGCAGCCGGCCGTCGAGCGCCAGCTCTTCGAAGGACGCCGCCCCCTCGGCGAAGAGAATCGGATAGAGCGAGGCGAACGGCCAGTCCGGCAGCGCCACCTCACGCACCTGCATCCCGAGGCGGCGCATCACCGCGAGCGCCTCGCGATCGACCTCGGTCGCGGGGGGCTCCTCCATCCACGGCGCGACGTAGCCGACCTTGAGACCGGAGACGGGGGCGGTGGCGTCGAAGTCGAGACGGCTCGGGACGCTCGAGGGATCGCCGGGGTCGGGGCCGTCGATGGCCCGCAGCACCAGGAACGCGTCCTCGACGCCGCGGGTCATCGGCCCGAGCTTGTCGAGCGACCAGCAGAGGGTCATCGCGCCGGTGCGCGCCACCCGGCCGAACGTCGGGCGCAGGCCGGTCAGCCCGCAGCGCATCGCCGGGCTCACGATGCTGCCCCCCGTCTCGCTGCCGATGGAGAACGGGACGAGCGCCGCCGCCGTGGCGGCCCCCGGGCCGGCGCTCGAACCGGAGGCCCCCTCCTCGGGCAGCCACGGGTTCATCGTCTGTCCGCCGAACCAGATGTCGTTGAGCGCCAGCGCGCCCAAGGAGAGCTTCGCCACCAGCACCGCCCCGGCGTCGTCGAGGCGGCGCACGACGGCGGCGTCCGCCTGCGGCACCCGGTCGCGGAACGGCTCGGCGCCCCAGGTCGTGGGGATCCCCTTGGTGTCGAGGAGATCCTTCACGCCGTACGGGATGCCGTGCAGCGGGCCGCGGTACTTCCCCGCGGCGATCTCGCGGTCCGCGAGGCGGGCGCGCTCGAGGGCCCGCTCGCGCGTCAGCGTGATGACCGAGCGCAGCCGGCCGTCGTGGCGCTCGATGCGATCGAGACAGATCCGGGTGAGCCGCTCGGAGGTGATGGCGCGCGTCTCCATCCAGCGCGCCAGCAGGGTGACGGGCGCCCAGGCGATGTCGGAGTCGGAGGCCGGCGGCGTCGCATTCTTCGGCGCGGGGGAGCGTACGAAGCGATTCATCTTCGGGAGGCGCGGCAGGCCCGGGAGCAGGGGATTCCAGAGGGCGGCCGGGGCGTCGTCGGGGCCGATCGCCAGCCGGTGCGGCCCGGTGCGGCGCTCGAGGTACTGCGCCATGGACCGCCGCCAGGTGGAGGCGGCCTGCTCCCGCTCCGCCGCGCTCAGGGTCACCTGCATCAGCTTCTCCGCCTCGGCGAAGGTCTGCGGCGTGACCTCGGGGCCGGCCCCCGGCCCGGTGCCGAACGTCGGCGGCGCCCCGGGAGTCGCTGCTGGTGGCGGCTCGGGGGGCTCGGGCGGCCCGGGCGGGTTCGCGGGGTCGGCAGGAGAGAGTGGCGGCGTGTCGGAGGCGGCGCCGGAGCGGAGCGCGGCGGCCCCCACCAGGAACCCGAGCGGGGCGCGGATCAGGAACTGGCGTCGCGTGTTCAACGCGGCGCCAGCATACGCCACGCGCCCCGGTTCGGCCTTCCGCTGCGGGGCCGCGGGCGGTGGATCAGCCCTGCGCTTCGGGGCGGCGGGCGGTGGACAGGCGGGTCACCATCCGGATCAGATCGTCGGGGTCCACCGGCTTGACGACGTGGCCGTCGAACCCGGCCTCCTCGGTGCGGCGGCGGTCGTCGTCCTGGCCCCAGCCGGTCTGGGCGATCAGGATCATGTCCCGGCCCCACGGCTCGGAGCGGATGCGCCGGCACGCGTCGTAGCCGTTCAGCTTCGGCATCCCGATGTCCAGCAGCACGACGTCCGGCTGGTTCTCCGCCGCCTCGCGGATGGCCGCCTCGCCGTCGAGCGCGGTGCGGGTGTCGTGTCCGGTCAGCTTCAGGAGCAATGCGAGCGATTCCGCCGAATCGCGGTTGTCGTCCACCACCAGCATGCGATAACGCTTCATTGTCCTCTCTCCCTCCTGCGCCTGTTTCACGGCGCCATTGGCGGCGACGGTCGGCAGTCGTACCACGAATTCGCTCCCATGTCCCGGCCCCTCGCTGTGCGCCTCGACCTTCCCGCCGTGCAGCTCGACGAGGCTGTTCACCAGGCTCAGTCCGATGCCCAGCCCGGCGTTGGTCCGCTCGAGCGAGGTGTCCACCTGCGCGAACATCTCGAAGATGCGGGACAGCTGCTCGGCGGGGATGCCGATCCCCTCGTCGCGCACCCGCACGACCACCTCGCCCGGCGCGTCGCCCTGCGCCGGCACGACCTCGGCGCTCAGCCGGACCTGGCCTCCCGGCGCCATGTACTTGCAGGCGTTGTCGAGGAGGTTGGTGAACACCTGGGTCATACGCACCGGGTCGGCGTCCAGGTACACGGGCGCGGAGGGGAGCGAGACCGTGACGCGGTGCCGGGCCTTGCGGCTGAGCGGGCGGACCGCCTCGACCGCCTGCTCCAGGGCCGTCGCCAGCTCGAGGCGCTCGCGGCGCAGCTCGATCCGGTTGCGGGTGATCCGGCTGACGTCGAGGAGATCGTCCACCAGGCGCACCATGAACCCGATCTGGCGCTCGAGCATGCTGCAGATCGTCTCCACCGTCTGCGGATCGCCCGCCGCCCGGCGCAGGATGCCGGCGGCGTTGCGGATCGGCGCGAGCGGGTTGCGCAGCTCGTGCGCCAGCATCGCCAGGAACTCGTTCTTCCGGCGATCCGCCTCGCGCAGCGCCTCCTGCGCGGCGGCGAGCGCCTCGTGGGCCTTCTGGACCGTCAGGTCGGTGACGAACAGGCCGATCAGGGGCACGGACTCGCCGGGCAGCTGGCTCAGGGTCAGATAGACGGGGAACTCCGCGCCGTCGCTCGGCCGCAGCCGGACCTCGGCGCGCCCGGATCGGGCCCGGCCCTGGTCCAGGAGGTCGTCGTAGCGCGACCGGTCCGCCGCGGCGACGAAGTCGCGCATCGGCTTCCCGATGAACGACTCGTGCGGCACCTTGAGCATCTCGGCCAGGCGGCGGTTGCCGTAGACGACGGTGCCGTCGCCGTGCAGCGTCGCCACGCCCTGCTGCATCTGCTCGACGAAGACGCGATACGGGCGGTCCGGCCCCTCGAGCGTGTAGATCTTGTGCCGGCCCATCTCCTCGAGGACGAAGGCGTCCACCGCCCCCTGCTGGATGGCGCGGATGGTCTCTTCCGCCTCCTCCAGCCGCGCCCGCAGCACGGCGTTCGCCGTGTGCAGCGTCTCGCGGGCCGGGTCGCCGTCGACGCCGTCGTTGCGGGCGTCGCCGGTGCGCCGGCCCGCGGCCGTCCGGCCGTTCGCCTGGCGGCGCTCGCCCGGCCCGTCCGGAGGCATGGGACCGGGCGGCGGCGTCGCAGCGGGGTCTTTGTCCATCACGTCGTGCTCCCCGGCTGGAGGTCGAGCCCCATGAGGACGCGCTCCTCGTCGGCGAGGTCGCCGACCCAGCGGCGCAGCGGCTGGGGCAGTTCCTTCACCAGGGTCGGCAGGGCGAAGATCTGCGCCTTGATGGCCTGCCTCGGGTCCTTGTCCACGTCGATGATTTCCAGGTCGCACCGCCCATGGAGGTGCTCGCGGCAGAGCGCGGTGAGCGTGGCGATGGCGTGCGCCGAGCGCGGCCGCCGCCCGCTGACGTAAAGGCGCAGGATGTACTTCTTGCCGTCCTGCGGCGCGCTCAGCATCTTCTCGAACGCTCGGGTGGTCTTTGAGACGGTCCGCGCCATCGATGTCTCAAACCTCCGGGGCGGCGGGACGGAGGTTGAGGCCGACGAGCGCGCGCTCGGTGTTGCGCAGGTCGCCGACGATCCGGCGCAGCGGCTCGGGGAGCTTCCGCACGAGTGTCGGG
>Ga0111539_10013112_pt1 | contig 10367 bp, 6 predicted proteins | sample RhiMethybrSRZTD1_FD_79667 | JGI IMG/M metagenome (GOLD analysis project Ga0111539, IMG submission 79667) | Populus rhizosphere microbial communities from Tennessee, USA - Rhizosphere MetaG P. TD hybrid SRZTD1 (version 2) (version 2) | ecosystem: Host-associated > Plants > Roots > Rhizosphere >... | reverse complement strand
CGGAGGCGTGAAGGAATTTAGCCCCCGGTGAGCGAAGCGTAGCGAGCCACCGGGGGTTGGTGAATAGTGGAAAACGCACGCCGGAGGCGTGCGAGGAGAAATTTGCGGTTCAGCAACAGCCCCAGCAGGAGGAGGGGAGCCGATCTAAAAAGTCACCTTCGCCGCGAGGCTTCTCGGTCACTTACCAGCGCTGACATAGCGGATTCATGGAGAATGAAGTTTCAGGATCGGGATGTCCGCGGCGGGAACCGGTGGCGGCACCGACTGCACGTAGGCATAGATGTCAGCGAGTTCCTGATCGGTCATTACCTTTGCGCGATACGGCGGCATGCTGCCTGGCGGAGGGTTCCGGACGTACGCGGTAAATCCGGCAAGTGAAAGTTTCGTTTGAGCGAGGCGGGCTCCCGCGAGTCCGCCTTGTCCCACCGTCCCATGACACTGATAGCACCCGTCACGCATGAAAATGCGCTTCCCATTCGCGCCATCGCCAGGCTTCGTTTGTGCGTACACCATCACTGCAGCGAGCATCAGCGGCAAAAGCAGGATTAGTTTCTTCATGGCTTTATACGCCTTAGCGAGGTTGCGTGACGACGTCGAGCAGCACGGGCTCGCCCGCTTTCACGCGTTGAATGCCGCGGCGAATCGCCGGGGCCAGATCCTTCGGCTCGGTGATCGGTCCTTCGGCATAAACGCCGTAGCCTTTCGCAATCGACGCGTAATCAATGTTCGGATTGTTCAAGGCGCAGCCGATATCTCCATTCTCGATCCCGCGATCGAACTTCGCTCCGAACATCTGGATGTACATGCGCTCCTCATGGTACGCGCGGTTGTTGTGCATGATGCTCAGCAGCGGGATCTGGTGATGCGCCGCCGTCCACAATGTTCCCGGCGCGTAGTTAAGATCGCCGTCGTTCTGAATGTTGATGGTGAGTCGTCCGTGTTTCTTGTTCGCAAGTGCTGCGCCGACCGCAGCGGGAAGCCCGTATCCGATACCAGCGCCGCCCTGGGCCCCGATATATTGGTAGTGCTTTTTGAAATCCCAGAGGCGTGTCGGCCACGAACTCTGCATGCGGTCGAACGAAACGAGAGACCAGTCTTCATTCTTAACCTGCGCCCAGATTTCCGCTGCGAGGCGTGCGGTGCTGATCGGGCTCGCGTCCCATCCGATGCCGGCGGTTTCGCGATGGGCCTGTCGCCATTTGACTCCCGCTTCCGCGATCTTCCTGCCGCGGTCCTGCATCACGCGGCGGCGGTCGGAAGTGATCAATTTCTTCACCGCTTCGACCAGGGCCGGCAGCGTGGCTTCGGCATCACCGGTGATGGCAAGGTCTGCTTCCACATAGCGGCCGAAGTCTTGATAGTTCGATTTGTGATTCAACTCGATCGCTGAAATCGAAATGATCTTTGCCCCCGGCTTCGTTGAGGCGCGGTTCTCCATTCCGAATCGATTGAGCGGCGTCTGCTTGTGTGTGGCGCCCCAGAAGTCCTGAACCTCGAGGCCAAGGATCACGTCGTAGTCGGCAACGTTAGGAGATTGCGGGAGCTGGCCGGGATCTCCATACAAGGCATGACCGGACGGGAAATTCATGCGCATTCGCTGATCTTTCACCGTGGCCTGCAGCGTTTCCGCGAGTTCCACGAGAAGCTCGACGCCTTTCGGTGTGCGCGCCGCGCGTCCCGTCACGATCACGGGATTCTCGGCGGCAACCAGCAGGCGGGCCGCTTCCTGAACCGCAGCAGAGTCTCCTTGCGGTGGTGCGCTCATCACGAGCCTGGGGATGCGAAGGTTCTTTTCCTCGATAGGCTCTTCCTGCAAGACGCCGTCAGCAACAAGAACGACCGGCTCGTAGGGCGGCGTCATCGAAATCTTGTAAGCGCGAACCGCAGACTCAGCGAAGTGTCCCAGCGTGACCGGCATGTCGTCCCATTTGATGTAGTCGCGCACCATCGACGCGACATCCTGCACACTGTGCACCCACTCTGCGTTGCCACGGCGGAAGTTGATATCGAGGATATTGCCGAGAACGATGTACATCGGCACGCGATCGGCATAAGCGTTGTAGATCGCCATCGACGCATGCTGCAAACCCACAGTGCCATGCGCCATGATCATCATCGGCTTGCCTTCGATCTTGGCGTAGCCGTGCGCCATCGCCGCCGACGATTCTTCGTGTGTGCACGTCAACCATTCGGGACTCTTGTTTCCGCCGTAGTTGATCAGGGACTCCTGAAGCCCACGGAAGCTGGATCCCGGATTTGCCGCGCAGTACTCGATGCCGAGGGTCTTGATGACATCGACCATGAAGTCCGATCCGGGCTTTTCATTCCCGTTGACTTCGGCCGGAGAGTCCGGACGTTGTTCCTGTTGTGCCGCTGCGAGTGGCGCAGCAACAAAACCGGCTGCACCTGCCGCGGCCCCCTTTAGAAAACCTCGACGACCTACAGAGCTTTTGGGTTTCGCCATAGCGCGGAAGCTTACCTTAGCCAGTCGATGCGCGGCAAAACAAAGAGATGACTTGGGAACAGTCGGTAAATACTTCGGCGTTTGTCTGGAGCTATGTCACAAACGGCAAAATTTCGGTTGCGCACGATCCAGGAATAAAATTCGGACGCCGGCGATTTGTTGCTTGGGGCGCGTGCAATGGAAAGTTATCGTCAGTTGGCGGCCGGCCGCTCGATGCGCTCCACGGTGTATACCGGCAATGTGTCGTCTTGCCGCTTCAGTTCGAGACCGAGCTTGCCCAGAACCGAGAAGATTGTGGGCAGACCGGCGAAGGCGTTCGCGTCGGGAGTGCTGTTCGGTGGCGGAGGAGGCAGCCGCATGGGGACCCAGCCTTCCGTATTTACGGTGAACAGCCCGCTGAGCGCCGTGCGGTTCACGACTGGCAGATCCGTCCAGTTCGTAATGTAATCGGCAAGGTCGTCCATGTTTATAGCTTTAGCATTCAGGGGATGGCCCAAGCCGCCAACAAAGTTATGGCAACCTTGCTGGTCGGTATCGAAGATGCAGCCATTCTCAGCGACGGCCGACTTCTGGAGCTTCGGACCTCCGTTTGTAATGGTGAGCGCGTAGACCGTCATCGTTTTTTGTTCAACCCTCATTACAAGTTTGAAACGATCCACAAGCAGCCTTCGAATCATTCCCTGCATTCGCCGTCGCTTTTCGCTTTCTTGAAGCCCGGACGGAACGGCGTTGGCAGGCGCCTTCGCCTCGATATCGTATGTCTCGCGCCACTCAGGAAGACCGGACAGACGCGGCGAGGGGTTGACGGGGACGTCGTAAGCGTAGCTCAACAACCGAATCACAGGTACAGCGCTTGCGAACAAATCGCCGTTAGGATGCACTTGCATGCGAGCGTTGCGCGCATCGGATGAGCGAGCAGGCTTTATTGTGATCGTTGCAAATGACTGTGACTGAGCGACAGCAGGCAACGCCAGCAGCAAGTAGACGGCCGCTCGGCAGAACACGGACATGATCCACCCTCCTAAGCGAGATTGGACACCAATAGAGCTCGGTTTGTTCCCGGCATGATGCACACTCCGCGATAGAGAACGATATGTCGCTAAGTGTTTACACATCCCAAATACCTTGATGTCTCTACTCTTCGGGGTCTTAGCGGAGCAATGCCTGGTCGGCCGGCTTTAGCCATCTCTGACGTTGTCGGAGAAGAAGGAAGAATCCGATTTGATATTCTGATTCTTCAAAAGTTCCAAATCGGAGGTTCGGACTATGGCTCTTCCGTCGTTGTTGGATGAAGCGCTGGAATTGTGGCAGTTCGCTCGGGAAGGCGTGATTGATGAGGTTCTGAACCTGTCCCAGGATGCCTTGTCTTCACGTGCTGCGGCCGGCGCACGAACCATCACAGAGATCGTGCATCACATCTCAGAAAGCGGGCTCCTTATGTCGGGCGAACTGACGAGGAAAGATGGCGACTTCCAACGCCAGCCCTATCCGGAATTCCTCAAGGAGTACGCCGGCCAGATGACAAGGCCCAACGGGAAGGATGAACTCGTCGCTTTGCTCGAGCGTACGCACGCTGAGGGAGTGCGGAAGATTCGCGCCGCCGGGGAAGCGTTGTTGCTGGAGCCTATCCGACAATTCAACGGAAAGGACGCGCGGCGCCTTACGTGGATGCACCACGGAATCGGCCACGAGGAGTACCATCGCGGCCAAATCGCGTTCGCCGCGAGGCTTCTTGGTCACCTACCAGCGCTGACAAAGCGGATTCATGGGGAATGACGTCGCCTTAGCGGTTTGACCCTCTAAAAAGTCACCTTCGCGGCATCACCGATGACCACATCTCTTAACATGGGCAGCGGCAATGCCCAACCCTGCTTCACGAGTTCGTCATAGCGCTGCTGGACTTTGGATTGGTAATCCTTCTTGTCCTTATAAAGCTTCTTTAGTTGGGCACCTGTGAGCGCCACTTCGTAATTTGCCAGACCACACAATTGGTTCTGCGCGTCGGGCCCGCGAACAGCAACGAACGGATGGGCATTTGGAATTGGCGGGACTGCGCCGGCGTTGGGAACGTGGTAGCTCCTGGAGGGAACGTCCACATAAGGATTGCGAATACCGCCTTTGACGTTTCCGTACTCGTCCAAAGCCAGAAGAGAGCCGTCGTTTTCAGTGTTGTAGTCGACGTAGTACCTGTCACCGTGTGGTGGCACGGTCCCTTTGTCGGCCCAGTTGAGAAGATGATTCAACGCAACCGACATGTAGACGGCCAGAGGGAATCTGCTGATCGGATTCTTGCACGGATCAGGATAATAGGCCGCTGCGTCGCGGGAATCGATATGGGCCATGCCCGCAAACTCGTAAACGCGGATTTGACTTCCGGGCATATCGCTGTCGGTGCGCGTCGTTCCGTTGCCCTGAAAAACTTCCCTCATCGTTGGCACCTGAATCGTCGGCACATCCACCGATGGGATCGTGCTGTTGTTGCTGGTAGGCAGGAAGCCGTCGAAGATGGGCTTCATGTCCGCGAGCCGGTAAGCCATATTGGCAGGCATGTAGTTGACCACAACACCCGCCGAAGCCGACGATCCGGCCAGGATCATCTTCCGGACGGCCAATCCCGCAAGAGGATTGTCCGCTTGCCTGGACTTCAGCAGCGCTCCAACCTGCGCAATGATCTCGTTCGCCTGGCCATTGCCTGTCTGAAGATCTTTGTAACGCTCGCGATTAAAATCCGTGAATCCCTGGGTTGCGCTCGTCAGGATTTCGACTCCGGCATGGCCGGAACTCATCGAGTAGACGTGCGTGAAATGGAACATCCACGGATTTCCACTGGGGTGCATGGACTCCGCCAGAACCAGGCCACTGAATTTGCTGTTGTCGGCGGGTCTCCGGATGACAATTCGGGTTTTGTAAGGCTGGCCATTCGCCGTGCCTGAAACGAAGTATTCCTTTGTGACGTATTTGAAGTACGCGAGGTCGTCGGTGGGCTTGAGTTCCATGAGGGTTTCATAAAACTTGCCCGGCCCCGTGATTTCTGCGGAAACCGTCGCGAGCGGTGCGACTACAGGCGTCACGGCAGGCGCCGCCGCCTGGTTTCCCCCGCGTTGGCCGCGCTGACCTTGGCCGCCTTGTTGTCCCTGACCGCCGCCGCGTTGTCCCTGAACCGGGATGGGCAATTGCCCGAAAGCAACGGCCACTGTAAGAACGACGGCCAATATCGCGATGGCGATGGTGCGAGCAAACCGATTCCTTAGGACCATGGATCTCTCCGTCAAAACGTAAATCGAAGTTGCGCCTGCAAACGACGAGGGTTGCTGCCTGTGAGTTGACCACCCTTATCCGGGATTCGGCCAAAAACCACGCCGGGCGTGTTCACGCTCTGACCCGTCTGCGGCTGGGAGTCCGAAAGATCGGGATGGTTCAGCAGGTTCGTTGCGTCAAAACGCACAGAGAGCGATTTGGATTCCGAAATCCGGAATGTTTTTGCGAGATTCGCATCCAATCTCCATTTCCCAAGCGACCGCAGCGACAGTGGCATGTTCCCGACCCCGCCCGGCATGGGATTCTGGAGCATGATCGGGCCGGCCGTGCCATCCTCATTCCGGATGGCTATTGCGTTTAGAGTGCAACTCCCATTCGCAAACAGGTTGAAACCCATCGTGTCGGTCTTATTCGTCAGGGCGCATTGCGGATCCTGGACGAACGTGAATTTGTTGCCATAGTAGGTTCCCGTATCGTTGTTCGGGCCGTCCCACTGAGCGTGTCCTTTCATTCTATTGTCGAAGAGCGGGGAAACGATATCCATCCGGTTCTGTCCGCGATCAAGGGTCTGCAGCCCCACCGCATAGCGCATGTGACCCCCAATGATTGTTCTGGGATTTCCGCTGAATGCGTTGTAGATCACACTCATCTGCCAGCGCTCGACGAGCCTTGCCACCAAACCGGAACTATTACCCATGAACAGTTTGTTGGGTCCAATGGGCAGTTCGAACGTGCCGTTGGTATGGAGGTCATGCTTCACGCTGAGGTAGGCCTCGGTGTAGTCGGCGTCCCGGTCCAATGGATCAGTGTACCCCTGAGGGATAAGACCCAAAGTCTTGGCCCAGCCGTAAGTCGTCTGAAAGCTGATCCCTTGTACGGGACGCATGTTGAACTGCACCTGGAGCGAATGGTAGTTGGAACTGCCCAAGTTTGAATTATAGGTGGCATTGCCGAGTTGCGGATTGGCGACGATATAGTTCTCAGGGAAACAGCGCGTCGGAATGTTGGTCATCCCGGCCGCGAGTCGGTCGCATCCGTTGCGGAGGACCCTGCCGTTGACGCCTCCCGGTTGAGCCAGTAATCCGGATTGGGCGATGTTGAGCCCGTTTATGCCCCCGGCGACGGCGTCAAAATTGCCGATGGCGATATTGTTTGTAAATGTTGGGTTCCTCCGCAGGTGCGCGGACCCGCGTTGCAAGACACCGGTCGGCCCGACGGTTCCTACCGCCGCATAGCCGCCAGTAGTCTGACCGCTGACGTTTAAGCCGGCAAACATCTGGTCGAAGAGCGGCGCATCTTCGCCGCGCCGCGTCACATCGAGCGCATCCCACAGTTCCTCGTTGTAATAGACATTCGGGAGATTGAGAGCGAGAAGTCCCTCACGTTTCTTTCCGAGGGTGCCCAGGTACCGGACATCCAGTGTCATGGACCGGCCCAGGGACCGGGTCACCGAAAATGTAAAGTTCTCCGCGTAAGGTGAAGAGAACTTCGGGTCATAAGCCGTGAAGTTCGTGTTCCGGTTATAGACCGCGACCTGTCCCCCAGGCAGCGCCGGACTCGTAGGCTTTATGGGAATAATGAGGGGCATGTCGACCAGAGTCAGCGCGCGATTGGCATTGACGAGTTCCGGAAAATCGCTCGTGAGCAGGGTGGCCGTACTGTTGCTGCCTGGCACATTACCAAGAACATTTTCGGCGTCGTTGGCATTGCGGCCGGATCCGCCATAGGTGAGCTGAAATCCGCCCCGCACGGTTGTTTTTCCTTCCCCGAACCATGGGACTTGCCAGGCGAAACCGATGGCAGGTCCAAAGTTGTTGCGGTCCCGGGGAATCGCCGTCAGATTGGGGTTATCGGTGTCCGGACCTACAAATTGAATACCTGTCAGCTGATTCGGATCGCACGTCGAAGTCGGGAGGAGGCTGGACTGAGTTACACCGTTTGCGCACGTCAGTGTCGGCGTCGTGGTGGTGTTGGGTCCATAGCCGGTAAGAAAAAGGTTGCCGGGTACCAGCCAGGTGTCGAATGGTTGCTCCGTGACGCGGCCCGCGCCGAATAACCCATACCCCTGGTCCACGATGGACGCGGTAAAACCGTTTCTGAGATAGGGCGGCGCGTAGTATTCGTATCGAAGTCCAAGGTTGAGTGTTACGCGGCGGTTTAACTTCCAATCGTCTTTGAAGAAGAAGGCGTACTCATTCGCAACCTGGCTGCGAAATTTCTTTTCTGCCGTAACATGGTCCTGCCACGTTCCATTCCTCACATCTTCGTCGGAATCGATCCAATAGAGCATGGTGGCGCTGTTGACCGATCCGGAAAGAAGGTAAAGCATGTTGGCCGCGTTCGTCCGATTGTTGGCCAGCTGGTTGGGCAGGGCGGCGATGGCATTCGTGAGCGGAGATGTATTGCCACCTGCGCCGCCGGAGGCGGTCGGGACAACAGCTCCGCTATAGCCTTCCGATCTCGTCAGACGAATTTCGGCACCCATACGGAACGCATGCGCGCCACGCGTCCAACTGAGGGTGTCGGCAAAATTGTACAGAGGAGAGTTATCGCCGGAGAGTGCGAATCCGCCTTGTCCGGTAGCGGCGTTGATCACATGGTTTCCGAAAGCATAGTTGCCGGCCCCCGGAGTGAACGCGACAGGATAAGTGCCGCCTGTTATTGAGTTCGTACCTCCCGACAGCAGAAGCGCTTTCGCCGCGTCCCTGACCTCGGGATCGCTGCTGTACCACGCGGGAAGCAGTTCATTCATGCCATAGGTGACTCCAAAGCGCGCCTCATTGAGCATCCCAACAGCCAGCGTCGACGTGAAGATTGTCGTCAGGATCTGCGGCCGCCGCCGCGACTCGCCATTGAGTCCACCGGGCCAGTTCGCGACATTGTCTGCGCTGTCGTCGGCCTGATAGCTCCAACCCACGCTGAGCCGATGTTTTGTATTGAAGTTTTCGTCGATCTTGATGTTGATCTGCTTGCGATTGACGAGTTCCGGACTGGTTCCGCTCTGGGCGGCCCCGCCGGTAGCGCCCTTTCGGCCTCGCTGCCATCGAAACTGTGCCTGATTCAGGCCATCGATTGTCGTACCGCCAGCCGCAAAATAGTTTGCGTGGGGCATCAGGTCGATAAGCTTCCGAATATATCCCGTCGAATCCATAACCGGACGGAGCGTGTCCCAGGGCGTGTTGCTGGTAATAGCCGTACCGCCCGGGCAGTCGCCAGTGGTGAACGGGCTGCCGTCGGCTTTCACATTTCCAAACACGCTATAGCACCGCAGTCCGCCGGAATAAGGCGTGCCATCAGGATTGAAGGGCGGTGCGACAGGGTTACCGGAGAAATCGACGACGGGATAAGTAGCAGTCGCGGGGTTGGCCACCGGAAAAGTCGGAATGGTTGTCCGCGCGTTACCGTTGTTCCAACCCGTGAAATACCGGAAGATGCCCTGCCGCGCTGGGTCCGTTAAAACCGTGTTCGTTTGCAGCGTGCGAGTGTTGCTGATGTTGTGATCCCACAAGGCAAAGAAAAATGTCTTGTTCCGGATGATCGGTCCGCCATAGCTGATCGTGTACTGATGAGTGTTTCTCCAATCCAGGGGCGTGGGACTCCATTCCCCGGTGAACGGATCAACGTCACGGTTGTTGTCCCACAGGTTCGCGTTCAACGCAGAGTTTCGGACGTTCCACACTGCACTTCCCGTATATCTGTTGGTTCCCGATCGCGTCTGGATTTGAATCTGTCCATTACCGCGTCCTTGTTCCGCGTCGACGGGTGCGAGGATGATGCGGATTTCGCCGACGAGATCCGGGTTAATCGTCGTGGTCGCAAAGAGCCCGTTGTTGGTCCGTGTGCTCGACACGCTGAGACCATCTCTCACCGTGTTCATTGTCCCTACGCCCAGACCCGCGAAAGTCGTGTTTGCGTCGCCCGCGAGGCCTGGCCGTACGCCGGGCATGATTCTCACCAGTTCGAGAATGTCTCCATTGACCAGGGGGAGATCGCGGACTCGATGCTCAGGAAGCACTTCCCCAATGCTCGCCGACGATTCGGTGAGCAACTGCTGCGTATTCACAGAAACTTCGACCTGCGACGCCACTTCTCCAACCTGCAGAGTGAAGTCCCAGCGAACCTGCGTGGTTGTGCCCACAGGCAATTCAGTCACAACCGAAGTTTTGAATCCCGGCAACGCGGCCGTCAGCTTGTAGACTCCCGGCTGAACCGACTGGAAACTGTAAGCGCCGGCTTCATTGCTGACTTGTGTGCTCACCACACCGGTTTGATTGTTGGCCAACGTGATCGTCACCCCAGGAATCAGCGCCTTTGACGGATCCTGAACGATGCCGCCTACCTGGCTGGCTTGACCAAATGCAGTGCCGGAAGCGAGAAGAAAGCAAAGCAGCCCCGCTAGAAGAAGGATTCTGCGCATAAGCACCCCCCGAATTGCCTATCTCTGCGTTCTGAAGAAAAAGTGGGAGCAGAATTCCTTACTTGGCGTCGGCTGTCCAGAAAAAAAGGGAGGAGAGGTGAGTCAACTAACAGGCAAGCCATTGCCCCTCCTGGCCAGGAGGGGTGGACGCGACACAAAGAGAAATATCGCGAAGCTTCCTTTGATGGAGCGGACGGGGTGGTGGTTCAAGATCAAACGGAAATGTTT
>Ga0111539_10013111_pt1 | contig 10367 bp, 8 predicted proteins | sample RhiMethybrSRZTD1_FD_79667 | JGI IMG/M metagenome (GOLD analysis project Ga0111539, IMG submission 79667) | Populus rhizosphere microbial communities from Tennessee, USA - Rhizosphere MetaG P. TD hybrid SRZTD1 (version 2) (version 2) | ecosystem: Host-associated > Plants > Roots > Rhizosphere >... | reverse complement strand
ATGGCCACCCGTATCGCTACGTCGACGTCGAGCGCGACTCGAGCGTGCAATCCTTGTTCGATCACTTCCTGGTCGGCGTGAAGGACGTGCCGGTCTTGATCTGCCGCGGGGAACGCGTGCTCAAAAATCCCACGAACGCCGAGGTGGCGGAGTGCCTGGGCTTCAATCCGGCGCTCGATCCGGGCACGGTCCACGATCTGGTGATCTGCGGAGCCGGTCCGGGCGGCCTGGCGGCGGCGGTGTACGCGGCGTCGGAGGGGCTGGACGTCTTGATGCTCGAAGCGGAGGCGCCGGGAGGCCAGGCCGCTTCGAGCTCGAAAATCGAGAACTACCTCGGATTCCCGACCGGAGTCTCCGGCCAGGCCCTGGCAGGTCGAGCGCTGACCCAGGCCGAAAAGTTCGGCGCCAGGATCGCGGTGGCGACCGGCGCCGCCCGCCTGCATTGCGACGAGACGCCGCTGCGCGTCGAGCTCGCGAACGGCGAGTCAGTACGAGCGCGCGCGGTCGTGATCGCGACCGGAGCCGACTACCGGCGGCTCGACGTCGCCGACCTGGGGCGCTTCGAGGGCGTGGGCGTTTACTACGCGGCCACGCACGTCGAGGCCCAGCGCTGCAACGCCGAAGAAGCCATCGTGGTCGGCGGCGGCAACTCGGCGGGCCAGGCCGCCACATTTCTGGCGCAGAGCTCGCGCCACGTGCACGTGTTGATCCGCGGTCCGGATCTGGCTTCCAGCATGTCGCGCTACTTGATCCGCCGCATCGAGGAAACGCCGAACATCACCCTGCACCGCCGGACGCGCATCGTCGGAGTCGCCGGCGGCGAGCACCTCGAGGCCATCACCTGGCGGGACGACACCAGCGCGACCGAAGCGACGCAACCGATCCGGCACGTATTCTCGATGACCGGCGCGCGCCCGAACACCGCATGGCTGCGGGGCTGCGTGGCGATGGACGACAAGGGATTCGTGCTGACGGGACAGGACATCCCCCGCGAAGCTTTGCTGGCTTCGGGCTGGCCGCGCGCGCGGTTGCCGCTGCTATTCGAAACCAACCGGCCACACGTATTCGCGGTCGGCGACGTGCGCGCCAACAGCGTCAAGCGCGTCGCGTCCGCGGTCGGAGAGGGTTCGGTGTGCATCCAGCTGGTGCACAAAGTGCTGACCGAGTGACATCGAGCTGGACTCTGACTGGGCGCCGCGTAGCCTCGAGACAATGACCGAGCGAGGCAATGGGGGCCCCGAACCTGTCAAGGACGAGGAGTCTCAGCATCCAGTCGCCGCAGTTTGGCGAGGCCCACTCCGCGAGGTCGTGCGGGCATTCGTTCGCGGCGACTACGGCCTTGCCAACGGGGTGGCGGGCGTCGAAGCATTGGACCCAAAGACCGCGAAACAGATTCGGAAGTACATTGCCGACTACGGCGCCACCTTGATCGATCTTCCCGATGAGACGTGGGACACCTCCGTAGCGCAGTGGGACGGAACGCACTGGCAACTACTGGTGGACCTCTGGACTGCCGAGGAAGGGCGCAGCGACCTAGTACTCGATTGCTTGGTTCACGAGACGGACGCTGGGTGTCGCATCAAGGTGCATCTCGTCTATGTCCCGTGATGCTTTGATGCGCCGCCAAAACACCAGCCGCGCCCACAACGCTCACACCGCACGCCAGGTGTTTGGCGAAGACTTCATCCTAGAAAAGTGCGCTGAGCGCGCCAAACCCGAAGAATCCGCGGTGTCCGGAGTGCCGCCGGAGCAGGACCTCTTTGCCAAGGTGTCGTGGGCGCTCAGTAATCTCGACTTCCGTCAGCGCGACGTGAAGCGGGTGGTGGCTCAGCTTCTGCGCGAGCAACCCGAAGCAGAGCCTGCGTCGCTGATCAGAGCGGCGCTCGGCCGGCTGACCCCGACGCGCGCCTGAGGCGTTCGCGTTCCGAGCCCGCGGTGCCGCGACGAACCGGCGAGCTCTCCGTGCTGGATGATCTGTCGACCGGATGGTTTCCGACGGAATACGTAGCGAAGCGGAAGCGTTCGGAGCTCGTGCGGCTTCGAGACCAACAATCGTCGTTCGTTGGTGCCATGCTCGGATTGGCACTCGGTGACGCGTTCGGCGCGCCGCTCGAGGGCGGCTTCCTCGAGCGAGCGCTCTGGCGTCTGATTGGCAGGACGTCACATGGTCACCTGCGCTGGACCGACGATACCCAGATGGCCCTGGACCTCGCCGAGTCGTTGATTTCGTGCCGCGCCATCGATCAGGATGACATCGCTTCGCGCTTCGCACGCGGCTACCGTTGGTCGCGCGGGTATGGTCCTGGAGCGGCCCGTATTCTCAAGCTCATTCGCCGCGGCGTCGACTGGCGAACCGCCAACACTCGCGTCTTTCGCGAGGGTTCGTTCGGGAACGGTGGCGCAATGCGCGCTCCGGTCGTTGGCCTATTCTCCGCGAACAATCTCGACTGGGTCGTCTCGCATGCCCGCGCTACCGCCGTCATCACGCATGCGCATCCACTCGGTCAGGATGCCGCTGTACTCGTGGCCTTGACCACCGCCCTGGCGCTCGACAAACACACTCCTGCGCAAATTCTCGGGCTCTTGGAGGAGCACTCGAACCAGGCCCCGCTGCGCGAACGTCTTCGTACTGCCATTGCTTGGATTGGGACGGGGAAGGTATCGCCAGAGGAGGTGCGCGCACGCCTGGGCAATGGAATCGCCGCGACCGACTCGTGTGTCACGGCCGTATATGTTGCCCTCAGATTTCTCGACGCACCCTTCGCCGAGATGCTCGACTTCGTCGCAACCTGTCGCGGCGACGTCGACACGATCGGAGCGATGGCCGGCGCCATCTGGGGCGCTCGCAACGGAGAGTCCGCGCTCCCTCTCGACAAGTTGACCCGACTCGAAGGAGCGGAGCGCCTGCGCCAGATTGCCGTCGAGCTCCACAGAGTGGCGGTGGAGACGACAACCGCCTGAATCGGGTTCCGGTCTTGGATTTTTACGAAACCTCCTCGACACGAAACGACGGCGATCCTCCCCTCGTGGCCGATGCCGACGTCGAACGTGCGATCGCTGCTTTGGCGGGAGGGCGGCGCCCGATCTACTGGGAGCGGCTGAGCTCGCCCAAGGTCGCGGCGCTGGTCGAGGCCGGAATGAAGCTCGCGCTGTTGCCGGTCGGCGCGATCGAGCAGCACGGCCCGCACCTGCCGCTGAACACCGACTCGTCGATCGCCGAGGCCGTCGCGGCCCTGGCTTCCGCCCAAACCGGCGTGCCGGTGCTGCCGACCATCAGCTACGCCTCGTCGATCGGGCACACCAGCTACTGGCCCGGCACGCTGTCGCTTTACCCCGAGACGCTGATCCTGACCTGCAAGGAGATCGGACGCTGGCTTGTGGACAGCGCTTTCACGCGGCTGATTTTCGTCAATGCGCACTTCGGCAACGACGCTTCGCTGCGGGTCGCGGTCGATCGGCTGCGCACCGACTTTTTGGGCCGGCTGAGCGTCGCGACGCGCAACACCTGGGAGCTGTGCCCGGAAGCAAAAGCCTTCTATCTGGCTGACGGCGAGGACATTCACGCGAACCGCGCCGAGACATCGTTGATGCTGGCGATCGCTCCGGAAAGCGTGGGCGACTACCGGCGCGCCGACGACCCGGACCGCACCGACGGCCTGGTTTTCAGCTATCCGGTCGCCCTGACGTCGCTCAACGGCGTCACGGGCCGGCCCTCGGAAGCCAACGCGGACGAGGGCCGCCGCATGCTGCGCACCATGGGCGACGCGCTCGCCGGGCTGGTGGGGCGCGCGCTCGCCGAGGCTCCGCCCATCGATCCGAAACGCACGCGAGAACACGGATAATCGATCGAGTGTCGCGCCGCGCCTCAGCCGGGCGGCGCGGCCACCACTTCGACGCGCCGGCGTAGCAGCGTCCGCAGCGCCGGAATGTCGACGGGCTTCACGAAGTGGTGATCGAAGCCGACCCGCCGCGTTTGCTCGAAGTGGTGGCGCTGGCCGAATCCGGTCACCGCCACCAGCATCAAACGCGAGCTGTCGTGGCTCTGGCGCAACAGGCGCGCGACCTCGAAGCCGTCTATTTTCGGCAGATCGAGGTCGAGCAGCACCACATCGGGCGTCAGGGTTCTGGCGGTTTCCAGAGCTGCGACGCCGTCGTGAGCCATGCGCACCACGTGACCCCAGCGCGAGAGCAGCTGCGCGAGGATTTGCGCCGCATCGATGTTGTCGTCGACGACCATGACCTTGAGCTGCGCATCCGGCAAAAGCGCAGGCTCCGCCGCCATGCTCGGGGCGCGCGGCAACGCCGTGACCAGTTCCGGAAGCTTCAGGATGAACTCGCTGCCGCGGCCCGGGCCTTCGCTCCTGGCCTCGATCGATCCACCGTGCAGCGCGACCAGCCGCTGTACGAGGGTCAGGCCGATCCCCAGGCCGCCGCGGGCCATGTCGCCGCGATTCGGGGCCTGCGCGAACAGGTCGAAGATGCAGCCGAGCGACGCGGGCGGGATGCCGATACCGTTGTCCCGCACCGAGAGCAGTGCGCACGCGCCGTCCCGCCGCAGCGTGAGCTCGATGCGCCCGCCGGCCGCGGTGTACTTGGCGGCATTGTGGAGCAGGTTGGCCACGACCTGCGCGAGCCGCGTCGCGTCGCCGCGAACCCGCAGCGGCGTGTCCGGAAGGGAAACGACCATTTCGTGCCGGCGTCCGTCGAGCACGGGAGCCGTTGTCTCGATGCCGTTGGCGATGACGTCGCGCAGATCGAGGGCTTCCCGGCGCAGCTCGATGACGCCGCGCGTGATGCGCGAGACATCGAGCAGATCGTCGACGAGCCGCGTCATGTGACCGACCTGGCGCGCGATCACGTCGTGAGCGCGATCGGTTTCCGGATCGATCGGGCCGCGCTGCCGCAAGAGCTCGACCGCCATCCTGAGCGGTGCCAGCGGATTTCTGAGCTCGTGCCCCAGCATCGCCAAAAACTCGTCCTTCTTGCGATCGGCCTCGCGCAACGCGAGCGCGATCTCGGTCTGTGCCGCGAGCCGGCGCTTTTCCTGCTCGGCGCGCAAGCGATCGGTGATGTCGCGACCGACGGCTTGGTATTCGCGAATCTTGCCCGCGGCGTCGAAGAAGCCCCGGTCGCGCCACTGCTCCCATCTGGGCTGGCCACTCGGGTCGGTGACTTCTATTTCTTGGGTAACGAGCTCGGCGTCACGCGTGATCGCGCTGATGCGCGCACGGACGGCGGCATGGGCGTCCGGCCCCAAGAGCTCGCCTATGGTTCGACCGAGGAAGGCTTCCGGTTCGCGACCGTGGGCGGCCGCGTACGCGGCGTTGACGAAGGTGTAGGTTCCGTCGGGTAACATGCGACAGATCAGCTCGGTTTGCGCATCGGCCACCGATCGGTACTGCCGCTTGCTTTCGCCGAGCTCCTCGGCCGTGCGCCGCGCCTGCTGCATCAGCGCGGAGAGTAACAGCAGCGGGAGCGACAGCGCGACCAGGAAGAACTGCAGATTCAAGAGATTGGCAGTCGGTGAATCCGCGACGAACGGGCCCCGTCCGTAAAAGGCTCCCCAGAGCGTCAGCAGCGCCACCAACAAAACCGAGCCACTCGTGGCGGCCGGGCTGAAACGCACCGCCATCCAGAGCAGAAACGGCAGCGGCCAGTACATGCGGACCGGAAGTGACGGCAGGTCGTAACGAGAGAACACGAACACGGCTGCTCCCACCGAAAAAAGGCCGATCAGGAGCGCGAGCGCTTCCAGTGCACGAGATCGCGAGAGCGCGGCTCGCTTGCCGTGCACCAGCTGCATCGCGCTCAGAAGGCTCGGGATCAGCGTGAGCGCGGTGAGCGCGTTGGACAGAAACCATTCTCCCCAGGTCAACCAGAAGTGGTCGGAGGGACCGGTCAGAACCACGAACAGAGCGCCCAGCGACGCCCCCAGCACGGGACCGATGCCGGCTGCGAACAGGAGAAAGATCGACATGCCGCGCAGATCGTTCAAGCCTCCTTCGCGGGAACACAGCCACCTGATCCCGATCGCCGCGGCCAGGGCTCGCGACCAGTTGGAGACCTCTGCCAACAGGACGAAGGACAAATCCGCGTTGTCGCCGAAGTGAGGAAGGAAAGTTCCGAGCGAGCTCGCCAAGAGGTAAGGGCCCCAGTAGCGCGGGGGAGAGGCGATCAACGCGGCGCACAGGACCGCATAGGGGACGAACAGGACGGCGGCCCCGACGGCGGGGAAAGTCAACCCGACGCCAGCAAGCGCGCCCAGAGCGCTGCCGAGGCAGACCAGCAGAGCCCCGATCCATCGTACTTTTTCGTCACGCATCCCCTGCTCGCAGTCGCGCAGAAGTCGCACGGCGCGAGGGTGGGAGCAAGTAACGAAATCGCAACTCGGCCCGCGGAAGCCTCGGTGAAATGGGGATTTTCACTCGCGCCGACACCGCGCATTTCGAGTGAAGGCGCGGTGACGAAACAAAGCTCGACGTCGAACGGCTCGCGCATGGTGCGCGATCGAATGCACGCGAAATTTGTGCGCGTGGCTGCCGCGAGCCGGATCGACTAAAGGAAGCTGGTTGTCGATGAGGGACTCTGTTCAGGACGGCTTCGGCGACCGTCCAGTGCGCGCGCCAACCGCGCGTCTCGAGCGCCAGCTCGCGACAGCGCAGCAAATCACCCACATCGGCAGCTTCGAGTGGGACGTCGCTGCCAACGAGATCACCTGGTCCGACGAGCTTTACCGCATCTACGGCCTCGAGCCGCAGTCGTGCGAACTCAGCTTCGACGCCTTCGTTTCGAGGCTTCACCCGGACGACCGCGAACGCGTGAAAGGCGAGATCGCGCGGGCGCTGGAACGCCGAGGGCGCTTTTCCTATTTCGAGCGCATCGTGAGGCCCGACGGCTCGATCCGCCAGCTCGAGACGGTGGGCGAGGTGATCGAAGGCGCCGACGGCCGGCCGCTCGGGCTGATCGGGACGTGCCGCGACGTCACCGAGGAGCGGGAGCGGGAGCAGAAGCTCAAGCTCTTCGAAAATGTCGTCAAGAACGTGCAGATCGGTCTGACGGTCTGGCAGCTCGACGACTGCGAGGCCGGAAACACGGCCAGGCTCGTGGCCTACAACCCGGCCGCCGAGAGCGTGGCCACGGGCCCGCTCGCGGGAGCGATCGGAAAACCGATGTCGGCGATTTTTCCGGGATTGTCGGGGGCGGAATTGCTCGAAGCCGTCAATCGCGCCGCCCGCGACGGCGCCGTGAGCGACGGACCCACGTTGTACTTCGTCTCCCCGTTGGTGCATCGCACGTATTCGGTTCGCGCCTTTCCTTTGCCGGGCAATTGCGTGGGGCTCGCGCTCGAAGACGTGACGATTCAGGCGCGCGCGCGGCGCTTGCAGACCGCCGAGCACCGCGTGCTGGAAATGATCGCCTCGGGCCTCCCGCTCGAGGACGTGCTCGAGACGCTGGTGCTGTTGATCGAAGACCAGGCGCCGCCGGCGATCGGTTCGATCCTGCTGCTCGACTCGAACGGCACCTTGCATCACGGCGCCGCGCCGAATCTGCCCGCCGCCTACACGGCCAGCATCGACGGCCTGCCGATCGGCCCGCGCGCCGGATCGTGCGGCACCGCGGCATTCATGCGGCAACCGGTGTTCGTCCGCGACATCGAAGAAAGCCCGCTCTGGGACGACTACCGCGAGTTTGGCCGTTCGATCGGGGTGCGGACCTGCTGGTCGACGCCGATTTTTTCGAGCGAAGGCAACGTGCTCGGGACGTTCGCGCTCTACTTTCGCGAGCCGAGAAACCCGGACCGTGAGACGCTCGAGCTGCTGGCGCGGGCGACGCACATCGCGGGGATCGCGATCCAGCGCAAGCAGCTCGACGAGCAGCTCCACGAGCTGACGGCGCACATCGAGGCGGTTCGCGAGGAGGAGCGCACCGGCGTTGCACGCGAGATTCACGACGAGCTCGGCCAGGCGCTGACCGCGCTCAAGATGGATCTGGCCTGGGTAATCCGCCGCGCCAACGCCGAAGCCGCGCTGAGTCCCGAGCTCTTGACCGAGAAATTGAAGGCGATGTCGCACATGACCGACGGCATCATCGACAGCGTGCGTCGTATCTCGGCCGATCTGCGGCCGGGCGTCCTCGACGACCTCGGCCTGGTGGCTGCCGTCGAATGGCAAGCGCAACAATTCGAGCGGCGCACCGGCGTGATCTGCTTCGTCGAAACCAATTGCGGGGAGACTCGATTCGAGCGCGCGCTGTCGACCGCGGTGTTTCGAGTGCTGCAAGAAGCGCTGACCAACGTCGCGCGCCACGCCGGCGCCAAACACGTCGAGATTCACCTCGACTGCGTGGACGGCCGGCTCAGGCTCACGGTGGAGGACGACGGCAAGGGAATTCCGAAGGAAGCGATCCACAGCCCGAGCTCGCTCGGTCTACTCGGCATCCGCGAGCGGGTGCGGCGTCTCGGGGGCGTGATGACGCTGCACGGCGCGCAAGAGATCGGCACGCGCCTCGTGGTCGAGGTACCCTTGCAGGGGCCGGGAGCCACGCGGTGATCAACGTCCTCGTCGCCGATGATCACGAGGTCGTGCGCCGCGGCTTGCGCCAGCTGCTCTCCGAAACCGGCGACATCGTCGTGACTGCGGAAGCAGCGTCCGCCCACGACGTGCGTCGCCTGGTACGGGAGCGACGCTTCGACGTGATCGTGCTCGACATCAATCTGCCGGGCGGCAACGGCATCGAGCTGATCAGCGAGATCAAGAAGGAGCGCCCGGATGCGCGAGTCTTGATCCTGACCGTGTATTCGGAGGAGCAATACGCCGTGCGCTCGATCAGGGCGGGCGCCGCGGGCTTTCTCACGAAGGAGAGCGCTTCCGATCGCCTGATCGAAGCGGTGCGGCGGATCGCCGGCGGAGGGCGCTACGTCAGCAGCGAGCTCGCGGAGACGCTGGCCTCGCTGCTCGCCGGGGAATCGGTCGGCCAGCCGCACGAGCGGCTCTCCGACCGCGAATTCGAGGTGCTGAAGCTGCTGGCGTCCGGCAAAACCGTCTCGCAGGTGGCCCAGGAGCTCACGCTGAGCGTGAAGACCATCAGCACGCACCGCACGCGCATCCTGAAGAAGATGGGCATGAAGACCAATGCCGAGCTCACGCACTATGCGGTGAGGAACGGGCTCGTCTCGTAGGACGAACACCGACGGACCCCGCGCCGAATTCCCACCTGAATTCGAGCATCTGGCCGATAGGGCGCCACGTCGGGTGGGCTAGGTTGAAAGGGTGTCGGTGTTGGTTCTCGATGCTTCGCCCGAGATCCGCACGCGCCTGGCGGCGATGCTCGGCGAAGCGGGGACGATGGAGGTGCACGAGGCGGCCGACACCGCGACGATGTTCCGGACGCTCGAGTCCACCGCGATCGACGTCGTCGTCATGGACGTGCATTTGCCGAACGAAGTTGGGCTGAACGTGTTGCGGACGGTCCGGGGCCGCTGTCCGCGCATCATCAGCATCGTATTGACCAACGAAGCCAGCGAGCACCACCGTCGCGAATGCATGAGCCACGGCGCCGACTACTTTTTCGACAAGTCGAGACACTTCGAGCGCGCTGTGAACGTCGTGAAGAGCGTCGCGGGGCTGCGTTCGCGCCGGCTGACTCGACCGTCATAGGCGTTCGGACTACCCGCGCCTCGCAGCGTGTCCGACTACGCCGTACACGCCGTCCGACGCGAAAACGAGACGAGGGCCGATGTCATGGATCTGATCGCGGCCGTACGCATAGCTCATGACAGAATGGAGCCCGTACCAGCGTGAGCCCGTGCTCGCGCGATTTCTACTCGATGCCTTTCCGGAGCCGGTCGTCGTTTTGGACGAGCAGGCGGCGGTCGTCGACGCCAATCGGGCTGCCAAGGAGGCGCGCGACCTCGATGCAGTTGCGTTCTTCGAACGGGGCGACGACGAGCGCATCGGCGGATTCCTCGGCCGGCTTCGCGCCCAAGGCTTTGCGGCGCTCGAGGTTCAGCGCGCCACCAAAAAGGGAGGGGTGGGCCAATTCCTGCTCGAAGGCTCGGCGGTCGGCAACTACTTGGTGGTGGTCGTCCGCGATCTGACGGAGCGGAGGACGCTCGACGAAGAGGTGCGCCAGCTCCGCCGCATGCAGTCGCTGGGCTTCGTCACCGCCAGCGTGATCCACGACTTCAACAATCTGATGGTGCCGATCCGTTGTCTCAGCGAGCTCTTGTCCAAGGAGCTAGAAGAGGGGAGTTCGGCCGCCGGGCTGGCCGCGGAAGTGCGCTTTGCGGCCGAGCGCGCGGCCTCGTTGGTTCGCGACGTGCACGTCTTGACGCGAGCGCGCGCGTCGAAGCTTCAGCCGCTCGACTT
>Ga0111539_10013107_pt1 | contig 10371 bp, 11 predicted proteins | sample RhiMethybrSRZTD1_FD_79667 | JGI IMG/M metagenome (GOLD analysis project Ga0111539, IMG submission 79667) | Populus rhizosphere microbial communities from Tennessee, USA - Rhizosphere MetaG P. TD hybrid SRZTD1 (version 2) (version 2) | ecosystem: Host-associated > Plants > Roots > Rhizosphere >... | reverse complement strand
GACGGCCCTGTTCCTGCTGGTGCTCGCGCTGGTGCGAGGCAACGAGGAGGGCTGGGGCAGCACCCTGATCGTCTCACTGCTGGCGAGCTCGGGCGCGCTCATGGCCGGCTTCCTCGCGATCGAGCGCCGGGTCGCCGAGCCGATGCTGCCGCTCGGGCTGTTCCGGCGGCGGGCGTTCACCGGTGTGCAGCTGGCCGCCTTCGCGGTGTCCGGCTCCCTGTTCGCGCTGTTTCTGTACCTGACGCTCTACCTGCAGAACTTCCTCGGCTTCTCACCGATCGAGGCCGGGGTGCGCTACCTGCCGATCACGGTGGCGTCGTTCCTTGTGGCTCCGCTGGCGGGCATGGCGCTCGCCCGGATCCAGGCGCGCTACCTGATGAGCGCGGGTCTCGCCCTGACCGGCGTCGGCTTGGCGCTCATGGCCGGGCTGCACATGGATTCGGGTTGGACAGCGCTGCTGGCCGGGTTCCTCATCAGCGGCGTGGGCGTCGGGCTCCTGAACCCCGTGATCGCGGACGTCGCCCTGAGCGTCGTCCCGAAGGAGCGGAGCGGGATGGCCGCCGGCATCAACGACACGTTCCCCCAGGTAGGCATCGCCGTCGGCATCGCCGCCTGGGGCGCGATCTTCCTCGGCGCGGGATCGGCGCGGACGGAGGACGTCGCCGCGGGAGCGGTCAACAGCGGTCAGGCCCGAGGGCTGGTCGAGGCGGCTTCGTCCGGCGGCCTTCACCAGGCCGTTGCGGGAGCTCCTCACCAGGTCCAGGCGACGCTCGAGAACGCCGCCCAGCAGGGGTTCCTGCACGGCATGAACGAGATCCTCGTCCTGGGCTCGATCCTGGCGTTCGCCGGATCGGTGCTGGCGCTCTTCCTCGTGCGCGAGCGCGAGATCGAGCGCGAGGCGGTCCCGGGCGAGGCGATCGAGCTCCGGCCCGAGCCCGCCAAGGCCTGAGGAATGGGGTGGGCGCCGCGACTTGGGTCGCGGCGCCCAAACCCGCTCAGCCCGACGCGCCCTTGCCGAACGGGTTCTGCGGCAGCAGCCCCGACTTGCGGGCGGGTACGACCGCGAGCGCCAGACGCCCGAGCGTCAGCGCTGCGAGCATCAGCCCGAAGTCGCGCAGCGCGATGTCGTAGTACTGGGGCGGGTTCTTCGTCAGCAGGTTGGTGACGATCCCCGCCAGCCACGCCGCGACGACGAACGCGCCGATCCGGGGGGCAAGAAGCACCAGGATGCCGGCGAAGATCTCCACTCCGCCCACGAAGTACATGAAGTCCTGGCCGCTTCCCGGTGCGATGGTGTTGATCCAGTTCGCGAGATAGTCCGGCCAGTTCACTGACCAGTTGAAGAACTTGTCGAGGCCGAACAGGATCGGGGCAACGGTGAATCCGATCCGCAGCAGCCAGAACGCCTGGTGAGCCGCCGTCGAGATCGCCGTCGACTCGGCGGCCTCCGCGGACGCCGGTCGCCCGTTGGTCGTGCGACGAGGCGCATCAAGGGTCGTGCTCTCCATCGAGCCTCCTTCGGTTCGCAACCAGCCGCGCCCATTTCCGTATTGGCGCCGGGGCTGGTTTCTCACGCATTCGCCTTCCCGGCTCATTCGCGCCCGCGGTGCCGCGGACGCCTAGTCGGTCCTACGAGGTGCTTAGCGTCGACGCGGAGGTCGCTCTTACGTCTCGGCGTCGACCAACGCCTTGAGGCTCTCGTAGTCCTCGCGGCACGCGGGGCACCCCTCGAGGTGCGCTCGCATGCCCGGGATCGCCTCGTTCTCGCCCCGGCCAGCGGACTCGAGCTCGACGAACCGGTCGAGCTGCTCGAAGCACTCCTCGCAGCCGAGCTCGGGCTCCGGCGGGCCGAGCAGGCGTCCCACGAGGTCTTCTCGTGCCCGGGTCTCGTCAGTCATCTGCCTCCTCCTTCCCCGCGGACCGCGCCGCGCTCTTCTCGAGGTCGAGCTTTCGGCGAAGCTTGCGTCGCGCGTCGTGAAGCGTCTTGTACAGGGCGCCGCGGGTCGTGCCCAGCCGCTCGGCGAGCACGTCGATCGGCACCTCGTTCAGGGCCAGGGCGACGAGGACCTCGCGCTGATGCGGCGTGAGCTCCTCCTCGATCGCGCGGGCGATGTCGCCCAGAAGCTCGCTCCGCTCCGCCCGCGTCGGGGGGGAGTCCTCGGGGTCGGCGAACCGCGGCCAGTGGTCTGGCTCCAGCGGGATCTCCCGTCCCTGCCACGCCAGGCGCCTGACCTTGACCGCCGCCTCCAGCAGCGCGAACTTGTAGGCCCAGGTCGTGAAGCGGCTCTGGCCCCGGAAGCGGTCGAGCTTCGCGAGCACCGCGACGGCAGCGTCGTTGGCGGCTTGGTGGGCGACGTCGTCGAGGTCGCCGCCGCGAAGGTGCGGCGCCGCCCGCGCCCTGCGCGACACCTCGAAGCGCGCTGCGCGCAGCAGCAGCTCGTGAAGCCGCTCGACCGCCTCGGCGTGTCCCGGCCCCTGGCCCGAGAGCTCCGCGATCCACGCCCGCGACTCGCTGTCCGGGGTTGCCGGAGAGGCCCGGCGGCCCTCCGGCGGAGCCACCGGGCTCTCCCGACCTACTGCTCTGACCCCCGGCACCCTCACCGGCGCTCCGCATCCGCTTCCTCGAGCGGAGCCAGGATCCGGGCCGCGAGATGAGGCGGGCACCCACGGTCGACGAGGTCGAGGAGCGCATGGAGGTCAACCCTGCGGTCCGCGGCGAAGCTCGCGGCGACCTCGAGCTCGAACCCGGCGCGCTCGAGCCGCCGCCGTCGCCACTCGACGACGTCGGCGCTCCGGTACGCGACCGGCACTTCCCGATGGCTCGTCCCACTGCTCATCGCTTCCTTAGCGACGGTAGCGCGCGCTCCCTTACGTCTGGGGAGTGGTCGTGGGCCAAGGTCTTGCATTAGACCCAAACGGGTGTAGCGTAGGAGGCGTCGAGGGAAGCAGGGGTGTGATGTTGTCCAAGTTTCGTTCCCACGGCCGCCGCAGCACAGAGCGGGTCGGCCTCGGGGCTCTCCTCGTCCTCGTGCTGGCGCTGACGATTCCCGCCGTCGCCGATGCCGCCTACCCGGCCGCCATCGGCCGCGCCAACGTCAACGGCGGCGGCGTCGACCAGAGCTTCATCACGGCACCGGCGAGCTCGTTGGCCGTGGACTCGAGCCACATCTACTGGCTGACCGGCTCGGCGATCGGCCGTGCCGACCTCGACGGCACCGGCGTGGACCAGAACTTCATCGGCAACCTGAACGTGCATGCCCCCAATGCCGGCCTGGCGGTGGACTCGCAGCACATCTACTGGGCCAACGGGGACAGCATCGGGCGGGCGAACCTCAACGGGACCGGTGTGAACAAGCACTTCATCGATGACCCCGATGGCGGGATCACCGGAGTGGCCGTCGACTCCGGCCATGTCTACTGGCAGAAGTACACCTTGATCGGCCGGGCCAACATCAACGGCACGGGCGTCGACCCGAATTTCATCAATACCTACCTACATAACTCGATGGTCTTCTCGGTGGGCGCCGTCTCATTAAAAAAAAAAATCTACTGGTCCTACCACGAGGAGGAGCTCGACATCGACCGATCGCTCATCGGGCGGACAAATCTCAATGGCACCGGCTATGAGGACGAGTTCATCTTCGTTCCGACCTTCGCGTACCAGCTGGCGGTCGATCCGACTCACATCTACTGGGCCAACGGTCCCGCGGTCTCGCGCGCGAACCTCCAGGGACCCCAGGGCAACACCGACCTCATCGGCGGCAGCTTCGGCGCTTCGGGGGTCGCGGTGAACTCCAACCACGTCTATTGGACCAACTCCGCGCGCCCCGGAATCAGGATCGGAAACGCGAAGCGACACCGGAGGCGCGGCACGGCGACGCTGCCGGTCACCGTCCCGGGCTCCGGAGAGATCACCCTGGACGGAACAGGGATCAACACGGTTACGCAGACCGCCGAGACGGGCGGCAAATACCCGCTCGCCGTCCATGCCACGGGCGCGAAGAAGCGCAAGCTGAAGCATCGCGGCTCGGTGAAGGTGACCGCCAACGTCACGTTCACGCTCACCGGCGACGAACCCCAGTCCGAGTCGACCTCGCTGAAGCTGATCGAGCGAAAGCCCAGCGGCGGCCGATTCGACGCGAAGGCCGGCCGCTACAAGGGCTCGACGAGCCTGGGGTCTGATCCCGTGCACCTGAGGGTCACAAAGGACGACAGGGTCAAGAACCCCAGGTTCGAGCTGATTCTGACCTCCCAGAGCTCGTGCTTAACCACATTCGCGATCGACGGCAGCGACAAGATCAACCATCACGGCAAGTTCGAGCTCACCGACGACCACGGAAGTATCCAGGCCACGATCGCGGGCAGGTTCGTGAGCAGGACCAAGGTGAAGGGACGGCTGAGCGGCGAGCGGCGCGGCTGCGGCTCAGAGGCCACGCCCTACACCGTGCATCGGGTGAAGTCCGGGTGAGGTCCTGGTCGGCCGCGACCGGCTAGCGCGAATCTCCGTCTCACTGCGTCAACGGACGGGTGCCGTTCGCCTGATCCCAGATGAGGGAACCGCCCTCGAAGTCCTGTCGGAGGCCGCCGTTCCAGGGGTAGCTCCCCGAAGTCGGATAGCCGAGGTATCCGGGCGCACCGCCGAGGTTGAGGTATTCGGTCCGAAATGGGGCTCGCACGATGCGGACCGTCGTCTGCCCGTCCCGTCGCATCATGATGGTCTGCCCGAAAGCGCCGTACCTGAAGTCCTGCGCCCACCCTGATCCCCAGCGACGGGAGTTATTGACCGGGTATCCCATCGTCGTCGTGTCGGTGCCGAACCGGTCCCGGTAGTAGGACCAGAAGTAGTCACCGACCCAGCACGCGTCCGGAGAACCCGCGTTGCACGACGCGGTGACCGCTCCGCAGCGCGGTGACATGACGACCGCTGAATGGAAGCCCGCACGGTCACCGCCCTTGTAGCGCTGAAGGCACCCGGGGCCCGAGTCGTGAACCGGCTCCACCGGCTGGCCCATCGCCGGAGGGTTGCCTCCGGCCGCAACCGCGTTCTGGAAGGCTTGTGCCAGCGCGCTGCCGGCCGGGCTCGGGGGGCCGACACCGACGCCGGGCACGGAGTCGGGGTAACCGTCCGGTGTGGCATTACAGAAGTTGTTGATCTGGAATGAGAGGTCGCCATTCGGCCGCCAGGGCTCGAGGTTCCACGGTCTCTTTCCAGGAACGAATATGGCGTGGCACTCAAGCTGGTGGTACATCGTGCCGTACGTGCTCGAACCGTCAGGGTTCGCCGGCAACCCTCCTGCCTTCGCCGCCGCTTCCTTGAACGCCGCCAAGGGGTGGTTCGTGGCATTGCTCTTGCCGCAGGGCGTCACATACACGGCCAGGCTCTCCTGCTGGTACTGGTCGAGCGTCACGCCCCAGTTGACGCTCTGGATGTAGGTCTGGTTCGGAAAGCTGGAGCCGGGACACGTGTCGGCAGCCCCATAGGCCGTCCTGAGACCCCCCACTGGGACGAGGGTGGCAGCGCAGGCACCCAGGGCAACGAGCCAGAGCCTCCACCGGCGCCGGGGCCGGACCCGATGGCGCGAGCGGAGCCTCGTCCGCATGGCGTTCTGATCTGTCAACTGGCCTGCCTTCAAAGTGGTAGCGATAAAGGGGCTGCTCCCCTCGTGCGACTCCGCCTTGCAATCCCCTGCGTGCGGTGGCTCGTCGCGGCGCGTGAGCCGACCCTAACCTCGGCAGCGGCGCTCTGTCAACCTCGCCCTGAACAGCGCCGCGCCCTTGTCGGCCGGCCTGGACACGGCATCAGCGCCGGTGTAGGCTCACCTCGGGGAGTGCGCGAGTCGGGCGCACATGCCGCATGGGAGCGACCCACGACGCTAAGAGGCTCCTGGCCACGATGAGGCCTGCTGCGTGGCTGGCCCTGCTCGCCATCCCGCTGGCTGCCTTCGTCGTGACTTCGCCGGTTCGCCACGCACGCGCTGCCTTCCCCGGCCGCAACGGAAAGATCGCCTATTCGCGCATTGGGGCCGAGACGATCAACGTCATCAACCCCGACGGGAGTCACCGGCGGCAGCTAACCCATGGTCCTGATGCCGGCGATTTCGACCCCGCCTTCTCCGCCAACGGCAGGCGGATCGCGTTCGCGCATACCAGGCGCCATGGCGGCAGCGATATCGAGGTGATGAAGGCGAACGGACGCGATCAGCGCCGTCTCACCAGCGGCCACTACGACGGCGACCCGGCCTTCGCTCCGGGCGGCCGGCGGATCGCCTTCACTCGTACCGGCAACGATCTGAAGTCGAACATCTACATCGTCAGCGCGAACGGCCACCACCACCGCCGCCTCACGCGGACCCCCGGCAGCGCCAACCCCGCCTTCTCGCCAAACGGCAACAGGATCGTCTTTGAGCGCTTCTCCATCCTCGGCAGCCTTGCGGACGTCTGGGTCATGCGCGCCGACGGCTCACACCGGCGCCGCCTCACGCATACCGACCACAGCACGGATCCCGCCTACTCGCCGAGCGGTCACAGAATCGCCTTCCGAATGGGCAACGACATCGCCGTGATGCGCGCCGACGGCTCGCACCAACGCCGGCTCACACACGACCACAACGACTCGAATCCCGCCTTCTCTCCGAACGGCAAGCGGATCTGCTTCGACCGTGGCGACAACCCCCAGATCTGGATCATGGATGCCGACGGCTCACACAAGCACCGCGTGACGAAGGGGGTGGATTCCATCCTCCCCGACTGGGGCGTGCGGCGCTAGCTCGACAGCCGCGAGCGAGACCGCTTTCACGGTGAGCACGACGAGGCAACTCCGACGGTGGTTCGACCGCTTGCCGAGGATCAGACGACGGTCTCCCGCCGGTGCTCCGCGAAGAGCCGCAGCGCGTAGCGTCCAGCGGGGTGCTCGCGTGCACGCACGACCAGCGCTGCCGTGTTGGGCGGAAGCATCTCGGGCTGCGGGAGCGGCACGCCGTACACGGGTGGCACCACCACCGCAGCACTCAGCGCCGCGAAGGTTAGATCGGCCACGCCAAAGCGCTCGCCACACAGGTGGGGGCGGCCGTCGGCCAGCAGCTCCGCCACGAAGTCGAACTCGCGCCATACCGCGGCCTCGTCTTCGATCTCGATGCCGGGGCGGATGCCAAGCTCACGCCGAACGAAGCGCACAGCAAGCGGCCACCCGCGGCGGATCACGGCGGCCTCCCAGCGGGGCACGCCCTCGTTATTGAAGCGCAGCACGAGCCTGCGATTGGCGAGCATATGGACGTACATCAGTCGCCGCCCTCGCGGCCCGAGCTCGTGGTCGAGGCGCCGGCAGAGGCGCTCTGCCTCTGAGCGCGCGCTGCGCTCTGCGGGAAAGAGGCGATGCCGAGCTGGAGTGTGCTCGTCGACCCAGGCGAGGATCTCCTCCGACTCCCCGAGCACGCCGTCCGAAGTCACCAGCACAGGGACCGTGCCCCCACCCCCCGCCCGCCGCGAGGCGAGCCGGTGGATGCCCTGTACATGGCGCTCCTCGCGGTAGGGGATTCCAACCCGCTCGAGCGCCCACCGAGCCTTCTCGCAGTAATGGCTGATCGGAATCGTGATGAGCCGCAGCACCGAACCACACTAACCCGACGATGCGAGCCAAGACCGCGTTCGGACTACGCCGAGCTTGATCGGGCGTCGCACATGAAGGATGCTTCCCCCGATGGGCGATCAGGTCGTGCTGCTCGTGATCGGCTTCGCTCTAACGAGCGTCCTCGGCGGAGCACTCGGATACCTCTTTCAGACCCGGAGCTGGGCACATCAGCATCGTGCCCAGCGGCGTGATCAGCAGCATGAGCAGGCAGTGAAGGTATTTGAAGAGGTAAGCAGCGCACTGGACAAGCGCCTGTATCGAATGCGACTCGTCTTCTGGGCCGCCAAGCGATGCGCGCGGGCGGGAGCGGACCTCTCGCACTTGCGGAACGCGCTCGCTGACTATCGAAAGACGCTCGAAGCCTGGAACGACAATCTGAATCGCACCCTGGCTTTGGTCGAGACGTTCTTCGGCGGCGCCGTCAGAGGGGAGCTCGAGGACCACATCTACTACGAGTACAGCGCGATCGGGAGAGCCCTCGACCAGTTCGTGCGGGATGTGTCGGTTTCCGATCGCGAGGACGTGCCCGTGCCACAAATAGGGGGACGACTGACCTGGTTGAGCCGCGAGGTCTACTCCCTGAACCTGAAAATGCTCCAGCTCATGCAGCAGGACAAGCTCGGAGCGGCTGCGCCCGGCGCGGCGCCGTCGCGACCGAATCCGACGCCGCTCCTTCAATTCGGCAGTGAGGGAAGCGCGGTTCTGGAGCTCCAGGGAGCGCTTCACCGCGCCGGTCACTTCCACGAGCGAATCGACGGAGGCTTCGGTAGGAAGACCGAGGAGGCGGTACGGGCATTTCAGCGGGCAGTCGGACTATCTGACGACGGCGTGGTGGGCACTGCGACCTGGACCGCGCTCACGTCTGGCGGCTCGATGCCGATCGGAGCTCCAACGCACACCGCCCAAGACGGCTAAGGGGTGTGACTTTTCAGCTCAGCCGATGACGAATTGGAGACCGACCTGTGTCTCGAGCGTCGCGCTCAGCGCGTGCAACGACACGCTCCACGTCTGATCTCCGACTATTCCGTCGACCCCGACGTGACCCCACTTCTGAAACGCCTCGACCGAAGCTCGGGTGTTGGGGCCGAAGTCGCCGTCGACCGCGCCAGGGCCCTTGCCCCACACGTCCGAGCCATTTTTGAGCACGGTCTGGAGGTGACGAACGACCGCGCCACTGGACCCCTCACTCAGCGTCGGCATGGGACCGCCGTCCGGCAGAGCGTGCCACGTCGCCGGGCCGACGATGCCATCGACGGCCAGATTGGCCCCCTTTTGGAACAGCTTTATCGCCTTCTCGGTCTCGGCTCCAAAGATGCCGTCAACGACGAGTCCGGTATTGGGAGTCCGGCGCACGCCTCGTTGCGCCCGACGCACCACATCCCCGGTATCGCCCCGACGGACGGTTGGTTGACCCGGATTCGCCATGAATGCTCCCCTCGCTCGCCGTAGCGATTATTGCACTCGCCATCCGCTCCCGCGAGCGGCTTTCCTATCCCCCGACACGCATCACAGGGTGTCATTCCCAACGAACCGCCGGATCTCAGTCTCGATGAACCGGATCAGTCGGCAGCGAAATTCATGACCCAGAAGTCGTTCCCCGCCGAGCCACTGGCGAATGGGCCTACGGCAACCTCGTGGTCGACTACTAGCGATGGCCCACGCTCGGGTCATCCGGGCGGGCGAGGCGTCGATGGTCGGCCTGGCGGCGTTCACCACGCAGCCGAGAAAACAGGCCGACACGCGCCCGAACTGCCTCCGTCACCTCGCCAGCTACCTCTTGCTCCACGGCAGCGACTGTCCGCTTCCAGATGCGATTGGAAACGTTTGGCGACTGCAGATCTATTTCGTCGAACGTGCGGCGGATCCTTTCGACGCACTCTCTCAACTGCGGCTCCGACGGTGGCGTCGCTTGAAGCTCCGTGATCCAGTGGACCAGGGCTCCGTACCGACGGCCCACGCGCCGATGCGCCTCGACCCGCTCGCCGTACTTGAGATAGGTCTTCAGCCCGATTAGAGAGGCTGATAGCAAGCTCACGGACCCCACAGCCACTCGGATCCCCGTGGCCACCGAGTCTTGCAGTGTCGCGAAGATGCTGCTGCTGACGATCGCAGCGAGGATGGTGGCCGTCCCGCCCAGCCAGAAATTGCGCCAGGTGAGGCTGTGCACTGCATGTAGGTGAGCGTCCATGAGCATGGTGATTCGAACGCGCCAGTACTCCAGCAGGTCGTCGATCGTCTTCAGCGGAGGTCGCGGAGTGTCTTTGGCTTCGTGGCCCATCGCATTGACCTCACTGGTCGACATCACGCTGAGCACCGGGCAAAAGCGTCCTCCCGTGCCATGTCCAACCCAACGCTGCCGCATCGAGAGTGCCACTCCCGCTCTCGCCCGTCAAGCCATGAAACCCTTATCCCATATCCCCAGCGGTATCCACGGGGTATAGGGCCGCCCGAACCTCTACTCCCGCAGGCCGGCGGTTTTGAGGGCATTCGCACGGGTCCAGAAGACTTGACGTCTGGTAATCAGGCCGTCCGCGAACCAGACGATCTGCCAGGTGCGGTATTCAAACGGCAGGCCGCTGCCCCTACGGCGCGCTTTGAGGACCACTGCGATGAAGACCCGGTCATCACCCAAGTCCGCCATCTGCTCGATCTCGGTACGGAAGCCCCCCTCCGTGTTTTCCGACATCAGCGCGATCCACTCTCGCACTCCCGCCCGCCCGCGGTACAGCTCACCAATCCCGGAG
>Ga0111539_10013104_pt1 | contig 10372 bp, 9 predicted proteins | sample RhiMethybrSRZTD1_FD_79667 | JGI IMG/M metagenome (GOLD analysis project Ga0111539, IMG submission 79667) | Populus rhizosphere microbial communities from Tennessee, USA - Rhizosphere MetaG P. TD hybrid SRZTD1 (version 2) (version 2) | ecosystem: Host-associated > Plants > Roots > Rhizosphere >... | reverse complement strand
GCGTCGGCCGGCCTCAACGCCGCCTACAACCCGCTGTGGCAGCTGCTCGACCGCGATCGCATCGGGATCGCGGGCCACTCGTACGGCGCCGCCGGCGTCTCGTACGTCGGCCAGTGGGATCCGCGCGTGAAGGCGATCGTCGCATGGGACAACCTCGGTCCGGCCGAGCCGACGTCGGGCGGCGGCCGCCTCGGCGAGCAGCCGTGCCCGGCCGATCCTGACGCTCGCCGTCCCGTGCCGCTCACCAAGCCCGCGCTCGGCATGTCCGCCGACTACGGGATCGTCGCGACGCCGAACACGAGCGACCCGGATCCGCAGTCCAAGTCGACCCAGTCGCTCGCGTACAGCCAGGCCGGCGTGGATACCGGCGAGCTGATCATCCGCGGCGGCACGCACCTGGACTTCAGCTTCATCCCGAACCCGGCGTTCGGCGCGACGCTGCGCGGCGCCGACATGATCGCCTGGTACACGACGGCCTGGTTCGACAAGTACGTCAAGGGCGACCCGACCGCGCAGGCGCGTCTGCTCACCACCCGCTGGCGAGACGACGCGCAGGAGGCGGCCGTCGACCCCGACGGCGACGGCAACATGTTCTCCTTCTACTACCGCTCGCGGCTCGACATCGACGGCTTCGCGTGCGAGGACCTGCGCGCCGCCTGCCCGGGCATGGCGCCGGACGGCGGCGGCCCGTACAGCTACTACGACCTCGCTACGGCACCCGACGCAGGAACGGGATGACGGTCTTCAGGAACGCGTTCTTGCCCGGGAGCGCCGACAGCGGGTCGATGTGGTCGTACGTGCGGTGGCGGTCGACCAGCTTCACGCGCACGTGCGACCGCCGCGCCAGCGCCCGCGCGCCCTTCAGCACGCGGCCGGCGCCGAGCGACGTCTCGATCGCGTAGATCGGCACGTCGACGTCGTCGCCGTGCGTCGCGCGCACGCCGAGCACCTTCTGGGCGCCGTTCCGCACGCCGCCGTTCACCGCGCCGCCGTCGATGCTGAGCCGGACCGGGTGGTACCAGGCGGTGCCGTCGATCCCGCGGATCCCCGAGAACATCGTCGCCGCGCGCTGGACCGTGCCGAGCTCGCCGTCGACCCACGGCCGCGGGTCGCCGCTCGCCGCCAGCGACCCGATGTGCATGTGGATCAGGCTCAGGCTGTCGGGCGACGTGTCGTGGTCGAACGCGTACCCGTAGCCGCCGGCGTTCGTGGTCTCCACCGGCGGGCGCAGGTTGGCGGGCAGCAGCGGCCAGCCGGCGAGGACCGACCGCGCGTCCGGCTCGATGCGCGCGGCCGCCGAGCCGACGATGTTGAACACGCCGGCCGACCACGGCAGCGTGGCGCCCGTCAGGTCGAGCCACGGTGAGCGCTGCTGGAGATCGGCGAGCTGCGTGCGCGCCGTCGCGCGCGTGAGCGTCGCGTTGCGGCTGCTGCCGCCGTCGATCAGCACGAGCCCGTCGAGGTCCTTCGCGCCCGCCCGGCCGCCGAAGTCCCAGGTCGCGTACGCGACCGTGATGGTGCCGCCCAGCGAGTGCCCGCCGAGCACGACCCGGCGCCCGCCGCGGCCCGCGGCGCGGATCACGTTGCGCAGGTCGCGGATCGCCACGCCCATGCCCCAGCGGCGCGCGTACGCGACGTCGCCGACCGGCTGGAAGTGCGGTGTGATCGACGTGTCGCCGAGCCACTCGAGGTAGTAGCGGAAGAGGTCGCGCGGAGCGATCTGCCGCGCGAGCGCGCGGTCGAGCGCCGAGTGGTCCTCGAGGCGGTTCTCGCGCCGGTCGACCGACCACACGCGCCAGCCCTCGAGCCGCTTGACGATGTCGGCGGCGACGGGGCGGAAGTACGCCGCCCCGCCCGACGTTCCGGGCACGAGGACGAGCGTGTTGCGGGCGCGCCGCGGGCCCTGCTCGATCACGCGGATGCGGTCGTAGCGCGCCGGCCCCGGAGCGTCGGCCCCGCGCACGGTGAACACCCGGTCGGCGGAGGCCGGCGCGGCAGCTGCCGCCATCAGCACGATCGTCGACAATGGGACCAGCCAGATACGGCGCAATGTCTCCTCCTGTTACAGAACGCCACGATGTTACGCCGCGCCCGACCGGGCTCGACGCGTTCCTGCGCGCCCGCAAGCGCTTCCTCGCCGCCGAGCGGATCGACATGAGCGCGCTCGCCGCCGAGCTCGGCGTGAGCCGCGTGACGCTCTACCGCTGGGTCGGCACGCGCGACCGGCTGCTCGTCGAGGTCATCTGGTCGCTCGCGCGGCGGACGCTCGACACCATCGAGGCGGAGGCCGACGACGCCGGGCCCGAGCGGATCGTCCGCGTCGTCACGCGCTTCCTCGAGGACGTGATCGCCAACCAGGGCATGCGGCGCTGGCTGGCCGAGGAGGGGGAGTCCGCCATGCGGCTGCTGACCCGCGGCGAGTCGGGCTTCCAGCCGCGGCTGATCGACGCGATGCACGACCTGCTGCTGGTGGAGGCCGACGCCGGCGCCCTCGACCTGCCCGCCGACCTGCGCGAGGTCGCGTACGTGATCGTGCGGCTGATCGAGTCCTACACGTACCTGGACCTGATCACGGGGGAGGAGCCCGACGCCCAGCGCGCCGAGCCCATCCTTCGCCTCCTGCTGCGTCACCAGTAGCCCAGGACCTGCACCGCGCCGCGCGGGAACGTGCGCTGCGCGCGGACATGGCGACGGATCTTCGTCATGGCCGGCGAGTGCCCACCGCCCCAAACGGTGCCGGGGCTGTCCGGCAACGGGAGCTCGCGCACGGCATCGACGATCTCGGTCGCGGGCATCCAGCGCAGGTCGACGTCCGCGCGGATCTCGATCTCCTGCGGGTCGTCGGCGCCGGCGATCGCGATCCCGGTGTGCCCGGCGGGCAGCGTCTCGAGGATCGCGAGCAACGCCGGCAGGCCGGTCTCGTCGGCGACGAGCAGCGACCAGTCGTAGCCGTTGAGGCCCTTCCAGTGCAGCCGCGGCCCGGCGAAGCCGACCGGGTCGCCGGGCCGCGCGCGCTCGGCCCACGCCGAGGCGCGGCCGGCGTCGCCGTGCAGGAAGAAGTCGACGTCGAGCTCGGCGCACTGCGGCCGGATCGCGCGCACCGTGTAGTTGCGCCAATGCTGTTCGCGCCCACCTGGAAACCGCCACCCGAGCTGTGGCAGTACGAGCTCCTCGCCCTCGTCGCACCAGCCGAGCGTGATGATCTCGCCGGGCTCCTCGACGCCGAAGTCGGCGAACGCGGGGTGCGTGAGCGTGAAGCGCGCCATCGTCGGCGTGATCGCGGTCACGGCGCTCACCGTGGCGACCCCGGTGTGCAGCGGGAACGGCCGGGTCATCGCCGCGGCACCACCAGTGGCGTTCCCGCCTCGGGGTCCTCGACGACGCGGCACGGGAGGCCGAACACGCGCTCGACCAGCTCCTCGCCGACGATCTCGGCCGGTGGGCCCTGGGCGACGATCGCGCCGTCGCGCATCGCCACGAGGTGTGTCGCGTAGCGGCACGCCTGGTTGAGGTCGTGCAGCACCGCGACGAGCGTGCGGCCGTCCGCGTGCAGCTGGGCGCACAGGTCGAGGACCTCGACCTGATGCGCGATGTCGAGGAACGTCGTCGGCTCGTCGAGCAGCAGGATCGGCGTCTGCTGCGCGAGCGCCATCGCGAGCCAGACGCGCTGGCGCTGGCCGCCGGACAGCTCGTCGACGATGCGGTCGGCGAGGTCCGCGACCCGGGTGGCGGCCAGCGCCTCGGCGACGGCGCGCTCGTCGTCGCGCGACCACTGGCGCAGCAGCCGCTGGTGCGGGAAGCGACCACGGGCGACGAGGTCGGCGACGGTGATGCCGTCGGGCGCGATCGAGCTCTGCGGGAGCAGGCCGAGCTCGCGGGCGACCTCCTTCGACGGCCGCGACGTGATCAGCGAGCCGTCGAGGTAGACCCCGCCGCTACGCGGCTTGAGCAGGCGGGCGAGCGCGCGCAGCAGCGTGGTCTTGCCGCACGCGTTGGGGCCGACGATCACGGTGAACGACCGGTCCGGGATCGCGAGGTCGAGCTGCTCGGCGACGACGCGGCGGTCGTACGCGAGCTCGAGCCCGGTGCCGACGAGCCGGGTCACGCGCGGCTCCTCCCGGTGAACAGCAGCCAGCCGAGGTAGATGCCGCCGAGCGCGCCGGTGAGGACGCCGACCGGCAGGTCGGCGTCGAGCAGCCGCTGCGCCGCGAGGTCACTGGCCGCCAGCAGCAGCGCCCCCATCAGCCCGGCCGGCAGTAGGCCGGGGGTCGCCGAGCGCGTGAGCCGGCGCGCGAGCTGGGGGGCGGCAAGCGCGACGAACGCGACCGGGCCGGCCGACGCGGTCGCGACGGCGGTGAGCGCCACGGCCAGGAAGATCACGGCGGCGCGCGAGCGCTCGACCCGCACACCGAGCGCGCGAGCGGCGTCGTCGCCCATCTCGAGCAGCGCCAGCGGTCGCGCCAGCGCAAGCGCGAGCGGGACCGCGAGGACGAGCACGGCGGCGACCGGCCACACGTGCTCCCACCCGCGGCCGTTGAGGCTGCCGACGAGCCAGTGGGCGGCGGCGAACGCGTCCTCGCGCGTCGCGCGGGTGATCAGGTACGCGTTGACCGACTCGAGCATGGCGGCGATGCCGATCCCGACGAGCACGAGCCGCGCGCCCTGCACGCCGTTGCGCACGGACAGCAGGTAGACCGCGAGCGCGCTGACGACGCCGCCGCACACGGCGCCGAGGCCGACCGGCCCCGCCGCCTCGCCGAGCGCGAGGATCACGATCAGCGCGCCGGTCGCCGACCCTGTCGTGAAGCCGACGATGTCCGGGCTCCCGAGCGGGTTGCGCGAGACGCTCTGGAAGATCGCGCCGGCGACCCCGAACGCGGCGCCGACGAACACCCCGGTAAGCACGCGCGGCGCCCGCAGCGTCTCGACGATGAACGTGCTCGCGGGATCGCCCCGGCCGACCAGCGTCGCGAGCACGTCGCCGAGCGGGAGCGGGTAGTCGCCGGTCGTGAGGCCGACGACCGCGACGGCGAACGTCACGACGAGCAGCCCGGCGCAGACCGCGGTCGCGCGGCGGGGGACGCGCAGCGAGATGCGGTCGCTGGGGGTGCGCAGCGCGAGCGTGGTCACAGCTGCGCGATCCGCCTGTGTCGCACGAGCGCGATGAACACGGGCGCGCCGATCAGCGCCGTGACGATCCCGACCTCGAGCTCCGACGGCCGCACCACGACGCGGCCGACAACGTCGGCGCTGATCAGCAGGATCGGGGCGAAGACCGCCGAGTAGGCGAGCACGCGGCGCTGGTCCGGCCCCGCGATCGCGCGCGCGGCGTGCGGGACCGTGAGGCCGACGAACGCGATCGGCCCGGCCACGGCGGTCGCGCCGCCGCACAACAACGTGACCGCGAGCGCGCCGAGCGCGCGCGTGCGGCCGATCGCGGCGCCGAGCGCGCGGCCGGCGTCATCCCCGAGCGCGATCGCGTTGAGCGGCCGCGCGAGCACGAGCGCGATCGCCGCGCCGGCCGCCAGGAACGGGCCGATCGTCACGAGCACGCTGAGGTCGCGCCCGCCGAGTGCGCCCACGGCCCAGAAGCGGAAGTCGTTGAACGCGAGCGGATCCAGCAGCGTGACTCCGCTCGTGAACGCGGTCAGCGCCGCCGCCACGGTCGTGCCGGCGAGCGCCAGCCGCACGGGCGTTGCTCCCGCGCGTCCGCCCGAGCCGAGCAGGTACACGACGATCGACGCGGCCGCCGCGCCCGCGAACGAGAACCACACGTACTCGGCGGGATCCGCGAGGTGCAGCGCCGCGATCGCGATCACGATCGCCGCGGCCGCCCCGGCATCGATCCCCAGCAGTCCCGGGTCCGCGAGCGGGTTGCGCGTCAGCGCCTGCATCAGCGCTCCCGCGAGCCCGAGCGCGACCCCGACCGCGAGGCCGATCAGCAGCCGCGGCACGCGCACGTCGCGTACGACCGCCGCGGCATCGGACCCGTCGTCATGGAACAGCGAACGGACGACCTCGCCGGGCGCGATTCCCTTCGTCCCGACCGCGAGGCTCAACAGCGCGACCAGCGCGAGGACCCCAATTCCGACTGCGAAGGTACGCATTCGTTAGGGAACCCTAACTCGTCCGCTTCGCCGCTGCTCCGAAGGCCGGCGACATTTTCGAAACGGAACCCTTGCGTTTCGTATCTCCATGGTGTACCGTGGCGCCCACGCAAAAACGAAACGGCCTAGTTCCGTTTCACAATTCTGGAGAGCTCTCGTCATGTCAACCGCCCAACCCGATCCCCGCCGCTGGTGGACCCTCGTGGTCCTGTGCCTGTCGCTGCTCGTGATCTCGCTCGACAACACGATCCTCAACGTCGCGCTGCCGACGCTCGAGCGCGACCTCGGTGCATCGAGCTCGCAGCTGCAGTGGATCGTCGACTCCTACATGCTCGTCTTCGCCGGCCTGCTGCTCACCGCCGGCGCCATCGGTGACCGCTTCGGCCGCCGCAAGGCGCTCACGTTCGGCCTCGCGGTGTTCGGGTTGGGCTCGGCGCTGTCGGCGATGGCCGGCTCGGCCGGCATGCTGATCGCCAGCCGCGCGCTGATGGGCATCGGCGGCGCGCTGATCATGCCCTCGACGCTGTCGATCCTCACGGCCGTGTTCCCGGCCGAGGAGCGCCCGCGCGCGATCGGCGCCTGGGCCGCCGTGTCGGGGCTCGGCATCGCGATCGGCCCCGTGGCCGGCGGCTGGATCGTCGAGCACGCCGACTGGAGCTGGATCTTCCTGGTCAACATCCCGTTCGTCGTGGCGGCGCTGCTCGCCCAGCGCCCGCTCGTCCCCGAGTCGCGCGACCCCGCGGCGCCGCGGCTCGACTTCCCCGGCTTCGCGCTCTCCACCGCCGGCCTCGTCGCGCTGGTCTGGGGCGTCATCGAGGCTCCGTCGTGGGGCTGGACGGACGCCCGGATCCTCGGCGCCTTCGCCGCTGCCGCCGCGCTGATCGCGGCCTTCGTCGCCTGGGAGCGCCACACGCCGGAGCCGATGCTCGACGTGCGGCTGTTCCGCAACCGCCGCTTCTCGGCGGCCAGCGGAGCGATCACGCTGTCGTTCTTCGCGATGTTCGGCGCGATCTTCTTCCTCACCCAGTACCTCCAGCTCGTGCTCGGCTACTCGGCGTTCGAGGCCGGCGTGCGCGTCCTGCCGGTCGCGCTCGGCATCGTCGTCGCCAGCCCGCTGTCGGCGAAGCTCACCGCCCGCATGGGTGCCAAGGTCGTCGTCGCCGCCGGCCTGACGCTGATCGCCGCGGCGCTGCTGCTGATGACGGGCTTCGAGGTCGACTCCACGTACGACGCCGTCGCGCTGTCCTACCTGCTGCTCGGCATGGGCATCGGCCTGGCGATGACGCCCGCGACCGACTCGGTCATGGGCAGCCTGCCGCTGGCGAAGGCCAGCGTGGGCTCGGCCGTCAACGACGCGGCGCGCACGACCGGCGGCGCGCTCGGCGTGGCGATCCTCGGCTCGGTCCTGTCGAGCGGCTACCGTGGCGACATGGACGCCGTGTCCGCGGGTGCCGCCGCCCAGGAATCGCTCGCCGGCGCGCTCGCGACGGCCTCCCGCATCGGCGGCGCCTCCGGCGAGAGGCTCGCGACCACCGCCCAGGAGGCGTTCGTCAACGGCATGCACGCGGCTGTGCTCGTCGCCGCGGGCATCGCGATCGTCGGCGCGCTCGTCGCGCTGGTCTTCCTGCCCAGCCGCGAGGCCGCGCCGGCGACGATCGTCCCCGAGGCGGTGCCCGCATGAGCGATGCCGCGGCGCCCGGGCGCAGGCCCGGGCGCCCCCGCTCGGCCGTCGCGGACGCCTCGATCGTCCGCGCCACGCTCGAGCTGCTGCTCGAGGACGGCTATCGCGGGCTCACCATGGAGCAGGTCCGAGCGCGCGCAGGCGTCGGCAAGGCGACGCTGTACCGGCGCTACGGGTCCAAGCAGGAGCTCGTGGCCGAGGCGATCCGCCATCTCAACCAGCCGATCGACCTGCCCGACACCGGCGCGGTCCGCGAGGACATCCTCGCGGTCGCGCGGTCGGTGCTGGCAGGCGCCGAGCGCGTGCGGTTCGCCAGCTTCGTCCCGCGGCTGCTCGCCGACGCGGCCGGCGACCCCGAGATGCACGCGATCTTCTACGAGAACCTCGTCGCGCCGCGGCGGGCGGCGATGGGGGAGGTCCTGCGCCGCGGCATCGAGCGCGGCGAGCTGCGCGCGGACCTCGACGTCGAGACCGCGGTCGACATCATCACCGGCCCGTGGGTCTACCGGCTGCTGATCTCCGGCGGCGACGCGGCGGTCTACCGGACCGACCCCGCGATCCTGCTCGACCTGATCCTCGGCGGCCTCGCGAACCGATAGTCGCCCGCGTGCGTAGGCCGGACCATGAGGGGTGCCGTCGCGTTGCTCGCGCTGGCTGCCGTACCCGCCCTCGCCGCTGACGATCAGACGATTGCGGCGCAGGACACGTTCTACGACCCGCCGAGCGTGACCATCGACGTCGGAGACACGCTCACGCTCGACAACGTCGGCGGGACGCACAACTTCCACTTCAGCGACGGCACGCAGCTGCCCGCGCTGCCGGCGACGGACACCGACCCGGTCTGGAACCCGCCGCCGACGAAGACGTTCACCGCGGCCGGGACGTACAGCTTCTTCTGCGACTTCCACGGGCCGACCATGAGCGGGACCGTCAAGGTCGTCGACCCGAACGCGACGCCCAGCCCGTCGCCGAGCCCGACCGCGACGCCGGCCCCGCCGCCGCAGCAGACGGAGCCCGTGGCGGTGGCGATTCGCCGGCTGCGGCTGCGCGGCGCCGCGTTCTGCAGCCGCCGCAGCGCCACCTGCCGGCGCCCCGGCGTCGCGCTGCGGATCGACCTGTCGGCGCCGGCCCGTGTGCGCGGCACGCTCAAGCGCAAGCGCCGGGCGGCCGGGAGGATCGACCTCGGGACGGTCCCGGCGGGCGGCCGGACGCTGCGCTTCGGCAAGCGCCTGAAGCCCGGTCGCTACACGCTGCGGATGCGCGTCGGCACGCTGCCGGCCCGCACGCTGCGCTTCCGCATCCGGCGGTGATCGACCGACGGGCGAGTTGTGAACGGGCGTATTCCGACTGTCGGGCGGTGGGAGCGCGGCCGGCGCATTGACAAGCTGCCGCCTGCGAGTGGAAAACGGGCGGCGCGCACAGTCGCATCTCTCCTCCTGCGAACCTGCGCCGCCCGTCCACTCGTCTCAGTGCGTCAGCGCCACAGCCCCGTAGGGCACGAGCGCCGCGGCGACGAGCGCGAGGTGCGCCTCGATCGCGGCCGCCGAGGCGGCATCGGTCGGCGTGCCCGCCGCGTGCGTGAAGAACCCGCGCTCGAGCGTCTCCAGCGCGCCGGTGGCGTGGCGCAGCTCGACCGTCGCGAGCGGCGAGTCGGTGCGGTTCGCCACGGTCACGAGGTCGTCGATCGCCGCCGGCGGGAGCTCGCCGACGATGCCGTCGTCGGCGAGGCGCGCCTCGGGGTGCTCGGTCTCCATGTGCAGGTGCCCGAGGGCGGAGGGGGGAACGGGAGAGAAGGTGTCGAGCTCCGGGTGCAGCGCGCGCAGGGGCTCGAGCAGCTCGGCTGCCTCGGCGTCCGTGCCGAGGTGGGCGGCCTCGATGATCGTGTAGGACCGCCCGCGCACGAGCTCGGGCACGTCGTGCCGGTCGGCGAAGCGCATCATCCGTGCCACCGACGTGATCTGAGCGGGCGCCGTGGCTGTCCACTCACGCCAGGCGTGCAGAACCTCGGCGGCGCGCTCGGCGGAGAAGAACAAGGCACCCGCGTACAGGTCCTCGGCGGGGTGCAGGGCCAGCTCGAGCGCGGTGATGACGCCGGCGCGCGAGTCGGCCGGGCCGTCGCTGCGGACAAGCTCGCCGTCCCAGGTGACCATCTCGACGGCGAGGACGTTGCGCGAGGCGAGCCCGTGCCGACGGGCCAGCCAGCCCATCCCGTCGCCCAGCACGTCGCCGACCACGCCCGCGGTGCGGGAGAAGCCGGCGGCCGGGGCGAGGCCGACGAAGGAGGCGCGGTCGCTGACGTCCGCCCAACGGGCGCCGGCGCGCACGCGGGCGCGGTGGGCGCGCGCGTCGATCTCGACGCCCGCAAGAGCGGACGTGCGCAGCAGCATCGCGTCGGCCAGGTCGCCGGCCCGCTCGGCGCGATGGCCGGCGCTTTGCGCCACGACCCGCAGGCCGCGCTCGTGGGCCGTCCGGACGGCGGCGATCACGTCGCGCTCGTCAAGGGGCAGGGCGATCAGCGCGGGACGCTGGTCGACAGCGAGATTGAACGCGCGCCGTGCGGCATCCCAGCCAAGCTCTCCGGGCT
>Ga0111539_10013103_pt1 | contig 10372 bp, 12 predicted proteins | sample RhiMethybrSRZTD1_FD_79667 | JGI IMG/M metagenome (GOLD analysis project Ga0111539, IMG submission 79667) | Populus rhizosphere microbial communities from Tennessee, USA - Rhizosphere MetaG P. TD hybrid SRZTD1 (version 2) (version 2) | ecosystem: Host-associated > Plants > Roots > Rhizosphere >... | reverse complement strand
TCGTAGCCCAGCTCCGCGGCCCGCTCCACGAGGTCCTCGGGCAGCGACGCCCCGCGCAGGAACGAGAAGGCCGACGCGGCGTGGAGCTCGACAGGCATAGCTTCGCTTTTCTTTCGCCACATGCTGCCGCAGGGCGGCCCCCGGGTCAACCTCTCGATTCGAGGGGCACAATTCAAGACCTGACCCCATTACAGGAGGCGAGCGTGCGGCATTCGGCAGACGAAATCGTCGACCGGTTCGAGAAGGGAGCCCTCTCGCGCCGCGAGCTGATCGCCGGGCTCATGGCGCTCGGCGCTTCGACGCCGCTGGCCGGCGCGGACACGGCAGCCAGGCCGATCGCGGTCGGCGGCGTCGACCACGTGGCGCTGCGCGTGAGCGACGTCGAGCGCTCGGCCCGCTTCTATGCCGAGCACCTCGGGGCCAGCGTGCGCAGCCGGTCGCCGAGCGCCGTCTTCATGGACGTAGGCGCCGACTGGATCGCGCTCTTCGGCCCGGGAGCCGTGAGCACCGGCTTTCCCCCGACCTCGTCCGGCGTCGACCACGTCAGCTTCCACTCGACGGCCGCGCGCAGCATCGAGGACCGGGTGCGCGTGCTGCGCGAGCACGGCCTCGACCCGCACAACCCGGCGGGCTCCGAGCGGGTCTACTTCAAGGACCCCGACGGGATCATCCTGCAGCTGAGCTAGAGGACGCGAGCTCGACCGCGAGCGCCATCGCGGCGAGCAGGCTGGATGCGTCCGCGCGGCCGAGCGCGGCGATGTCGAAGGCCGTGCCGTGGTCGACCGACGTGCGCACGAACGGCAGCCCGAGCGTCACGTTCACGGCGCGCCCGAAGGCCAGGAGCTTCACCGGCACGAGGCCCTGGTCGTGGTACGCGGCCACGACGGCGTCGAACTCTCCCTGCACGGCGCGCACGAAAACGGTGTCGGCCGGCAAAGGCCCGCTGACGTCGAGGCCCTCGGCCCGCAGCGCCTCGACCGCGGGGCGCAGCACGTCCTCCTCCTCGCGCCCGAAGAGCCCGTGCTCGCCCGCGTGCGGGTTCACGCCGCAGAGCGCGATGCGCCGCTGCTTCGAACCGAGCCGCGGCAGCTCGCGGTGAACGAGGCGCACGATCCGTTCCGTCTCGGCCCGCGTCACGGCGTCCGGCACCGAGCGCAGCGAGCGGTGGATGGTCAAGAGCGCGACGCGCAGCGCGCCGCCGACGAACATCATCGCCACGTCGGAAACGCCTGCGGCTTCGGCCAGGAGCTCGGTGTGCCCGGGCCAGGGATGCCCCGCGGCCCGCAGCGACTCCTTGTGGAGCGGGGCCGTCACGATCCCGTCGACGCGGCCGGCCAGCGCGTCCGCTGCCGCCGCCTGCACGGCCGCGGCCGCGGCTCGCCCCCCTTCAGCCGAGATCTCTCCGAGTGCGACGTGACCGGCCCCGACGCTCACCGTCGCGGTGGCCAGAGTGCCGATGCGGGCCAGTCCGAAGCGCTGCGAGCGCTCGTCGAGCAGCGCGAGCGGCCCGTAGACCACCCACTCCGCCGCCGGGCAGCTCGGTGAGGCGAGCGCCTTCAGGACGATCTCCGGCCCGATCCCGGCCGGGTCGCCGACGGTCAACGCCAGCCGCGGCCTTCGTCTCACGCGTCGGCCCGGTTGCCCCCCCGGCCGCGCTCGTCCTCTTCTTTGTAGATGTACTTCACGGCGTGCTTCATCAGCAGCACGTTGGGCGCTCCCTGGCGGTGCACCTTGAGCGCGTCCTTGTCGTACCACTCGAGCGTGCCGCGGATCTCCTCGCCGTCCTCGAGCACGACGACCAGCGGAGTACGCGCGGCCATCTGCTTCAGGTAGTAGTTGGTCTCGGCCTGCGTCTCGTCGGGCGGCAGCGAGCGCCGCCGCAGCTGTTTGGTCGTCAGCATGTCCTGGCGGTGATCCCTCGGCTCCCGAAGGCCCGGACGGATCAGCTTGCGGTTCATCGCGCGCCCTCCCCCGCGAGTAGGTAGCACACGGCTTCCGCCCGGCGCAAGGCTCAGTCGCCGGCGAGCGCGTTCACCAGCCGGTCGAAGGTCAGCAGCTTGGCCGTGAACCCCCGGAGCGCCTCGCGCGCGTCCTCGGCCTCGCCGGCGAGCGCGATCGCGCGCGCGCCGAGCGGCCCGGCCGCGAGGGCCGCGAGCCGGTCGGCGCGATCGGGGTTCAGCAGCCCCTGCGCTCCGGCCCCGGCGCGAAGCGCCGCCAGGTCGCGCAGCAGCGAGCGCAGAGCGGTGAGCAGCGACGACAGGTCCTCCGACTGCTCGAGCGCCTCCGCCGCCTCCATGCGGCCGAGCGCGTCCGCCGTGGCGACGCGCTCGAGGACCGCCAGGAGCTCGTCGCGCGTGCGCAGCTCGCTGCCTGGATCGTGCGAGAGCGCCTCGGCCAGGCTGCCGCCCGCGAGCGCCGCCTGCAGCTCGGCGGCCGCCGGGTCGAGGCCGCGCTCGCGCTGCAGCAGCTCGCTCACGATCGCGCGCGGCAGCGGACCGAAGCGCAGGCGCTGGCAGCGCGAGCGGATCGTGGGCCGCAGCCCCGACGCCGCCGACGAGACCAGGATCACGTGCGAGCGGGAAGCCGGCTCCTCGAGGCTCTTCAAGAGCGCGTTCTGCGCCGAGTCGTTCATCGTGTGGGCGTCGTCGATCACGAACACCCGGCGCCGAGCCTCGAAGGGCGAGCCCGCGATCTCGCGCACCAGCTCGCGCACCTGGTCGACGCGGATCTCGGGCTCGCTGCGCGGACGCCCGGTGCGCGTGAGCCACCAGCCCTCGGCGAGCACCAGGTCCGGGTGCAGGCGGAAGTTGCGCCAGAGGTCCTCGTCCGGATGTCGATCGGCCTCGTGCCGCATCTCCGCCAAGCGCTCGGCGCGCGCTGCGCCGCCGACCTTGCGGCAGGCCAGGCACTCGCCGCACGGCTCGGCGAGCGGCGCCCGCTCGCAGAGCGACGCCTGGGCCACGGCGAGCGCCAGCGTGCGCTTGCCCACGCCATCGGGCCCGTCGAGCAGCAGGGCGGGCGGCAGCCGGTCCCGCTCGAGCGCGCGGCCCAGCACGGCGCGCACGCGCTCGTGGCCCCGGACGTCCGCGAGCCTCAAGCCGCCGCTCCCTGGATCAGCCCCCGGCGCGACAGCCCGAGCCAGACGGCCTCGACCACCTCCTCGGCCGGCCCGCGGGCGTCGACGCGCAGCCAGCGCTCCGGCTCCGACGCGGCGAGAGCGTCGTAGCCCGCGCGCACCCGCTCGTGGAACGCGAGGTCCTCCGCCTCGAGACGGTCCTGGGCGCCGCGCCGGCTCGCCCGCTGCAGCCCGAGCGCCACCGGCACGTCGAGCAGCACGATCGCGTCGGGCCGCAGCCCCCCGGTCGCGAGCACGCCGAGCGCACGGATCGCGTCGAGCGGCAGGCCGCGGCCGTAGCCCTGGTACGCCAGGCTCGACTCGACGTGGCGGTCGCAGAGCACGACGCGGCCGTCCGCGAGGGCCGGCCGGACCACCTCCGCGACGTGCTGGGCGCGGTCGGCGAAATAGAGCAGCAGCTCGGCCATCGGCGCGAGGCCGCGCGTGCTCGGAGACAGCACGATCTCCCGCACCGCCCGGCCGATCGCGGTGCCGCCGGGCTCCCGCGTCTCGAGCGCCCGGGGCCCGAGCCGCTCGGCCAGCAGCCGGACCTGCGTGCTCTTGCCGCAGCCCTCGATGCCCTCGAACGTGATGAACGCCACGCACGGATTCTAGCGGTGGAAGGCGCCTTGACGGGCCCGCCGGCCGCGGATAGCGTGACCCGCGATGCTGACACTCGAAGGCCAGAACGTGCTCGTGACTGGCGGCAGCCGCGGCATCGGCCGCCACACGGCTCTGCTCATGGCACGGCTCGGCGCGAAGGTGGCGGTCGCCTACGGCCGCGACGAAGCCGCGGCCAGGGAGACGCTCGCCCAGATGGGGGGCGCGGGCGTGGTGCTGGGCGCCGACCTCGCCAGGGCCGGCGAGGCCGAGCGGCTCGTCGCCCGAGCGGAGGAAGCCCTCGGCCCGCTCGACGTGCTGGTCGCGAACCACGGCATCTGGAAGCGTGCGGCGATCGAGACGATGAGCCCCGAGCAGTGGGACGAGATGCTCGACACCAACGTCGGCGCGGTGCGCGCGCTGGCGAGCGAGGCCGCCCGGCGCATGATCGCGCGCGGGCGCGGGGCGATCGTGCTGGTGGCCTCGACCGCCGGCCAGCGCGGCGAGCCCTTCCACAGCCACTACGCCGCCAGCAAGGGCGCGGTCATCGCGCTCACCAAGTCGCTGGGCGCCGAGCTCGGGCCGCGCGGCGTGCGCGTCAACTGCGTGGCCCCCGGCTGGGTGATGACCGAGATGAGCCGCGCCGCGCTCGACGGCACCACGGGCGAGACGATCCGGCACGCGATCCCGCTGGGCCGCCCCGGCACGCCCGGCGAGATCGCCGGCCCGATCGCCTTCCTCGCCTCGGACCTCGCGAGCTACCTGCACGGCCAGATCCTGTCGGTCAACGGCGGCGCCGTGATGATCGGCTGAGCCGGCCGCTGCGCGTCCTCGTCACCGGCGCGGGCGGCCTGCTCGGCGGGCGCCTGGCGGCCCTGCTGCACGAGCGCGGGCTCGACGTCACGGCTGTCTACCGACACGCTAGCCCGCCGGAGGGTCTGCGCGCGATCCCGGCCGACCTCGTGGACGCGGCATCGGTCGCGCGCCTCGTGGACGAGGCGCGCCCGCAGGCCGTCGTGCACGCCGCGGTGCTGGGCCGCGCGGACCTCTGCGCGGCTCGCCCCGACGAAGCCGAGCTCGTGAACGCTCGCCTCCCCGGTCTCGTGGCCGAGGCGTGCCGGGAGCGCGGCCTGCCGCTCGTTTCCCTCTCGACCGACCTCGTGTTCGACGGCCAGCGCTCGCACATGAGCGAGCAGCAGGCCGCTCACCCGCTGAGCGTGTACGGCAGCACGAAGCGAAGGGGCGAGGAGGCGGTGCTCGCCGCCTGGCCGAAGGCGGCCGTCGCGCGCGTGGCGCTCGTGCACGGCCGCGGCCACGGACCGCGGGCCACCTCGAGCGAGTCCGTCCTGCGGGCGCTCGCCGCCGGGCAGAAGGCGACGCTCTACACCGACGAGTACCGCACGCCCGTCGATCCCGAGTCGGTGGCGGATGCCGTCGCCCGGATCCTGGAGCGGAAGGGCGCGGGCCTCTTCCACCTCGGGGGCCCCGAGCGCCTCAGCCGGTTCGAGCTGGGCCGGCGCGTCGCACGCGCCTTCGGCCTCTCCGAGCACGGCCTGGTGCCGGGAACCCAGGCGGGACACGCAGGACCCGACCGCCGCGCTCCCGACGTCTCGCTCGACTCGGGCCGTGCCCGCCGCGAGCTCGGCTGGGAGCCGAGGCCGCTCGACCAGGCGATCCGGGAGAGCCGGGCCTAGGCTACTTCCCCGCCGGCATCCGGAACGTCAGCGCCAGGCGGCACAGCACGAACTCGTCGCCGTCCTTGATCGGAGTGAGCACGCCGGTCGCGAGCTTCGTGTTGTTGAGGAACGTCCCGTTCATGGTCCCGATCTCCTCGGCCACGAAGGGCTTGCCTTCCTTGTACACGAAGCGCGCGTGGCGGCGCGAGATGTTGCGGGCCGAGTCCTCGTTCGTGAGGTCCACCTCGGGCGTCTGGCCCGTGACGGAGTCGTAGCGTCCGATCAGCGAGTCGGTCTTGAAGACCGGGAACACGTTGCCGCTCGCCTTGGAGATGAAGTACGCGATCGCCTCGGCCTGCTGCGGCGCGGTCGGCTTCGACGCGGTCTCCGGCGCGGCAGCCTTGGGGACGACCGGCGCCCCCTCGGCGCGCGCGGCGAGCTCCTCGATCTGCTTCGTGGTCTCCCGCAGCCGCAGCGAGTACTTGCGCAGCATGCGCACGCCGATCTCGGGGTTCGACTTCACCATGTCCCCGAAGACGTCGCTGCCGATCACGATCAGGTCGCCGTCCTCGAGGATCTCGGCCCCCGCCGTGCGCGGGATGTGCTCGAGCATCGCCATCTCGCCGAAGAAGTCGCCCTTCTCCAGCACGGCGACGGTGATCTCGCCGTGGGCCACCCGCTTCTTGATCGCGACCTTGCCGGAGCGAATGATGTACATCTCCTCGCCCTCGTCGCCCTCGTTGAAGAGGACGGTTCCCTTGCTGAAGTGCTTGAGGAACTTGGCGAAGGAGTCCTTCTCGGCGCCCATCGTCGCGGTGCGGAGTGTAGCCGAAAACCTGCCGGGACCGAAGCCCGAGCGGTCTCAGCGCCCCCCGTGCCCCCCCTCGATCAGGTCGGTGATGTCCTCGCGGACGGTCGCGCCCTGCAGCTGCGAACGCTTCTGCACCTCCCGCAGCAGCGTGACCAGGAAGGTCTCGAAGCGGTGCGCGATCTGCTGCAGCGCCTGCAGGCTGCCGCACTTCAGGATCTCGATGTAGAAGAGCTCGAAGCCCGACCAGTCCCGGTACATCAGGTACTTGATGTGGTTGTCGTAGAAGGCGGAGATGCGGTCCTTCATGCGCTGGGCGGAGCCCGCGTCCTTCTGCTGCTGGAACTCGTTGAGCGAGCGCACCACGTCGACCAGGCCGTCGCGCAGCTCGACCGACTGGTCGCGGCGGGCGCTGAAGTCCGGGAAAATCCGCGCGCCGTCGATCTCCGTGTCGAAGGACTGGGCGAGCTGCACGATCGACTGCTGGAAGCAGTCCTTCAGGATGCCGTGGCTGTTCTCGACCCGGGTCCGCACGTGCTCGGCCTGTCGGCTGACCGAGATGTCGCTGAGCTCGGTGTTCACCACCTTCTTGAGCTCGAGCGGGATGCAGTACACGAACGAGTCGTAGATCTGGTAGAGCGGCAGCGTGGCGTCGCGCCCCCGCAGCACGCGCCTTTCGATGTAGGACAGCAGCAGGCGCGTCTCGGAGACGACGAGCGCGAACAGCAGGATGGTGTCGCGCAGCTCCTCCTCGGGCAGGCGCATCGGGTCCGTGTACTCGAGGTAGTGCAGCAGCCGGAAGAGCTCGAGGAACACCTTGGCGGCCTGCCGGCGCTCCACCGGGTCGGGGATGGCGCGGATCAGGCGGCTCACGGCCCGGTTGCCGATGCGGTCGTGCACCGGCTTGAACTTCTTGTCGATCAGGAGCGCCAGGAGGTCGCTGCGCCTCACCTCGCGGTAGACGATCTTGCCCACGGAGTTGAAGGTCGAGTACGGCAGGCGCGAGAGCTTGACCAGATCGAGCAGCAGCAGGTGCAGGTCCTCGAACGACTCGCGCAGCAGCGTCAGCGCCGTCTCCGGCATCGCGTGGCGCACCAGCTTCTCGATGTAGGGATCGAGCCCCTCGTCCGTGCTCAGGTTGGACTCGACGTAGCGGTCGAAGCGCGCGAGGTCCACCTGCTCCTCGCTCAGGATCGACGTGCTCAGCTGGACCACCCGCAGCAGCGCGTTGTCGACGAGCCGCAGCTCCTCGGACCAGTTGCGCGCGGCCATCGCCCGCGTCTCGCGCTCGGACAGGGGCTGGGCGCCGATTCTGAAGAAGCGCTCGAAGCTCCGGAGCCACATCTCGAGCTCGAAGAGCTCCGCGGTCTTGCCGGCCATCGCGACCTGGTCGGTGAAGCGCCGGAGCTGGTTGCGGAGCAGCTCGGAGCGGACTTCGGGCGGTCCGCCCCTCGGGTCGTCTCCGCCGTCCCTCGGCATCCGACGGATTATAGCCTTCCCGCGTTGACCCCCACGCGGCGCGCCAGTACCATCAAGAGTTGGTTATCTGACGGAGTTTCAGGCATTTGGGCCTCGAAGACGCCTTCATCTGGTTCACCGGGCTGTCCCTGCGCTTCAAGCTGCTGGCTTTCGCCAGCCTCGTGGTGCTGGTCGAGCTCGTCCTGCGACGTTACCCCAAGTCGAAGGCCTATCGGCGCTGGACGGCCTTCTTCCAGGGCATCGGCAGCGTCTGGACGGCCGTCATCCTGTCGATCGTCTACCTGCTCTCGGTGGGCCCGATCGGGATCCTGAGCCGGCTCTTCGCCAAGGACCCGCTCGATCGCGGCCTCGCGGCCGAGCCCACCTTCTGGCGCGCGCACGAGCCGAACCCGCTCGGTCCCGAGCGTGCCGCCCGGCACCAGTTCTGATGAGCGAGACGCCGACCTACGTCCTCGGGCTGTCGTGCTTCTACCACGACTCCGCCGCCGCCCTGCTGAAGGACGGCGTCGTGATCGCGGCCGGCCAGGAGGAGCGCTTCTCGCGCAAGCGCCACGACTCCGGCTTCCCCGAGAAGGCGATCCAGTACGTGCTGCACGAGGCGGGCATCAAGCCGGACGAGCTCGACGCGGTCGGCTTCTACGACAAGCCGCTCCTGAAGTTCGAGCGCATGCTCTCGACCTACGTCGCCACCTTCCCGCGCTCGTTCTCTTCGTTCCGCAAGGCGATGCCGGTCTGGCTGCACGAGAAGCTCTGGGTGCCGTCGATCATCCGCAAGGAGCTCAAGCCCTACAAGGGACCGATCCTGTTCGCCGAGCACCACATGAGCCACGCGGCCTCCTGCTTCCTGCCCTCGCCCTACGACGAGGCGGCGATCCTCACGGTGGACGGCGTCGGCGAATGGGCGACCGCCTCCTTCGGCGTCGGCCGCGGCAGCGACATCACGCTCTTCAAGGAGATCCGCTTCCCGCACAGCCTGGGGCTGCTCTACTCGGCCTTCACCTACTACCTGGGCTTCAAGGTGAACAGCGCCGAGTACAAGGTGATGGGCCTCGCCCCGTACGGGAAGCCGGTGCACTTCGAGCGGATCATGAAGGACATGGTCCACCTGAACGAGGACGGCTCGTTCAAGCTCAACATGAAGTACTTCTCGTACGACTACGGGCTGCGGATGACGAACGGGGCCTTCGACGACTTCTTCGGCGGGCCGCCGCGCAAGCCCGAGGCCTGGATGGCCGAGCGCGAGTTCGACATCGCCGCATCGGTGCAGAAAGTGTGCGAGGAGGTGGTGCTGAAGATGGTGCGCCACCTGCACCAGGAGACGGGGCTCGACAAGCTCTGCATGGCGGGGGGCGTCGCGCTCAACTGCGTGGCGAACGGCCGCGTGATCCGCGAGACGCCGATGAAGCAGCTCTGGGTGCAGCCGGCCGCGGGCGACGCGGGCGGCGCGGTCGGCGTGGCCCACTACATCTACAACACGCTCCACAAGAAGCCGCGCGCCGCGTCGTGGACGCACGCCTACCTCGGTCCGGAGTTCAAGGACGCCGAGATCGCACGCTTCCTGGACGAGTCCGGAGCGATGTACGAGACGCTGACGGACGGCGAGCTCGTGAAGCGGACCGCGAAGCTCCTCTCCGAGGGCAACGTGATCGGCTGGTTCCAGGGCCGCATGGAGTTCGGCCCGCGCGCGCTCGGCGGCCGCAGCATCCTGGCCGATCCCCGCGACCCGAAGATGCGCGACACGCTCAACATGAAGATCAAGTTCCGCGAGGGCTTCCGGCCGTTCGCGCCCTCCGTGCTGCTCGACAAGGCGAGCGAGTGGTTCGAGATCGACTGCGACAGCCCCTACATGCTGCTGGTCGCGCAGGTGCGCGAGGGCAAGCGCACGATCCCCTCGGTCACCCACGTCGACAACTCGGCGCGGCTCCAGACCGTGACCCGCGCCGAGGCGCCGCTCTACTACGACCTGATCCGCGAGTTCGAGAGCCTCACGGGCGTGCCGATCGTGATCAACACCTCGTTCAACGTGCGCGGCGAGCCGATCGTGTGCACGCCGCGCGACGCCTACCTCTGCTTCATGCGCACGAACATGGACCAGCTGGTGGTGGGCCACCACCTGCTCCAGAAGAAAGAGCAGCCGCCGCTGCGGAACGACGTGGACTGGCGCTCGCTCTACGAGCTGGACTGACGCACCGCCCGGGGGGCTTCGCCCCCCATACCCCCCAGTGCTGTAGACTGTTTCCCCGGAGAGTGATTGCGGATGGCGTTTGAAGGATCGAGGGAAAAGGTCGGCATCCTGAGCGAGCTGTGGGCCTTCATGCGGGTCCGCAAGAAGTGGTGGCTCGGCCCGATCGTGCTGATGCTGGCGCTGCTGGGCCTGCTGGTCGTGTTCACGCAGGGCTCCGCGATCGCCCCGTTCATTTACACGTTGTTCTAACCCCGCCCGGACGTTCCCCCGTCTGGCATCGGGGAACATGCGGACGGCTCTGGTGAGATGACACCGTTGCGATTCCCCTGGCTCGCCTCCCGCCTTTCGTTTGCGCCGTTGTCCGTCCTGCCGCTCCTCGCTCTCCAGCCTCCCGCCGCTGCCGCCCCCCCCGAGAAGCTGACCGTCGAGCGCATCAACTCCGAGGCTCCCCTCTCCGGCACGCTCCCGACGCACTTCGCCTGGCACCCCGACGGCAAGCGCCTCACGTT
>Ga0111539_10013102_pt1 | contig 10372 bp, 9 predicted proteins | sample RhiMethybrSRZTD1_FD_79667 | JGI IMG/M metagenome (GOLD analysis project Ga0111539, IMG submission 79667) | Populus rhizosphere microbial communities from Tennessee, USA - Rhizosphere MetaG P. TD hybrid SRZTD1 (version 2) (version 2) | ecosystem: Host-associated > Plants > Roots > Rhizosphere >... | reverse complement strand
GCCGGCCCGATCTCGCAGGCACGGCGCTGTCGAAAGTGACTGCCCCAACGCTGCTGATCGTCGGCGCTCTTGACGAGCCCGTCATCGAGCTGAACGAACAGGCAAGGGCCCTGATGCGATCGGCCCGCGTGGAGTTGACGATCGTTCCACACGCCACACATCTCTTCGAGGAGCCCGGTACGCTCGACGAGGTGGAGCGACTGGCCGGTGAATGGTTCACGCGTCATCTGCGTACCGCGTGAACGCTCCGCGCGGCCCGCGGAATGCGCCGCTCACGCGCGCGTGGCCGCTGAATGCGGCGGCGACCGTCGAGCGCGACGCCGGGTCATCACGGTCAGCATCGCGAGGCCGATACTGGCGATGGCGAGTGTGCGCACGCGCCGCAGGATGGCGACGGCAACGCCGGCGGTGAGCGGCAGACCGACTATCGCAAAAATTGAGGCGTACGTCCCTTCGGAGACTCCGACCTGCAACGGCACGGCCGCATACGCGAATTCGAAGAACTTGGCGGACGCATCGATCGCGTAGACGACCGATGGCGGCGCCTGAACGCCGATTCCACGGAGCAACCAGAACAGCTCGACGGCATACAGCAGTTGCGCCACCGTATCGATGCCGGCGATTGTCGCGAATCGCGCAGGCCGCTCGCGGAACATGATCAGAAGGAGGTCCTCCATGCGATTGATCGCGTTCATGTCGGGAGCGAGCCGTCCTCGCAAGACGCCGACGCGGGCCAGCCACGCGATGATCGTCCCGATGAGATAGAACCGGCGCGCGATCGCGATGGCCGACACGATCAGAAACGTGACGAGGAGACATGCCGCGACGACTGCCACCAGCCTGATCGTGCCCTCGGGGCGAAAGCGAACCAGGAGGAACACGATGCCGCTGGTCGCGATGATCGCCGTCACGAACGCGTCGACGAGGTATTCGGTGAGCGCCGCCGCGAATCCTTCACGGAGCGACAGCCCGCGCTCTTCGAGCAGCCACGCCTTGCTCGGTTCGGCGAGCGCGGGTCCGGTGAACGTCAGGGAACGAACCGCTTCACCGGACAGGCGAATCGCGAATGCATCGCGATAACGAAGCGCGCCATGCCGGAGCACGGACGCCTGTAGCGCGAACGCTCGCACGCCCTGATGCCCTGCGCCCAACAGCACAACGGGAACGAAGTACCAGCCGATCCGCCCCAGGACATGGACGATGTCGAGTGGTCCAAGACGCCAGAACAGCACGACGAGGAGCGCTGCGCCAGCGACGAGAAGGGCAATGCGAACCATCGCGCGTTAGCGTCGAGTCATGCGAGCCGACAGGCTGGAAAGAATTCTTTCCGAACCACGCGTCGGTGTGAATCAGCGCCGCGAGCCCGCCGGCTCGGGCGGCGGGCTCGGATCGGTCGGCCCCGGTTCGGGCAGCGGTTCCGGCGAGGGGGGAGGCAGCGGTTCGGGCTCGGGCGGCGGTTGCGGCGTGGCCATCTGCCGTCCTTACACGTCAGCTGGACGCCTGAGCGCGCCGCCGGCGCTGCCGGGTTCTCGCGGCCTTGCGCGCGGCCTGGCGACGAACGCGTGGCCCCTTCGTGCGAACGGCCTGCCGTGCGGACCGCCGGCGCGACGCAGCTGAACGGCGGCGCGCAGCGGACTTGGCCTGACGTGCAAGCGCGCCGCTCGACGCCGCCTGACGCCCTTCACGTTTCAACGCGGACGTCACGGCGCGCGACCGACGCAGCGATCGACGCGTCCCTTGCCGCGACGCTCGAGTGGCGCTTGCGGCGCTGCGCTTGGTCTCCGGCGTGGCAGTCGACGGTGGTGTCGGCAGCTTCACGCCGGCGCGACGCGCCTTCGAAAGCCCGATCGCGATCGCCTGCTTGGTCGATCGCGCTCCGTGCTTGCCCTCGCGCACGTGATGAATCTCCGCGCGCACGAACGCCCCGGCCTGCGTCGTCGGCGCCTTGCCTGATCGCTTCGCCTTGCGTGCACTCTGCAGTGTGGCCTTCTCAGGCATAAACGTCCTCCCTGATTCACGCGATGCAAGAGCCTTTCCACGAATCCGATCGACCAGCACGCGATCCGCCCGCTGCGTCACCCTCATCGCGCGTTCGCGGCGCTCGGGGCCTCACAGCAGCTGTATTTCCTGCTGATCCATGGCGCACGGACCTCATCGGACGCTCGCTGGGCTCGCGAGGTGCGAGCGCTCGGCTTCGCCTCGCGGGGTGCGGGCACGCGCTTCGCGCGTGGGGTGCGAGCGCTCGGCTTCGCCTCGCGGGGTGCGGGCGCTCGGCTTCGCCTCGCGGGGTGCGGGCGCGCGGCTGCGCCGCGCGAGGTGCGGGCGCTCACTTCACTCGCGAGGTGCGGTACCCGGCGGCGGCGTACTCAGATCGTGCCACTTGTCTGAGTGCGGGAAGTGGCGGATTCTGCCGACTTCAGCGGCCCTTTGCGCAGAAACAAAGGAACAGGATGACGGCATCGCGCGTGCTCTTCATTTCTATGGACGGAGCACGCCATTACACGGAGTTGGCTGTCTGGCGAATCGGAGACCAACTGAGAACGGAAGTATTCAAGCTCACCGGAGGGCCAAGGTTTGCACGCGATTTCCGGGCGCAGGAGCAAGCTGACGACGCGGTGAATTCGATCTGCCGAAATATCGCCGAAGGGTTTGCCTGTGAAACGCACGGCGAGTTCGCGCGCTACTTGAGCTATTCGCGTCGTTCCCTGAATGAGATTCGCGACGCGATGCGAGGTGCGAGGCAAAAGGGATACGTCAGCGCCGCGGATCTCAGAGAGTTTCAACGGCTGGCGTTCCATCTCCGTCCGGCGCTCACTCGCTTCATCGCGTTTCTGCGTGCGACGCCCGATGTGAAGAACAACCGAGGTAGGCGTCCACGCGAACGCCCTCGAGCGGCACCCGCGTCTCGTGACCGTCAGCCAGCGCCGCCACCCGGCGCGGCGAAGGCGCGCCCCCGCACCGCGCGAACGAAGTGAGCGTCGGCACCTCACGCGCGCAGCGCGTGCCGCACCTCGCGAAGGCGAAGCCGAGCGCTCGCACCTCGCGCGCGCAGCGCGCGCCCGCACCTCGCGCGGCGAAGCCGCGCGCCGCTAGTTCGCCGGTTCGATCCTCAGCACCGCGCCTTCCTTCTGGTCGGTGATGAGATACAGCAGCCCGTCCGGGCCCTGTCGCACGTCGCGGATGCGTTGGCGCAGATCGACGAGCAGCGACTCGCGGCGCAGCTCCTCGAATTTCTCGTTGAAGAGAATGCGTTCGAGATGTCCGGTCCCGGGGATCTCGCCGGTGCGCAGCGATCCGACGAACACATCGCCCTTCCACTTCGGCAGCTTGTCGCCGGTGTAGAAGGCCATGCCCGACACCGCGATTGACGGCGTCCAGTAGACGATCGGGTACTCGAAGCCCTCTTTCCAGAACTGCGCGTTCTGCCAGGGTCCGGGATACTGGCGGCCGTAGCTCACAATCGGCCAACCGTAGTTGCCGCCGGGTTTGAGGATGTTGATCTCGTCGCCGCCGTTGGGTCCGTTCTCGTTCAGCCACATGTCGCCGGTGGAGGGGTTGAGCGCCAGTCCCAGCGCGCTGCGATGGCCGAGCGTATACACTTCCGCCCGCGCGTTCGGCTTGCCGGCGAATGGATTGTCCTTTGGAACGCTGCCGTCGTCGTTGAAGCGAAGCACTTTGCCGCCGAGCGAATTCGGGTTCTGCGGATCGTTCGGATCGCCGGGACCCGACGTCGTCGTCACGAACAGCGTGCCGTCCTTGCCGAATGCGATCTTGGTCGTCCCGGCATTCGGCGCCACCCAGATATCTTTCACCTCGCTCAGCGCATGGCCGTCGAACTTCCCGCGCGCGACGGCGACCACGCGGCGCTTCTCATCGAGCGGCTTGGTGTAACTGAGATACACCAGCTTGTTCTCGGCAAACTTCGGGTGGAGCGCCACGTCCATGTAGCCGTGCACCGCGCCGGGCAAACCCGACTCCCCTGTCCAGTACGACTTCGGTCCGCCCGCGACCGGCTGTGGATCGAGCTTGCCGTTGCGAATCACGCGCAAGCGGCCGGCGCGTTCGGTGACGAGCATCGTGCCGTCGGGCAGGAACGCGAAACTCCATGGGAACTCGAGCGCACGCGTGACCGCGACGACACGAATGCGCTGACCCTCAGCCGTGTCGTAGACGACCGGCATCGCCGGCAGCGGCTTGTTCGCGAGCGCGGTGGGCGCGACAGGAATCCCGCCCGAAAATGGCACCTTCTGCTGACCGAGGCCGACCTGCGATCCGATCGCTGCGATCAGCGCGAGCGTCCCGACGAACCCGACCACACGACTCACTCTCATACTCGTTGCCTCAAATGGGGTCGGGAGTCATTTTTCGAAATCGGTAAAATGACTCCCGACCCCTTTACAGATCTGTCACCGCTGGTTCGCGGGCGCGTTCTGTTGAATCGGCTGACCGCCGACGGACAGCTCTCCCTGAATCGGACGACGCGGACGGATGATGCCGCGCTTGGCATCTTCTTCGAGCGCTTTGTCTTCGGCGCGCTCGCCACCGAGTCCCTGCAGCACGGCGAGGTTGCCCTCGTGACACTCGTACGGCAGCACCTGATATCCCTCAGGCGACGTGAATGGAATCACCAGCGTGTACGGTTTCGTGTACGTGTTCGGGTCGGTGATCGTCGCCTCATAACGGAGCAGGTCCTTCTCGATCCGCGTGATGCGCTCCACGATCTTCAGCTCGGTACTCGCGAGCACCGGATTACCTGGCACGGTCGCCTTGCCGTTGAAATTCGTCGTCTCGATGACCAGCGTGTTGCCCTCGAAGTGCCCGCGCGAGTCGCCCATGTATCCGCGGACGGCGGCTCCAACATGCGGACGGCCGTCGAGCGGGATCACTCGTGCTTCGTGAATCATCTCCGCCATCAGCACGACATACCCCGGCGCTTGCACGATGCGATAGCCGTTGCCGTAGATCTTCGGCGTCATCGATCCGACGACACCCAGCGTGATGCAGCGGTCGTAGAGCGTGAAATCCTGGGGGCCGTTCAGCGGACCGTTGCCGTATGTGCCCTGCGGCGTGCGGCGCTTCTCGGCGCCGGCCACGAGCGGTGGAGTGCGGCCGTTCGCCGGATCGACGATGAGCGACGTCTGGCGGAACGAGCGGGTCAGCCACGCGTTGTCGTTGCGGAACGATCCGACGGCGTTTTCGGCGCGCTTTCGAGTGTCTTCGTCGCGCTTCAGCTTCGCGGTGAACTCTTCGTCAGTGAGCTCGGCTTTCGTCCCGAGATTCTCCGGACGCTGAAGCGGAATCCCGAATGCCGAGTCACCCGACCACGTCGCCTGCAGATCGGGATCACCCCACGGCGTTTTCGGGACTGAATACGTCGACGCCGCAGCGGCGGTTGAGACGGCCACGGTTCTTGACGGCGCCTGCGCGTCGAGCGTCAAACCGGTAAACGCCTGGACGAGGACGCAGACACTGCACACCGAGAGGTGAAGGCGCATGAAGTCCCCCAATGCGCCTAGATTATGTCTCATCCGATCGCGAAGCATCACCCCGCTGGACGAGACAACACTCAGCGCCGATCGGGCATTCGTCGCCTCCGAGACCGCCGGAACGCCGAGCCCTGCGACGTCCTGCGATCGGAACCGGTTCGCCGCCTGCGCGGCCGGGAGTCGCCACATGGCTGATGACAGGTGTGTGGACCGTTGCCGTCGAGCGCGTGGATCATGCCGATACGACTCCCCGCCTGCTCATCGAGCTCATGCTCTCGCTCAATCGCACATCGTGGAATCGCGTCCCCTGGCGCCGACGGACCAACGCCCTCAGCCTCGGTCGCTTTCCCCGACGGCCGAGTCATCTTGCACGCCTGTCACTCACACGCGTGTCACATCGTTTGGATTCAGCCCGAGCGTCTTTCTGACCGGCGGCACCGTCACGGCGACCCCCTGTGATACTGCCGCACGCTTTGGCGCTCGGACGAGCAGCACTGGGCAGGGTGACACCCGTACGACTTGTTCCGCCACGCTGCCCATCAGCACATGCGCGATACCGCTTCGACCGTGCGTGCCCATGATGATCAGGTCAGCATCGCAGGCATTCGCGTAGCGCACGATCTCCTCGGCGGGCACACCGACGCGTAGGGCGTATTCGGGGCGCAGCCGTTCGAGTTCTTCCGGTGTCAGGAAGGATGACAGCCGCTCGCGGCTCGCGGTCTCGAATCGTCCGAGCGGGAAGTTCGCCTCGAAATGCTCGCCGGTCTTCCCTGGTACGTGCATCAGATAGAGGCGTGCGCCCATTGTCAGGGCCATTTGCGTCGCGTAACGAAGGGCCGCATCAGACGTCGGGCTGAAATCGGTTGGAACCAGAATGCTTCTCACAACCATGACCACACCTCCGTGAGCCTGTGCGAGCAAGCTGCGTGCCCCCCCGGCGTCAGAGCCATGAGGCCCTGCCAGCCGGTTCCCGCCGCGAAATCGCCAGGTGAGGGGAACGCCGAGAGGCCGCGGTGGTGAATAGTGCGCGCCGACGGCGAATACTTCGCACGGCCTGTGTGTGAGTCCACACGGCGTGGGAAAAAGGCGGTCAGTCGTCGCCGCACGCGAACCCGCTGCCGGCCTCGGTATCAGTCGGTTCCTGGATGACCCGCAGCCGCGAGCGGGCCGGCGGATGACCGGCGCGCGCAGCCAGCAGCCGGGACACGCGAACGAGATAGTCGGTCTTCGAGTCCGCCAGCACCGAGGCGAGCGGAGCGCCGAGCCTCGCGACGTGCTGCGATGTGAACCGGTCCGCGGCTGCGCGGCGAGAGCGGCGCAGACCGTTCTTGCCTTCGATTTGGCTGCACAGAGCAAGCCCTTCGTTGGGTGAACGTCGAAGTTGAAGGCGTCTTCGAACCCGAGCCGCCGGGCAGCACCAGGACCATCAGCAATTCCGTCACGTGACAACCCCTCCTTCTCGTCTGCTCGATCGTTGTGCGCACCGCTCCCGACGACGGCGCGTCGCCGAGTTCGGGGCGCATGGACCTCTAAAGGGCGGGGAACGATTTGTTACAGGTAGGCCGTCGAACGATCTGATCGTTTGGAGAACCCGCGTTCCGGGTTCATAATTTCGCGTTGTGAAAACCCTGGTGCTCTTCACCGCGGCCATGTTGCTGAGCACGCCGACGTTCGCGCAGCCCGCGCGGCCGGCGACCCCACCCGACATTTCCGGCGAATGGCGGCTCGAGAACGACGAAGAGGCCGGCGCCCTCGGGGCGTCGGGCCAGCCGCCGCTCGGCGACTATCTCGGGATTCCCTTCAACGACGCCGGTCGCATGCGTGCAGATACGAGCGCCGAGTCGATCTGGGGCACACCGGAATACCAGTGCCGCCCGCATTCGGCGCCGCACCAATGGCGCGGGCTCGGCGGCGCGCGCATCCTCAAGGAGCAGGACCCGCTGACGCGCGAGGTCTCGGTCTATCACATTCAGTTCATGCGCTCGCTCGATCGCCCGGTGTTCATGGACGGCCGGCCCCATCCACCCGCCTGGGCACCGCACAGCTGGACCGGCTTCTCGACGGGGGAGTGGAGCGGCAACACGCTGAAGATCACGACGACGCACCTCAAAGACGGGTACTTGAAGCGCGGCGGACCGCAGACGAGCGATCTGTACACGATGACCGAGTACCTGACGCGCCACGACGACATCCTCACGATCGTCAGTGTCGTCGACGACCCGATCTATCAGGACGAGCCGTTCGTGCAGTCGACCACCTACGTCTACGACCCGACGGCCACGGTCAACATGGAGACGTGCAACGCGTCGGCGTTTGCCGAGAACGGCGGCAGCGATCGGCACTGGGTGCCGCACTTCCTGCCCGGGCAGAACACCGCGCTCACCGAGTGGCTGAAGAAGGAAGACTGGATCCCCCAGGAGCCCACTCGCGGAGGCGTGAAAACGCTTTACCCGGAATACCGCTCGGCTCTCGCGGCACCGGCCACGGCGAGTACACTCCGCGTGCCTTCGTCCAAGTCGACGGTCGCCATCGATAAAGCAATCGCGGATCAGAGCCCGCGCGATGGCGAGGTCCATGCGCTGCCGGTGCAGGGCAACATTCAGATGCTCGTCGTCGATGGCACTAACGTCACCGTGTCGCTCGGCAACGACGGCGTCCTCATCGTCAACACCGGATCGGCGGCGATGACGGACAAGGTCATCGCGGCGGTCAAGGAGTTGGGTAAGACGGTGATTGCGCCCGCGACGGCGAACAAGTGCGCGGGCGCGAATTGCCCCGGCGCCTGGGGATGGGCCAGCCCGTACTTCAGTGCCGTCACCAGCTCTCCGGCGCCGCCGCGACCGCTGCGCTACATCATCAACACGAGCGCCGCAACCGACCACGTCGCCGGCAACGAGAAGATCGCCGCGAGCGGATTCTTCCCACGCGGAGGCGGTTTCGGCGGCGCGACCGCAGGCGTCGGCTCGCGCGCGTCGATCATCGCGCACGAGAACGTGCTCAACCGGGTCAGCGCGCCGGCGGGAAAGATTCCAGCGATGCCGACGCCGGCCTGGCCGACGGATACTTTCTTCGACGAGTTCCACAAGCTGCCCGAGTACTTCAACGGTGAAGCCGTGATCGTCTACGGCGCGCCGGCAGCGAACACCGACGGCGACAGCTTCGTCTACTTCCGCCACTCCGAAGTGATTGCCGCTGGCAATCTCTTCTCCACCGTCAGCTATCCCGTGATCGATCTCGAGAAGGGCGGAAACATTCAGGGCGTGATCGACGGCCTCAACCACATTCTCGATCTCGCGGTGGCCGAGTATCGGGGCCAAGGCGGCACCTGGATCGTGCCCAGCCGCGGCCGCCTGTCGGACACCGCCGACGTCGCCTCGTACCGCAACATGCTCACGATGATCCGCGATCGCATCCGCGACTCGATCAAGAAGGGGATGACGCTCGCGCAGGTCAAGGCCGCGCGGCCGACAATGGACTTCGACGGCCGCTACGGTTCGACCACAGGGCCATGGACGACCGACATGTTCGTGGAAGCGGTCTACAAGAGTCTTCAGGAGAAGAAGTGATGGGCAGACTGCTCACGGCGGGTCTGAAGACCCGCCTCTACATCGTCGGTGTCGCGGTGATGTTCGCTGGCTCGGCCGCGTACGCCCACCATTCCTACGGCGCGACCTACGACACGAGCCGGGAGGTCAAGCTCGAGGGCAAAATCCTCCAGTTTTCGTACCGCAATCCGCATTCCTTCGTCACGCTGCAGGCGCCCGATCAGGAAGGCGTGCAGCAGCGATGGGCAGTGGAATGGAGCGGAACGGCGCAGCTGGCGACAGCCGGCGTGAACCGCGAATCGCTCAAAGTCGGTGACCAGGTGGTCATCGTCGGGCGTCCGTCGCGCGTGCCCGGCGAATTCAGAGCGCTGATGGTCACGCTGAAGCGGCCGCTCGATGGCTTCTCATGGGGATCGAGGGCGGGTGAGGCTGTTGACTAAATGCGCCGCGATCGTCGGGCTCCTGCTGGCGTCGGCGATCACGCTCGACGCTCAGCGTGGTGGCCGCGGCGGTCCGCCCGCGGCGCCGCGTGACGCGGCGGCAATCGATCTCACCGGCTACTGGGTCTCCGTGATCACGGAAGACTGGAAGTTCCGGATGGTGACGCCGAAGAAGGGCGTTTACGAGACGCTGCCGCTCAATGCCGAAGGGCGCAAGCTCGGCGACAGCTGGGACCCGGCGCGCGACGAGGCGGCAGGCGAGCAGTGCCGCGCCTACGGCGCGGCCAATATCATGCGCATGCCCACGCGTCTCCACGTCACGTGGGAAGACGCGAACACAATCCGGATCGACACTGATTTGGGCACGCAGACTCGCCGGTTGTACTTCGGCACGACGGCGCCAGCCGCTGGCGAGCCGAGTTGGCAGGGGCGGTCCGTCGCCTCGTGGCAGTACGCGCCCGGGCGAGGGACCCCGCGGAGCGGCAGCATGAAGGTGGTGACTACCAACCTCCGCGCCGGTTACGTGCGGCGCAACGGCGCCCCCCACAGCAAGGACGCGGTGGTCACGGAATACTTCGACGTCAATACCCTCCCGAATGGGGATAACTGGTTGACCGTGACCACGCGCGTGGAAGATCCCGCGTATTTCACCCGTCCCTACCTCACGACCTCGGATTTCAAGAAGCTCGCGGGCGCCGTCGGCTGGAATCCGACACCCTGTTCCGCCAAATAGCCCATCTGTAGGGGTGTTCGGTCCCTCCGACGCGAACGTTGGGAAGGGTATGGGGGGACCGTGGCGGGGCGTCGGGAGACCCGTTTTGGCTTGTTCCCGCTGCGTAAACCCGCACATAATCTCAACTTGCACAACAATTTCGCGCTGACCCTCCGACTGGCATGAGCG
>Ga0111539_10013101_pt1 | contig 10372 bp, 4 predicted proteins | sample RhiMethybrSRZTD1_FD_79667 | JGI IMG/M metagenome (GOLD analysis project Ga0111539, IMG submission 79667) | Populus rhizosphere microbial communities from Tennessee, USA - Rhizosphere MetaG P. TD hybrid SRZTD1 (version 2) (version 2) | ecosystem: Host-associated > Plants > Roots > Rhizosphere >... | reverse complement strand
TTCTCTCTTGTACGCGCCGCTGCAAGTCGCGGTGTGCAGTGCGAATGAGCTCGTCGGCGCGTTTGCGCTCGGCGATGTCCTCGTACACGGCGACCCAGACGAGTCCGTGCTCCGGGTGATCGAGCTTCGCCATGCTGGCGCGGCACCAGAGCGGCTCGCCGTCCTTGCTCTTGAGCCGCACCTCGTACGTCGTTTCCCCCCGCGCATCCAGGCGCGTCACGGGGTTTTCCGTCTTCTCCGCTTCGGGAGCCGAGGGATCGATGTACGTCACGTCCGAGAGATTCTTGCGCTCGAGCTCTCCCCACAGGTAGCCGAGCATCCTCTCGAGCTTCGGATTGGCATAGACGATGGTGCCGTCGGTGTCTCGTATCAGGCAGACCCCCTCTGCCATCTTGTTGAGGATGACGCTGTGTAGCTTGAGCGCGCTCTCCGCCTTCTTTCGCTCGGTCACGTCGCGGACGATGGAGATCATCTGCGTCGGTCGCCGGCCCAGGAGCGTCTTCAGCCCATATTCGACGTGGAAGCGGACGCCGTCTTTGCGCAGGGCGACGACTTCCTCGGCCGGGCTCGTGACGGCGCCTTCGGCGACGCGCCGCCGCATGCGTTCCGTCACTTCGGTCCTCGATTCCGGGGCGATCGCATCGAGCGTCGACGGGAGCGCCAGCATCTCCGCCACGGTGTAGCCGTACATTTTGGCCAGCGCTTCGTTGACCAGGACAAAACGCGAGCCCTCGGTGATGGCGACACCGATCCCCATTTCGTTCTGAGCTTGCAAGAGCTCCTCGAAGAACGTCGTCTCAGTGCGCTGGGGAGCGGCGCGATCCTGAGGTCGCTCCTCCCGATCCGTGCCCCCTTCCCCTCCGCCCATTGCTTGTTCCTTCGCCACCCCGCGACCGAACACGTCGATCCTCGCGGATGACGCGCTTCCCCCGAGGTTAACACCGAGGGCCTGCGGGCGCGGAGCCGAATGTCGCCTCCGCTCCTCCGACCACATCCTTTGGCGGAAGTCCCTTCCAGCGCTCGCGCGCCCTCCCCGGCATGCGCTATAGGACCCGCGTGCCAACTACCGAAGTCGTTCGTCCCATCGTACGGTCATTCAATTCCCGACAATGGCGGGTGGCCGCCGTCCATGCACGGCGGGGTGGGCATGCCGTGGTCTGGGAACATCGGACGCGCGCCCGGCTGCTTCTCCCCCGCCCCAACGAGGACGATCCCAAGGATCTCGCCTACCACGCCATTCTCGACCTCGGCAAACAGCGCTACGAGGTCTCGACCCGCGGCGTGACCAAAGGGCTGGCCACCACGCTCGTTCCGCGCGAATGCAACGCGATGGTGCGCGACCGGATCGAGCGAGACAAAGTGCACAGCGGCGCGACGCGCAAGGTCGAATTCGATTGCGTGTCGTGCGCGGCGTGCTGCTACTCGAATCGGGTGGTCCTCGACGAGACCGACGTCGCACGATTTCGCCGGGCAGGACGTGCTCGTTTCGCCGAGCGACCCTACGTCCGGCACAGCCGAGGCCAAATCGTGCTGCGCCTGGCCCCCGATAAGGCCTGTCTGCACCTCAAAGCCGACAGCCGCTGCGGGATCTACGCCATTCGGCCCGAAATGTGCCGTACATTTCCGGTCGGGAGCGAGTGCTGTCTCTCTGCGCGAGCGGAGGAATACGACCTCTACGACGGTGCGCGCCCCGCCTGATGCCGCGTCCCCCCTTCGCCGACGACATGCTCACGCACCCTCGGCCCGACCGGGTGCGCGACATCGTATTGCCACGGCGCGCCGAGTACTTTCCGTCGCCGGTCGATTGGCAAGACGAAGTCCTCTACTTCCTTTTCGTGGACCGCTTCAGCGACGGCAAGGAGCACGAGCGCCCGCTGCTCGATCGGGCGCACGTTGGCGCCGCGCGCGGCGACGGCTGGAACTGGGCGGCGTGGGCCGACTCGGGGGCCAATCGCTGGCAAGGGGGTCATCTACGCGGCGTTATTTCCAAGCTCGATTACCTGCAGCACCTCGGGGTGACGGCGCTTTGGCTCAGCCCCATCTTCAAGCAGCGCGGACACGAGAACAACTACCACGGCTACGCCATTCAAGACTTTCTCGACGTGGACCCCCACTTCGGCAGCCGCAGCGACCTCGTCGATCTGGTACGGCAGGCGCACGACCGCGGTATGCGTGTCCTGCTCGACGTCGTCTTCCAACATTCGGGTACGAACTGGGTCTATCCCTCCGATACGCCGGGCGGCATCTACGAGCCCTTCTACACCGAGGGCCGCTATCCTTTCGGCGCATGGCGAGGTGCGGACGGCAGCGCGATCGACGCCATCCGCACCCCCGAGGACGGCGTGTGGCCGGCCGAGTTACAGAATCCCGAACGCTACACCCGCGCCGGCAAAGGCAATCTTGCCGCGGGAGACATCAACGATCCCCACGCAGAGCACAAGAGGAGCGACTTCTTTTCGCTGCGCGACTTCAACTTCGACAGCCCACTCTTGCTCGAAGACCTGGCGCGCTGTTTCAAATATTGGATCGCGCTCACCGACGTCGACGGCTTTCGCCTCGACACGCTGAAGCACGTCTCGCTCGAGCAAGCGCGCGCCTTCTGCGGCAGCATCAAGGAATTTGCCGCCAACCAGGGCAAACACAATTTCTTCTTGGTCGGCGAAGTGGCGGGGGGCGATTTCACGGCGGATCGGTACCTCGACGTTCTGCAAGCCGAGCTCAACGCCGCCCTCGACATCGGCGAAACGCGCGTCGCGCTGGGACAGGTTGCCAAAGGCCTCGTGCATCCGCAGACGTATTTCGACGGATTCGACCCGGGGCTCGCGATCATGGGCTCCCATCGCCACCTCGGCACGCGTCACATATCCATCTGCGACGACCACGATCACGTCTTTGGGGCAAAGCTGCGCTTCTCCGTCGATGCGGCTTCCGAGCACCAGGTGGTCGCCGCAGTCGCCATCCAGCTCTTCACGCTGGGCATCCCGTGCATCTACTACGGCACCGAGCAAGCTCTGGCCGGCCCCGAACCGAGCGAACGCCAATGGCTGCCGGATTGGGGCACCACCGATCGCTACCTGCGCGAAGCCATGTTCGGACCTTTGCATCCGCGCGCGAGCGGCCGGGCCGGCCTCGTCCCCGATGCGCTCGACACGGCGCTCCCCGGCTTTGGACCATTCGGCACATCGGGCCGACATTGCTTCGACGAAGGGCACGGCGTGTTCCGCCGCTTGCAGGCGATGATCGAGGCACGCGCTTCGTTCCCCGTCTTGAGGCACGGCCGGCAGTACCTCCGCCCTCTCTCCATCCTGGGCGCCGCGTTCGCACCTTCCGGAGCCGGCGAGCTCTTGGCGTGGTCACGCGTGCTCGACGACGAGGAAGCGCTTTGCATCGTGAACACCCACGGCGAGAAGTTTCGCGGTGCGGACGTGCTCATCGACGCTCAAATGAACGGCCCCGGAGACGCGTTTCGCGTCGCCGTGAACACCGCGCAAGCGGTCGACCACGCTTACACCGGCACGCATCGCGTGGGATCCCGCGTAACCGCCGAGACGCGCGGCGACGTCCGCTATCTCGCGATTCGGGATTTGCCCCCTTCAGAAGTGCTCGTCCTCGTCAATCGCTGACGGCCCGGGCGCTCCCACATCGTCTCCCCTCTCCGGACATGCCGGCATCTCCGGTTCTTACGTTTGACGCTCGGTCCGGCCACACCCCGCGTCTTGTGCACGGCATCGAGAACTGCGAACCTCGAGAGCAAGAGTCGGGCGCGGCGAGCATCTCTGTCGCCCAGCACGACGTGCATGAACACGGAATCTCATCCAGCTCCGGCGGCGGTGGCCGCTGACCTTCCGCGCGCGAGCGCGCCTTCGGGCGCAGCGGAATTCACGACGCGCGCCATCGGCGCGGGATGTATCCTCGGCGCGCTTCTCGCGGCGGGCAATGTTTATACGGGCCTCAAGACGGCCTACGTCGACGGGGGAAGCATCACCGCCGCGGTGGTGGCCTTTGCCATTCTCGGCGCCAAACGAGCCGGCAGCGCGCGAACCTACTCCATCGCCGAAAACAACCTGACGCAGACGATCGCTTCCTCGGCGGCGGTGATGTCCTTCGTCACCGGCGTCACGGCTCCCATCGCTGCGCTCTCTTTGGCAGGTCACACCTACCCATCGTGGGCCATCGTGGTCTGGGGCATCGCCTTGGGGGCCATCGGCATCGTCATCGCGCGGTCGCTCCGTCAGCGGCTCATCGTCATCGACGAGCTCCCCTTCCCCACCGGACGAGCGACGGCGGAAGTGATCGAGACGATGCACACCGCGGGCGCCAAGAGTCTCGGTCACGCGCGCTTGCTGTTCGTGGCTGCCGTAGGCGCCGCCTTGGTGACCTGGTTTCGCGACGGCAAGCCGGTGCTCTTGCCCCAAGGTCTGACCCTGCCCTGGGGGCATGCCGCTCTCTCGGCCGCATCGCTCTGGCTCGGCTTCGCTCTGAGCCCCGTCATGCTTTCGGCCGGCGTTTTGATAGGTCCGCGCGGCGGCGTGAATTTTCTGGCGGGCACCGTGGGCGCCTGGGGCTTCTTGGCGCCGCTCGTGCTGGCGCGTGGATGGGTCAAGAACGTCGACTATGGTGCGCTCAGCGGCTGGCTGCTCTGGCCTGGCGTAGCGCTCCTCGCTTCCAATGCCATCACCACGCTGCTCATGGATTGGCGGTCGATCTTGCGCGGTGTCCGCAACGTGGTGATGATCCGCAAATCCGGAGACGCCACGGCCGGCGAAGCTCCCGCCCGGCGCGGATTCTGGATGGTCGTCACATCGGCGAGCGTCGTCGGCGCGGTGGCCGTCGCGTGGGGCGTCTTCGGCATCCATCCCTTGCTCGTCTTGGCCGCCCTCGCCTTCGCCGTCGTCATGGCCGGCGTTTGTGCGCGCGCCGCAGGTGAAACGGACCAAGCCCCCGCGGGCGCCGGCGGCACGCTTGGTCAGGTCCTGTTCGGTGCTCCGAACCTCGTGACTTCACTCTTCTGCGGCGCAGCCGTCTTCGGCAGCGCGTCGCAGACCGCGCAGACCATGTGGGCCTTCAAAGCAGGACATCGCCTCAAAGCCGATGCGCACCTCCAAGCTGCCGGCCAGCTCCTCGGCCTGCTGGTCGGCGCGGTCGTGGTCGTGCCCGTCTACCATCTCATCGCGTACGCGTACGGGCTCGGCACGCCCGTGATGCCGGCCCCCGCCGCCATCGCGTGGAAGGCGACGGCCGATGCCGTGCAGCTCGGTACGACGGCGATGCCCGATGGAGCCGGTGTGGCCACGGCTATCGCATTTGCCGCTGGTGTGATCCTGACGCTGCTCGGAAACACACGCGTCGCCCGCTATCTCCCTTCCGCGGTGCCTCTCGGCATCGCTTTTCTCGTACCGGCTCAGCTCGGAGGTGCCATCTTTCTAGGGAGCATGGCTTTCGCCATCCTCCGCACCCTTCGCCCGCAATGGACCGAAGAACACGTTCCATCGCTGGCGGCGGGCGCGATCGCCGGAGAGTCGCTCACCGGTATCGTCATCGCGGCGCTCATCGCCACTGGATTCCTTGGCTGAGTTAAGGTTTTTCACGGAGTGAACCGTATAACGTAGAGGATGCGCCCGTCCGATCCTGCCAACCTTGCCCATGCCGATGTCGATCGGACACGCGAGCTGAAGCCCGAGCAGAGTGATACGGTGCTAACTTCCAACGGACCTGACATTCTCCCACCGGGAACCATGGCGGGGCAGTACATGCTCCAGCGGCTGATCGGCTCGGGGGGCGGCGGAATGGTTTACGCCGCCGAGCATCGCCTCCTCAAGAGGCCCGCCGCGGTCAAGGTTCTACGCCGCGAGAAGGCCGCGATGGCTTCCATGGTCACCCGCTTTTTGCGGGAGGCGATGGCCGTCAACATGATCCGCCATCCCAACATCGTCGACATCTTCGAATTCGGCGAGCTCGCGGACGGCCGCCCCTTTTACGTGATGGAGCTGCTCGAGGGGACCAACCTGCGCAAGCTTGTGCAGCTCCGCGGCCGCTTCTCCCCCGCGGATGCACTGGCCATGCTCGAGCCGGTATGCGGCGCGCTCGAAGCCGCGCACAAGGCGGGCGTGGTGCACCGCGACCTCAAGGCCAGCAACATCACCGTTCTCGAGACGGGCACCGAGCGCGTCGTCAAGCTGCTCGACTTCGGCATCGCCAAGCTGCTGCACCCCGAGCCGGGTGGCGCGGGTCTCACCGAAGCGGGATCCATGCTCGGGACGTCGCACTACATGGCGCCCGAGCAAGTCCGCGGCGAGCAAGTCGACACGCGCGTCGACGTCTACGCGCTCGGCGTCTTGCTCTATCAGCTTCTCACCGCGCAATATCCATTTCAGTCGGAAAAAACCGAAGAAATTGCGTGGATGCACCTCACGGCGCCCGTTCCGCGCGCAAGCCAAGCGGCGCCGGTGCCGCCCGCCCTCGACGAGGTGATCCTCAAGGCGATGGAGAAGGATCGCGAGAAGCGTTACGGATCGGTAACGGCTTTTCTCGAGGCGCTGAGGGATGCTTGCGGCGCCGCTCCGGTCGCCAGCGAAGAGGACCCTCCGGTGCCTGCGGCGGGCATCTACGTCGAGGTTCGCGTCGCCGAGCAAGTGGGCGAGGATCTCGAGGACGCGCTGCTCGACGATATGGGAACCGTGCTCGACCAGGCCGAGCAAGCGCTGCGCGACGCGCATTTTCTCTTGCCGCTGCACACGTCCAATGCCCTGCTCGGCGTGAAAAGGCTGGGCGAAGGAACGGAGAAGGAGGACGAGCAAGCTGCCGTCACGCTCGCCCACGAGCTGCATCAAGCGCTGTCTGCGCGCGACAATGCGGACGCCCGCGTGCACGTCAATGTGTCGGTGCGCATCGACGGCGTCGTCATTCGCGCGCGCGCTTCGGGGGAAGCCGAAGCCATCGGCGGGCCGCTCCTCTCATTCGATCAGTGGGCACCGGAGCGCAACACGACGGAAGTCGACGTATCGCACGGCCCGCCCACCGCCTCGAGCGCTTAGACCCAAGCTCGTCGCGCACGGTCGCACGCGCGGCGCCAGCACACTGCCGCTCATCAGCCCACTTCTGCCTACCCGATTGGCAGCCTTAGGTAAGAGAAACATCGGCAGTGCAGCCGGACTCTATATATTTTGGTAGAAGCGCGCCTCGAAAGTCACGGAGGTCGCCACTGAGATGACGAGATGATTCGCTGCCCACGTTGCGGATTGCGCCTGCGTGATTCCGCGCCTACGTGTGCCGCCCACGGGCCGCTCCCCTCGGTCAAGACGCCGGTCGCCACGGAACAGGCGCCCGCGCCCCCCGCCCCCTTCGAGCTCCCGGGCTTTCGCATCGAGCGCATTCTCGGCCAAGGAGGCTTTGGCGTCGTTTACCAAGCGACGAACGAAAGCACGGGGCAGACGGCGGCCATCAAAGTGGCGACGCCCGATCAGTATCGAGCCACGGAACGTCTCATGCGCGAATGCGCCGCGCTGGAAAGAACGGGACCGCCGTTCGCGCCCATCGTCTACCAGCGCGGGACCATCGGCGAGCAGTTCTACATCGTCATGGAATACCTGCCCCTCGAGACGCTGGCCGATGTCCTCGTCGAGCAGGCCGGGCCCATGCCGTTGGCGCGTTTCCGCGAGCTGACATTCGCCATTCTCGACGCGGTCGAAGCCGTACATGCCAAGGGTCTCGAGCATCGCGATTTGAAGCCCGAAAACATCTTCGTCACGGGCAGCAGCGCCAAGCTCATCGACTTCGGGCTCGCCACCGAGCTCGGTCAGGGGACCGAAGACTCCGAGCCCATGGACGTCGATCGCGGCGTGGGTACACCCGAGTACATGGCGCCCGAGCTCTGGGATGCAAAAGGGCTCGTCGATACGCGCGCCGATATCTACGCGCTCGGCGTCATCATGTACGAGACCTTGTGCGGCTCGCCGCCGTTCTTCGGCAGCTCGGGGGAGGTGCAAGAGTCGCATCGCAGCCGGCGCCCGGGCCGGCTCGCGAGCAAGCTGGCCATCGCGCCCGCGCTCGACGAAGCGATCCTGCGCTGTTTGGCCAAGGACCCCGACAAGCGATTCGAATCGGTGGCCGTGCTGAAGGCCACTCTCGCGCTCGTGCTCTCGACGCGCGCCGAGGGCGAGCGCCAATCGGTCGCGCCGCGGGAGATGACGCCGCCCCCCGAGAAACCGGTCACGCCATCGCGCGAAAAGCGCACGGTGGGGCTCGCGTTTTTCGAATCGACTGCCGGCGTGGCGGGCATCAAATCGGCGCTGACGGCCTTGGGCGGGCAGCTGGCGCAGACCAGCGGTTCGCAGCACATCGCCGTATTCGGCCACGAAGTCGGGGACAACCCCGCGCGTAGCGCGATGCGCGCCGCGCAAGGGCTCATCGATCGCGGGCTCTGCAGCCGGGCGCTGGTGGACGTCGCGCAAGTGAGCATCCAACTCCGAGCCGACGGAACGCGCCGGTTCATGAGTCCCCTCTTCGCGCGCAAGGACAGGTTTCTGCGCTCGGTGCATCCGCCTGGGGCGCTGATGACCAAAGCCGCGGTGGAAGTCGTTCCCGATCTTCCCACCGTGGCCGTCACCAACCACGATGGGCTTTTCCGCTACGACCCCACTTCCCGCGAGCACACGGTCATGGGCGGCTCGTCGGCGGAGAACGTCGTGGGCCGCGATCTGCTTTTGCAATCGATAATGGCCGATGCGCGGCGCGCGCTCGAGCGCGCCGATCCGACCATCGTCACCGTCGTTTCCGAGCCCGGCTACGGCAAGACCCAGCTCGCCATCGCGTTCACGCAGGAGCTGGAAGGGCTGCGCAGCAGCCATCAGGTCCTGAGCGTGACGGCCCACGACTCGATGGGCGGCGCCGTGTACGCGACGTTGCGCGACATGCTGGAGCGGGTGCTCGACATCGGTAGCGCCGCGCCCGAAGATTCGGGCCAGCAGACGATCGTCGAGCGGCTCGGGCAAGTCGTGGGATCCCAATCGTGGGCCGCGGTGGCGCTCGTGATGGGGTGGGTCACGGCCGAGCATCCCGAAGTACGCAGCCTGTCAGCCGCTCCCGGCGCTCTGCGCGCCGCCCTGGCGCGCGCGCTCGGCGAAGGCATCCGTATTCGTGCGCGGCAAACGCCGCTCGTCATCGTCCTCGACGACGCGCACCTCGCGGACGCCGCCACCCTCGACGGGCTCGAATACGCCACGCTGCAAGAAGGCAAGACACCCGTGCTCGTCTGCGTCACGGCGCGCCCTGCGCTCGAGCGAGGTCGCCCGACTTGGGGAAGCCGCGCCGGGCGATCGGTGCGTCACCCGCTCGAGGCCCTCGACGCGGAGAGCGCCGCCATGCTGGCGCGCCGCCTGTTGGCACCCGCGGAAAACGTTTCCAAATCGGCGCTTGCTCGCCTCTACGACCGGACGCAAGGCGTTCCGCGCCTGCTCGTCGAGCTCGTGCGCGGCTTGAAGCGCGATGGCGCCGTCCGGCGCATGGAGCGCGGCACGAGCTACTACCTTGCCACCGAAGAGCTCGAAAAATTGCCCGATCTGCCGATCGTGCAGTGGAGCGCCTCGCGTGAGGTCGAAGCGCTGGCCCCCAATCTCGCGGCTCACGCGCGCCTCGCCTCGGTCCTCGGTTCGAAGTTCACGAGCGACGACGTGGACCGTGTGCTGCGCATCTTGGAGCGCGGTGGCACGGCTGCCGAAACGGACTTGGATGCCGCCATCGGCGTGCAGCGCCTCGTCGAAGCGGGGCTGCTCGTACGTCACCGCTCGGGGCAGATCGACTTTCGACACGCGCTGCTGCGCGACACGGTGTACCAGTCGTTACCCGAGGCACAGCGATCGACGATTCACCGCGCGGCGTTCGAGATGTACGAGAACGCCATCGAGCTCGCGGCCCGCGAACGTCTGCCGCGCCTCGCCTACCACGCCGCGCGCGCCGGTTTTCCCGACCGCGCGGCCTCGATCTATCTCAATCTCGCCGAGCGCGCACAGCAGGCGCACGCGTACCTCGACGCCGAGTTGCTCTACGATTCCGCGCTCACCAATCTCGCGAGCGCACCCGAAGCGCCCGGCGCTTCCGACGAGCGCTTCAACCAGGCCATCAAGGGTCGCGCGCTCATGCGGTTTCGCGTGGGTCGCTGGGACGACGCCCTGCGCGACTTCGAGACCGCGCGCGACCGGGCGCACGAACGGCAGGAGGCGGAAACCGAGGTCGACGTGTTGCTCGACCAGGCGGAAGTGCTCGATTGGATGGGCGAGATGGGGCGCTCGGCCAACGTCGTCGAGCAGGCCAATGCGCTCGCCGACAAGGTAGAAGCCGATTGGCTGGAGGCGCGCCTCACCCTCGCGCGCGGACG
>Ga0111539_10013100_pt1 | contig 10372 bp, 9 predicted proteins | sample RhiMethybrSRZTD1_FD_79667 | JGI IMG/M metagenome (GOLD analysis project Ga0111539, IMG submission 79667) | Populus rhizosphere microbial communities from Tennessee, USA - Rhizosphere MetaG P. TD hybrid SRZTD1 (version 2) (version 2) | ecosystem: Host-associated > Plants > Roots > Rhizosphere >... | reverse complement strand
AGTTATGCCGTTCTGTTACTAATCGAACATTATGAGAATGCTACTTGTGACGCTTCTGCTTGCAGTCACGGCTCTGGGACAGGAAAAGGCTCCAGCCGGACAAGAAAAGGCTCCGGCTCCCGCGCCGACACCGGCTCAGGGACCGCCACCCAAGAATCTGACAAAGCTTCCCGACGGCCACTTCAGCGCCAACTCTGATCCCAAAAACCCGGAGAATTTCGAAATTCGCGTTGTGATGCGCGGGGACACTTTGTGGGCAGTTGCGCAGGAAGTTTTGAAAGACGGCAGGCTCTGGCCACAGATTTGGGAGCAGAACGAACACATCGTCAATCCGCACTGGATCTATCCAAACGACAAGATTCTCATACGACCCGTTACCAGGATCTCGGATGCAAAGCCTCCGGAGCAGGAGGCACCAGCAGCCGCAGCCACAGCCGAGCCGCCGAAAGACACGACCCCCCAACCCCTGAAGGGGAAGCTGGTCGCGGCGCCTTATCCGGGTTTGCCCCCCATTGCACCTCCAGTAGTGATAACGAATCTTGAACCGCCACGCACTTTCCCTGAGGTTAAAGACTCTGACCTCTATTGTTCGGGTTTCATCCGAACGGAACCTGTGCCCGCAGAGCTGAAAGTAGTCGGTCGCTACCATGATGAACAGGAGCTGGCCAACACGGGTGATTACATCTATGTCGACAAAGGCGCGGAGGGCGGAGTTAATCCGGGCGCCACTTATCAGGTGCTGCGACCTACGAAAAGAGTGACCAGCTCAAACGGGAAGGGAGCCTCGAATCTGGGTACGCACTACCTGGAGGTTGCTCAGGTTCAGGTCGTCGTCAGTCAGCCGGACCACTCTCTTGGCCGCGTCACGCAGGGCTGTGAAGCCGTGGAATTGGGAGACCTGCTGGTTCCGTACAATAAGATCGATTTTCCCACTCTTCCATCCAAGCGTCCTTTTTCCGGAACGATGAAGGGATCCGGCCAGGTTCCCGGGAACATTGTGATGACCAAGGACACTCTCGCGAATTCCGGAACGTCTTACGGCACAGGCGCCAGCGTTCCTCGGGCTCCCTGGGGTTCCCTTAAGACATTGGATCGAGGTGTCGTCAGTGAAGGCGGCGTGGTCTATGTGGATGTCGGCAAGAGAGAGGGAGTGAAAGCCGGAGACTTTTTCATCGTCTTTCGCGACGTTGAATTGAGGGATGGCTCGGCTGTTAAGGGTCAAAAGGCCCGCAGCGCGATTGCGGAACTTGTGATTCTCAAGGTTGAGGATCTCGCTTCTACGGCGCTCGTGACTTACTCAGCCGATGTGATTTCTCTGGGAGATGTCGTCGAGCGAAGATAATCATCATCGCGAGGCCGACTACCAGCATCGGCAGAGTGAGCAGTTGGCCTCGCGTGAACGGTCCCAGATCGAAGCCGATATGTGCGTCGGGCTCTCGAACGAACTCCACCAGAAATCGAAACACTCCATAGAATCCAATCAAAGCCCACGTTACCGTTCCTGGGTAGAGGTTCTTCCGGAACAACCATTGGACAATTAGAAAAAGGACCAGGCCTTCCAGAAGGGCTTCGTAGAGTTGTGACGGGTGCCGCACCACATCGCCCCCGGCTGGAAAAATCATTCCCCAGGAAACTGTGGTCTGCCTGCCATAAAGCTCTCCGTTGATGAAATTCCCGAGTCGGACCAGGCCCAGCCCAATCGGTACTGCGGCGCATACACAATCTGCGACATGCCAGAAACTCCATTTTCGCTTCCAGCACAGGAACAGGGTGGCAAGCACCATGCCGACAAAGCCCCCGTGAAACGACATGCCGCCCTGCCAGATGTAGAAGATCTCAATCGGACGCTGAATATAGCTGCCAAGATCATAGAACAGGACATATCCCAGCCGCCCCCCCACCATGACGCCCAGGATGAGAAAGAACAACAAGTCGTAGAGGTCGTCTGTCGTCAGCGCCAGTTTCTTCATCTTCACGAGGCGCTTGAGCAAGAAGTAGCCCGCGATGAAAGAAAGCATATACATCAGTCCGTACCAGCGGAGTTGTACCGGACCGATTCTCAGAAAAACAGGATCAATGTTTGGAAACTGTAGCTGCAGTATCATCACGCCTAAGAATCCCATTCATGGGGTTGGAACGTCACGGCGCGCGCGCTTCTGATTCAGGATTGAACGCTGGCGTTCCTGAGCTTTGAAGCGTCCGTCGATCTGATTCCAGAACGTGCGGAAGTAGTCGATGGCCGAGACAATGGCGAAAAGGACAACGACGTAGAGAGCAAATTGTCCGAAGGGGTAAAGGAGAGGAATCTCCTGGTGGCCCAGAATCAAAAGAGTGATTGCGGCGACTTGCGCCACCATCTTAATCTTGCCGAGTTCGGAGGCACTGATAGCAAATCCCTGAGTTGAAGCGATGCTGCGCAATCCGGAAACTGCAAACTCCCGTCCGACTATAATAACGACCATCCATGAAGGAACGATCTCGTACTGAATCAGGGAGATGAACGCGGATGAAATCAGGAGTTTGTCGGCGACAGGATCCAGGAGCACGCCGAGTGTTGTTATCTGACCTCTTTTTCGGGCGAGATAACCGTCCAGGAGATCCGTCAGAGATGCTGCCAGAAATATCAGCGCGGCAATGAGCATGTGATCTTTGGTCATCAACAGCGTGACGAGCAGCGGCACGGCGAAAATACGGACCAAAGTCAGCGCATTGGGAAGATTCACCCCGTGATTCTAGTACACCCCACGCCTGACCGAGGCTAAATTTTCAGTGAAAGGAGCGGGACATTCATGAAAGGTCTCATTCTCGCGGGCGGTAAAGGCACCCGTCTGCGTCCGCTTACTCTAAATACTCCGAAACCTATTGTTCCGGTGGCGAATGCACCGTTTCTTTTGTATCAGCTCGATCTCATGCTCAGCGCCGGAATCCATGAGGTCATCCTTAGCCTTTCTTATCAGCCACGAAAGATTGAGGATCTGCTTAAGGATGGGACGGACTACGGAATCGGCATCCGCTATGCAGTGGAAGGAACGCCCCTTGGCACTGGAGGCGCCTTCAAGAATGCCGAGGAACACCTTGATTCCACCACAGTTGTTTTCAATGGCGATATCCTGACGGGCGTCGATCTTGCTGCGGTTATCCGCAAACACAAGGAGTTCGGCGCCGTTGCGACGCTTGTGCTGACCCCGGTGGAGAACCCTTCGGCTTACGGCCTCGTGGAAACGGCTCCTGATGGCACTGTCCGCCGGTTTATAGAGAAGCCCGGGCCCGATGAAATCACGTGCAACACCATTAACGCAGGAGTCTACGTGCTGGAACCCTCGGTTCTCCGGTATATCCCTAAGGACGAACCGTACTCTTTCGAGCGGGGTCTGTTTCCATTGTTGCTCGAACGAAAGGAGCCGGTCTTGTCTTTCATTCTGAATAAATACTGGATCGATATCGGGACGCCGAAAAAGTATCTCGAGGTCCACCACGATATTCTCTCCGGAAAGTTCTCGTCGAAGCGGGTGGGTGCCGCATTAGATCGCTCGGCTCTTCCCGCGGATGTGACGGTTGACGCGAAATCCATTATTGACGCCGATGTGACGATCAAAAGTGGTGCCCGTATTGAAAATTCTGTCATCGGTCGAAATTGCAAAATCGAGGAAGGCGCCCAGATTATCGACTCCGTGATTTGGGCTGGCAACACTCTTGACGCGGGCTCCCGCGTGGAAGGGGCGATTCTTGGCAAAGGTTGCTACGTGGGCAGATCTGTCACGTTGAGGCCTGGCGTTGTCCTGGGAGACAAGACAGCAGCGACGGATTTTTCGCAGCTATGAGCACTCCTATCAAGTTTGGCACCGATGGTTGGCGTGCGATTATTGCGGATACGTTTACATTTCAGAATGTTCGAGTCGCTGCGCAGGCGACAGCCGGCTACTTCGCTTCCGTTAAAGACAGGGATCGCTCCGTGTTCATCGGATACGATGGACGCTTTCTGTCGTCCCGCTTTGCGCGGGCAGCGGCCGAAGTCTTCGCCGGCAATGGGTTTCGTTGCCTTCTCATGGATCGGCCCTACCCAACGCCGTATGTATCCTTCGAAGTAAGGCGCCGCCGATGCGCGGGAGGCATCGTCATTACCGCGAGTCACAATCCGCCGGAGTTCAATGGTTTCAAAGTGAAAGCCTATTTCGGGGGTAGCGCAACGCCGGAGATCACGGCGGAAATTGAAAAGCATCTGGGCGCTTCGCCGGTGCAGTCAGCCTCGAAAGGAATCGAGATCGTGGCGCCGGAGCCGCACTATTTTGAACATCTGCGATCTTTGGTCGATTGGGAGCGGGTCAAGACGTCCCGACTCAAGGTGATCGTCGATTCGATGCACGGAAGCGGTGGAAGACTACTGGAGACTCTGCTTCGGGATACCTCCTGTACCGTCGAGACTATCCGCGGAGATCTCGATCCCTTGTTCGGCGGAGTCAATCCCGAACCGATGATGCCGCAACTGGAACCGCTGGCCGCACGCGTCGTGGCCACCAGGAGCGATGTCGGATTGGCTACGGACGGCGATGCCGATCGCCTTGGGGTCGTCGATGAGACGGGACGATTCCTGAACACCCTCCAGGTTCTTCCGCTGCTTTTGCTCCACGTCTATCGCAACAAGGGTTGGCGTGGCTCTGTTGTACGAACTTTTTCCCAAAGCCAGATCGTGCCGCGAATCGCGGATAAACTCGGGATCGTGTGCCACGAACGTCCCATCGGCTTCAAGAACATCGGGGAACTGATGTTGACCGAGGAGGTGCTGATCGGAGGCGAGGAAAGCGGTGGTGTCGGACTGTCGCGGCACTTGCCCGAGCGCGACGGAACCTTCGTCAACCTTCTGTTTATGGACTTGCTCGCCACGACCGGCAAGACCTGCACTCAGCTCATCGGGGATATGTGGCGGGAGTTTGGAGAGTTCCACTTCGACCGGCGAGACCTCCACGTCCCGATACCGGCAGGGCAGGCCGTCGTGGATAACCTCAGGTCACACCCCCCGGCTCAGTTCGCTGGGCGAGGCGTCGTCCGTGTGGAAATCCTTGATGGTTCGAAGGTTATCCTTGATAAGGATAGTTGGATTCTGTTCCGCCAGTCTGGCACGGAGCCTCTTTTGCGGGTTTACTGCGAGGCCCCAACTGCCGCCGCCGTTCAGGAGGTTCTGTCGGCTGGCCTGAAATTGGTGGAACAAACCCAAAGGGCCGGTGTCTAGGTCTTTGTGTCTCGCTGTATAATCAAGCCACTTTATCCGGAGAAAGCTGGTTGCTGTGCGCAGAGAGATAGCTCTTAACGAAATCGAATGTGGTGGCGCCCTTGACGCCCAGGAAGCCGTGTTCGTGTCGCGCCTCCAGGCGAATGAGGATGCCGCATATGACGAACTCGTTCGCGTCTATCACGCTTCGATTTTCCACGTTGCGTACCGGATGCTCGGTGATTCCAATGACGCTTCGGATGCGGTCCAGGAGATATTCCTGAAAGTGTTCCGCAACGTTCAAAGGTTTCGTGGCGAGTCCAGTTTGAAAACCTGGATTTACCGAATCGCATTCTCGGAGATTCTGAATCGGTTGCGTTGGTGGAAGAGGCGCTTCCGATCATCGACTGTTTCGCTGGATGACGACAGGGATGGCAAGGGGCAGTATATTCACCTCGCCGCCTCAAGCCCTTCCCCGTTACAGGCCCTTGAGTCTAAGGAACGGGAAAGCGCAATCCAGCAGGCTCTGACGAAGCTTTCGGGCGAACATCGATCGATTGTGATTCTTCGCGACATTGAAGGCTTTTCTTACAGTGAGATTGCGGACATTCTCGGGATCTCCAGCGGGACCGTGAAGTCCCGTCTGGCGCGAGCCCGGGCAGACATGAAGAAGTCTCTGGCGCGCTATTTGTCGATTCAAGGTATGGATCTATGAGAGTTCTATCCAACATTTCCTGTGAAGCTGCTTTGGAATTGATGAGTCCATTTATCGATTCTATGGTTGCCGTAGAAGAATCGGAATCGCTTCGGTCGCATCTTTCCGAATGCACGTCATGTCGGCGGCAACTGCAGTCGTTTGTCTCTTTGCGAAACGTTTTTGCGTCCGTTGAGCCTGTGCCGGTTCCGGAAGATCTTCAGTTGGAAACGCGGGTAAAACTGTCGCATGAGCGGCTTTGTAACATCCGTGATCGTTGGCAGGCACGCTTCGACAATATTCTTAAGCCTTTCGCGATGCCGGCAGTCATGGGCATCGTCCTGACCCTGCTTGGGTTTGGGATTCTCCTGGGAGGTTTGACTTCACCAGATGGAGTGATATCGGAAGACGGACGCGGTGTCTTTATGGCCGGCATCTATCAGCCACCCAGCACACCTGAACCGACGTTGCGGCGACTTGGCGCAAGCGCCAGCAATCCCGAGATGGCAGACGCGCTGTCCATTCAGAGCGAACTCAACAATCGCGGCCAGATCGATGGTTTCAAAGTCATTGCAGGCACACGGTCTCCCGGAGTTGATCAGTGGCTTCAGGAGTTCGTGCTGTTCTCGCAGTTCAGGCCGGCCACCCATTGGGGGTTGCCAGTGCGTTCGCGGATCATTCTTTCGTTTGTAACTGTTCGAGGTTGATCGCACCGGCCACGGCATTCGCGACTCGTTCCGCAACTTTTCCTCCACGCAATTGCCGGCGTAATGTTTCGTAGTTTCCGCGAATCTTGGACTGCCACCAAACATCCTCCATCAGCTTCATCGCGGCCTGGCTCACGAGCTCCGGAGTGAATCGATTCTGAAATAGTTCCGGCACGACTTCTTCACCAAGGATGATGTTCACGATCCCGAACAGTCGAACCTTCAAAAAGAACTTTCCCAGGAACCATGCCTCCACCGGAGAGATCCGGTAGACGATCACCTCCGGTGTACCGAGCAGCGCAGCTTCGAGAGTCGCCGTCCCACTGGCCACAATCGCGGCTCGCGCATACCTGAGGCTGTTGTACGTATCACCCTGAATGATCTTAATCCGACGATTGCCGACGATCCGATCAATGAGGCTGCGATCCAGATTCGGTGCGGCCGGCAGGACAAACTGCGTTTCGGGCTTTGAAGTGCGTATACGGTCAGCGACTTCGCATAGCGTCGGCAGGATGTGCCGGATCTCCTTTTTCCGGCTGCCTGGAAGAATCGCCAGAATCGGTTTTCTGGGATCAATGTTGTGAGCGCGACAGAACTCTTCCTTTGTTTTTGTCGCTCGAACTGTTTCGATGAGCGGATGGCCGACGAATTCGACATCGACGTCAGCATCCCTGTAGATCTTCTCTTCGAAGGGAAAGATCACCAGCATCTTGGTGACAAGCGCGCGGACCTGTTTGATTCGGCCTGTTCGCCAGGCCCATACCTGCGGACTGATGTAATAGATGATCGGAATGTTTGCGGCCTTAATCCGTTTTGCGAGGCGTAAGTTGAAGTCTGGAAAATCAATGAGAATGGCTGCGTCGGGTGGCGACGTTTCCAGACGATCGACAAGGCGACGGAATACCTGAAACAGCGACCCCAGCTGACCGAATGCGGCCAGGGGGCCCATTGCTGCCGTGTGCCGGATGTCGCCCTCCAGTTCAACGCCGGCCTGACGCATTTTCTGTCCGCCGAGCCCGAAGATCCGGCATCCCGGGAATCGGCCCATGAGCGCAAGAGCAACGTCTGCTCCATACATGTCTCCGGACGACTCTCCGGCAACCATAAGGAAGCGGAGTGGTCTCACGGCACGTGTGTTTTCATCTGAATGCGTAGCGGCGCCGAGTCAACCTGGACAGTTTCTGTCCACACATAGTCCACGCCTCGCAGGGAGGCGGTCGCAACGAGCTTGTATTCACCGGGGGGCAGGCCGTGAAATTCGAACTGTCCCTGGGGAGCGGTCTTCATCAGGTTTGCCAGATTGATTTTGCTGTCTCTCCGCATCTGCGAGATCACGCTCTCCAGAGCGCTGCTGTAAGCGATAGGCATGAACTGAATGAAGAGCTCCTTCTGACGGACAAACGTGGGTTTGAAATCTTCCCAGTGGTTATCAAGCCGAATTTGCGTCTGTGCATTGAAGAGCTTGGCATACTCCAGCGGCAACGCTACGACGCGCGCGGTCGAGGGCGGCGCCATGCCCAGGGGAGGTTCGATACCTCCGGTAATCGAAGTGGACTGTAACAGCAGGCTGAGCATCACCGCAAACATGGGTCTATTGTCGCATAGGCGTCCTGCTGTAGGCGCGGTCTGTGACCGCGCATTTTCCCACTCGGATGCCAAAACCGCGCGGTCATAGACCGCGCCTACAGAAAAACAACGAGCCTTGGTCGGACTATGCCAGCTGAGCGAGAAGCTCTTGAAGAGTCGCAAGATCCACGGGTTTCGTCAGGTGATGATCGAAACCTGCTTCGATCGCCCGGCGCTTGTCTTCCTGCTGGCCCCAACCCGTAACGGCAATGAGAACGAGTCCTGGATCCAGATGGGCTCGAATCTTTCGGGCGACCTCGTAACCGTTCATACGTGGCATTCCAATATCCAGTATCGCTATCTCCGGGCGGAAAGCCGCGACGGCTTCCAGCGTCGCGATACCGTCATGGGTTGTACGAACGTCGTGTCCTGCAGAATTAAGGACAGCGGTCAGCATCGCCGCTGAATCGACATTGTCGTCCGCAACGAGAACGCGGCGCCGGATCGGAAGCTTTTCAGCAGTTCCCCCATGCGAAGGGGGAGCCTCCGGCTTCAGCACCGTCAGCGTGGGCAACCGGACAATAAACTCACTGCCCTTTCCCAATCCCTCGCTTTTCGCCTCGATATGCCCACCGTGGAGTTCGACCAGCTTTTTCGCCAGGGCCAGACCGACACCCAGGCCACCCTGTTCCCGCTCCAGGGAGCTGTTGACTTGTGCGAACATCTCGAAAATGCGAGACATTTGATCCGGGCTTATTCCGATCCCCTGATCGGTCACACGCACGACAGCGTCGTCCCCGTCTTTCTCGAGGACGAGTGTGATGGGACTGCCCGGTGCGGTGTATTTGGCTGCATTGCTGAGCAGGTTTGCAAACACCTGCGCCAGACGCGCCATGTCTCCATCAACAAAAATCGGTTCCGGTAGCTTTGTTACGTTGAGCACATGCTTGCGGGCATCCATCTGAGGAGTAGTCGACTCCACGGCGGAGTCTACCGCCAATCGCAGATCTATCGGCTCTTTGACCAGTCCTATCTTCCCCGACGTAATCCTGCTCACGTCAAGAAGATCGTCGAGCAGACGGGTCAGTTGCTGCGCTTGACGATCGATGGTGTCCCGGAGGTGCTGCAGTTCAGGTTGTGGAGGGCCCATCTTGTTCAAAAGCGCGATCGCCATCCGGATCGGAGCGAGAGGGTTGCGCAGTTCATGTGAAAGCATGGCCAGAAACTCATCCTTGCGCCGGGAGGCCTCGCGCAGCGCCTCTTCCGCCTGCTGACGCTCTGTGATGTCGATGCACGAGCCGATGTACCCCGTGAATTGTCCGCCTGGTTCTTTGCGTGGAATGCCACTATCGAGAATCCAGCGGTATTCGCCGTCGTGCCGTTTCAAACGGTAAGTCATGGAAAAGGGAATCCTGGCATCAAGGGAAGTGTTGTAGACCCCAAGGCAACGATCAAAATCGAGAGGGTGCACGTTTTTTGACCAGCCATCGGCGAGTTCCTCTTCCATCGAGTGTCCAACAAAATTCAGCCAACCCTGGTTGAACCAGGTCTTCAGATTGTCGGGCCCACTCAGCCAAATGAGGACTGGAGCCGCATCAGCCATTGAACGGAATCGTTCTTCGCTTTCGCGCAACTTCTGTTCCGCTTGCCGGCGGACACTGAAATCGCGGAACACCAGAACAACCCCTGCATTGCTTCCCGAGTGAATGATCGGCGCCGCGCTGTCGTCGATTGGTATCTCCCTGCCGTCTCTCGCGACAAGGAGAGTATGGTTCGCCAGGCCGACCACACCCCCGATTCGCAGCACCTTCTCGACGGGATTTTCAGCTGCAACGCGAGTCTCCTCATGGAGAATCTTGAACACGTCCGGCAACAACTGACCAATGGCGTCGGCGCGCTTCCAGCCAGTCAGACGCTCTGCTTCCGGATTCAGGAATGTTATGTGGCTCGTCGTATCCGTGACAATGACCGCGTCACCAATGCTGCCAAGCGTTGTAGCTAAGAGTTCCCGCTCATGGGCTAACGCCTCGCGCGCGACAACGATATCCGAAATGTCATGGACGATCTTTGAAGCGCCAATAACATTCTTGTTTTTGTCCTTGAGGGGAGAGACCGAGAGTGAAACCGGAATCTTCCGTCCGCTCTTGTGGACTCGAATGGTTTCGATACGTTCGAACGGCAGGCCCTGCCGGAGGCGGT
>Ga0111539_10013098_pt1 | contig 10373 bp, 8 predicted proteins | sample RhiMethybrSRZTD1_FD_79667 | JGI IMG/M metagenome (GOLD analysis project Ga0111539, IMG submission 79667) | Populus rhizosphere microbial communities from Tennessee, USA - Rhizosphere MetaG P. TD hybrid SRZTD1 (version 2) (version 2) | ecosystem: Host-associated > Plants > Roots > Rhizosphere >... | reverse complement strand
GAGGACGCCGGCCTGCACGGCGGCGCCGATCGCCACGACCTCGTCCGGGTTGACGCCCTTGTGGGCCTCCTTGCCGAAGAAGGTGCGGACCATCTCCTGGATCTTCGGGATGCGCGTGGAGCCTCCGACGAGCACGACCTCGTCCACGTCCCCCGGCTTGAGGCCGGCGTCGGCGAGGGCACGCTGGCACGGAGTCAGCGTCCGCTGGAGGAGCGGGTCCACGAGCTGCTCGAACTTCGCGCGGTTGAGCTTGATCTGGAGGTGCTTGGGGCCCGACGCGTCCGCGGTGATGAAGGGGAGGTTGATCTCGGTCTCGGTGACCGAGGAGAGCTCGCACTTCGCCTTCTCCGCGGCTTCCTTCAGACGCTGGAGCGCCATCTTGTCCTTGGAGAGGTCGATTCCCTGGTCCTTGCGGAACTCGGCGACGAGCCAGTTCATGAGCTCGTGGTCCACGTCGTCACCGCCCAGATGCGTGTCGCCGTTGGTCGCCTTGACCTCGACGACACCGTCCCCCACCTCGAGGATCGAGATGTCGAACGTCCCGCCGCCGAAATCGAACACGGCGATCGTCTCGTCCTTCTGCTTGTCCAGGCCGTAGGCGAGCGCCGCGGCCGTCGGCTCGTTCACGATCCGCTCGACCTTGAGGCCCGCGACTTGACCGGCGTCCTTGGTGGCCTGCCGCTGTGCGTCGTTGAAGTAGGCGGGGACGGTGATGACGGCACGCGTGACGGTCTCGCCCAGGTGGGACTCCGCGGCCTCCTTCAGCTTCCGCAGGATCATCGCGGAGACCTCCGGGGGCGAGTACTTCTTGTCCTGGATGACGACGCGCACGTCGCCGTTCTCGGCGGGCTCGACGTGGTACGGGACCATCTTGATCTCGTCCTGCACCTCGGCGAACTTGCGCCCCATGAAGCGCTTGATCGAGTAGACCGTGTTCGTGGGGTTCGTGATCGCTTGGCGCTTGGCCACCTGCCCGACCAGGCGCTCGCCCTTGTCCGTGACGGCGACGACCGAGGGGGTCAGGCGCGACCCTTCCGCATTCGTGATGACGGTGGGCTTGCCGCCCTCCATGATCGCGACGACCGAGTTGGTCGTGCCGAGGTCGATACCGATGATCTTGCTCATTCTGGCTCCCTGCCGCGCCTTCCTGGCGCGGACGAACGGCCGGTTTCTAGGACCGGCCCCGGGAGCTGTCAAGGAGCGGACGGACTCCGGTCGGAGAGGCCCCCCTCGAGGAGCATCCGCTGGGCGCGCGTGAAGCGGTGCCGGACGGCCAGAACCTCTCCCGGGCCGTCCTGGGGCGACACCGTGTAACCCGTGGCGTCCCGCTCGTACCGGTAGGGGCGTCCCCAGGGGTCAGCGAGGTTCACCGGCAGGACGTACCCCCCCTCGGCGAGCTGCTCCAGGCGCTCGGGCATGGCGCCGCGGTCGAGGTAGTAGGTCTCGATGGCGCGCTCCAGGCGGCCCACGCGGTTGCGGCTGGCGTAGGTCCGCAGGGTCTCGCTCGCGGAGCTCTCGGCGAGCACGCGAGCGGGGGTCCACGGGTTTTGCGGGAGCGTCGCGAGGCCCACGAGCGCGAGCGCGATCACCGCCGCGACGAGCGCGCCGGAGAGCCAGCGGTCGCGCGTCGCCGCCCCGGGCGTCACCGCCGCGACCGCGGACACGGGCGCCTCCTCGATCAGGCTCCGGTCGAGCAGCTCGTAGAGCGTGTGATAGACGTCGAACTCCCCCAAGGCGCTCGCGTCCACGATGTCCTGCACGGTCGAGCGCCCGTCCACCATGTGGAGGACGCTCCGCTCCTCACGGGAGACGCCGACGCGCTCGGCGCGCGCCTTCCCCTCCGCCTCGTCGCCGAAGCCGAAGTCGATGTCGGTGTCGAGGAGCGACTCGACCGGGACGTCCACCTCGCGGCCGGCGGACGTCTTGCGGAAGACCATCGAGGCCGAGCGCACCCGGCGCTCGATGATGGGCCACTCGTCGAGCATCCGGGCGCCTTCCATGAGGATCGTCTCGGCGGCGATCGGCTGGAAGTGCTCGGTGTCGTAGTCCATGTGGTTCGTCGGGCTGAACTGGTACTTGCCGTCGCGCCACCGGAAGAGGCGGTACACGATCTGCGTGACCTGGATCCGGAGCGCCTCGACGAGGTCCTCCTCGGAGATGAAACGCTGGCGCACGAGGATGTAGCCCAGCCGTTGCAGCGTCTCCCGCTGGAGCCGGAGCACGTCCCTGAGCTGGGCATCGGTGACGCGTCCCGTGCGGACGAGGACCGACCCGAGCATGTCCTCGAGGTTCCGCTCCTTCGTGTCCGCGCCGACGACGTGGCCGTCGAGGAACTTCACCGTCACCGCTTCCTGGCCGTTATCCAGCGAGAGCACCCCGGTCTTCCTCTGGATGCCGATGAGCTGGAGGATGTCGGCGAGGCCGAAGTCCCTGATCGTCCCTTCGAGCGCCACGTCACGCCCCCCGGAGCCGGCGCGCGGAGGCATGAGCCACGAGCCAGACGGCGACGCCGAGCGGGGCCGCGAGGATCGCGGCCGCGGAGAGCCCGGAGAGCGCGGGAACGGGGCCGGCCTGGAGCGCGCCGATCGCGAGGTCCATGCCGGCGGCGCGGACGACCGATGCCAGGACGGCGGGGGCTCCGGCGAACCACGCGAGCATCCACGCGAAGACGAGCGAAGCCCCGATCCAGGGGCGGCCGGCGAGCAGGTGCGCGGCGCCGGGGATCACCGCGGAGGCGGCCGAGCGCAGCCTCCGGGAGCGGGTCTCGTGCCGGTCGATCTCGTACAGCTTCATGCTCTTGGTCTCGGGGGCCAAACCGTCGCGGAGCACGAAGAGGTGCACGCACTGGCTGCAGAAGTCGTGGGCGTCGCGTCCCGACTTGCACGCCGCGCAGAACGGCCTCCCGCAACGCTGACAGCGGACGGGCCGGGGACGCGAGCGGAACGTCACCGCGATGAAGCCGCAGGCGGCCAGAGAGAGCCCCGCCGCGAGGCTGAGCGTATTCAGAAGGCCGCCGGCGAGGCCCTCCCACACCGGCCCGTGCCCCTCCCGCTCGTTCCAGAGCGCCTGCGTGTCGATCGTCGCGTCGATGACCTTGGGCCCGCCCCCCTCCCTCGTGCCCTCGCTCAGCAGCCGGTTGATCTCGGCGGTGTCGAGCTCGCGGGCGCGCGCGAGCGAGTCCCCGGCCTCCTTGAGCTTGAAGGAGTCGGATTGGGCGAGGTACATGTCGTAGTAGGCGAGCACCGAGTCCGGCTGCGCGTCGAGCGCGCGGCGGTAATGCGAGATCGCCTCGCCGTACTGCCCCAGGAGGAAGTAGATGTTTCCGAGGTTGATGCGCGCCTGGTACGTGTCGGGCGCGGTCTCGAGGACCCGGCGGTACTCGGAGAAGGCCTCTTCGAAGTAGCGACCCTTCTTGTACTGGGCCGCGAGGAGGAAGCGGTACGTCGCGTCGTCGGGGTGCGTCTCGACCAGCTCGCGCAGCTTGACGACGCGGTCCGGATCGAAGGCGCCGCCGGCCGCATCGATCGTCGTGCGCAGGGTCGGATCGGCGTCGAGGCCGTAGAGCCCGACGGCCAGCCGGAACGCCGGCACGACGAGGGCGGCCGCCGCGAGCAGAGCGACCACGAGCAGCTTCTCGGCGCGCTTCGCGTAACGGAAGGTGAGGACGAGGCCGTAGAGAGCCGCCCACCCCGCCCCGATCCACACGACGAACGGGAGGAGCAGGACGCCCCACCCGGCCGCCTTCGCGGCGACGTCGTGGCCGCGCCCGACGAAGGCCTCTTCGACCTCGTGCCGGACGACGACCTGGTAGCGCAAGACGAGGAAGAGCGCGGTCGCGACGATCGCCGCGCCGAGCGCTGCGAGGGCCGCGAGCGCGGACTGGTTCAGCAGCGCCTTGTCGGCGAGGGCCGCGGCGAGCGTCAACCGGCCCGCGCGGACGAGCTCCCCGGCCGCCGCGATCCCGCCCCCGCCCCCGTTCCAGTACACGCGGGCGCGCATCACGGGGATCTGGGGACGGTCGGGGTCCAAGGCCTCCGCGAGCGCGAGCGAGGCGAGCGCCTTCGGGCTGTTCCCCTCGCGCAGCCATGCGGCGGCCTCGAGCAGGAGCGCGCCCGCGGGAGCCTCGAGCTTCCGCACGCCTTCCTCGGCGACGAAGTCGCGGATCAGACCCGCCTGGCGCTCGACGTCGGCCGCGCGTCCTTCCCGCTCGAGCGCCTTGCGCTGGAACCAGAGCCCTTCGAGGCGGGCGTCGAAGGCGTCGGCATCGAATCCGCGACGGGCATCGGACAGCGGGTCGGCCGTCGCGGGCGTCTCTTCGGCCTCCGCCGTGGCGGACGGCTCGGCGAGGCGGATGACGCCCCGGTCCACGTCGGACGCCGCGCAAGCGGCCCCTGCGGCGATCACGACCATCGCCGCTCCGGCCGACCTCACGATCCGAAGCCTCACGCGCATGCCCCCGAGCCTTCCGGCGCGTCTCGGGGACCGGCGTGACCTACCCGGCGCCCCCCGACCGCGCGACGTACCGCATGCGGAGCTGGTACAGGACGCTCTCCAGGAGGCTCTCCTCCTGCGGCGTGAGGTTCCCCCGGCTCTTGACGCGGAGCAGATCGAGCATGTCGATCTGGAGCCGCGCCCCCTCGAGGTCCAAGGTCGGCTGTCCCGTCCCCGGGTGCGGGATCTCGCCGAGGTAGAGCAACGCGGGCTGAGCCATCGCGTTGATCAACATCGTGAAGTCCACGCCCTCCGGCTCGTCCAGCGGACGACGCTCGAAGCGCGGCGGAGGCGTCGATCGCTCCGCGGGCGCCTCGGTCGCGACGGCCGCCGGAGCCGCCCCCGCCTCGGTCTCGTCCGAGACGTCGGGCCTTCGCTCCCCGTCCGCCGTGAAGTGCCGCCGGTCGGTGACCTTGATGCCGGGCTTTCCCCTGTCCTGCCCCGTCTCCTCTTTGGGATCTCCCTGGCTCATTTGCGGATGGTACCATCCGCTTTCCGACGCCATCAACGCACCGCGCCGACCTCCGGACCCGTTCCGGTGGCGGACGGCGTGACAAAACTTGTTGCTCCCCCCCTGCCAAGTCAAGGAGGGCCGACCGTGCGTGCACGGCGCTCGTTCGACGACCTCGTGGCGATCATGGACCGCCTCCGCGACCCGGGCGGGTGCCCGTGGGACCGCGAGCAAACCTACGCGACGCTCCGCGGCTACCTGATCGAGGAGTGCTACGAGGCGGTGGACGCGATCGACCGGGACGATCGTCCCGGCCTCGCGGAGGAGCTGGGCGACCTCTTGCTCCAGGTCGTCTTCCTCTCGCGCCTGGGCAAGGAGGACGGGGCGTTCGATGCCGGCGACGTCGTCGAGGGGATCGCCGCGAAGCTCGTGCGCCGGCATCCCCACGTCTTCGGCGACGAGACGGCCGGCTCCTCGGGCGAGGTCTTGAAGCGCTGGGAAGAGATCAAGAAAGAGGAGAAGAGCGCGTCGGGGAAGGCGGCGGAGGACACCTCGGTCCTCGCGGGGATCCCGCGCTCGCTCCCCGCGCTCGTGAAGGCGCAGCGTTTGGGCACGAAGGCGGGGCGCGTGGGCTTCGACTGGACCGCCGACGACGACGTCGTGAAGAAGCTCGAGGAGGAGACGGGCGAGATCCGTCGCGCGCTCGCCGAGGGCAGTCGCGATGCGGTGATCGACGAGATCGGCGACGCGCTGTTCACGGTGACGATGCTCGCGCGGAGGCTCGAGATCGACGCGGACGCCGCCCTCGCCCGCGCCAACACGAAGTTCGAGCGGCGATTCCGCCGCGTCGAGGCCGAGCTCTCCCGCCGGGGCGTCCCCGTCGCCGAGGCGCCCCTCGACCTCATGGAACGGCTGTGGGAGGAAGCGAAGGCACCGTGAACCGCCCCATGCGCCGGAACCGCTCGTAGCGCGAAGCGACCAGCGCGTCGCCGGACTGCCGCTCGAGGGTCGCCATCTGTCGCTCGAGCACCTCCCCCAAGATCGCCGCCTGCCGCACCGGGTCCACGTGCGCGCCGCCGGCCACCTCCGGGACGATCTCGTCCACGATGTCGAGTGCAAGGAGATCCGGTGCGGTCATCTTCATCGCGCGCGCCGCTTCGCGCATGCGCGAGGCGTCCCGCCAGAGGATCGCGGCGCACCCCTCGGGGCTGATGACCGAGTACACCGAGAACTCCAGCATGTTGACGCGGTTGCCGACGCCGATCGCGAGCGCGCCGCCGCTTCCCCCTTCGCCGGTCACGGTGACGAGCACGGGCACGGTCAGGCTCGCCATCTCGCGAAGGTTCACGGCGATCGCCTCCGCCTGGCCGCGCTCCTCGGCCCCGATCCCCGGGTAGGCCCCGGGCGTGTCGATGAAGGTGACGATCGGACGGCGGTATTTCTCCGCGAGCTTCATCGCGCGCAGCGCCTTGCGATACCCCTCCGGTCGGGGCATCCCGAAGTTCCGGTAGATCTTCTCCTTCGTGTCGCGCCCCTTCTGGTGTCCCACGACGAGGACCTGGCGTCCGCGGAACGTGCCGAAGCCCGCGATGATCGCGGGATCGTCCGAAAACCTGCGGTCGCCGTGGATCTCGACGAACCCCTCGACGAGGTGCCGCACGTAGTCGAGCGTGTAGGGACGCTTGGGGTGGCGCGCCACGAGCGTCTTCTGCCACGGCGAAAGACCCGCGAACACGCGCGCGCGCAGCTCCATGAGCTCCGCCTCGAGCTGCTCGCGCTTGCGCCTCGTGGCGGTGTCGTCCCCCATCCCCGACAGGGACTCGACGCGCCGCTCGAGATCCTGGATCGGATCCTCGAAATTGTCCTCGCTCATGGCGCTCACGGCGCTCAGGGTGATCGGGGCGCGCCGCCCGTGTCAAGCGCGCGGGTGGAAGTCGAGGTAGAGCTGCTTGAGGCGGTGGCGGTTGACGTGCGTGTAGATCTGCGTCGTGGAGATGTCGGCGTGGCCGAGCAGCGCCTGCACGGAGCGCAGGTCCGCGCCGTTCTCCAGAAGGTGCGTGGCGAACGAATGACGCACGACGTGGGGCGAGAGGCTCGCGTCGATCCCCGCGCGTCGCGCGTGCGCTTTGAGGAGCTTCCAGAACCCCTGACGCGTGAGCGCCTTTCCGCTCCGCCCCACGAAGAGGACCTCGCTGCGGCGTCCTGCGAGCAGGGCGTGCCGGGGCTCGCCGAGATAGCCGCGCACGGCGGCGGACGCCTCGCCTCCGAGGGGCACGACCCGCTCCTTGGATCCTTTCCCGAGGCAGCGCACGTACCCCGCGTCGAGGTGCACGTCACCGAGCCGCAAGCCGACGAGCTCGCTGACGCGCAGGCCCGTCGCATAGAGCACCTCGAGCATCGCGCGGTCGCGCCGGGCGCGCGGGTCCGTCCCCGACGGTGCTCCGAGGAGGCGCTCCACGTCGGCGCCGTCGAGCACCTTCGGGAGCGTGGACCACAGGCGCGGGGACTCGAGGCGCGCGGCGGGGCTCTCCTCGATCTCCCCCACGCCTTGGAGCCAGGCGTAGAACCCGCGCACGGCGACGAGCCACCGCGCGACCGAGCGCGGCGAGCGTCCCTCGGACCGCAGCGTGCGGAGCACCGCGGTGAGGTCCTCGTAGCGCGCGTCCTCGAGACGCGTTTCGCCCAAGGCCGCGCGGAGGATCCCGAGGTCGCGACCGTAGGCGGCGAGCGTGTGCGGCGCGAGCCCACGCTCCGCCGCGAGATGATAGAGCCAGCGGTCGGCGCTCGTCACAGGAGGAAGGTCACCGGTCCATCGTTCACGAGCTCGACCTCCATCATCGCTCCGAAGACCCCGGTTGCGACCAGAAGCCCGCGCGCGCGCAGCGCGTCCACATAGGCGAGGTACAGCTCGTTCGCCTTTCCCGGCTCCGCGGCACCGTCGAAGGACGGTCGCAGGCCGCGGCGCGTGGACCCCGCGAGCGTGAACTGCGACACGACGAGGATCGCGCCGCCCGCCTGCCGCACGTCGAGGTTCATCCGGCCGGCGGCGTCGCCGAAGATCCGAAGGTCGGCCGTCTTCGAAGCGTACGCCTCGACCTCCTCCGGCCCGTCCCCGCGCTCGACGCCGATGAAGACGAGCAGTCCCGCGCCGATCGAGCCGACGGCCCGGCCGTCCACGCGGACCTCGGCCCGCCGCACCCGCTGGAGGAGCACCTTCACGGAGAGGGTGACGGCGAGGGCGAGGGCGCGAGATCGCGCGGGCCTTGGGGGATCGGACCGAACGCGGACGCGGGGACGCGGAAGGTGGTGCCGCGCCTGGGCGTGGTCACCCAGACGGATTCCTCGCCGCTGGCGGGCGGAAGGGATCCCCAGCTCGCCCGGCCGAGCTCCCCCTTCTCGCCGGACACCACGAGCGTTCCGGTCGCGGGCGAGGGAGGTGCTGCGTCCTCCACGGACGCCGCGCGGACGCTCCGGAGGCGCTCGATCAGCGCGGTGACTCGAGCGCCGTCCGCCGGGGTCTCGGGCTCGCTCCCCTGTCGCACCGTCCAGGGTGCCGCCTCCGACGCGCGCGCGAGCGTGAGCGAGGTGGCCCCGCGCGTGATCACCACGCGCCGCACGTCCGGGCTCGAGAAGCCGAGCACCTGCCGGTCCCGGAAGGCGGGAGCGGGGCGGTCGAAGTCGGCGATGCCCGATTCCGGCACGAGGCCCGCCGACGCCGCCCCCTCTCGCCAGGCGACGCGCTTCCCTCCCACGCCCGCGGCGGCGACGAGCGCGGTCATGCCGCCCGCGCGCAGCGCGATGCGCCGCTCGCGCGGCGTGGCGACGGGCGGCGTCGCCCTCGTACCACGCTCGAGCTCGAGCGAGGTCGCCGCGCGCACCGCGTGCTCCGCCTCGAAGGCGTCCGCCGCGTCGCGCACGGGGGCCTCCATCCGCCAGCCGTCGCCTTCGCGCGCGAGGACGACCGTTCCGCCGGGGCGCTCGATCTCCAGGCGGGCGACCGACGCGGGGTCGAGCGGGAGGAGGCGCCGCTCCTCCAGCGCGTCGGGGGCCTTCGCGATCGCGGTGTAGAGCGACCCGTCCGCGAACACGACGCGTCCTTCCGTGTCCTTCGCGTAGCGCTCGTAGCCGACCGGGGAGCTCCGTCCGAGCGCCACCGTCCGTCCCCCGGCATCGCCGTCGAGCTCCAGACGCACCGTACACGCGTCCGTTCCGAGCCCGAACGCGGCCGCGTCCCCCGTCGCCCCCGCGATGACCTTCCGCACGCGCGCGCCGGAGAGCGCCGCGAGGATCGTGTGTGCCTCGCGCGGATCGGCCTCCGCGGCGTAGGGTGCGACGAGGCGCCAACCGGAAGCGAGCCCCTTCTGGAGGCTGTAGGACGTCTCGCCGCAGGTCGTGCGGATCGCGCGGACCTTCGCCTCGTCGAACGCCGCGACCAGGGGGGCGTCCTCGGCCGCCGCCTTCTGGTCTTCCTTGGGGCCGCGGAGACGGACGAGCGCGATCGCGAGGACGGCGAGGACGAGGAGGAGGACCGCGAGGCCCCTGAGGCTCACAGGCTCTTCCGGCGCCGCCAGGCCAGCAGTCCCCCGATGAGGAGGATCTCGGGGAGGAGGAGCACGGCGAAGCGGAACAGGTTCCTCTGGTCGGCCACCGTCATGTCGAGGCGCGACGCGCGCATCTGCCGCGCGGGACCGACGATGAGGTCCTCGCTCCCCAGGAGCCAGCGCATCACGTCCACGAAGAGGTCGCGGTTGAAGAAGGCGCCGACGTTCCCGTTCACGGTCCAGTCGGAGTCGCCGAAGACCGCGAGGCGCGCTTCCTTCCCCTCTTGCGCCGCGATCTTCGCGGTCGCGGTCGCGGCGACGACGAGCGGCCCGGGCCGGTCGCCTTCGTCCTGCGCGACGCGCCCGGTCTTCAGCGCGTCGCGCCACGACGCCTCCGCCCACGACTCGGGGCGCGTGCGCGCGAGGGGCTGCGTGACCACGCCAGCCACCCCGCCGTCCACGCCGATCGTCAACGAGCGCGCCTGCGACAGGACGATCCGCTCGTGGAAGGCGCGCGTGATCGGGTGCGGCGGGAAGTCCTCGACCAGGGGATCGAGACCGAGCCTCGCGCCGAGGAACGGGATCTCCTGCTGGTCCACGATCATCGTGTCGTCCGCGGTGAGGCGGTAATCCGAGAGGAGCGGCGCGAGCTCCGCCCCCTCGCCCGGGTCGAGGAGGATCGCGAGCCGTCCTCCCCCCGCGAGGTAGCCGCGCAGCGCGTCGAGCTCGTGCGGGAGGAGCGGCTTCTTCGGCCCGGCGAGGATCACCGCCCCGGCATCCGCCGGCACGCTCGCCGCGGTCGCCAGCAACAGGGGCCGCGTCTCGATGTTGTCCTCGGCGATCGCACGCGCCGCACCGGCACACCCCTCGGGGGCGGTGGCCTCGTCGAG
>Ga0111539_10013096_pt1 | contig 10373 bp, 8 predicted proteins | sample RhiMethybrSRZTD1_FD_79667 | JGI IMG/M metagenome (GOLD analysis project Ga0111539, IMG submission 79667) | Populus rhizosphere microbial communities from Tennessee, USA - Rhizosphere MetaG P. TD hybrid SRZTD1 (version 2) (version 2) | ecosystem: Host-associated > Plants > Roots > Rhizosphere >... | reverse complement strand
TCGCCCATCAGCGCGGCGAGCGGTCGGTCGCCGTCTTCACCTCCGCCTCCGAGAGCCCGATGGGGGCGGCGATCGCCACCGCCCGCGGTCTGGCGCGCGAGGTCGGCCTCCGCCTCGCCATCCACGTGACCCACGCGGCGCTGCGGCGGCGAGAGACCGGTCCGCCCTCGGTCTACAGCGCCGACTGCGAGCGATCGGAGCGCTGGACCCCGCCCGCCGCCGGCTGGACCGGCATCCTTCTCACCGAGGCGGCCACCGGCGCGCTCGGCGGCGAGGACGTCCAGCCGGCCGTGGAGCACCCCGGCTTTCACCGGCTGGGCGAGCGCGATGGCGGCGCACTGGGCGCGCCGGCCGCCGCCGCCCTGATCGGGCGCGACGAGCTCATCGCGGCGGTCGAGCGCTCGTGGGACGAGTGCGTCGCCTCGGCCGTCCCTGCCCTCTTCACGCTTCTCGGCCAGCCCGGACTGGGACGCTCGCGGCTCCTCGCCGAGCTCGCCCGCCGGGCCGCGCTGCGCTTCCCCCGGGCGCGGATCCTCTCGCTCGCGGTTCCCTCGCGCCTGGCCGGCGACGGCGACTCCACGCTGGCGCAGCTGGCGGCCGAGCTCGGCCTCGCCGACGGTGAGCGGACGCTGCGCGCGGTCGGCGACGCGCTGCGCCGGGCGGCCGCCGACCGCCCCACCTTCCTCCTGCTCGACGACGCCCACCGCGCGTCGGACGCGACTCTCGACCTCGTCGAGTACCTGACGCTCGAGGCGAGCGCGACGCCGCTGTGGGTGGCGGTGGCCGCCGATCCGCGGCTCGAGGTGGTGCGCCGTCGCTGGGGCGAGCGGGCCGAACGCCACCAGCGCCACCTCCTGGCGCCGCTCGACGAGACCGCCGCCATGAGGCTGGCCGCCGAGCTCCTGCAGCCGGCCGAGTTCCCTCCGGCCGAGGCGTTGCGCCGCATCGCCGGCTGGTCGGGCGGCAATCCGCACAAGCTGGTCGAGATCGCGCGGGCACTGCACCGCGAGGGCATCGTCCGGCGCCGGCCGGGTTCGGACGCCTGGCACCTCGCCACCGCCGAGCTCGAGCGGCTGCCGGCGTCGCCGACCAGCCAGTGGCTCGCCGCCTCCCAGCTGGCGCTCCTGGTGCCCGAGCTGGCCACGCTCGCGCGCCTGGCCGCCGGGCTCGGCATGGTGTTCGAGCGCGACGAGCTGCACGCGCTGCAGGACGCCCTGGAGCGCGCCGGGTCGGCCCCCACGCCGCTCGACACCGACCGCGGGCTCGACGCGCTGGTGGCCGCCGGGATCCTCGAACGGGTCGGCGCCGGCGGCGACAAGCTCGTTTTCGCGAGCGCCACCGTCCACGACGGCGTCCAGTCCATGCTGTCGGCCGGCGACCGCGAGACCCTGCACGCCCTCGCCCTGCAGTTCTGGATGCTGCGGCGCGAGCGGGCGGGCGCCACCGATCCCGAGGTGCTCTCATCGATCGCAGCCCACGCGGCCGGCTGCCGCCAGCACGCCCTGGCGGCCGACGCCCACGTGGTCCTGGGCGAGCTGGCGGCCGCGCAGCATCGACCGGTCGACTCGGAGCTCCACTTCGGGGCCGCTCTGCGCGCGCTCGAGGGAGCCGCCGGGGACGACGGGGCGGCGCGCGGCCGGGCGCTCCTCGGGCGCGGCCGGGTCCGCTACCGGATCGGGCGGACCAGCGAATCGCTCGAGGACCTGGCGCTGGCCCGCGCCCTCGCCGAAGAGCGCGGCGACCAGGCCGCGCTCGCCGAGACGCTGCTCGAGGAGGCGACCGCGCTCGACTGGGCCGGCCGCTATGCCGATTCGGCGCAGCGGACAGCAGCCGCCGCCGCCCTGATCGCCGCCGACGCTCCGCCGGCGCTGGCGGGTCACCTGGCGCTGGCGCAGGGGCGCGCGGCCGCGCGCGAGGCGCGCTACAACGACAGCATCCCGCTCCTCGCCCGCGCCGCCGAGATCGGCGCCATCGACACCCGCACGGTCGCCCTCGTCCTGCTCGCACCGGTCCTGGCGCTGACCGATCGCCTCGACGAATCGGAGGCGCGCTTCGCCGAGGTGATCGCGCTGACCGCGCGCACCGGTGACCGCGTCCACCTGGGCGCCGCGCTCGACAACCGCGTCTTCCTGTGGAACAAGCTCGACCGGCACGAGCGCGCGACCGGGGACCTGCGCGAGGTCATCCAGCTGGCCCGCGAGATGGGTCAGCCGACCCTGGAGTGCCGGGCGCTTCACAACCTGGGCGACGTCCTCTTCATCCGCGGCGCCGAGGACGAGGCGCTCGAGCTGGCGCGACGCGCCCGCCGCATCGAGGAGCGGCAAGGCGGCACTCCGGTCTCGTTCGTCACCCTCCTCACCGCCCGGATCCTCGCGCTGCGCGGCGAGCGCGACCGGACTCGCGAGCTGGTCGACTGGATCTCGGCGCATTGCACGCTCGAGGGACTGGCCTGGTACGAACAGGAGATGCTGAAGCTCTTCTTGGCCTATGCCCCGCGCGCCGACTGGGTCGATCTCATCGACCGGGCGCGCCGCGAGATCCAGGAGGACCACCTGGGTCTGGTCTATTTCTGGGCGCGGACCGCGCTCGCCGGCGGTCGCACGGACGAGGTGCGTGAGGCGATCGAGGCCGCCGCCGAGCCGCTGCGCATCTTCCCCTCCTGGCGCGGGCGATTCGAGGAGCTGGCCGCCCGGATCGCCGCCGCCGGCTGAGCTCAGTCGGCCGGCACCGCGCAGGTCTCGGCGGCGGCCTGGAGCTCGGCGGCCTCCTCCTCGCCGATGAGGCGCGGCGCCACCTCACCGGCCGCCTTGTCGCGCGCGAAGTAGAGCTTGCCGCCCTGCCGCTCGGCCATCGCCTGCATGACGAGGGTGGCTGCGCGGGTCGGCTCGCGCTGGCCGGCGCGCAGGTCGGTCATCGTGATGCCGTTCTCTTCGGCGAAGTCGCGCTGCAGCGCGGCCAGCTCGCCGCGCAGCGACGCGCAGGCCGGCGACCGGTCCTGGCGAGCCGCGCAGTCGTCCACCTCGATGGTGATGGCCGCCTCGCGGCTGAGCGCCTCGAACAGGTCGTCGATGTCGGCCGTCACCGCGAGGGCGGCGGCGTGGGCGGCGATCCGGTTCTTGATCCCGTCCTGCTCCTCCGCGCTCTCGAGGATCGCCTGGTAGGCGGCGCGCCGTGCCGGGATGGCGGCGGCCAGCGCCTCGCGCTGCTCCGCTTGCCAGGCGACGCAGGCCGGGTCGGCCCGGCACTGTTCGTCCCAGCTCGGCTCGGCCGGTTCGCTTGCCCGCCGCGCGGCCCGCCGCGCCAGCGCGGCCTGTCGCGTCTCGCTCGCCAGCGCTGCGGCGTCCGCCGACTCCATCGGCCGGCCGGAGGCGGCCCCCGACCGGCGACTGCCGGGCCGGTCGGGAGCCGGGCGCCCGGCCAGGAGCGCGAGGGCGGCGAGCAGGGCGACGCACAGCGCGGCGAAAACTGCTCTGCTGCGGGGGCGCATGTCAGTCGCACCGGAAGGTGTGGCGGGCGACCAGGGTCGGGCTGCGGCCAGGACAGCAGTACTCGACCAGGTCCTCCATCGGGTCGTAGTAGATGAGCTCCCCCTTGTCGCCGCAGAAGTCGGAGACCGTGCGGCAGTTGAAGCCGTGCACGTTGCCGGCGACCGACCAGGTGCCCGGGTTGCCGTCGTCGTAGAGCGTGGTCTGGGCGTAGCTGCCGTCGACCGTCCAGTTGGCGCCGGCGGGCTTCACCCCGGCCACCACCACGCCCATCGAGTCGTCGCAGCAGATGGGGTCGTGCTCCTTGATGTCGTTATTCCACCAGACCTGCTGGCCGGGCGGAGAGCAGGTACCGGGGGTCGCCACCACCCGGCCGCTATAGGTGGCGCGCCCGTAGATCGGCTTGTAGAGGATGTTCTGCAGCACGTCGAGCGGGCTGGTCAGGCTGAGCGCGCTGGCGAACTCGCAGCTGCTGCAGCCCACCGAGTGCGGCGTGTCGCAGCGGCAGGTGTTGCCCCACGAGCCGCCCGAGTCGCAGCTCGACGGACCGCGGAAGCAGGTGTAGTGGTCGTCGGAGCACTCGTTCTTCTTGCTCTGGGTCGCGGTGTAGAGCTTGAGCGATCCCGTCATGGCGCCGCAGCCGGCCCCGTGCCCCGAGTCGACGTTGCCGGAGCAGTATCCGTGCCCCGAATGTCCGTTGCACTCGAGCTCGAACTTCCAGTTCGCGCCGATGCCCATCGTCCGCTGCGAGCTGTACATGTCGACCTTGTCGCAGGTGCAGTAGGCCGCGTAGCTGCCGGCCCCGGCCTGGCGGCCGGACGACAGAAAGACGGCCGCGCAGGCCAGCGCGATGACCGGGGGACTCTTCGACATCGGGCACTCCTCGCTTTCGCCGCCAGATCACCAGTGCAAGCCGGGGGCCGCACGATGAAACGGGCACATCTCTGCGCTCACCCGCCGGGCGTCTGCCCGGATTGCGCAGCGAGATGTCCGCGATGGCCTATTCGCGGCTCGGTACCATCGCCTCGTCGGCGTGGTGAACGCCCTCGGCCCCGAGGACGCCCTCCCAGCGCGCGATGACCACCGAGGCGATGCCGTTGCCGACCACGTTGATGGTGGTGCGCGCCATGTCCATGATCTCGTCCACCGCCAGGATCATGGCGACCCCGGCCTCCCCCGGCAGTCCGAAGCTGCCGCAGGTGCCGGCGATGATGACCAGCGTGGCGCGCGGGACCCCCGCCACCCCCTTCGACGTGAGCATGAAGGTCAGCGCCATGACCAGCTGCTGCGACAGGCTGAGGTCGACCTTGGCCGCCTGCGCGATGGTCAGGCTGGCCAGCACCAGGTAGAGCGTCGAGCCGTCGAGGTTGAACGAGTAGCCGGTCGGCACCACGAAGCTGGCCACCCGCCGCGGGACACCGAACTCGACCAGCCGCTCGAGCAGGCTGGGCAGCGCCGCCTCGCTCGAGGCGGTGGAGAAGGCGGTGAGCGCCGGCTCGCGCACGGCCTTCATGAAGCGCCGCACCTTGACCCCGACGAGCCACAGGATGGGGACGAAGACGAAGGTGAACAGGATGATGAGCGCCAGGTACAGGCTGCCGACCAGCTTGGCGTAGCGGCCGAGCAGGTAGAAGACGGCCGGCCAGCCGTGCAGCATCTCGCCCGCCACCTCGTGGCCGGCGGCCATGTTGCTCACGTTGTAGGCCATGGCGCCGAAGACGCCGAGCGGCGTGAGCTTCATGACCAGGTCGGTGTACTTGAACATCACCTGCGCGACGGTGTCGAAGAACAGGAGCACCGGCTTGCCCCGCTCGCCGAGCCGGGTGAGCGCGATGCCGAACAGCGCCGAGAAGATGACGACCGGCAGGATGTCGCCCTTGGCGGCGTGCTCGATCACGTTGTGCGGGAAGAGGTGCAAGAGGATGTCCCACACCCCCATCGGCTTGGCGTCGCCCAGACCGGCGGTGGCCGACGCCTCGAGCGGCAGCCCGTCGCCCGGCCTGATGAAGTTGGCGATGCCGAGCCCGAGGAAGAGCGCGATGGTGGTGACGATCTCGAAGTAGAGGATCGCCTTGCCTCCCATGCGGCCGACCGACTTGATGTCGCCGGTCTGCGCGATGCCGACGATGATGGTCGACATCAGGAGCGGGACGATCAGCCCCTTGATGAGCGCGATGAAGGCCTTGGACAGGAAGTGGAACAGCTCGTAGGCCTGCGGGAACTCGTCGCGCGGAAAGAACCCGCCGAGGACCACCCCCAGGATGAGCCCGATGATGACCAGCACGGTGCCGGACCGGTACCAGGGACGTTTCCTCGGCTCTGCCACGCGGGCACTATAGAACGATGCCGCGACGGCTGGAGGACCGGCTGGCCGCCATCGATCGGATCGAGGCGTCGCCGGGCGAGGCCGAGCTGGCCGAGCTGCGCCAGGCGCTCGGCGCGAAGACCGGCATCCTGGTGGCCGCCGCCGCCCGGGTGGTCGGCGATCTCGCGATCGACTCGCTGGTCGATCAGCTGCCGGCCGCCTTCGAGAACCTGCTCGAGCGGCCGGTCGAGCGCGATCCGGGCTGCCGCGGCAAGGCGCAGATCGCGCGCAGCCTCATCCAGCTCGAGCGCTGGTTCGACCGGGTGTTCGCGCGCGGCGTCAGCCACGTCCAGCGCGAACCGGTCTACGGCGGCAGCGAGGACACCGCCGCCGAGCTGCGCGGCCTGTGCGGCATCGCCCACGCCCGCCTCGGCCATCACGACGCGCCCCTGGTCCTCGCCCAGCTCCTGGCCGACCCGGAACGGGCGGCGCGGGCGGCGGCTGCGCAGGGGCTGGGCGACTCCGGCCGCCCCGACGCCATCCCGCTCCTCCGCTACAAAGCGCTGGTCGGCGACGACGAGCCCGCCGTCCTGGCCGCCTGCTTCGGCTCGCTCCTCGCGCTGGCGCCGGACGATTCGCTGCCCTTCGTCGCCGCTTTTCTCGAGCGCGGCGAGGTCGAGCAAGCCGAGGTCGCCGCGCTGGCGCTGGGAGAGAGCCGGCGCCAGGCCGCCCTGCCCCTGCTCCTGGCCTGGTGCGACGGGGCGATGGGCGAGCAACGCCGGGTCGGTTTTCTCGCCATCGCCCTCCTCCGACTCGAGCCGGCCACCGCCCACCTCCTCGCCGTGGTCGAGGGCGGCGAGCCGGACGAGGCGCTGTCCGCCGCCCGCGCGCTGGCCACCTTTCGCGACGATCCGTCCCTGAGCCCGCGCATCGCGACCGCGACGGCGGGCCGCGCGCGGGCCTCGCGCGACGAGATCCGCCGCCTGTTCGCTCCTCGCTGAGCGATCGCGCGCGCCGGCGCGCCTCAGCGCCGGGTGCGAAGCTCGCGGCGGAGGAGCCCGCGAACCTTGCCGCGAATCAAGGTGGCGCCGAGCCCCTCGACGCAGTCGCTCTCGGCCCGGTCGCCGGTGCCGCGCACCCGGGCGCCGCCCTCGGCGATGCCGAGCAGCGAGTCGCCGGGCAAGCGGAGGACGAGGATCTTCACCCGGCAGACAGTCTGATCGCCTCGCTCGGAGAGCTCGGAGACATCCATCTCGAGCTCGACCTCGCCCCGGTCATCGACCAGGACCGCGAAGGGGACCCGCGAGAGCCCGGCCTCGGCGCCGTTCACCAGCGCGTCATCGTGCGACCGGCCCGGAGCCACCTCGACGTACAGCTTGCTGGGATCGGCCACCAGCGGCGCGCCGTGGCGATGGGCCCGGCCGCCGCAGCCGACCAGGAGCAGGATGAGAGCCAGCGCGCGCAGGCCGGGTAGCCTACACGGATTCGCCGCGCAGCTGGTAGATTCGCCCGGTGCGCTGGCTCGTCGCGATGCTCCTGGTCGCCTGCACCCGCAACGGCGGCGGCGATGCCGCCGAGACGCCGCGCTTCTCCTGGCCGGTGCCGGCCGGCTGGCGCAGCGAGACCATCCCGTTTCCGCTCGAGTTCGCGCCGACCATCCCGCACCGCGGGGTCGAGGAGCTCCGTTTCGCCCCCGGCTTCTTCGACCCGCAGGCGCCCGGCTACTGGACCTACGCCTTCGCCTGGGTCGTGACCGACCAGAGGCCGCTCGACATGGCCAGCCTGTCGGGCGAGCTCACCACCTACTTCCGGGGGCTGACCTCCGCGGTCGCCAAGGAGAAGAAGGACCTCCTGCCGATCGATCTCGACCGCATCGAGGCGCGGGTCGGACCAGACGGGCGCGGGACCGTCCACACCTTCGACGCATTCGGCGACGGCCGCCCGATCGATCTCGACGTCGCGGTCGCGGTCCGATCGTGCGGGACCGGCGGCCGCGCGGTCCTGGTCTCGGCCGCCCGCCGCGGGCAACCTCCGCTCGCGCCGTCGTCGGTTGTGTACGTGGTGCGATCGTTTCGCTGCCTGTGACGCGCCGGCGCCGCCGACAGAAAGGCGACGACAGGGGGAATGAGGGTTCCAGGGGCGACGTAGTAGGTCCCGGTCCCGCTTCTGGGACCGCAGGAAAGACGCGCGGGAGTGGCTTTCGGGCGGGTCCGAGCGACGCCCGTCACGTGCGCGGTTGCTAGAGTCGGCCCACCAACCGAGGGGGGAGCACATGGGTTTTCTCGACAAGATCAAGGGCAAGGTGAAGGACGCGATGCAGGGTGAGGCCGTGCCGCCGCCACCGCAGCAGGCCGCACACGCGCACGAGCACCATCACGATCACGATCACGATCACCACGATCACGCCGACCACGAAGAGGCCGGCAGCGACGAGGCGTTCGACACCGCCGGTTTCGACCCGCTGAGCGACGAGGAGGAGTTCTACAACGCGGTCCTCCACATGGAGTCAGAGGGCCAGTTCGGGGGGACCGACGAGTCGCGCGCCGAGATCATGGCGCGCTGGGGCATCCGCGATCGCAGCCACTGGCACACCGTGAAGGAGTCCTGCTACTCGGTGCTGGCGCAGCGCTTCGGCGGCAACGAGGTCGGCCAGCGCGAGATGAACTGGCGCATGGGCCAGATGCAGCAGCACCAGATGCAGCAGCAGCAGAAGATGGCGGCGGGCGGCGGCTTCGAGCCGGTCGAGGGCGTGTCGCTCGAGGCCTGGGCGGCGATGAACGCGTCGATCGTCAGCGGCGCGAACACCGAAGATCTGTTGAAGGGCGCGCGCATCGACCAGGCGCGCTGGGACCGCATCTGCGCCGAGTGGAACGCGCGCATGGCGCGCGACACCACCTTCGCGGTCGCCACCGTGTACGGCAACGCCTTCCAGGCCGCGTCGACCGGCAAGTTCGGCGAGTACGCCCGCGAGGCGGCCGCCGCCCGCGCCGCCAACCGCGATCTCGCCATGCCGCCCCCGATGGAGTACGAGCGGTACTACGAGATCCTGCAGGAGCAGGCCTACGCGGCCAAGCAGGGCAAGGACCCGGTCCAGGCGCTGAAGGACTGCGGGCTGACCATCGTCGACTGGACCGATCTCGGCTCCTACTTCGGTTACTTCTTCCACCGCGACGGCGTGCGGAACTGGTCGCAGTACGAGGCGATCCACAAGCGGGTGGAGGCCAAGTACGAGGCCAAGTACCCCGGCGTGAAGGTCGATCTGGACATCCAGTTCTGACCACCATGAGCGCGCTCGCCCGCTGGGATGCATTCCTCGCTCAGATCGAGGGTCGACATCGCGAGGTGCTTGCCGCCGGCGAGGCGGAAGGGCGCGCGTTCATCGCCAGCGTGGCGGCAGGGGGCGACGTCACGCCCCTGTCGCACATGTTGATGGGGGTGGAGGCGCGCCTGCAGGCGCTCGAGAGCAACATCATCGACACCTGGCACGCCAAGGTCGACGATGCGATCGACGCCGAGGGTCTCGGCATCCCGGCGCGCGACGCCGCCTTCGCCAAGGGGCAGGCGCTGCAGGACCGGCTCGACGACGAGCGCGAGGAGCTGTCGCCTCGCCTCCACGCCGAGCTGGCCCAGCTGCGCTTCCAGCACGCCCTGACCGCGGCCGCCCGCGCGCGCTACTGCAGCAACTGCGGCACCGCCGGGCCCCGGCCCCTCACCTTCCGCGCCCTCGAGCTGCGCTGCCCGAGCTGTCAGGCGCTCGGGCTGTTCGACCCCGGCGAGCTCATGCGGAGCGTCGCCGCGGTCGGCACCCACGCCCTGGCACAGGTGGCCGCCACCGCCGAGTGGCGCGTCATGCGCGCCGCCGATCGCCGGGCGCGCCGGCTGCGGCCGCCGGCGCCGCTCGAGGCCATCATGGACAGCGAGCGCAGCCAGATCGCCTACTGGCGGCGCTACCTGGCCGTGCGCGCCGGCCTCGAGCCGGAGCTCGCCCGCGACCCCGGCCTCGAGATCCGCTCGCGCATGGAGCAGTGGTACGTCTCGCACGCCGAGTACGAGCAGGAATGGGTGCGGGCCGGGCGCCCGCGGACACTCGTCTGACCGGACCGGAGTCGGTCAGTCGATCTCTTCGAGCAGCTCTTTGACCTCGGGCAGGAGCTCGGGGCACGCCTTGGCGCCCTCGCGAGTCTGGACGAGGTTCTTGAGGAGCTCGGGGAACTTGCCCACCGCCAGCGCCGAGGTGACGCCCTGGTTGACCCCCGGCACCTTGTACTGCTCGGCGAGCTGGTCGCGCCACTTCTGCGCCACCGTCATCACGCCGGTCAGCTTCTGCTTCATGCTGGCGCAGTCGCCCTTCGCCCCGCGGACGGCAGAGGAGACCACCACCATGATCTTGAGCGCCGTGTTCGCCGCCTCCTCCACCTTGGCGGGATCCGCCTCCGCCTCGCCCGCGGCGGCGGCGCCGGGGGCGGGCGGCGTCTCGGCCTCCGGCTGCGCCGGCGGCGTATAGGGCGCGGTCGCCGGCGCCGGCGCGGGTGTGGTCGTGTCGCCGCCGGCTGCCGGCTCGCTCTTCTTCTTGTCGTTGCACC
>Ga0111539_10013095_pt1 | contig 10374 bp, 6 predicted proteins | sample RhiMethybrSRZTD1_FD_79667 | JGI IMG/M metagenome (GOLD analysis project Ga0111539, IMG submission 79667) | Populus rhizosphere microbial communities from Tennessee, USA - Rhizosphere MetaG P. TD hybrid SRZTD1 (version 2) (version 2) | ecosystem: Host-associated > Plants > Roots > Rhizosphere >... | reverse complement strand
GCTCTGGGAGTCGATGCTCGAAGGCCGCGTCGCGCCGGCGGACATGACCACGACGGTGCTGACGGCGCTGCCCGCTGAGACCGACGAGCTGAACGTTCAGCTCCTGCTCGATCAGGCGCGTGCGCTGTTCTGGCGCTTCACGGCGGCCGACGACCGCGCCGACCTCACGCCGAAGCTCGAGCCGATTCTCAAGGCCGGTCTCGATCGCGCGAAGACGACGAGCCTCAAGTCTGCGTGGTTCGGCGCCATCCGCAGCGTAGCCATGCAGCCGGCCACGGTGGCGTGGCTCGAGCAGGTGTGGCGACGTCAGGTGAAGGTTCCCGGTCTCCCCCTCGCCGAGCCGGACGAAGCCGCGCTTGCCCTCGATCTGGCCGTGCGCGATGTGCCAGCCGCGGACGAGATTCTGACCGCGCAGCGTGATCGCTTCACGAATCCGGATCGCAAGGCGCGATTCATCTTCGTGATGCCGGCGCTCTCACGGGACGCCGCCGTGCGCGAGAAGTTTTTCGCCGGGCTCGCTGACGTCAACAACCGCCGGCACGAGGCGTGGGTGCTCGAAGCGGCGCGGTACCTTCATCACCCGCTGCGCGCCGCAGCGTCGAAGAAGCTCGTGAAGCCCGCGTTGGACATGGTCCTCGAGATTCAGCGCACGGGCGATATCTTCTTTCCCAAGCGGTGGGCCGACGCGACGCTCAGCGGCTACCAATCGATCCAGACCGCCGCAGACGTGCGCGCCTTCATCGATGCGCTGCCGCCGGACTACCCGCCGCGGTTGCGGTGGGTGCTTGAAGCCTCCGCCGATCCGTTGTTCCGGGCGGCCAAGCTGCTGAATCAGTGAAAAGCACGTGTACTCAACAGCATGTCCAGATCGATCGCGTTCCCCATCGCCAGATAGCCGGCGCGATTCGGGTGCAGCCGGTCGCCGGCGCCGCCGGTGGTGCTATTCGGTTGGAACATCGCGCGCAGGCCACCCGTCGCCGGATCGACCGTCGCCGCATCGAAGTCCGCCACGCCGTCGAAGACACCTCCGGTTCGAATGAAGGCGTTGACGGCCTTGCGGCGGGCGTCCACGTCGGCGCTGGCATGCGTCGCCGTCGTGCTGCCGAGACTCGACGTGATCGTCGCGCCGATCACACGGACGCCGCGCGCGTGCGCGCGCGACACGATCGTCTTCATGCCGGCGATGACGTCTTCGGCGCTCGTTCCCGCGCCGAGGTCGTTGATGCCCTCGAGCCAGACGATGGTCTTGAGGCCGGCGAGCGAGAGCACGTCGCGGTCGAAGCGATCGACGGCCGACGGTCCGCCGCTCACCGGAGACGCGGCCGCGTACGTCTTCGGACCCACGACCTGGTTCCCGCCGATGCCCGCATTGACGATCGACACCCGGCTGCCGTACTTCTCGTGCGCGCGCCGCGAGAGCACGTCCGGCCATCGATCGTCGCCGTTCAGCGTGGACGCGGTGCCGTCGGTGATCGAATCGCCGAAGCACGCGACGAGTGACGTCGCCGTGGGCATCTCCATGTCGAGCGCGTCGAGGAAGAACCACGACGTCGTAGTGAACGGAAACGCCGTCTCCGACACATCCGCTGCGTGATCGCCGCCGTGCGGCGCCGTGACGTACGACGTCGTCAACGCCTTCGCGTGCCACGTCATCGGGCCGGTCGGACCCGCGACGTGAACACTGACTGCGAGCTTCCGGCCGGTCAGCACGGACTCCGGCGTCACGAACCGGAGCGCGATCGGATCGCTCGTCACGGTGGCGCCCGGTTCGACGGCGACGGCAGCCTTGCCCGCAAACGTCGCCGGCACCAGCGTCCTGACGATGACGCGGCCGCCGGCATCGTGAACACCGACGGTGACGTGATCGAACGTGACGGCTCGCGTACCGAACGCATTGGACAGGCGCACACGCGTGCGCGGCCCCCAGACGTCGGGTTTGACGATGAGCCGGAACGTTTGATCGACAGCGCCCTCGGCGGGCGCAGGAAAGACGAGTTGCAGATCGGGCTGCGCCGAGGGATTCCCCGATGGATACGGCCCATGGACCGATGCCGCCCACGCGGCGACCCATCGCTGCGCAGGCGCTGCGCCCCGCTGCGGCGCCGCGGCGACGAGTGCGCTCGCTGCGACAGTGATCAGAAGAGCTTTTACCACGTAGGGCACGTTGGACACGTAGCCGCAGGGCTGCCTGCGCGCAGGTGCGTCGCTCGCGGGCAAGGCCCGCGAGCGGCCGACGGCCGCGTGCGCAAGGAATCCCCACCTGCGCCCACGTGCGCTACGTGCCCTACGTGGTGAAGGCTCTTCCTGGGCGATCACTCGACGCTGCCCGCGAACTTCTTGACCGCACGGACCTCGAAATTGCGGAACTCACCGGTCTCGTCGAACGACCCGACCCCCACTCGGCCGGACGTCAGTGTCTTGTCCGTCGCGGTCAGGTACGGCGCGTCGTCGAAGAACACTGCGATGCGGCCCGTGACGGAGTCGCGCTCGAGGCGGGTGCGATGCCACCCTTGATCGATCAGCTTCGCAACGCCCTTGCCATCGTCGAGCCGGACGCGATCGGCGTTGTTCACGAGGAAAATGCCGTTGTGCACCGCGTCCGTCTTCCGCGCCATGTGCACGTAGTAGAACTGCGTTGGCGACTGCCAGTCGACAATCAGCAGGACATCGCGCACGTCGAGATCGACCGGCGCGGTCGATCGCACGTCAACCGTCATCGTGAAGTCGGCAACAGGCGCACTCTTGAAGATGGTGATGCCCGCGGGCCGTCGAATCGGGCCGGCGGGGACGCCGGCCTCGAAGAGGACCAGCGTCGTGCCGTCCATGCGCCACTTGCCGGTCCCGTCCGGCTGCCAATCGTCGAGGCCGTGCGTCTGACGTAGCACGGTCGGCGCCACAGGAACGATCTGAACGGACAGCAGGATCAGCGTAGCCAGAAGACGCATGGTTCACTCTCCGACGAGCCCTAATTGCCACATCACGAACATCCGCGCATCGACCGCGTCGCGGAGCCGGAGATTGAGCGGCTTGCCCTGACCGTGGCCCGCTTCGCGATCGACCCAGAGCAGGATCGGCTGCTCCGACTGATCGGACGACGTCGCCGCCTGGAGTGCAGCGGTCATCTTGCGCGCGTGCAGCGCGTGCACGCGCGAGTCGTGCTCGCCGGCTGTCAGGTACACCGCGGGGTACCTCGTCCCCTTCTTCACGTGCTGGTACGGCGAGTACGCGTTCAGGAACTTGAACTGTGCCGGATCTTCCGCCGACCCGTACTCCGGCACCCAGTAGCGCGCCATCAGGAAGTTCTGATAGCGCAGCATGTCGAGCAATGGCACGGCGACGATCGCGGCTCGCACGAGATCGGGGCGCTGCGTGACGACGGCGCCGGTGAGAAGACCGCCGTTCGAGCCGCCCGACACCGCGAGCTTCTGCGAGTTCGTGTACTGGTTCGCAATCAGCCACTCGGCCGCGGCAATGAAATCGTCGAAGACGTTCTGTTTCTTGTCGAGCATGCCGGCTTCGTGCCACGCGTCACCGTACTCGCCGCCGCCGCGCAGGTTCGGCATCGCAAACAGCCCGCCCATGTCGAACCACTGGAAGTACGTCGCAAGAAACGTCGGTGTCTCGTTCACGTTGAATCCGCCGTACCCCGTGAGCACTGTCGGCGTCTTGCCGTCCTTCTTGAAGCCCTTCTTGTGCACGAGGAACATGCTGATCTTCGTGCCGTCCTTCGACGGATACCAGACCTGCTCCACTTCCACGGTCGCCGGATCAACGGGAACCGCCGGCTGTTCCCACTGCTTCGCAGGCGTCGAGGGCACTGCCAGATCGGCGTGCAGAATCGTCGGCGGGTAGTTGAAGCTCGTGAACGTGATGAAGGCTTCCGTCCGGTACTGCTCGGTGCGAAGGCTCGCCGTGCCGATGCCGGGAAGCGCGAGCGTCCCCTGAGGTGTGCCGGCAAGATCGAACACGTCGATCTCGTTCGACGCGTTCTTGAGATACGTGACCGTGATCTTGCCCTTGGCCACCGACGCGTCTTCGATCACCCCGTCGCTCTTCTCGGGCACGACATCGCGCCAGTTCGCACGCGCAGGTGACGCGACGTTCACCGCCACCACCCGGCCCTTCGGCGCGCCCTTGGTCGTCTGAATGAAGAGGGTGCCGTCGATGACGGTGCCGTTTGCGATTCCGGGTTCGCCGACCGAGACGACGACCTTGTCCACCTTGCCGGTCTTGAGGAACTTCTCGAAGTCGACGATCCACAAGTCGTTCGACTTCGTGTCAACCCAGTAGCCCAGCACGAGCCACTTGCCATCGCGCGACAGCGAACCCGCCGGGCCCCACGTCGTCGCGAGCTTCTCGTTCTCGGCCTTCGTGAACTGCCGGAACAGCACGACGTCCTTCGCCGGGTCGGTGCCCATGCGGTGAAACATCACCTGGCCGGTGTATGGGTCCTTCGGGTTCTTCAGGTTCTGGTAGACGAAGCCGGACGCGTCCGGCAGCCAGTCGGGAGCCTGCGTCTTGTTCGGAATCTCGAGCGGGAGCACCTTGCCCGTGTCCACCTCGAGCAGGTGCAGCACCGTCATCTCGTCGCCGGCGCGGTAAGTGCCGTACGCGAGCAGCTTGCCGTCCGACGAGGGCGAGAACCACTCGACGGTGGTGAGCCCGGTCGAATCGATCTTTGCCGGATCGATGAGCACGCGGCTTTCGTTCCACGCGCCTTCGCGCCAGTAGATCAGCGGCTGGTTCTGCGTGCCCTCACGCTTCGAATAGAAGTAGCGGTTCGCGCGCATGATGGGCGCGGTCACCGAGCCGATTTCCATCAGCGGCTTCAGCCGGGCTTCCACGGCCGCGCGGCCCGGCAGCGTGTCGAGCACCTGCCGCGTATACGCGTTCTGCGCATCAGTCCAAGCCGCGACGTCTGGCGTCACTTCGCCCTGGACCTCTGGGTTCGTGTTGTTGCCTTCGAGCCAGCGGTAGTCGTCGACGATGGCGACACCGTGGACGGTGTCGGTGACGGGCTCGACGCGTGTCGCTGGCGCTTTTGCGGTGGTGCGCACGATGGGTGTGGGTTTTGAACAGCCGATGACGACGGTCATGAGAACGGACACGAAAGCACGACGGATGCGCATAGGCTTCATTCCGCTCGAAACTGATCCTCGGCGTCGGCGAAGAGCACGTTGAAGCTCGTGAGCGAACCGTAACACCCGCTGATGTACGCCTGCAACTTCACCTTCACGTCGTCGGGCAGGTCCGAGGCGTTGAGCTGCTGCTCGAGTGTGCGGAGGCGGTTTCGCAGCATCACCACTTTGTGAAAGAACGTCTCGATGGGCCAGGACTTCTCCTGCAACCCCGGCGCACCGGGGCGCAGGACGAATTCGCCGCCGCGCCACTTCTCGGCGGGGGCCACCGGTGTGATGCCGGTCTCTTCGCGAATCACGCGACGAATGAGACGCTCCAGATCTTCCGTTGTGTTTGGCACCATGACGGGCGGGCGGGTCCTTTCTCGATCGGTGACCACGGGAAACGGCTGACGCGCGGATTGGCGGGGCTCACGCGGTTCACGCGGCTCCTGTCCGTCTCGCGCGCCGCCTCGGTAGTTGTGCTCGCTGCGACAGAAGCCGCACGTCACACGAATGGGGCGGCCCTCGGCATCGGCCGCGACGACCGTGTGCATCCGATCGATCCGGCACGCGCGGCAGTAGTCTTCAACGGCGTCACCGGCGCGGTACGTTCGGGGGCCTGGCACGACGCTCATTCTGACAAAAATCCCGCCGTGCTGGGGGCGTCGCCCTTCAGCCGCGGTGCCGAATGCTGGTACAGTCTGGTTTCGCAGTTGTCGCGATGAATCCTGCCCAGGTGACCATTCGGCGCGATGCCGACAACGACGTGCGCCAGCGCCAGGTGCTCGTCTCGATCGACGACGGGCCGAGGTCGACGCTGATGTTCGGCGACGCGGTCACGCTCGAGGTCGCCCCAGGCGCGCACACCCTCAAGACGTACAACACGCTCGTCAAGAAGAACGTCGACTTCACGGCGGCGGCCGGCGAGCAGATCGCGTTTCAGGTCTCGAACCACGCGGGCCGGCTGACCCTGGGGTTCCTCTCGCTCGTCGGCGTGGCGCCGTTATTCCTGACGATCACGCGAAAGCACACGTAGGGCACGAAGGGGAAACGAAGGGCACGTAGGAAAACACTCGTCAGTTGCGCGTCAGCGCGATGACGAGCAGTGGTCGATCCGGCGGCAAGGCCAGTCGCCACACGCCGTCGATCAACTCGTGCTTGAGCGCCCAGATGACCTCACCCGTTTCTCCGTCGATCAGCAGACCGGACTCAGGGCCTGTCGCGCGCAGGCCGATCGTGGCGCCGGATCGCGTGTGTCGCAGCACGATGAAGCGCGCTCGTGCGGATTCCTGCATCGACTCCATGGACGCACCGCTCAGTTCGGGCGCGGAGACATCGATGGCGGCAGGATCGAGTCGCGCCAGTGACGACCACTCGGCGAGCTCGCTGCCGCGCGCGATGCCAGGTTCGGCGGCTTTGGGCCACACGAGACTTGGGTCGTATCGAAGGTCGCGCGGATCGTCGGCAATGCGGTCGAATTCATACCCATCGCCGCGCCGGTTCGCGTAGCAGAGCGCCGCCGGTTCGCGGCACACGCCGGGGACGTCGATGGGCGCGCATGGCCGCGGCCACATGCCCTGCGCATCACCGCGGCCGACGAGCAGCACCTTCTCGCATCCCGGCGTCGCCGCCGGAAGCCAGTGCATGCCCTGCACTTTGACGAACACTTCTGCGATGGGTCGGCTCCACGATGGCGCACGGCTCCACACCAGGTGCGCGGCCCAGGTCGGCCGTTCCGAAAACTCATCCACCGAGGGCCGATACCGAAGAAAGCAGTACGGCACCGAGATCATCGCCAGCAGCGCGATGACCGCTCGCCAGCCGCGATGATCGGCGGCCGCAGCCAGCAGCGGAATCGTCAACGGGATCAGCCAGATCGCGTACCTCAACACGCCGGGCGTCGCGCCATGGAGCCAGTTGCCGATCTGCGCGAACGAGACGAGAAGCGCCAGGCCGCCGATGACGGTCGTGATCACCGGCCAAGACAATGCGCGCTTCCGCGCAACGATGATCGCCGCGCCGGCTGCGAACGCCATCGGCGGCCAGTTCGGGACCAGACCGAGGTTGAGATCCCACAGCGCGATGCCCAACTCGCCGCGAGCCGGCCAGTGCGGTCGCGACGCGCTCGCGAGCAGCGTCAGCGTGCCGAACCGATGCAGGTAATGCAGTGAAGGCAGTGCGGCAATCGCCGCGCCGGCGGCGAGCCCGAGCCACAGTGATCGGTCGACGCGAATCGTGCGCGACGTCAGCGCGGTCGTTGCGACGATCAGTGGGAGGAACACCGCAAACACCGGCACCTGCGCGGCCACGGCGCCCACGCAGAGCAGCGCAATCCACGGACGATCGCGCTGCACCGCCAGCGCAATGCTCATGAGGCTGAAGACGTAAACCTCGATGTGCGCTTTGTCGGCCCACCAGATGATCGGACCGACAAAGAGAAACCATGTGACGACCGACGGCAGTCTGCGAAGAACGATGGCAAAGCTGCCAGCGAGGAACGCGATGTTCAGGATCGTGAACCCGATGCGCGGATCCGAGCCGACGCCTTTCGCAGCGGCAACGAACGGCGCCGCCAGCGCCGAGTACAGCCAGAAGTGGACGAACTCGAGCCGTCCATCGCGCGTGCGATGTCCGTTCGACGCGATGTCCCAGCCGGCAAGCGCCGGATCGATCGCCAGGAAGTCGCGGCGGATGTCGGCAATTGCGGCCTCTGACAGCGCCGGCCCGTGCCCATGGACGAACGCAATGGCGTACGCCGTGTACTCGTCGCCATCACCGAGCGTGCGCACCGGCGAGCGCACCACCAGCGCCACCAGAATCGCGACGTACACGGCGATCGACAGACGCGCTGTTCGGGAAACGTAGGACACGAGGACGAAGCGTAGATCACTTAGAGCACGTTGCAGAATTAGCAGCGACGCGGGTCCTGCCGCCCGAACAGCCCACGTGGTGCTCGCTCAAGGGCGTGGGTCACGGGCGTGAGCTCCGCGCCACGCGGGCGCCCGTTCGGGCGTCACCCGCGCCGCCGCCAATTCTGCAACGTGCCGCGCGGTCGGTGGGCGCCTGACCCGCGCGGTGAGTCTCGGACCGGTCCGACTCGGCGGGACGCGAGGGCGGAGTGGGAAATCGCGAAGGTACGGAGATCAATAGATCAAATGGTGGGAAACAGGTTCCGCACCTCTGACCTGTGACCTCTGACCTGTGACCTGATTTGGATCTGGACGTGAGACGGTGGAGGACCGGTCCGAGATTCGCCGCGTGGGTTGCGTGGGTTGGGCGCGCGTTGAGCAGGACCGCGCCGCTAATGTTGCAACGTGCTCTTAGACAAGTGCTTGTCTACGTGCCCTTCGTTGCCCCTTCGTGCCTTCGCGTCACTTGTCTCGCACGTACAACGCGATCCGTGGGAACGCGAATTTGCCGCTGATCTCGTCCACGACGTTGATCTGGCACGTGTAGAGGCCCGGCTTGAGGCTCGACCCGGGCAGCGCCAGCTGGAACACCGACGCCTTGCGTGTGACGTCGTCGATCGTCGTGCGGGTCACGACTGGCGTCTCGAACACCTTCACGCGCCCGCGATAGAACGCGAGGCTCGAGGTGAGCTTCGGCGCTCCCGCCGCATCCACGGCAGGGTCGTAGACCTCGTAGTAGAAGTACATCTGCTGGCCCGGCGCGACGACATGCGACAGGCTCTGCATGATTTCCTGTCCGCCGCGCAGCAGCGGATTCACGCTGTTGTTGTCCGACCATTGCGGTCCGCCGCCGCCGCGCGCACTCTCGAACCCGCGTCCGCCGAACCCGCCGCCTGGCGGCGGCCCTCCGCCACCGGGTCCACCGGGCGGCCCGCCTCGGCCTCCAGGTCCACCGCCGCGCATGAAACGCAGCTGGGTGCTCAGCACGACGGGACTGATCTTGATCGGCTCCGACTTCAGATCCGGAATTGTGATGGGAAACTCGAACGTGCCCATCGTCCCCTCGGCGTTCTCGCGCACGGCGACCTTGACCTTGAAGTGTCCAGCCGGCAGCGTGACGCCCGACTGGTATTGCAGCTGCTTGCCGGCAAGCGTCGGTACCTGGGCCGCAGGAATCTGCATCGTGTCGATGATGCGGCCCACGCCGCGGCCCTGCTCGTCGGTGATCACGCCGAGCAGATCGATCGACGCGTTCTTCTGATCCAGACCCGGCGCAGTCGGGACGCGGAGGGAAGACCCGGGCACGGCAATCGACACCGGCACGTAGAACCGATCGTTCGCGACACGGAACCAGCTCGTCGAGGCGACGACCGGCAAGTCGGTGGACGAAACGGCCGCGGCAATCTGTTCCTGCAACTGACGCGCACGGTCTTCCTTCTTCAGGTGCGCGAAGTCGGCCGTCGCGTAATAGCCGTTGCGCGCTTCGAGCTTGTAGCCCGACGACGTGTTGCGCAGCTTGACGCTGATCTTGCGGAACTTGCCGTCCTTCGAGGTGTTCGAGCTGTTGTAGCCGAGCAGGTAATAGGCCGACATATCGCGCTGCACGCGCGTGAATGCCGGCGCGAAATCGTTGGTATCGAGAAACGCCTGGCCGCCCGTGTCCGACGCCAGCGTCGTCAGCGTCTCCTGCGATGCGTTGAGCGAGCTGAACTGGCTGAGCATCGCGCGCCCGGAAAAGACGTTCGAGCCGCCGCCGCGTCCCCCACCGCCGCGTCCCCCGCCGCCGGCCGCGCCGCCCGGCACGACGGCGGAAAGGCCACGGCTGTCTACCGGGTAGATCGACGTGTTCGCCTTGTTCGCGGCGTTGATGACGGCGCGCAGCTCGACCTGGTTGTCGCTGCCGCTGCGCGACAGGCCGGAGCTGAAGTAGAGAATCGCTTTCTTCTGTTCGATCGGCGCGAGCGCCTCGCACAGCACGCGCATCGCACGCAGCCGGCGATCGTTGTTGAAGATGCCGAACTCCGCGTCGTCAAGCGGCAGATCCGCCGGATCGGTGTCGAGCGTCGCGTCAGTGGCATCGGCCACGGCCGCCGCTTCCGGCTGTTCGAATCCCGTCCCGGCCGTGACGTCGAAGGCCGCCAGCGTCGAGCGGAGCAGATCGCGATCCGCGGTGAAGTCGCGCAGGATCGTCAGGCTTTGGCCGACCGAGGCCACGGCGACGAGATCGGCCACGGTCATCTGCGTTTCGATGTACCCGTTCGCCGACTTCACCGCGCGATCGATTTCCTCCGGCTGCATCGAGCTGGTGTCGAACAGGAGCACGATCAGCCGGCGGCCCGGCAGGT
>Ga0111539_10013088_pt1 | contig 10377 bp, 9 predicted proteins | sample RhiMethybrSRZTD1_FD_79667 | JGI IMG/M metagenome (GOLD analysis project Ga0111539, IMG submission 79667) | Populus rhizosphere microbial communities from Tennessee, USA - Rhizosphere MetaG P. TD hybrid SRZTD1 (version 2) (version 2) | ecosystem: Host-associated > Plants > Roots > Rhizosphere >... | reverse complement strand
GGATCGGCAATCACCCGCTCGGCGTCGTGAAGGATGCGGTAGTGCTCACCTATCACCGCCGAGTCGAGCAGCTCGGCATGGCGCACCAGCGCCCCAATGTGCAGCTGGTCGTCCGCTACCCAGATGCGCTGCAATTCCGTGAGGTCGTTGATATCCACCAGTGCTTCTGGTTCGGCGAACCGCAGCTTCATCAACGGCAACAGGCTTTGCCCGCCGGCGATTAGCCGGGCCTCCTCACCATGACGTTCCAGCAGCGCAATGGCTTCGTCGACACTCGACGCGCGCTCATATTTGAACGGAGCCGGTACTTGCATCGTCTCGCCCCTCCTTCAGTTGGGCTCGTTAGAGATGGCGGGAGTGCTCATCGGCGCCGCTACTTCACCGCCAACACATCGACGGTGCGGATGTTGGGTGTGGCTGCAAGCAACTCGTCCGCGACCTGGCCCAGCGCCGCCGGGATCTGACCACCGAGATGCGCCTGGCGGCCGTCATCATCGTCGAAGGTGTCGAAAATCCCGTACTGAGTGTCGCTGATCTTGAATGCGTACCAGGTGACTGTGCCCGGTTCCCCGGCGGCGAGATCGCGACCAGCTTCCAGGAACTTCCCCAGGTCATCACCCTTGCCCGGCTTGGCCTCGAGCAGCGCAAGCACACCCACTATCGGACTCATCGGAACTCCTCCCAGAGATGTCCCTACCGTACGTATCCAAACGACTGATTGGTAGTGGCGGAGCCGCCACGTTGAGTATCGTTTCCGACGTGGACGTCGCGGTACTCGCGGTGGATGGCTGCTTCGATTCAGGGCTCTCGGCGGTGGTTGACGTACTCGCCACTGCGAACGCCCTCCGAGGGGAGGTGTCCGCACCACCGACCGCATTCACCGTGACGATCGTGGGACTCAAAAAGCACGTGCGGACCGGCAACGGCCTGACAGTGAATCCAGTCCTGGCCAGGAAGATGGCGCAGTTTCCAGACCTACTGGTGACGCCTGCCTTGGGTGTGAAAACCCCCAAGGAAATCGTCGACACGGTTCGCGGGCATGCCGCGCTGGATTTCATCCGAGATAGTCATGTGAACGGCACGGAGTTGGCTGGCGCGTGCACAGGAACATTCTTCTTGGCCGAGTCCGGGGTCCTGGATGGACGGCTGGCAACGACCAGCTGGTGGCTCGGGCCGGCGTTCCGCAGCCAGTATCCGGCCGTGCTTCTGGACGCGACTCGGATCATCGCCAGGGATGATCGCATTACAACCGCTGGCGCCGCGTTCGCCCACATCGATCTAGCGCTGTCGATCGTGCAGCGACACAGCCCGAGTCTGGCCGACCTGACCGCGCGGTATCTGGTTATTGGAGACCATCCGTCGCAGGCGGCATTCGCCATGCCCACGCTGCTCGCCCGGACAGATCCCACGATGGCCGAGTTCGAACAGTGGGTCCGGCAACGACTCTCCGAACCGTTGCAAATCGCTGCGGCAGCACGTGACCTCGGCATCAGCGAACGTACGCTGCAGCGCACCACGGCCTCGGTCGTCGGCATGTCGCCGCTGCACTTCATACAACAGGTCCGCCTCGACGAGGCCACGTTCTTGCTGCGCGACACATCGATGTCAGCGACTGCGATTGCGGCCGCAGTTGGTTACCGCAATGCAGGGACGCTCCGAGCGCTGGTACGCAAGCGGCGTAACAGCACGCTCGGAGCGTTGCGGGCGGGACGACCGTCAGTCCGCCTCTGACAGCTCCAAACCTGCCGCGGTGCTACTGCCGGCGATTGTGTAGAGCGAGGAACGCATGCCGAATACGTGCTGAAAGGTCGTGCCGGAGACAGTTGCGGTGCGCGCAGTCCCAATGATCTTGATCGTCTTGACGCGGCCGCCCCAAGCGCCGGCGCCGTCACGGCTGGTGATCCGCAACTGCTTCACTGTTCCCACCGAACGCCATGCCCGGCTGATGCTGCGGGCGCTGATCGTCCGCGTCCACGCTTGAGACTTGATCACTCCGTCGTACGGATCGGGGTGGGCTTGAAGATACGGATAGTCACCCTGGGCGCTGTGACCGCCGTTCGACGATGCGAACTGAGTTAGCGCGACGTTGCCGCGATAGCTGACGATCTTGCCGGCCGTCGCATTCACCGCTGCGTTGCCATCGCGGGTTTCGCGACCCGCGCCGCCATAAACCTGACAGGCGGTGGTGTCGCAGATGTCGAATCCGGAGTAGTAGTTACTGAAGTCCCGCAGCCGGACAGCGTAGGAGCGTGCGGCCACTGCCTGTGCACGTACGGCGTCGGCCGCCCAAGAGGTGGGCATCTCAGCCGGCACGACCCCTTTCACGTAATCCTCGAGCAGCACGTTGTTGATGGTCCGGCCGCCGGATCTATTCTTGATCAACGCCACTGTGCCGCGGTACGTGCGCACCGAACCGCCTGGCAGTACGACCTTGACGATCTTGGAACGGGTTGCGAACGACCAGGTACCGGTAGTCAGTCCAGTCGACTTCGTGACATAGCTGCCGCTGCTGGTTCGGTAGCTCAGCCGGTAACCGGCGCCCGAGCGGCTGATTCGCCACGAGGTGTACTTGGCGCCGGTTGGCACGGCGTAGCGATGACCGGCGGCGTCGCGCACGGTAAGACCGCTCGCTGGCAGGGCCCGCAAGCTGTTGTCGTTGTCGGAGGTAATCCAGACTTTGATCTTGGTGCTGCTGGGCAGCGTGGAGAGTTGAGTGCCACGGTAGTAGAAAGCAAGGATTTGCTTCCAGGACAGGCCTTTGCGAGCAGCCCCGTACGCGCCGTACTGCGACATTCCCCAGCCGTGGCCCCAGCCGGCACCCCGAATCGTGAAGCTACCCGACTTTGCCGACACGGCGGGATCCGCCTGGGCGGGCAGTGCTGTCAGAACGGCGAACGTGCCGATTGTCGCTAAAGCCAGAACGCTTCCGATGACGCGCCTGAGCGTTCTGGAGACCCAGATCTCAGCTCTCGGGGATACAGGCACGGCCAGTCCAATCGCGGGGAAGTGGCCCCAGCCTGATGCATGTCAATCACGACACGCAAGTGAACAGAATTAATTTGTGTGACGAATGTGACTGATGTGCCGTATAGGGCGCCTATGATTCCAGAGTGATCTCACTCCCTTTGTCCGCCGAGGCATAACAAGCATCGATGACCACCGCGCGAGCCAGCGCCTGCTTGCCGCGATGGTTGCTGAAATCACCCGATCGCACCTTGGTAATGAAGTCCTGGACAGATTCGGCGTGCTTGCCGTCAGGGGGAATGGCCGGATGGAGTGTTGCCGGTACCCCTTCTTTCTCGGTCCAGATATTCAAGGTCCGGTCGGGATCGTCGGGAGCGCCCCACTCGATGCTGGCACCTCCCTCAGCGCCGTACATCGTCACATAGCACCGATCCTTCGGTATCCATTGAGCCCAACTGGACTCCAGCAGCAGCGTCCCGCCACCCTGCAGCCGTAGGAAGGCCGTTGAGAGATCCTCGACATCGAAGGCACCGGGCTCTATCCCTGTCTTGCGCATGAGCTCAGAAGCCGAGCTGCCCCTCCCCCGCGGCCCGAACTCCGCATACGTCGCAGCGGTCGCCGCGCGAACCGGCGGCTCACCCAACAGATAGAGCGCGATATCGAGCATGTGCACGCCAAGGTCCATCAGCGGCCCACCCCCAGCCGTTGCCCGACGCGTGAACCAGCTACCTAGCCCCGGAATCCCCTCCCGCCGCAGCCAGCCGACCTTGGCGTAGTAGATGCGGCCCAGCAGTCCGGCGTCGATGATCTTCTTGAGGACCTTGACGTGACCACGGTTGCGATGATTGAAGGAGACATCCAGTACGCGGTCATTGCGCTCGGCCGCCTCGACCATGAGTCGAGCGGTTTCGGCATTCTCGGCAATCGGCTTCTCAGACAGCACGTGTATGCCAGCGTTGAGAGCCGCGACCGCTATAGGCGCATGCAAGGCAGTCGGGGCGGCGCTGCTCAGCAGATCAAGCTGACCATGATCAATAAGATCCTGCCAGTCTGTGTAGCGGTGCTCCTTGGAGATGCCGTATTGATCTCCCAGCCGCTGCAATGCATCCGTCTCCATACCGGCCAACGCGACAAGATCAACATCGGCGGCTTTGGCGTATGCGGCCAGGTGTTGCTGGCCAGCCCAACCGAGACCGATCACACCGGCCCGAGGCCGCTCACCACTCATGAACGGACACCATCGGCGAGGTCACGGCTGTCAAAGTGAGGCGTTGGGCTGTTGACGACGGACGGCGGGTCAAGATCGACGACATTCTCCGGCTGAGCCCACAACACGGCGTTGGCGAGTACACGCTTGATGTCGGGATGGTGGTAGATCGGATAATGCTGATCACCTGGCGAAAAGTAGAACACCTTCCCCTTGCCGCGTCGCCAGCAACAGCCAGATCGAAAGACCTCGCCTCCGCTGAATGTGGAGATGAAGATCAACTCATCCGGCGCGGGAATGTCGAAGAACTCGCCGTACATCTCATGATCGTTGATCAAGATTGGTTGTGGAACGCCGACGGTGATCGGATGTGCCGGGTTGACACTCCAGACCAGTTCAGTGTCGCTGGAGTTACGCCAGGCAAGCGAGCATGTCGTCCCCATGAGTCGGCGAAAGATCTTGGAGAAATGCGCAGAATGCAACGCCAGCAGACCCATACCGCCGAGTACCCGCTCCTGTACTCGATCAACAACAACATCATCGACGGTGGCATGGGTAGCGTGGCCCCACCAGGTCAGCACATCGGTGGTGTTCAGGACGTCTTCGGCTAGACCGTGTTCTGGCTGATCTTGTGTGGCAATCATGACCGTCACGGACTCCCCCAGCAACTCAGTGAGGCCGTTCGCGATGGCGCCGTGCATGCCGTCTGGATAGCGCTCGGCCATGCCAGCGCGATCTTGTTCGGACTGCTCGTGGAAGTTCTCGCCCCATACGGTTACGCGGATCGGTGAAGTCACGTCAATCAGTCTGCCGGAGCGACGGCGACAGCACGGACACGGCCGACGTACTGGTACGCCCGCGCCTGCTAGGTGAATCATGAGACATGGATTCAGAGGCCTCCTCATGGCAGCGGGTCAAACTGCGCGCATTCGACCTCAGCGACCGCACGCTGCGGCGCGGTCGTGCGTCGGCGATACACCGTGCCGAGCGGTTGCGACAACGGTACTTACTGATCATCGAGTGCTCGGTGACTGCCGGAATCGCCTGGTTCCTCGCCGGGCAACTGATCCATCACCGAATTCCCTATTTCGCCCCTGTCGCCGCGATCTTGGTGCTTGGTGCGACTTCCGGGCAGCGGCTCAGTCGCGGTGTCGAAATGGCCATCGGCGTTACGGTCGGCGTTGCGCTCGGCGACCTCTGGTTGCTGCTCCTCGGAACCGGCACCTGGCAGATCATGCTCCTAGTAGCACTCGCGTTGTCGCTGGCGACTCTGCTCGGAGCAGGTCCGTTGATCATGAGCCAGGCGGGTGTTCAGGCCATCGCCGTAAGCGTGCTGGCACCCAATTTTGGATACGGCTTCAACCGCTGGGCCGACGCGGTGATCGGCTGTCTGGTGGCATTGTTGGTGGCAACTCTGGCGCCCAGTGGGCCGCTCCGCAAGCCAACTGACGCTGCCGCCAAGGTGGTTTTTGGAATGGCTGAGACACTCGACGCCGCGGCCGATGCACTGACGACGAACGATGAACACGCTGCTTCGGCAGTGTTGGATCGGGCCGCGGCGGCTGAGAAGGACCTGGCTGTATTCGATGCGGCCGCTGCCGACGGCCTGGAATTCGTCCGCCACTCCCTGTTCGAGCGCCACAGGGTGGCAACTGCCACTGCATTGGCTGATTTCCACGTACCGCTTGACGGTGCGAGCCGCAACCTCCGCGTACTGGCGCGGCGGTCTGTGGTCGCGGTCTGGCGGGGGGAGGAGGTGCCGGCGGCGTATGGAGATCTCATGCGAGAGCTTGCGGAGGCGTGCCGATTTCTTGCTCGTGAGCTGGCCGAGGGGCGGCTTCCAACCGTCGCGAGGGATCAACTCCGAGAGATTGGCGAAGCCACGGCACATCAGCAGCTCACTCAATCCATCTCAGCGAACGTGATCCTGGCTCAGATTCGCTCAATGGTGAGCGATCTGCTGCAGCTGACAGGTATGGACTATTTCGAGGCACGGGAGCTGATTCCCGGCTTGGACTGAGCCAAATGTGATGATTTGGCTAGGTTGCGGAGCTGACGTAAGGTAGTTCACTGCCGACGCGGGGTGGAGCAGCTCGGTAGCTCGCTGGGCTCATAACCCAGAGGTCACAGGTTCAAATCCTGTCCCCGCTACTATAAAAGCCCTTGTCAGAGTCCCTTTCGATGTAATGATGAAAGGGGCTCGATGATTCTTGGCAGCAATTTGGCAGCAAACACAGGAGGCTAGAGACCCGTCTCTGATTGCCATGAATGTCGGGCCGTGAGGTCGCATGGCTATGACTTTTGGATACGAAGGACGCTTTGCGGGCCCTAGCGCTGGCGGCAGATCCCGGCGGTCATGGTCGTTGCATCCACAACGGAACCAGCGTCGGCTGGCTCACCCCTGCCGCCACCCAACTGGAGCTCCCCCTACCGCCCAAGATCAAGTAGCGCGCAAGATTACATGCTTCAACTCGAAGACCGAGGAGGTACCACTTCACATTGACGGTTCGCCCTTGCAGGTCACCCCGGGCATGTTCGTCGGGAACTACTTCTTGGTCGGAGGCGGGTCGTTCGGTGCGAGGACGGTGGCGATCTCCCGCCAGGCCGCATCGGCCGCGTTCGAGGTGACCTCCGGCTTAAAGCTGCCGTCCGCCGCGAACGCGTCTTGGGAGAACGTGAGCGCCAGACCGATTGCCACCTTCTGGGACGGTAGGTAGGCGAATGTGCCGGCCTCACCGGAGAACAGCGGGTTCTGGATGAGCCAGTTGCCGGTCGTCACGATGCCGAGTCCGTAGCTGTAGCCCTCACTTTGGGGGAAGCAGGTGGCGCAGCCGGGTACGGCCTTGGTCTTGCCTCGGAGGTCGGTCGAGATCATCTTCTGGTACGACTCCGGGGACAGCAGCTTGCCCGTTCCGATGCCGACCGCCGTCTCCGTGACGTCGAAAATGTTGCTGGTCTGAATGGCGCCGCGGGTGATCGTCCACGAGGGGTTCCAATACGTTGATTCCTCATAGAACGGGGTCGCTGCCGGGATGCCCAGTTGGGACCGCCGTTCGGAGGTGAAGGCGTGCAGCGCCGGCTCGGGGATGGCGGGTGTGCCGGGATCGGTGGTGTTGGTCAGCCCCAGCGGGCCCAGCACCTTCTCCTGCAGGACGTCCTGCATTTTCTTCCCGGTGATCTTCTCAAGGGCGAGCCCGAGGATCAGATAGTTGGTGTGGGCGTAGTTCCAGTTCGTGCCCGGCGAGTACAGGAGCGGCTTCGACGTCACGGTCTTCAGGAGCTCCTCCGGCGTCCACTGGCGGAACGGGTCGGTGTAGAGCATTGCGTCGACTTCCTCGTTCCCAATCACGTAATCGGTGTAGCCGCTGGTCATTTGTGCGAGCTGACCGAGAGTGACTTCATCGCTGTGTGGGATCTCCGGAACCCACTTCGAGGCTTTGTCGTCGAGGCTGACCTTTTTCTCGTCGACGAGCATGAGGAGCAGAGTGGAGACGTAGGGGATGGCGATGGCGCCATTGCGGAAGTGCATGTCGGTCGTGGCTGGAACACCGGTCATCGACTCGCCGTAGGCCCGGGTGATGATCTCGTTGCCGTCGACGGTCACCCGCACGATGACTGCGCGTAGGTGGCGCTGCTTGATCGCGTTCTGCACGGTTTTGTCGACCGCCGCCTCCTGGGTGGGATTGGCCGACAAGCCGGTGGCATTCGTCGTCGGGCGGGCGCTCGGGCCGGGCGAGGTTGGCGGAGCTGTGCTGTTGGTCGAGGTGCAACCGGCGAGCAAACCGATACCGCAGACCATGACGACTATCCCTCGGGTTATCTTCATGCCGCACACTGTGGCTCCTCGAGCTCTCGCTGTAAATACGTGGCGGGACATATATCGCCGGCAGTGGCTGATTTCCCCATTGATTCGGGCGTCTTAACCACCCGATGCGTTCCAAATGATCCAGTGCTGCAGCCAGATCATCCGGGATCCAGTTCACTCCGTCTTCATCAAGCCAAAAGCACAATTGGTCCTCAGATTCGAAGCGCTCATCACGACGTTTGAGGACAGCCGCACGTCCGCTGGAGCACGTCGTATCTGTCGTAGGGACGGACTCACTGGCGCATAAAGAGCTGTGGATGTATAGAGGAGGGCTGTTTTTGCGCTCGCACTATATGTCCACAATCCCCAGCCTGATCAAAGCCTCACCCAGATCATCTGCACTGTGGGGCTACCGCTTTCTGTCAAAGCGTCTGGCAGCTCCTCCAGCTCCCAGCGATTACTCTCACCGTTGCATAGCTCCATTACCTAAGAGGATTGCCAGTTCCAGTACCTTTGATGCGGCCCTCTCAGCGGTCTTTCGGCCCATATCTCAGCACCTGTCGCCAACCATCCAGGACGGGGCGCATTCGGCTTTACCTCGAGTCGCTTCAGGGGTTTTGGTGGACGCGAGAAGATCGACAACCCGGCCCGACCCGCAGCAACATCGACCGCGCTGTGCGATGGATGCACGATGACCGGGGACTGTCGCACCGCTCCTGGTTCTCAAACTCGGCATCGTCAAGCAGGTTCTCGACTCCAAATCCCGGTGTGCCTCAGCCTTGGACTCCGGCCCCGCCATCACCGCCTACAGTCGATCTGCAGTTGCCGCGCTTAGAGCACGGGCGGCCAGCGTCGCGGCACTGCAGGGTGACGCCAACCCGGTTGTGGCTGAGGATCTAACGACCGTGCTGGCCTTGCTCGATGAGCGGCGGAATAACCTCATCACCCAGCGGACCCAGCTGATCAACCAGCTTCACGCACTTCTGCGGGATCTGGTGCCCGGCGGCGCACCAACTGACCTGAGCGTGGCCACCGCCTCCCGGCTGCTCACCGGTGTCCGCCCAGCCGGGCCCATTGAGGCGGCCCGCAAGCAGCTCGCCCGTGACCTGATTGTCGAGATTCGTGATGCAGACCAGCGGCTCAAGGTCTTCACTGCTCAGATCGCAGACATGGTTGCCGCGACCGGCAGCCGCTTGAGCGAGGTCGACGGTGTCGGGCCGGTCATCGCCGGCCGGCTGCTGGCGCGCACTCAACAGGCCAGCCGATTCGCCACCGCGGCGGCGTTCGCTAGCTTCGCTCTGGGTCGCCCCGGTCGAGGTTTCCAGTGCCGAACGAGTCCGTCATCGCCTGCCGCGCGGCGGTGACCGTCAGCTCAACGTCGCCCTGCACGTCGCCGCGCTGACCCAGGTGCGGATGCGGGGCAGTTCCGGACGTGCGTACTACGACACCAAGATCGCGGCCGGGAAGACTCACAACGAGGCAATGCGGTGCCTGAAACGCCGCCTGGCTGACCACATTTGGCGGGTCATGGCTCCCCGAGCTGCACTGGCATCCCGAGTGCTCGTGGCGGCGTCTCGCGCTGCTTGAGCGGATATTCTGAGGATTCCTGTGGATGGGGAGACTCACCTTGAGTCCAATCGCAAATCTGTTCTGGAATGCACGGGAACGCCGCTTCCGGGCCGGGTGGCGCCTGCTCGTTTTTCTGGGAATTGTGTTTCTCGTCGCGGCGGTAGATGGCCGCGTGGCGGCCGGTCTGGCGGGGCGCCTTCCAGACCTTTATGAGGACCTAGTTCGGGCGCTGGTGTTCGCGCTTCTGATCGCTGCCGCGTTGTACCTTGCGGGTCGCGTTCTCGATCATCGCAGGATGAGCGACTACGGTTTCCACTTCAGCCGAAAGTGGTGGATCGACCTCGGCTTCGGAATGGTGCTGGGCGCGCTGCTCCTGTTCGGGGTTCTTGCCGTGGAGCTTGCCGTGGGCTGGGTGCACGTTACCGGCAGCTTTGCCCCGGCCCCTGGGCAGCCCTTTGTCGCCACGATCCTGGTCGGCGTCGTCGCCGTCGCGGCCGTAGCTTTCGGGGAGGAGGCGGCGTATCGCGGATACCCGATCAAAAACCTGGCCGAGGGCGTCGCCAGAGCACGGTGGGGGATGATGATCGCTGTTGTGATTCCGGCAGTTTTCTTTGGCCTGGCGCATGCGACGAATGAGAACGCGACGTGGCTGAGCGTGTTCAACATCGTCATCTTCGGCTTGTTGTTCGGAACCGGTTATGTGCTGACCGGTGAACTGGCCCTGCCTCGCGGCCTGCATTTTGGGTGGGATTTTGTGCAGGGATTCGTGTTCGGTGTGGTGGCCTCGGGAAAACAATACGGGTCGGTGCTCGTCCTCACCGATGACTCGTCG
>Ga0111539_10013085_pt1 | contig 10379 bp, 5 predicted proteins | sample RhiMethybrSRZTD1_FD_79667 | JGI IMG/M metagenome (GOLD analysis project Ga0111539, IMG submission 79667) | Populus rhizosphere microbial communities from Tennessee, USA - Rhizosphere MetaG P. TD hybrid SRZTD1 (version 2) (version 2) | ecosystem: Host-associated > Plants > Roots > Rhizosphere >... | reverse complement strand
CTCATCACACATTGCCACGCCGACCACATTTTTGGACTCGACGACATCCGTCCGCTCAACTTCCGTTTCGGCGCGCTCAACGTTCATGCAAACGAACGTGCGTGGGTCGACATTCGGCGCATGTTCAAGTACATCTTCGAGCCGTCGCACTTCGGTGGTGGTCTACCGATGGTGATTCCGAATGTTGTCGAACCGGGCGCTGGTTTTTGCGTCGGCGAAGATTTCGAGATCACGCCGCTCGAAGTGATCCATGGTCGTTTGCCGGTGATGGCGTATCGCTTCAACGACTTCGCGTATCTCACGGATCTCAGCGAGATTCCGCCGGTGACGATCGAAGCGTTGCAGGGACTCGACGCGCTGGTCCTCGACTGCTTGCGTTTCCGGGAACATCCGACGCATTTGTGGGTCGACAAGGCGTTGGAATACGTCGAACAGTTGAAGCCGCGGCGCACGTTCTTTACGCACATCGCCCACGACATCAAACATGCTCGCGACTCCGCGTGCCTGCCTCCCGGAGTCGAGTTTGCTTACGACGGATTAGTCGTAGAATCATCAACTGCGTAATCGTCCTCTATGCGTCTTTTTCACGGAACTGACAATGCGGAGATACATCGCCCCACTGTGCTAACGCTCGGTGTGTTTGACGGTTTGCATCTCGGTCATCAGTTGATCATGAAAACTGTCGTCGAACGAGCGCGTGCAGTTGGCGCGGTGCCGACGGTGATCACTTTCGATCCGCATCCGCGCGCGGTGTTGCATCCGGAATCGGCGCCGCCGTTGCTCCAAACATTCGACCAGAAGATCGAAGCGTTCGGCGTACTCGGGATCGAACAGACCATCGTGTTGCGTTTCACACAGGAGTTTGCCTCCGTGCGCGCGCACCAGTTTCTGCGCGACGTCGTGATGGAGCGTCTGCACGCGAAAGAGGTCTATCTCGGGAAGGGGTTTGCTTTTGGACACGACCGGGAGGGAAACATCGAACTGTTGCGGCGGCTGGGCGGCGAGCTCGGGTTCGTGGCTGGCGAGGTTCCGGAGGTCAAATTGCGCGGGCGGCGTGTAAGCTCGAGCAAGATTCGCGAGCTGCTCACGCAGGGTCACGTAAACCTCGCGCGCCGCATGTTGGGCCGGCCTTACGGCGTGGAAGCGCGCGTTGAACACGGCTCAGAACGCGGCCATAAGCTCGGTTTTCCAACGGCCAACCTGCGCCCACACAACCGCGTCATACCCCGGAATGGTGTTTACGTGACCAGCACTTTGATAGAAGGACAATGGCGCCGCAGCGTCACGAATGTGGGTTTGCGGCCCACGTTTGGCGACGTGACGGAACCTTCAGTTGAGACCTTCGTAATGAATTGGGACGGCGACCTCTACGGCGACGTCGTGCGTGTTCGCTTCCTGTATCGTTTGCGCGACGAACGAAAGTTCAGTTCAATCGAAGAGTTGAAAACGCAGATTGCGACGGACGTCGCGCGTGCCAACAGCTACTTTGAACGAACAGGCACGAAACACATGCTTTCAGTTATTTAGTTGGGTTTAAGAATGACGAATAATCAGGCACTTATTAAGAAGAGCGATATCAACGGAAACGGCTTGTTGCCGGCGGTGGCAGAAGTGCAGAAACCCGTGGCTCCTCAAGCCGCGGTCCAACCGCTGACCGAAGAGATGGTCGACCAACTGCTCGCCGGACGCGGGTTTAGTGGTTGGCTGCGGGCGGCGCGTGTCGCGCGCGTGCTCGGACTCTTCTCGCTTTACCTGTTTCTCGACACTTACGACGTCCGCGCCGATTTCAACAAGCGGGCAGTCCTGCGGTTCCGCGAACTGGCACGCCAACGCGGACGCCGCGCGCAGTTCAACGCGTGGCTGAGGGCCGGCTTTTACTCCGCACTCGATCGATTCATTCGCGTGTTGCGCTTCGTGATCTTTCGTGGCGCTGACGGTTCGGCCAGAAAAGAAGCGCGACTCGAAAAACAAGCAGTGTGGATGCGTGAGTCGTTGATCAGTCTTGGCCCAACGTTCATCAAGATTGGCCAGGCGCTGGGAACGCGCGCCGATCTCCTCCCGCTCGCGTACGTCAAAGAGCTGGCAACGCTACAAGACAACGTTCCGGCGTTTTCGACAGCCGACGCTTTCGCTCGCATCGAAGCCGAACTGGGCCGTCCGCTTCACGAGCTTTATCCCGAAATTGACAGTGAGCCCGTAGCCGCCGCGTCGCTCGGACAGGTCTATCGCGCGCGACTGCGGACCGGCGAAGAAGTCGCCGTCAAAGTGCAGCGTCCGGATCTCGAGTCGACGATCAGTTTCGACGTCGCGATCCTCTTCCGTCTCGTGAAGCTGACCAACCGTTTCTTCCCGAAAGCAAACGAGAACGCCGACTGGGAAGGAATGCTGCGCGAGTTTCATACCACCATTCACGAAGAGATGGACTACGTGAAGGAAGGCCGCAACGCTGACAGGTTCCGTTACAACTTCCGCACATGGCGCGCGATTCGAGTGCCGAAGATCTTTTGGACGCACACCAGCACGCGCGTGTTGACGCTCGAATTCATTCGCGGCACGAAGGTCGTCGACCTTCCGGGACTCAAAGCCAATCGCATCTCGCCGGTGAAGGTTAACAGGCTGCTGATTCGCACGTATCTCAAACAGCTACTCGAAGACGGTTTCTTTCACGCAGATCCGCATCCCGGCAACCTGCTCGTGATGGACAGCGGCCATCTCGCGTTCTTCGACTTCGGCATGGTCGGACGGATCAATCCGAAACTACAGGCGCAAATGATCGACGCGTTCTTCCACGTCGTCGGTCGCGACGTGCACGGCCTGGCTCAGGACATCATCAATCTCAACTTCCTCAAGCCAGGTGTCGATCCGGAGACGGTCCGGCCCGTGGTCGAGAGTCTCTTCACGCACTACCTGAACCTGAAGCTCGGCGAAGTGAACTTTAAAGAGTTGACTTACGATCTCGCCGAAGTGATGTACGAGTATCCTTTCCGGCTGCCGTCAAACTTCACTTACATCATGCGCGCCTTGATGACGCTCGAGGGCATCGGCGTGGTGACCGATCCGGAGTTCAGCTTCTTTGAAACGGCGAAACCCTTTGCGAAGGAGTTCATGTTGCGACGCGAGGGCCGGATCTTCCGTCAATTGATCTTCGACAAGCTGACTGGACGAGAGAACGGCGACAGCCGTATCGCGTGGTCACGCGTATGGAAGCTCACGAAGATGGCCGCGAAGATGTATTTGGAGCGACAGTAGTTTCGGACTTTGAAACCTTGGTGGATAATAAAAGGCTGATTGCGAAAATGAACAGGATCAAGGCAATCACGGCTATCCGCTCTTTCATGAGGCGTCCCCGAGTTCGAATGTAGGAGCAAAAGCGGGCGGATTATAATCCGTGTTCACCTGGGGTGGGCCAGGGAGAACACGGATTTCACAAATTTGACAGATTTACCGCGTGACTTTCTCGCCATTCGACGCGGGTAGATTCAAGCGATCGCGGAAGAGGTTCAGCAGCAACAGCGTACCAATACCGCCGCCGCCCTCAGTTCCACCGCCGGTCGCCATCACATCAGGCGTGATGCGAACACCCTTCTCGCCGATGACCTTCAGCGTTTCAACCAGCGCGACGCCTTGAGCGCCGAGCGCGTTCACCTGCTCGTGATAAGCGACGCCCTGGGCCTCACCCATCAGACGGACCTTCTCGGCCTCGGCCTTACCAGTTTGCAGGATGTAATGTGCCTCGCCCTCGCCCTCGGCCTTGCGCTGTTCGGCACGCTTGCCGGCGATCTCGACGCCCACTGTCGCCGCCATGAGATCTTTCTGGTTGTCGGCGTGCGCCCTGGTCTTTTCGAGTTGAATGCGCTTCTCTTCAGCTTCACGTTGAGCGTTGTACATGTTCTGACGCTGCTCGGCGAGAATCTTCTCGGTCTGCGTCTTCATCAACTCTTCCGGCAGATGAATGTGGCAGATCAGCACGTTCACCACGTCGACGTGATACTTCAACAGGTGCGCCCGAACGCGAGCTTCCGCGCGTTCCTGCTCCTCGTGCCGGTTCTGCAAGTAAGCCATCGCCGATGATTCTGACGCCTGGTTACGGAAGATCGAGTCGATCAGCGGATGCATCACGTTTTGAATCAAACGTTCGATACCGCCAATCTTCGCGACCATGAACGGCGCGTCTTCCGGTTTCACACGGAACACAACGCGCACTTCCAACTGCATCGTGAAACCGTCTTTCGAGATGACCTCGAACGGGTTGAACGTGTTCGCAACTTCACCCGCGGTCCATTCAACTGTCTGGTTTGTCGTCGGAATCACGATCGGCGAAATCGCGAGCGTATTGACGTAGTAACGGCCTGGTCCAACCACCGCTTCCTGAATACCGCGGTAGCCTTCGGGCACGACGTACGCCTCGTGCGCGCCTTCGTCGAGACGACGATCGGCGGGATCGCCCATCATCAAATCGAGCTTGATCTCGTCGACAGTGCGCTTGTCGTCCATGACGTCCAGCCGCGCAGACGACTCTTCAATCTGTTCCTTTTCTTCGCGCTCCATTCGCGAGCGAACCTTCGCCGCCATCGAACGTCGCACCTCTTCCGATGGGTCTTTACCGACGTTCGACACGACGACGGCAACCTCACCCGGTTTGATCTCTTTCGCCGTTTCGGGAATCACTTTGAACAGCAACGGGTTGATGTAGTACGTGCCGGGCAGCAGGATGTCTTTCTGTGGACCACGCTGACCGCCTTTGCCGATGAACTCGTGACCGTCCTGGAAGTTGTCGTGTCCGGTGACTGGTTCGGCGACGTAGTCGCGCGGGTTCAGGGGGGCACCGTCGAGCGCTTCGACGAGACCGATACTGTTCTCGTTGATGACGGTCGCATCGAACAGTCGCACGTTGAACAGTCCGGGTTTGACTTCCGTGTTGCTCTCGAACGACGTTGACTGCACCAGGATGCGGTAAACGCCCGGTGTCAGGATGTCGACCTGCGGACCTTTTTGTCCGCGCGAAGCGATGAACTGTTCGGCGTCCTGGAATTGTCGATGGTCTGCGATAGCCTTTCCGAGCAGGCGGCCGGGATCGAGTGGATCGCCGTCCGCGGCAGTGACGACGCCCACTTTACCTTGCGGGATCAGCGTCGCCTTCGATACCGAAACACGGAACAGGTACGGATGGATGGGCCACAGTCCCGGGGGCAGCGTGCGCAACTGAATGCCTTTCACGCCTCCCTGTTTAATAAACGCGATCGGGTCCTGGAAGTTGTTGTGAGCGTTCTGTGCGCGATCGGGAGCGAAGATGCGGCCCGGAGGCATCGGTTCGCCGTCAACGGCTTCGATGATTCCCATTTCGTCGGCGCCGATCTCGATCAGTGGCACCTTGCGAACTACTTTTTCAAAGGGGAACTTGATCAGGTGCAGTCCGGGCTTGAGCACGTCGGCCTGAATGCCGACTTCTCCTTCAGTAGCGACTACTCGTCCGGGAGGCATTTTGGCGCCGAGATAACGCCGCTCCTTGATCGCGATTTCATGTGCGCCGACGTTCACGAAGATGCGGTTCACGATGATGAGGAACGCGATCAGGAGGACAAAGACTCCGAAGACTATCGGGATGACAGTTGCTAAATCAAGGTTTTGCATGGTGTATCTCTTTCAGGTCAACCAGAGTGCTAGTTGACAGCTTGGTCAGTTATGGTTGTTACCTTCGAGTTCACGATTTGCCTCTGCCAAGGTTTGCTTCAAAACAAATCCTGCCCCGGAGGTGCGGGTGCGCGACGAAAGCACCCAGTATTCACTGTTGAATAGCGCTTGAAGATCCTTCGCGGAAATATCTGACAGGCTTCGATCTCGCCATGACATTAACACCAGGTCGATCGCTCGGCCGAAGTTTTTTGCATCATCGGTGGAAGCCGCGACGTGCAGCAGTTTTGCCGTCGAGGTTCGGTCCGGAGATTGCTGGAAATCGCGAATCGCAGCGATCGCTTCTTCGAAGTCTTCTCTGTCAATCTTGTGCGTTAGTTCCGGAAGCTGATTCGACACTGTTGGCGTTCTGGTTTCATTCAATCGAACGTCAGAAAACAGGCCCTGAACTGTGGGTCGAGCCGGCGGTAGCTCGATAGTTTCCGATGTATTCGCGGGTTTCTGCCAGTAATAAATGGCGATAGCGATCAAGCCGACTAAAAGAACCGAAGTAATGAGAAAGGTGACCATCGCGGTCGTCACTTCTTATACGCCTAAGCGAATTAAAAGTTCAAGAACCGGGAACTGCCTTCAACGGCTGACGTTACGGGCTGGCACGTAAAGCGTTGAACAGCAGCGGATAGGTTGCGAGCGATTGCGCCCGGTATTGCGGGCGAAAACCGAACAGAATCACGCGTCCCTTGCCCATCGTGACTTCGACCAGCGCGGCTTTGCCTTTGATTCGTTCGCCGCCGAGTAGCCAGCCTGAAAGGAGCGGATCTTTGTCTTCGGGGTAGCGGCCAATGACACGCACGTTTGCCGCAGGAACCTCGCCGTTAGCGCCTTCGACAACTTCAAACACGGGCGAGTTCTCGGCCCACGCGATCGTATCTTTTGGCATACCCGCAGCAAGTGGATTCGTGGTGTCGAGCTCGAGACGCAAGATGCTTCCCGGCACGTAGAAATCGGTGCGCGGCAGGCCACCGACGACGTTGCGCAACGGAAGCTTGAGCTGATCGATCGCGAATTCGGAAGCGCGATTCAGAAAGACGACAGTGCCACCCTGCAGGATGAACGCCCGCAGTTGTCTCACGCCTTCTTCGCCGAGGCCGCCCGTCAGTTCCGGCGGCATCGTGCCGGCACGATAACCTTCGAATATCTGTCGCGGCGCCTGATCGGGAAAAAGAATTGTGTAGTACTTGCCCGTGACCCCACGACCAACAGAGAAAGTCGTGATGCCTTTGCGCAGTTCGTTCTCGGTGAGAACGCCGTAGGGAATTGTTTTCGAATCAAAAAGCCACCTGGTCCATCCTTCATCGTACGTCGGCATTGTGGCCCTGTAGATGGCGGGCAGATCTTTCCGCACGGCGGGACCGCACCCCGCTTTACCACCGGCAATTCCCGGCTGTGGTCCGGTGGGCTGAACCCAACTAAACGGAGCTTTAACTGGATGAACGTTCACATTCATCAACAACGGCAATGTATGCGCCGTGACGTCGTAAGGTTGAATAGGATGCCCGGTCTCGTCTCGTAGATTCGGATATTGCTGAACCTCCAGCAATGCTTTGGCGAAAAGTCCATAAGGCTGAGCCATCCTGACCAATTGCGTACCTTCAGGAAGCGTCTGGCGACCGATCTTGAAGCTTGTTCCTTGCTTCGGATCATCGATTTCAACTCCGCCTCTCTGAAGGATCTTTGTAATTTCCTCGCAACTCGTGGATGGCTCAATGAGGAAACCATAGAGTTCCCCCGCGCGTCGTGGACGCACGGCTTCTTTGCCGATCGCGTAGAAACGTCGCAACCACTGCACGCGATACTCCGCCGAATGCTTCAACAACAGAAACGCAGCGGTCGTCATTGTTTTCGTAATGTCGCGCAACTTCCATTCACCACCACGCCACACTGGTCCAAAGTTTGGACTCTCTTTTTGCGGATCGTAACCCTCGCGTGAACGAAGCTCTTCAAACTTCAAAGTGATCGGCGACGCGATTCTTGCGGAAGCAGTTTCGGAAAGCATGCGAACGCCGGCGTGATAATGCGAATAAGCACGCGACGGACTCCACGCGTCGTAGGTCGAGTTGTTGGTGATTCCCTCGAAACCTTTCGCCCGCATCTCGCCGGCCATCCAGTCGCCGAGCTGCGTGTAGCCTTCGACGATCTGGCGCGGCACGTTTGGTTCAACCGGCGCCATGTACGGCGGCAGAAACAGTCGCGAACCAAACGCGCCCTGTTGATGAATGTCGTGGACGATCTGCGGATGCCAGGTGTTGTGAATCTTGTCGACGGTGAGCTGTGTTTCGACTTGCGTGAAGGCATACCAGTCGCGGTTGTTATCGTGACCCGTGTACTTGTGATAAAGCTCCGGCGGATCCGTGCCTTCGAAAGGCGTGCCGAGTGTTTTGTCGTACCAGTCTTTGACGATGTCGACGCCATCGGGATTCAGCGACGGGACCAGCAGGACGATCGTGTTGTCGAGAATGCTTTGAATCTCCGGCTCGTTCGACGACGCAAGACGATGCGCGATCAACGTGCTCGACAGATATGAACCGACTTCAGTGGAATGAATCCCGCACGTGATCAGCACGATCGTTTTGCCGCGCGCGATCAGCTCCGCCGCTTTCTTATCGCGAACAGCGGGCGCGCCGAGTTTTCGCGGGTCGGCAAGCTGCGCCTGAATCTGTTTGTACTCTTCGAGTTTGGCGAGGTTCGCAGGCGAGCTGATCGTGGCCATGACGAACGGCTTGTTCATCGAAGTCTGACCCAGCGTTTCAAACTTCACGCGATCGCTCGACTCGTCGAGACGCTGGAAATACTCGACGATCTGGTTCCACGACGCCAGTTTTCGATCGTCTCCGGGAACGAACCCGAGCACGGTTTCCGGTGCCGGAATCGCGGCCGTCTTTTGAGTGCCTCGCGAGGTCGGCAGTGAAACTGACCACAAGAGCGAGACCAGGAGCAACAGGGACGCGATGGTTCGACGCATTGGGTTTTGCCAGTTTCCAAACGGGAAGTGGAACTCGAAGACCGGAAACAGTTTAGCGAATCAATCTTGATCCGCGAAAGGCCTGAGATTGCATTCGCAGCCGCTTGCCGTGGCGGGAGCCGCGCGTGTAAAGTAGCGGGCGTTTAAACCCCTTTCTCTCCTTGTTTTTAAAATCTGTCGGAGGTCAAACCGGATGTCTTCTGAAAGCGTCGGTGCGAATGAGTTTCCGGACGTTGCCGGAGCAAAAGCTGCCAAGTCAGATGTGAATCCACTGCTGGCCACGTTCAGGCCGTATATCCCTGCAAACACGCACGTTCGCGAGCTGACGATCCTTCCTTTGATCGTCGGAACGGCGCTGGGAATGGTATTTGGCGCCTCATCGCTGTGGCTGGTCTTGAAGGTCGGACTGACGGTTAGTGCTTCCATTCCCGTCGCTGTGATCTCCATAAGTCTCTTTCGCTTGCTCGGCAAGGCGGGCATCCAGGAGGCGACGATTCTCGAAAACAATATCGTACAGACTGCGGGTTCAGCAGGTGAGTCAATCGCCTTTGGCGTCGGCGTGACGATGCCCGCGATCATGATTCTGGGGTTTGACCTCGAGTTCACGCGCGTGATGCTCGTCGCGACGTTGGGCGGACTGCTCGGCATTCTGATGATGATTCCACTGCGTCGCGCGCTGATCGTGCAACAGCACGGAATTCTGAAGTATCCGGAAGGCACAGCTTGCGCTGAGGTTTTGAAAGCGGGCGCGTCGCCGGAGTCTCGCGCTGCGGCTGACCCCGTTTACAAAGCCCGAGCGGCTGAATCAGACGACGCTAGTTCGGGCGCTAAGACCATCTTCACCGGTTTTGGCATCGGCCTCGTCTATCAAGTTGCGATGGCGGCGTTGAAGGGATGGAAAGACACTCCGAGTAAGATTTTTGACTCGCCTTTCAAGGCGGGTTCGGTATCGGCAGAGATTTCGCCGGCGTTGTTGGGCGTGGGTTACATCATCGGGCCGCGTATCGCGTCGATCATGTGCGCTGGCGGTGTGCTGGCGTATTTGGTTTTGATTCCCGCCATCAAGTTCTTCGGCGAAGGCATGACGACCGCGTTGCCGCCGGGAACGATGCCGATCAGTCAAATGGAACCTGACGACATTCGCGGCGCTTACGTGCTCTACATCGGCGCCGGCGCTGTAGCCGCGGGCGGAATCATCAGCCTGTTTCGTTCGCTGCCGACCATCTGGCACGGACTGAAAGGCGGACTCAGCGATCTACGCGGTGGGCAGTCAGCGGCGTCGAACCTGCCGCGCACGGATCAGGATCTCTCGATGAAGATCGTCGTCGGCGGTGTGATCGTTTTGCTCGCGATGATTATGTTGGCGCCGCAGCTTCACCTTCAGTTCAACCTGCTTGGCGCGATACTCATCATCGCCTTCGGTTTCCTGTTTGTGACTGTTTCCTCGCGTCTGACCGGCGAGATCGGTTCGTCGTCAAATCCGATTTCCGGAATGACAGTGGCGACCTTGTTGTTGACCTGTTTGATCTTCCTGATCGTCGGTTGGACCGGGCCGAGCTATTACGTCACAGCGCTGTCGATCGGCGGCATCGTGTGTATCGCTGCTTCCAATGGCGGTACTACTTCGCAGGACTTAAAGACCGGCTTCCTCGTCGGCGCGACTCCGAAGTATCAACAGATCGCAATTCTCATCGGCGCCCTCGCATCGGCCCTCATCCTTGGACCG
>Ga0111539_10013082_pt1 | contig 10380 bp, 9 predicted proteins | sample RhiMethybrSRZTD1_FD_79667 | JGI IMG/M metagenome (GOLD analysis project Ga0111539, IMG submission 79667) | Populus rhizosphere microbial communities from Tennessee, USA - Rhizosphere MetaG P. TD hybrid SRZTD1 (version 2) (version 2) | ecosystem: Host-associated > Plants > Roots > Rhizosphere >... | reverse complement strand
GTGCGGTCGCCGCACGAGGATGCGTTGCCGCTGATCATGACGCACGGCTGGCCCGGCTCGGTCGTCGAGCTGCTGGAGACCGTCGGCCCTCTGACCGACCCGACCGCTCACGGCGGCAGGCCCGAGGACGCGTTCCACCTGGTGCTGCCGTCCTTGCCCGGGTACGGCTTCTCGGGGGAGCCGACCGAGCTCGGCTGGGAGAACGGCCGCATCGCCGCCGCGTGGGCCGAGCTGATGAACCGCCTCGGCTACACGCGCTACGTCGCCCAAGGGGGTGACGTGGGGGCCGCCGTGACGGACGCGCTGGGCCGGCAGGCACCCGAGGGGCTGCTCGGCATCCACGTCAACCTGCTCGCCCTGGCCATCGCGCTCAAGGACCAACTGCCGGCGGAGTCCGACCAGGAACGTGCCGCGCACGACGCCCTCGGCACGTTCACGACGGACGGCTTCGGCTACTTCCTGGAGCAGTCCACGCGGCCGCAGACGATCGGCTACTCCCTGTTGGACTCACCCGTCGGGCTGGCGGCGTGGATGCTCGACCACGACACGGACAGCTACCTCAAGATCTCCCGGGCGTTCGTGGACGGCGAGCCGGCGGGCAACCTCACCCGGGACAACATCCTCGACAACATCACGCTGTACTGGCTGACGGGCACCGGCACCTCGGCCGCCCGGTGGTACTGGGAGTTCGGACGGTTCGTGGCCGCAGCCCAGGCGGCCGGCCAGGCGCCCCCGCCGGTGTCGGTGCCGGTCGGCTTCACGACGTTCCCCGGCGAGCTCTTCGCTGCTCCGCGCAGCTGGGTCGAAGCGGTCTACCCCGGCGTCGCGTACTTCAACGAGGTCGACGACGGCGGCCACTTCGCCGCCTGGGAAGTACCGCAGCTCTTCTCCGAGGAGCTGCGCGCCGCCTTCGCCTCCCTGCGATAGCGCGTCTCCGCGCCCAGACGATTCGACCGGGCGCTGTCGACGAGACCGAATCCCATCCGTGCCGCCGACCGGTCCGGGCTCCCGGCGCTCCCGCTCGGGTCACCGAACGGGCGGATCGTCGCGCTCCCCGCGCGACCGACCGAGCCCCGCCGTGTCGAACTCGTCCGCGCCGGGCCGCGCCCGGGCGCCCAGCCAACGGAGGAGCCGGTTGATCGCCATCCCCGCGGGCGGGACGACGACGAAACGCTCGTCCTCCGCCTCCGCCGGGTCGGTGGCGGTGATCAGCGGACCGAAGAGCAGCCGGTCCCGGCTCCACGCCGCAGACCACTGGAACCCGGTCCCACCCGTGAACTCGGCACCCGCCACCGCGAGGGGGCGGTCGTCGGTGGCCGACGCCGCCAGCTCCGGGAAGGGCGACGGGAGCTCCGGATCGTCCCGCGCCATCTGGTCGAGCATCTGCATCGTGTCGACCTCGCTCAGGGCCCGGGGTCGGACCAGGAACAGCGGCTCGCCGGCGGCGTCGATCGGGAGCCGACGGCACGGCAACGAGAGGGCATCGAACGCTGACGTCCAGGTCGCGCCCCGGCCGACGAGTCCCTTCAGCACGTAGGTCACGCCCGACCGTACCGGGAGGACGGCACCGCCGCCGTGGAGGTTCCGAGGTCTCGGGTGGAGCCGACGGGGGTCCGTCACACCCGCGGCGCGTCGCGGTCGCGGGGCGCTCAGACCCCGGTGCCGCCTCGCCGCTCGCCGTGGTGGACGCCACGGGCGCACGGCTAGAGTCGGCGTCTCACATCTGGAGAGGTGACAGAGTCAGGTCGATCGTGCCTCCCTGCTAAGGAGGTGAGGGTTCACGCCCTCCGTGGGTTCAAATCCCACCCTCTCCGCCACACCGCCCGGCCGTGCGCCGGGCGGTTGCGCGCCCGGCCGACGGGGTATCCGGCCGACGCAGACCCGTCACAGGAGGTGGCCGTCATGCCGAGAGGGAAGCGCCCCGGCCCCAGCATCAAGAACCCGAGGCAGTACGAGGCGATGCGCGACGAGGGCATGAGCAAGGCGAAGGCCGCCCGCATCTCCAACGCGGGCCGGTCGGCCGCCAGGAAGGGCGGCCGGGCGTCCGACTACGAGGACATGAGCAAGGACCAGCTGATGGCCCGGGCGCGCCGGCGCGACATCTCGGGTCGATCGTCGATGTCGAAGAGCGAGCTGATCAGCGCCCTGCGCAAGTAGGTCTCGCACGACCCCCCTGTTCCGTCGGGCTCTCGCACGACCCCTCTGTTCCGTCGGGGTGCAGCCACCCTCCGCGGCTTCGCTAACCTTCCCGCGGTGAGTCCTCCCGGCGGAGCTTCGACGACAGTTCGTTCGCGGGCGGTGCGCGCCGCCCGAGAGGTACGGCGCAAGGTCGAGGTGAAGCTCGCCGAGCGCCACAAGGCCGAGTGGGGCCCCGGCTCCAAGTGGGAGCGGCTCGTCGGCGCCGGCCTGTTCGACGCCGCGTGGTACGTCGCGGCCTACCCCGACGTCGAGACGTCGGGCCTCGACCCGCTGGCGCACTTCGTCGCCCTCGGCGCCGGGCAGGGCCGCAACCCCAACGAGATCTTCGACACGCCCTGGTACCGCCTGACGTACGCCGGGCAGATGGCCGACGTCGCCCATCCCGTGTTCGACTACCTCGACGGCGGCGCGGCGGCGGGGCGTGACCCCGGGCCCCGGTTCCAGACGTCCTGGTACACGTCGGCGTACCCCGACGTCGCCGACGCGGGGATCAACCCGCTGGCGCACTACCTGCTGTGCGGGCGCGACGAGGGCCGCCAGCCCCGCCCGTCGCGTGCGGCCGCCGCGCTCGGGGCCAAGGTCGCGGTCGTGTCCGGAGAGCCGCACACCCCGGGCCACCACTACCGGGTCGTGCGCCTCGCCGACGCCATCCGGCACATGGGCGGGTCCGCCACCGTGTTCACCGAGCCCGAGGCGGCGGGACCCCGGGCGTCGGAGCTGCTCGACGTCGACGTGGTGATCCTGTGGCGGACGCCCTGGAACGCCGACGTGCGGCAGATCCTGCGGCAGGCGTCGGTGGTCGGAGCGCGCGTCGTGTTCGACCTCGACGACCTCATGGTCGATCCCGACCTCGCGACCCTCGACACCATCGACGGCATCCGCACGATGGGGCTCGACGAGGACGTGGTCCGAGACATGTACCGCCGCATCCGGCAGACCGCGGCCGCGGCCGACGCGTGCACGTGCACGACCCGCGAGCTGGCCCGGCCCCTCCGGCACCTCGGCAAGGTCACCCACGTCGTGCCGAACGGGTTCGACGACGACACCGTCGTCCGCTCCCGCGCCGCGCACCTGCGCAGCCAGGCCGCGTCCGACGGGTTGTGCCGCATCGGCTACGCCTCCGGCTCCCGCACCCACCAGCGCGACTTCGCCGTGCTGGCCGAGCCCCTCGCGGACGTGCTGCGCGCCCACCCGCACACACGGCTCGTCGTGTTCCGGCGCGCGTTCGAGCTCGACGAGTTCCCCGCGTTCGACGACCTGCGCGACCAGGTCGAGTGGCGCGACATGGTCGATCTCGACGACCTGCCCGACGAGGTGGCCCGCTTCGACGTCAACCTTGCGCCGCTCGAGGTCGGGAACCCCTTCTGCGAGGCGAAGAGCGAGCTCAAGTACTTCGAGGCCGCACTCGTCGACGTGGTCACCGTCGCCTCGCCGACGGGGCCGTTCCGCCGGGCGATCGACCCGGGGGTGACGGGCTTCCTGGCGGAGGGTGTCGACGAGTGGCGGTCGACGCTCGAGAAGCTCGTCGTCGACGACGATCTCCGCCGCGACGTGGCCCGCGCGGCACGCGAGGACGTGCTCTTCACCTACGGCACCGAGCGCCGGGCCCAACGCATCAAGTCGGTGCTCGACCAGGTCATGGGGTCCGGTGCGGGTGGCGCCGACGCCTTCGCGCTCGAGGTCGCCCGCGACCGGCGGTCCACCGCCACCCCGTCGCTGGCCCCGGTGCGCACCGTGTTCGAGCACGACCGGGGCCGGGCGTCGCAGGTGACCGTGGTGATCCCCGTGTACAACTACGCCGGCACGGTGGTCGAGGCCCTCGATTCGGTCCGGGCCCAGACGATCGAGGATCTCGACCTGATCGTCGTCGAGGACGACTCCCCGGACGACTCGCTCGACGTCGTGCGCGCGTGGGCCGAGCAGAACGCCGAGCGCTTCAACCGACTCATCGTGCTGTCGCACATCGCCAACGCCGGGCTGGCGTGTTCGCGCAATCGAGGGTTCCAGGAGGCGTGCACGCCGTTCGTCCTGCCCCTCGACGCCGACAACGTGCTGCTGCCCGACTGCGTCGTCCGGCTGCTCGACGAGCTGCGCAGCTCGGGCGCGGCGTTCGCGTACCCGCACATCCGCCAGTTCGGGCCCGAGATCGACGATCCCGACGACGACCGCTGGCTCATGGGCCGTGTCGACTACTCGCCGGGCCGCCTGGCGGCGATGAACTACCTCGACGCCATGGCGCTCGTACGGCGCGCCGCGTGGCGCGAGGTCGGCGGCTACCGGGTGAACCTCCTGGGGTGGGAGGACTGGGACCTCTGGTGCTCCTTCGCCGAGGCCGGGCTCTACGGTCTACGGGTGCCCGAGGAGCTGGCCCGCTACCGCGTCCACGGCGAATCGATGCTGCGCACGGTGACCCACACGGGTGACCGACCGGCCCAGGCCCGTCGAGCCATCACCGAGCTGCACCCGTGGCTCGACCCCGATCCGTTCCGCGGCGCCGACACCGTGTCGGGCCCCGCGGGGGCGCCGTCCGACCCGCTCAGCCGCGGTGCGCGCGACGACCTTCTCGCCGACTGACGACGAACCGCGCACCCCTCCGACGGCGGGCCTCGGGCGCCGGTAGCGTTCCCGGTGATGAACCCGCGTGGGAGCGTGCAGGACGACGAGCTCCGGGCCTGGCTCGTCGAGCACGGGGCCGACCCGGTGAGCCACGACACGGTCGACTTCGAGGCCGGGTTCGGGGGGTTGGGCAGCGACCTGGTGCTCGCCCGAGGCGCCGACCTGGCCCTGCGCGAGGTGGCCGACCGGGCGGGGGTGCCGCTCGACAAGGCGCTCGGGATGTTCCACGACCTCGGTGTGGCGGTGCCCGACGCCGAGACGCCGCTGTTCACGCCCATCGACGTCGCGTTCGTCCAGGGGTTGGCGCGCGCGGGCTCCATCGGCATCGGTCAGGGCGACGCCCTGCTGCACGTGGTGGCGGGGGCCATGGAGCGCATCGCCGAGGCGGCGGTGGCGGTCTACGTGCAGGGCCCCGAAGAAGACCTGCGGCGCCGCTGGGCCACCGTGTTCGACTGTGCACGGTCCAACGTCGAGGCGACCGAGCTGTCGCTCGACCTGGGCGCGGGCCTCAACGCCGTGTTCCGCCACCACATGCGCCAGGCGATCGCCCGCCAGCGGGTCATCCAGGAGGGCGTGTCGCGGCGCGAGCTGGCCCGGGTGGCCATCGGGTTCGTCGACCTCGTCGGCTCGACCGCGCTGCAGGCCCGTCTCGACCCGGCCGAGCTGGGCGCGCAGGTCAGCCGGTTCGAGGCGCGGGCGTTCGACGTGATCGCCGCGGGGGGCGGGCGCCTGGTCAAGGTGATCGGCGACGAGATCATGGTGGCCGCGGTCGAGCCCGCGGCGGGGGTGCGCATCGTCGCCGACCTCGTGGCGGCGTTCACCGACGACGGCACCCAGCCGCGGGGTGGCCTCGTGTTCGGCGAGGTGCTGTTCCGCCACGGCGACTACTACGGCCCGATCGTCAACCTCGCGGCTCGGCTGGTCGACGCGGCCATCCCGGGCGAGGCGCTGGTCGACCGGTCGGTGGTCGAGGCGCTGAAGGACGACGACCAGGTGTTCGAGCCGGCGGGCCGGCGCATGCTCAAGGGCTTCGACGAGCCGGTGGCCGTCTGGAGCCTGGTGTCGCTGGACGCCTGACGTCCCTGCGTCGTGCCCACCGGCCGCTTCGCGCCCAGCCCCACGGGCCCGCTGCACGTCGGCAACCTGCGCACGGCGGTGTTGGCGTGGCTGTTCGCCCGCGTCGACGGCTCACCGTTCCTGGTGCGGATCGACGACCTCGACCGCGCCGCGTCGCGCGAGGAGCACGTGCGCAGCCATCTGGCCGACCTCGCGGCGCTGGGGGTCGTGGGCGACGGTGCGGTCGTGCGCCAGTCCGACCGGTTCCCGCTGTACGAGGCCGCGCTCGATCGCCTCGCCGCCGCCGGCCTGCTCTACCCGTGCTACTGCACCCGGCGCGAGGTGCGCGAGGCGGTGGCAGCGCCGCACGGGCCGCAGCCCGAGGGCGCCTACCCGGGGACGTGCCGCGACCTGACGGCCCCCGAGCGGCGCGCCCGCGAGGACGCCGGGCGCCGGCCGGCGTGGAGGGTGCGGGCGGCGGGCGAGCGGGTGGTGGTCGACGACCGCCGCCACGGGCGCGTCGACGGCGTGATCGACGACTTCGTGGTGCGTCGCGCCGACGGCGCGCCCGCGTACCAGGTGGCCGTCGTCGTCGACGACGACGACCAGGGGGTGGGCGAGGTGGTGCGGGCAGACGACCTGCTCGACACGACCCCCCGCCAGGTGTGGCTGGCGGGGAAGCTGGGGCTGGCGGTGCCGAGGTATGCGCACGTCCCGCTCGTGCTGGGGCCCGACGGCGAGCGCCTGGCCAAGCGCCACGGTGCGGTGACGCTCGTCGACCTGCGGGCGGCCGGGGTCGATCCACCCCGCGTGCTGGGCCTGCTGGCCGAGTCGCTGGGGCTGCGACCGGCCGGGGCGCGGGTCGGGTCGGTCGCCGACCTGCTGCCCGCCTTCTCGCCCGACGACGTGCCGCGCCACCCCTGGGTGCTCCGGCTCGGCCACGTCGCGTGAAGCTACCGAGCGCCGAATGTGAACGGTGCGCGAACGACCGCCGATTTGCGCGGAACTCGCTTCTGATCCCGGGGCGAAGGGTGAATGCTGGTGGCCATGGACCAGGACCTCTTGGATCTGGCCATCCGAGCCCGTGGCGGAGAGCTCGAGCTTGCGGCGGCCTTGCATCACGACCTTCCGGCCATCGACTGGTGGCGGCGACACGGCGTGCCCGACGAGATGCGCACCCTCGTGGGTGCCCTCGCGGGTGAGTCCACGCCCGTCGCCTGACGAGGAGAGGTCGGTCAGCCCGCGATCCGGCGCAGCAGGAACCAGCCGGCGAACACCACGAGGAACGCGCCGAAGGCGAGCCGCAGGCGGGCGACGGGCAGGTGCTGGGCCACGAGGCTGCCCCCGACGGCGCCGGGCACGAGGCCGACCGCGAACACGGTGGCGATGCCCAGGTCGACGTCGCCGATGGCGAGGTGGGTCACGATCGTGGGGACGGTCAGGGCCGCGGCCACCATCAGGCTCGTGCCCGCGGCCTCGTTGAGGTCGAGGCCGAGCACGACGAGGAACAGCGGCACGAGCAGGAACCCGCCGCCGTTGGCCAGCAGCCCGGCCGCGAACCCGACCACCACCGCCGCGCTGACGACGAACGCCGTGCTGGCCCGGCGGGCATCGGCGCGCGGCCCCGCCGTCGGCCCGGGCCGCAACACGCGCACGCCCGCCGCGAGCAGCACGACGCCCGACAGGGTCAGCAGCACCGGGGCGCCGACCCAGCGGCTGGCCAGCGCCCCCGCCACCGCGGCGGGCGCGGCGCCGGCCAGGGTGAGGCGGGCGACGCGCCAGTCGACCTTCCCGCCGCGGGCGTAGGTCCAGGCGCCGGCGGCCGACCCGGGGAGGAGGGCGGGCAGCGGCCCGACGACCGCGGACATGCCGGTCACCCCCAGCAAGGACAGCACGGGGGTGGCGACCGCCGAGCCCACGCCGAAGAGCCCGTAGGCCAGGCCGACGGCGAGGCCGGCGGTGATGAGCAGCGGGGTGTCGGGAACCACGTTTCCCAGTGAGTCGGACGGAAACCGATAGGACAACCCACTGGGGTCAATGTCATCGATAGCGTGGTCCTATGGACCTCCGGCAGCTGTCGTACGTGCTCGCCGTCGTCGACGAGGGCAGCTTCACGGCCGGCGCCGCCGCGGTGGGGGTGTCCCAACCGTCGCTCTCGCAGGCGGTGCGGGCGCTCGAGGTCGAGCTCGGCGTCGAGCTGTTCGACCGCGGCGGGGGGAGCGTGCGCCTCACGGCCGCCGGGCGGGCGCTCGTCGACCCGGCGCGGCAGGCCCTGCGCGACGCCGCCACCGCGCGCGCCGCGGTGGCGGCGGTGGTGGGGGTCGCCGCCGGACGGCTCGACCTCGTGTGCCTGCCCTCGCTGGCCGTCCAGCCGGTCGCCGGGCTGATCGGCCGGTTCCGGCGGGCGCACCCCCACGTCAGCGTGCGGCTCGTCGAGCCCGAGGACACCGCCGCGGTCGTCGAGCGCGTCCGCTCGGGGACGAGCGAGCTCGGCTTCACCGAGCTCCCGGCGGGCGCCGACGAGCTCGTCGAGATCCGCCTCGAGACGCACGACTACGTGGCGCTCGTGCCGCCGGGCTCCCCTCTCGCCGCGGGCGCCGGGGCGGTCCCCCTGGCCGAGCTCGCCGACCAGCCGCTCGTCACGACGCCGCCCGGCACGTCGACGCGGCGCCTGATCGACGAGGCGCTGGCGGCCGCGGGCGTGGCGCCGACGATCGCGGTCGAGACCGACCACCGCGAGGCCATCGCCCCCCTGGTCGTGGCCGGAGCGGGCGTGTCGCTGCTGCCCCGCCGCCTGGCGCTCGCCAGCGCGGCGGCGACGGGAGCCGTCGTGCGCGACGTGCGGCCGCCGATCGAGCGGTCGATCGGCCTGCTCCACCGACCGGGCCCCCTGGCGCCGGCGGCCGGGGCGTTCCTCGCCGTGGCCGTGCCCGGCGCGGCGGTGCCTCCCAGCCGCCCCCGTGCCCGTCGGCGCCGCTGACCGGCGGCGGATCAGGCGGCGGCCAGTGCGCCGAGGCCGGCTCCCATCAGGTCGACGAAGTTGTCGGCGAAGAAGCGCTGGCGGGCGTGCGGGTCGATCTCGCCGGCGGCCAGCGACGCCTCGAACCGCTCGATCGGGCGACGCCCGCCCTCGACGTGCGGGTAGTCGGACGAGAACAGGCACACCTCGGGGCCCGACTGGGCGATGATCCAGCCGACGTCCTCGGTGGGGTACGGCGTGAAGCGCACCTGGCGGCGGACGTACTCGCTGGGTCGCAGCGACAGCGCCTGCAGGCGCTCCTCGTGGCGGGCGAACGCGTCGAAGGCCGACTCCATCTGCCGCGTCCACGACGGCACCCAGATCGCCCCCTGCTCGATCACGCCGATGCGCAGGTCGGGGAACCGCTCGAGCACCCCGTCGAAGATCATCGTGGCGAGCGTCTGCGCCGGCGGTCCGGGGATGCCCATGTAGTCGACCGAGCGGAAGTTCTCCTCGCCGCCGTGGAAGTCGGGCGGCACCGGCCGCCCGTTGTCGAAGTAGCCCGGCTCGATGAGGTCGCCGGTGCCCCCGACGTGGAACACGACCGGGATGCGCGCCTCCTCCGCCCGGGCCCACACGCCGTCGAGGCCGACGTGGCTGGGCGAGTGGTGCGGCGGGCACCCCGACGCCACCAGCAGCGCCGCCGCGCCGGCGTCGATCGCCTCCTGGGCGAGGGCGGGCGCCCGCTCGATGTCGACCAGCGGGACGTAGCAGCTGGGCAGCAGGCGCGGGTCGACGGCGCAGAACTCGAGCATGCCGCGGTTGTGGGCCCGGGCCGCGCCGATGGCGAGGTCGAGGTCGCCGCCGTGCTCCCAATCGCGCAGGCGCCGGTTGTGGAACGTGTTGAACACGAGCTGGCTGGCGAAGCCGAGCAGGTCGAGGGCGCGGGGGCGGTCCTCGGGCACGAAGCTGCCGGTGGCGGCGAAGTTCTTGCGCGCCATGATCTCGGCCTCTTCGGTGGCCCGGTACTCGGCGGACGCGTGCTTGCCGGCCAGGCGGACGAACGCCTGCTCGAGGTCGCGCTGCTGTTCGCCCACGTCGCCGGTCTGCCGCAGCTCGTTGCCGCCCGGGTAGCGCAACGGCTGGATGCGGTCGCGGATGGACGGGTCCGCGTGGTCGCGCAGCCAGGTCGGCGTCTCCATGATGTGGGCGTCGGCGTCGTGCACGACGAGCCCCGTCTGGTTGTACGGCACGCGTTCTCCCCCTCGGCTGCGCCACACGGTGTCGCCGCCAGGGTAGCTGCCGCCCAGGTCACCGGGCCGGGCCGGCAGCCGGTGGTCCGCGGGGCGGAGCGTGTCGAACGGTCAATCCGGCGCGCAACGCCGTGACGCGCCCTGAACGGCAGCTTCGGCACGGACCGGGGGCGGTGCGCACGGATCCGCCGGACCGGATCGGTGTCCTCCCGGAGCCCGGGTGGAGGCCCGCACCGGCCGTCCGATACAGTCGGACGTCCCCGAGCGCTCGTAGCTCAATTGGAGAGAGCATCTGAC